>Ga0302177_10000141_pt1 | contig 61169 bp, 53 predicted proteins | sample I_Palsa_E1_2_FD_198780 | JGI IMG/M metagenome (GOLD analysis project Ga0302177, IMG submission 198780) | Peat permafrost microbial communities from Stordalen Mire near Abisko, Sweden - I_Palsa_E1_2 | ecosystem: Environmental > Terrestrial > Soil > Palsa > Peat permafrost | place: Sweden... | reverse complement strand
CCGTTGGTTACTGTGCAGGTTTGGGTGGGGTTCGTCGGCTGCGTTAGGACCGTTACGTTATACGTGCTGCCACTGGGAATTTGTGTGCTGAACGTGAATGAGGTTGCCCCTGCGGCGATGGTCAGGTTACTGGTGCCGTTGTCTTGCAGGACCAGGCCTGTGCCTGCGAGGCCTGAGATGGTGCCGCTGATTGTGTAGGTTACTGTACTGCAGGCTACTGCTACGTTGGTGACGTTGCCGTTGATTGTGCCGCTTCCGTTTGTCACGGTGCAGGTTTGTGTTGGGCTCGACGGTTGCGTCAGAACCGTCACGTTATACGCGCTGCCACTGGGAACTCCAGTGAAGCTGAACGTTGTCGCTCCCGATGCGATGGTCTGCGTCGTTCCGCTGTTCTGCAGTTGCAGGCCTGTGCCTGCTAGTCCTGAGATAGTGCCGCTAATGGTGTAGGTAGGAACCGCATTAACGCTGCAACTCACAGTGACGTCGGTCACGTTCGAGAGGGCCAGTCCGCTGCCGTTCGTCACCGCGCAGGTCTCTCCTGCGGGCTGCGTCAGCACAGTGACGGCATAGTTGCTGCCGCTGTCGATTGGTGTACTGAAGGTGAAAGAGGCTTGGTTGGCGCTGGCTGCAAGATTATCGCCGCTATTATTTTGCAGAACCAGACCTGTTGCCGTGAGACCGGCGATCGTGCCGCCGATGGTGTAGGTGGTTGGAGGTGGGTGGTTGCCTCCTGTGCTTTGTACGCCTCCCATGCTTCCGCCGCCGCACGCAGAGAAAGACAGTGCCGTCCCAATCACAACCGACAGCGCAAGCAAACGCAACTTCATCCATCCCCCAGTCCGGATCCCCCACGTGGGGGCAAAGTGTACCCGAACACACGAACTCGTGCAATGACAGGGGAGTACTGCCGATTTTAGCGGACTTCGGAGTTAAAGCAATGGCCCGAACTAGGGGGAGAAACAAGGACATGTACTAATTTCTCTAGTCGGCCTGGCGCAGAAGAAACTTGCGGGTTACGGTGCGGCCCTCGTGGATGGCTTGCACCAGCACGGATGAATCCGGCAAAGAGGATTCATCCAGCTCGAGCGAGATCTGGGCGATGCCGGTGGCGTCGGTGAGTGTCTGGGTGTAGAAGGGCGCAGCGTCTGGGCGCGCGAAACGGCAGGTCAGGCGAGCGGAGGGAACGGCGCTTCCGGCCTCGGTGACGCGCAATTGCATGGTGAGATTGCGGTTGGCGTGAATGGAGGCGGCGTTCTCCCATTGGACATCGAGCTGCTTGATGGCGGCGAGGGTTTCTGTTTCAGCGTGGTCGAGGACGTTTTCGAGCTGGCCTTCGCGAATAGCTTCGAGCACGAGGCGATGCTGGTCGCGAAGTTGCTGCTCTTTCTGGGGATCGCCAAAGCCAGCCTGGGCGGCAGAGTTGGCATAGGAGATGGCCCGCTTGCCGACGCATCTTCCACGCACGAAGACTTGAGTCTGGAGCAGTTTTTCGCTCTCGCGCGCCTCGCTTTGCACGTGGTAGATGGTGTCGCCGTGTTTCACGTCGGTGTTAAATCCAAAAATCATAAAGACAGTTGTAATTTGGCAATTTCGTAATTTGGTAATTTAACCTGGCTGAATGTTGAGAAGATCGCAAACGCCTTCGTTCGACCTCGTAATTCCTCGGGTTCCGCGGACATCTTAACCGCCCGTTCTCAGATTACAAATTACTAAATTACAAAATTGCCAAATTGTGACCGGTTCCCTTGACACTGCCGCTGATCAGCACCTAATCTAAAATGTTTAATCAAGCTTCGCGCGAATTATATATAGCCTCGCCTATGCCCGACAATTATTTCGCCGGCTACCTGCCGATTCTGATCCATATTGTGCTGGTCGGCGGGCTCGCGACTGTCATTATCTCGCTTTCCTGGCTGATCGGGGAGCGGAAACCGACTCGCGCCAAGATGGCCCCTTACGAATCGGGAATGGCGCCGGTGGGGGATGCGCGCGGGCGTTTCTCGGTGCAGTTCTACCTGGTGGCGATGCTCTTCATTTTGTTCGATGTTGAGGCAGTCTTTCTCTATCCCTGGGCGGTAATTCTGCGCGATTTGGGACACTTTGGGCTATGGGAGATGCTCGTCTACATCGCCATTGTTCTGGTCGGCTTCTTTTATGTTTGGAAGAAGGGCGTTCTGGAGTGGGGTCCGGCGGCTGTGCGGTCGCAGGCAGCATCCGGTTTGCGAATCAATTTGCGTGATGTTCAATCTGGGGTGCAAGTTGATGTTCGATTCAATGACCAGCGAGGTGGAAGCTAGTGGCGTTGGCGCCAGCCATTACCGATCTTGAGCAACTGAAGGGTCATCCGGCGTTGGCGCGGCTGCTGGCGTGGAATGCTTCGGCCGTTACGGGGGCGAAGTTCGATCGCGATGAGATGACGATCTACATTGATCGCTCGAACCTTCGGGAGGCTTGTGCATTGCTGCGGGATGATGCGGAATGCACGTTCAACTATCTTTCCGACGTGACTTGCGTTGACTGGTATCCAGCGGAGCCGCGGTTTGAAGTTGTTTATCATCTGCTCTCGATTTCTAAGAAAGAACGGGTACGTCTCAAAGTGCGGCTGGATAGTGCGAGCCCAGTTGTTGAATCACTGACTTCGTTGTGGCCCGGCGCTAATTATTTTGAGCGCGAAGTGTTTGACCTGTTCGGGATTCGGTTTACGGGGCATCCTTATTTGAGGCGGCTTTTGATGCCGGAGGATTGGGAAGGTCATCCGCTGCGGAAGGATTATCCGGTGGAGGGCTACCGCTAGTAATGGCACATCTTGCACCCACTCCCGTGCTCGAACCCGGTCAGGATCGAACGATGATCCTGAACATGGGGCCGCAGCATCCGTCGACGCACGGTGTGCTGCGCGTGCTGCTGGAGATTGATGGCGAAACCATCGTGCGGATCATGCCGGACATTGGATTCCTGCATACCGGGATCGAAAAGACCTGCGAAGCGAAGTTTTATCAGCAAGTGGTGCCGCTGACCGACCGAATCGACTATCTCTGCCCCATGACGAACAATCTTGCTTATGTGCTGGCGGTGGAAAAGCTGCTGGGGCTGGAGATTCCTCCAAAGGCGCAGTGGATGCGGGTGCTGATGAACGAGTTGACGCGCATCAACTCGCATCTGGTGTGGCTGGGCACGCACGCGATGGATATTGGCGCGCTGACGGTTTTTCTGTATTGCTTCCGCGAGCGTGAAGAAATCTTGAATATGTTCGAGATGATTAGCGGACAGCGCATGATGACCTCGTACTTTCGCATAGGAGGGCTTGCGCTCGAACCGCCTCTGGGATTCTTTGAGCGGGTTCGCGAATTCGCCGGGCGCTTTCCCGACAAGGTGGATGAGTACGAGAACCTGCTGACGGGAAATCCGATCTGGATGATGCGGACTAAAGGCGTGGCGCAGCTCAGCGCGGAAGATGCGATTGCGTTGGGTGCGAGCGGGCCTACTCTGCGCGGGAGCGGCGTGGATATTGATTTGCGCCGCGATATGCCCTACTCGGGGTATGAGAATTTTAAGTTCAAGGTCCCTGTAGCGCAGGAGTGCGATGTGTTCGCGCGGTACATGTGCCGGGTGCGGGAACTGCGCGAATCGAACGAGATCGTGAAGCAGGCGCTCGATGGCATGCCGGAGGGACCTATCAAGGCCGATGCTCCCGGCATTGTGCTGCCCGACCGGGAGAAGATGAAGACGCAGATGGAAGCGCTCATCTATCACTTCAAGATTATTACCGAGGGCTTCGCAGTTCCGGCGGGTGAGGTTTACCAGGCGGTGGAATCTCCGCGCGGAGAGATGGGCTACTACATTGTGAGCGATGGCACAGCGAAACCGTATCGAGTGCATATGCGGGCGGCCTGCCTGGCTAATCTGCAGACGTTGCCCAAGATGTGCGAGGGACGGCTGATTGCGGACGTGGTGGCGGCGATTGGGAGCATTGACATTGTGCTGGGGGAGATCGATAGGTGATGTCGGGGGACTGAGCTGATGTGTCCCGGAGCCGCACCGGTGTGGGAACAGGTCTTGATTAGTACGGCTGGGCCACCCATTATTGCCGTGCTTTGGCGTCTCCGTGCTAGGGGTTGGGCAAGAACGGTGCAGGGCGGAACGGTCAGTGAGAAAACGGAGAGACGCCAGAAAAAGGAGTTTTGGATTTTGCTGGTTGTGCTGTATGCCATAGTCATCGGCGTGTTTATTTACAGCGCGTGGAAGTGTTCCCAGACGGGTTAGTTCGCACGAAATGAAATTCTCCGAAGAATTCGAGGCGCGGTTTGCGGAGATGGTGCCGCATTATCCGACGAAGCGGTCGGCGCTGGTTCCTACCCTTCTTTATGCGCAGGATGAAGTTGGATTTTTGTCCGACGAGGTGATTGCGGAGCTTGCCGGGCGGCTTGATTTGACGGAGCTCGAAGTGCGCAACGTGATTAGCTATTACTCAATGCTCACGACGAAGCCGCGTGGCAAGTTTAATTTGCAAGTTTGTACGAATATCAGCTGCCTGGTGCGGGGCGGTGAAGAAATTCTTCAGCACTGCGCGAAAAAGCTGGGCGTCGGGCACAAGGGAACGACGCCTGACGGTTTGTTCACTTTAGAAGAGGTCGAATGTATTGGGGCATGCAGTTGGGCTCCGGCGGCGCAGGTGAACTACGATTTTCACGAGAACTTGACTACAGAGAAGATGGATCGGGTTTTGGACAAATGCTTAGCACAGGCCCAAGAACAATTGCAGCGCATCAAGTCTGTTGATTCCCTGGCCGACACATTGAGTCAAAGATCCGAGGGTTAGACGCCGTAAATATGGCATCTTTAGTTTCCCATCCCGATGAGGTAAAAGTCGTTACCCGCCGCTTTGGACTGGGCGCGACGAATATTGATCGCTACCTCGAACTGGACGGCTACAAGGCTGTGCAGAAGGCGCTTGGAATGGATGCGGACGCGATCATAAATGAGGTGAAGAACTCCGGGCTGCGCGGGCGCGGCGGGGCTGGGTTCTCGACCGGGATGAAGTGGTCGTTCGTGCCTAAGCAATCGGCCAAGCCGAAATATGTTTTGTGTAATGGCGATGAGAGCGAGCCTGGCACTTGCAAAGACCGGCTGATCTTCGAGCATGATCCGCACGCAGTAATCGAAGGAGTCATGATCGGCGGGCTGGCTGTGGGCGCGCGCAGCGGCTACATTTACATCCGCGGCGAATATCGATACCTGTCGATCATCATGCAGAAGGCGATTCGCGACGCATATGCCAAGGGTTTTCTGGGCAAGAACATTTTCGGCAGCGGCCGCGATTTTGATATCTACTGGCACGGCGGCGCTGGAGCTTACGAGGTCGGCGAAGAGTCGGCGCTGATGGAATCGCTTGAGGGCAAGCGTGGTATTCCGCGGATTCGGCCGCCATTTCCGGCTGTGGTTGGGCTTTGGGGCGGTCCGACGGTCATTAATAATGCGGAGACGCTGGCGAGTGTGCCGCACATTATGCTGGGCGGCGCGGAGTGGTATGCCAAGATTGGTCCTCCGAAGAATGGCGGCACGCGACTGTTCTGCCTTAGCGGGAATGTGGCGAAGCCCGGCGTATATGAACTGCCCATGGGTTACAGCCTGAAGAAGATGATCTATGAAGTGGGCGGCGGGATTCCGAATGGGCGGTCGTTGAAGGCGGTTGTTCCGGGCGGATCTTCTACTCCTTGCCTGACTGCGGACGAGATCGACATCAACATGGATTTCGATTCGGTTGCGAAGGCTGGATCGATGCTGGGATCGGGTGGCGTAGTGGTGCTGGACGATCAGCAGTGTATCGTGAAGTTCGCTCTGCGGACGATGAAGTTTTATCAGCACGAGAGTTGCGGTTGGTGTATCCCTTGCCGCGAAGGCACGGACTGGCTGAAGAAAACTTTGATTCGTTTTCACTCGGGCGGCGGGGTGAAGAAAGACATCGACAACATGCAGTATCTCTCGGAGAACATGCTGGGGCGGACGTTTTGTCCGCTGGGAGATGCGGCGGCGATGCCGACGATTGCGTTCGTGAAGAAGTTCAGAAAAGAGTTTGAAGATCATTTGGACGGCCGGCCTTGCCCTTATGAAAAAGCGGGCGTGGCCGAAGAAATGGAAGCATTGAGTCATTGAGCGATTGGGTGATTTTGCGATTGAAAGTCAAAATCGTACGTCGATTTTCAATCGCTAAATCACCCGATCACTCAATCGCTCAATATTTATGGCTGACGTAACACTTACAGTTGACGGCAAGAAGGTCACGGCTCCCGCGGGGACGCTGCTGATTGAGGCTTGCAAGACCGTGGGCATCGAAGTGCCTTCGTTTTGCTACTATCCGAATCTTTCTTTGCAGGGCGCTTGCCGCATGTGTCTGGTGAAGATCGAGAAAATGCCGAAACTGCAGACGGCGTGTACGACCGTGATCAGCGAAGGCATGATCGTTACCTCCGATAGCGAGGAGATCAAGCAGGCGCGGAAGTCGATGCTGGAGATGCTGCTGGGCAACCATCCTCTGGATTGCCCGGTGTGCGATGCCGGGGGCGAATGCGAACTGCAGGATATGACGTTCTCCTACGGCGCAGCCGAGTCGAAGTTCATGGAGGCGAAGAATCATAAAGATGAGCAGCAGTGGTCGCCGGTGGTGTTTTTTGATCGGCCGCGCTGCATTCTCTGCTACCGCTGCGTGCGCGTCTGCGGCGAAGGCATGGATGTTTGGGCGCTGGGCGTGCAGAACCGCGGGGTGAGTTCGATTATCGCTCCTAATAAAGAAGATCACCTGGAGTGCGAAGAGTGCGGAATGTGCATCGACATCTGCCCGGTGGGCGCGCTCACTTCGGGCGCTTATCGCTATAAGACGCGTCCGTGGGAGATGAAGCATGTGGGCACGATCTGCACGCACTGCGGTGACGGCTGCAAGACTACGCTGGGCGTGCGCCGCGCCGACACCGGTATGGAGATCGTGCGCGGCGACAATCGCGACAAGAGCGGTACGAACGGGGACTTTCTTTGCATCAAGGGCCGTTACGCCTTCGATTTTGCGAATCATGAAGAACGGCTTACGCAGCCGCTGATTCGCAAAGAAGGCAAGCTGACTCCAGCAACGTGGGAAGAAGCGTTTCAGCTGATCGGAAAGAAGTTTGCGGAAGTGCGCGACCGCGATGGCGGGTCGGCGATTGGCGTGATCGGCTCGACTCGCACGACAAACGAAGAATCCTATCTGCTTTCGAAATTTGCCCGCATGGTATTGAAGACGAACAATGTCGACCACCATCGCACCGCGGACTTCCCTGCTTTCGCGGCGGCGCTTCGCGGTAAGGCAGATGCCACAGCCAGCATGGCGGACGTATTCACTGCGCCTGCGATTCTTTTGATCGGAAATGATCCCACTGAGCAGCACCCGCTGCTGGCGTGGCAGATTCGCAACAACGTTCGACTGCACCGCTCGCGGCTCTATGTGATCAATTCGCAGGCAATCAAATTGCGACGGCAGGCAACGAACTTCATGCAGATCCCCGCTGGAGCAGAAGGTAAGGTTGCGGCGTTTCTCGCCGGCGACGACGCTGCCGCGGATGCCATTATCAATTCATCGTCAACGAAAGATCAGTGGAACTCGCTGCGCGACACGTTGCGCGGCGAACAGAATCTAGTCATCGCGTTCGGTTCGGAAATCTTAGGCAGCGATCTTTCGAGCCTGGTGACGTTCGGTTCTGCAATCGCCGGAGCTAAGTTTGTTTGCCTCGCCGACTATGCCAACTCGCGCGGAGCAGCTGACATGGGCTTGTATCCCGATTTGCTTCCTGGATACCACCCGATCAGTGGCAGCAGCGAGTTTCATACAGAATGGGGCGAGATCCCGCAGGCGGCCGGACTCGATTTATCCGGCATGGTTGAGGCGGCAAGCACGAACAAGTTGAAGGCTCTGTACGTTGTTGGCTCAAATCCGATTGGGCGGTTGAAGATCGATTCATTCGCGTTCTCGAACAGCTTTGTCGTGGTGCAGGACATGTTCCTCACCGAGACCGCCGTGGTAGCGGACGTGGCGTTGCCCGCCGCGAATGCATACGAAAAGTCTGGTACGTTCACGAACACTTGCGGCGACCTGCAGTTAGTAAAGAAGGCCGGCGAGGTCACGGGTACGAAGGCGGACTTCGAGATGATCGTGCGCATCGCGGACGCAATGGGCTTTGACGTCCGCAAACTCGTGCCCATCGGCGGCGGCACTCATGCTGACATGGGGCAGTCGCGCGGGGCACAATCGGGCGAGGCCGACCGTCATGCGGTGTGGCTTGAGGCGCATGGGTTGGAGCCTAAGCTGAGCCCGTTCGATCCCATGGCGATTCTGGATGAAATTCAGCGGCTGGTGCCGGGCTATGACGTTTCCCGCATGAATCTGCTGGCGGGCAACAGCCAGCATACCTCGCTCGCCAAGGCTGGGCCCGGAGTCGCGCACAGGCCTGAATCTATTTCTCCGGCAAACGATACTCTTTTTAGTTCTGGAACACTGGGACATTATTCGCGCGCGCTGAAGTCGGTCATGGAGAGTCACGAAGTGAAGCCGGCTGAAGTTGCGGCAGACTGAGAAGAGAATTTTGTAATTGGGTAATTTGCAAATCCCACACCGCGTACTGAATGTTTAGGATTGCATCTCAGGAGAAAATCGTTTTTCAATTACGAAATTACTAAATTACTAAATTTCCCAATTACTCAATTAAGCCAAATGCCTTTGCCTCTTTCAATCTTCATACTCGTGTCGGTGATCAAGTCGGCGATCGTCCTCGGCGTGCTTCTCACCGCGGTCGCATACACGGTCTGGCTGGAGCGCAAAGTGGTTGGCCACATGCAGAATCGCTGGGGACCCACGCGGGTGGGGCCGTTTGGACTCTTGCAACCCGCGGCCGATGGCATCAAGTTTTTGTTTAAAGAAGATCTGACGCCGCCGCACGTTTACAAGCCCTTGTTTATCGCGGCGCCGATGATGGCGCTGATCTTTGCCTTGACTTCGATTTCGGTGATTCCGTTTGGCAATAGCTTCACGTTCGGGCCATTCTCCGTACCCCAATTCCTGCCGTTCCACTACGAGATGCCGTTCCATTGGGGTGGTGCCGTAATTGGACCGTACAGCATTCCGTTCCAGATTACCGATGTCAACATCGGGCTGCTTATGATTCTCGGTGTTACCTCGATGGGCGTCTACGGTGTGGCGCTGGCAGGATGGTCGTCGAACAATAAGTATTCTTTGCTGGGCGGACTGCGAGCGAGTGCGCAGATGGTCAGCTACGAAATTGCGCTGGGGCTTTCGCTGGTTGGGGTGCTGATTCAATCCGGCAGCTTCAGCCTGCGCGCCATCGTCGACGCGCAGGGCGGGCATTTCTGGGGCTTCATTCCGCGGTGGAATATTTTTCATTGGCAGTTCATCGGCTTCTTCATCTACTTGATGGCTGCGTATGCGGAGACAAACCGCATTCCCTTTGACTTGCCCGAAGCCGAAACTGAATTGGTCGCGGGATATCACACCGAATACAGCGCCATGAAGTTTGCCATGTTCTTCATGGCGGAATACACGAATATGATTACGGTGGGTTGCGTGGCCACGCTGTTGTTTTTCGGCGGATGGCACGGGCCGCTGTTTGGGCCTCCGCTGGTGCAGGCCTTGTTACCCGTGTTCTGGTTTGCGGCGAAGATTTTCTGTTTTCTGTTTCTGTATATCTGGGTGCGCGGGACGTTGCCGCGCTTCCGCTACGACCAACTGATGTCGTTTGGCTGGAAGTTTCTTTTGCCGCTGGCAATTGCGAATCTGGTGGCGACGGCAATTTTCGTAGCCTGGTGAGGGAAGGCAGTAGCCAGCTGCCAGCCCCCTGTTGCCAGTAAGAGCGTGCGCGGCGTGAGGTCGAATCGTGTTGAAAATGACTGTTGAACCAACTGTGACTGGGAACTGGCAACCGGCAACTGGCAACTGATTTTGCATATGCATCTTTTCTTATTTCTGATGTTCGGAGCCGTTTGCGTGGGCGGGGCAATCAACCTGCTGGCGCAGCGGCATCCCATCACCAGTGCGCTGTCGCTGATCGCGGTAATGGCTGCGCTGGCTGGGGAGTATCTGCTGCTCGGCGCAGAGTTTGTCGCGGCCGTGCAGGTGATTGTGTATGCCGGTGCGATCATGGTGCTGTTCGTGTTCGTCATCATGCTGCTGAATGCCGGCGAAGAGGAACAAACCAAGGGAAGCCGTGTCGCTATTCTGCTGGGCGTGCCCGGAATGTTAACTGGCGGCCTACTCATAGGGTGGGTAGTGTTGCGGCACTCCGGGACTGAGTCGGTGCCGATCGGCGCGTTGCCCGGACATCCTACGGATATCGCCCAGCTTCTATTTCATGATTTTCTGTTGCCGTTCGAAGTCACCTCGGTATTGATCCTGATCGCCATCATGGGCGCCGTGGTTCTGGCCAGCAAACCGGAAGCCTCGGCGGGGAAGGTGGGCTGATGGTGCCATCGTATGTGCCCCTCTCGTACTACCTGCTGCTCAGTGGATTTCTGTTTGCGTGTGGCGTGGTCGGTTTTCTGATCAAGCGCAACATTATTACCATCTTCATGTCGATTGAGTTGATGTTGAACGGCGTGAATCTTTCGTTCGTGGCGTTCGCCGCACACTGGCACGCACTGGCTGGCCAGGTCTTCGTTTTCTTTGTGATGGTTGTGGCGGCTGCGGAAGCGGCCGTGGGACTGGCAATCATCATCGCCGTGTATCGCACGCGAGAGACGCTGAACGTCGATCAAGTGAACCTGCTCAAACTATGAACCCGAACCTCAACCCGAATCTGAATCTCTGGGTGATCCCGATTCTGCCTCTGGCGGGGGCTGCGATCAACGGCTTTCTTGGGAAGAAGGCTTCGCGGGCGGGCGTTACCGCGGTTGCGCTCTTTTTCAGCGGAGCGGCTTTTGCCTGGGCTTTATTAGTCGCAGCGCGCTTCTCGTCGTTATCGCTTCCCTATCATGAGTTCTTCGCGCACTGGATCCGCATCACCGGCTTCAGTGCGGATTTTGCTTTTTATCTCGATCAACTTTCGCTGGTCATGTTGCTGGTGGTCACTGGCGTCGGATTCCTCATTCACGTCTACTCGGTCGGCTACATGTGGGACGATCCCAGCTACTACCGCTTCTTCAGCTATCTGAACCTGTTCATGTTTTTCATGCTGACGCTGGTGCTGGCCGGTAATTACCTGCAGATGTTCATTGGCTGGGAGGGGGTGGGGCTGGCGTCGTATTTGCTGATCGGGTTCTGGTTCACGAAAGATTCGGCGGCATCGGCGGGCAAGAAGGCGTTCATCGTCAATCGCATTGGCGATTTCGGATTTCTGATCGCACTGTTCTTGTTGATAAAACATTTTGGATCGCTGAATTTCGATCAGGTATTTGGCGCGGTGGTTCCCTTGCCCGTTGAGACTGCTGACGCGGGTCTGCTGACAGCGATCGGCATTCTGCTGATGGTCGGCGCTTGCGGCAAATCGGCGCAGATTCCGCTCTATGTGTGGCTTCCCGACGCGATGGAAGGTCCGACGCCGGTTTCTGCGTTGATCCATGCGGCTACGATGGTGACGGCGGGCGTCTACATGGTTTCGCGCTCGCATGTGATCTTTGAACGCGCGCCTTTCGCGCTGACGGTCGTGGCCATCATTGGCACGCTGACTGCATTTTTTGCTGCGACCATCGGCATTGCGCAGACTGACATCAAGAAAGTTCTCGCGTACTCGACCATCTCGCAGCTTGGCTACATGTTCATGGCCTGCGGCGTGGGGGCGTTTTCGGCGGGCATCTTCCACTTGATGACGCATGCGTTCTTCAAGGGCCTGCTGTTTCTGGGCGCAGGCTCCGTGATTCACGCGGTCGGCGGCGAGCAGGACATGCGCAAGATGGGCGGCCTCAAATCGTTCATCCCCGTGACATTTGGGACCATGCTTATCGCGACCCTGGCGATTGCTGGAGTTCCGCCGCTGGCCGGCTTCTGGAGCAAGGATGAAATTCTGTGGAAGGCGTATCAGGTCAGCCCGGTCTATTGGGGAATCGGCGTGGTCACGGCGTTCATCACTTCCTTCTATATGTTTCGGCTGTTGTTCATGACGTTCTTCGGTGACTACCGCGGAGCCAAAGTGGATGCCCACGGGCACAGCTCCCACGGGCACGATGCTCACGGCCGCGGCGAGCCGCATGAGAGTCCGATGGTGATGCTGGTGCCGCTGATGATTCTGGCGCTGCTGTCGCTGGTCGGCGGCTTCGTCGGCTGGGGCAACCATTTCGAAAACTTTCTTGCGCCGGTGTTTGGGACGGCGGAAGCTGTCGACTCCGCAAGTCACAGCACGGAGCTTCTGCTGATGGGTGTGTCAGTGGCTGTCGCTCTTTTTGGATGGTGGCTGGCGTATCTGCTTTACTGCAAGCGTCCCGAGCTTCCGCAGAAGATCGCCGACTCGCTCGGCAGCCTCTATCAGACGGTCGTTCATAAATACTACATCGACGAGTTGTACGCAGCGGTTTTCGTTAAGCCGCTGATCGATGGATCGATGCGAATTCTCTGGCAGGATGTCGACCGGAAGATTATCGATGCTGCGGTGAATGACGCCGGCGACGGGGCGAAGCACGTTTCCGACGAAGTTCGGCATATGCAATCCGGCAACATTCGTTCATACGCGGGATGGATTTCGGCAGGCGCCGGCGTGGTGATTGCCCTCATGATCTGGATGTGGACGAAAGCGCGATGAAGACCGACGATCTCAATTCCATCATTCTCACGCTGGTGACGTTTGCGCCACTGGCGGGCGGGTTGCTGCTGATGCTGCTACCGCGCCGCGACCGTGACATCCGGATTTTTGCGCTCGTCATTTCGCTGCTGACGTTTGTTCTGTCTTTGCATCTGCCGGTTTATTTTCACCGCTCGCATCCGGGATTCCAGTACGAGATCGACCGGCAATGGGTTTCTACTCCGAATATTCATTACCACATGGGCGTTGACGGCATTTCGCTCTGGCTGGTGGTGCTCACTACATTCCTCACGCCGCTGTGCGTGTTGATTTCCTGGAATTCGATTCACGAGCGGGTAAAAGAATTTTTTATCCTGCTGCTGATTCTGGAGACGGCGCTGATCGGCGTCTTCACGTCGCTCGACTTGTTCCTCTTCTATTTCTTCTGGGAAGCCACGCTGATTCCGATGGCGTTGCTGATTGGAATCTTCGGCCATGAGCGCAAGGTGTATGCCGCGGTGAAGTTCTTCATGTACACCATGATCGGATCGGTGTTCATGCTGGCGGCGATCTTGTGGCTCTACGCGCATACTGGCAGCTTTGACTTTGTCGTCATTCGCGACCAGATCGCGAGCGGCGGAGTGCCGAGCTTTCCGGCGGCCGCTCAATGGCTCTTTCTGGGATTCTTTTTGGCATTCGCGGTGAAGGTTCCGCTCTTCCCTTTTCATACGTGGTTGCCCGATGCTCACGTGGAAGCGCCCACGGCCGGTTCAGTGCTGCTGGCTGGCGTTTTGCTGAAGATGGGCACATATGGGTTGCTGCGCTTTAACCTGGGCCTGTTTCCCGAGCAAGCGCGGCGCAATGCTTCCTGGATCATGACGCTCGCCTTGATTGGCATTATTTATGGCGCGCTGGTCGCGATGGTGCAGCCCAACATGAAGAAGCTGATCGCGTACTCCTCGGTCAGCCATCTTGGATTTGTTGTGCTGGGAATTTTCAGCTTCACGCAGGCCGGATTGAACGGTGCCATTTTCGTAATGCTTGCGCATGGGATTTCGACGGGCGGGTTGTTCATGCTGGCGGGGATTCTGCATGAACGGCGCCACACTTACGAGATTAGCGAGTTCGGCGGCCTCGCCTCGCGAATGCCTGTCTATGCCGCGTCTTATCTGGTGATCGTGCTGGCATCCGCGGGCCTGCCTCTGCTGAACGGCTTCATTGGTGAATTTCTCGTGTTGAGCGGTGCGTTTCAGGACAAAGCGGTTTACGGAATTCTCGGTGCTACTGGCATCATCTGGAGCGCGGTCTATCTGCTCTGGATGTATCAGCGCGTTTTCTACGGCAAGGTCACACATCCGGTGAACAATTCGCTGCGCGATCTTTCGGGATTCGAGAAATGGGCGGTCTGGCCTTGCGCAGCAGCGGCGCTGGTGATGGGCGTGGCTCCCATCATGTGGCTGGGCGCCATCGATCCGGCGGTGCGGGCCGCGCTCGCTCCCTTCGCGCAAGTAGTCGGCAAGGTGGTGGGACAATGAGTGTGGCTTTCCTCCCAGGCGTCTTGCAGACGCTTCCACAGAATGCCGATTACGTCCGCATCCTGCCGGAGATTGTTCTCTCGGTCTTCGGCATGATTGTGATGGTGCTCGAGCCTTTGCTCGACGAAAAGACAGGCCAGAAGATTCTAGGGCTGATCGCATTGGCGGGCGCATTGGCGGGGCTTGCGGCGACTTGGTTCATGGCGCAGGTTCCGGGAGTGGCTTTCTGGAACATGATTCGAGTCGACGGCTTCAGCGTTTTTTTTCACGTGCTGGTAATTGCGATTGCGGCCGTCGTCATCCTCAGCTCGTATGAATATATGGCCGTGCAGCGCATTCGCGCCGGGGAATACTACGCTCTGATTCTCTTCGGAACGGTCGGCGTTGCGCTGATGTCGTCGGCGGTCGAGCTGGTATTGATTTTTATCGCGCTTGAAATTTCTTCTATCTCTTCCTATGTATTGGCGGGATTCCGTCGGCACGAGGCTGCCAGCGCCGAATCTTCTTTGAAATACTTTTTGCTGGGTTCCTTCGCAACGGCGTTCTTCCTTTATGGAGTGGCGTTGATGTTCGGCGCCACCGGATCGACCAACATTGATCTAATTGCGCAGGCGTTGCGGGCTGGTCCGATCCCATTGCTGGCGTTTGTGGCCGTGGCATTGATGTTCGTAGGTTTGGGATTCAAAGTGGCAGCTGCGCCTTTTCACATCTGGACGCCGGACGTCTACGAAGGGGCGCCGGCTCCGATTGTCGGCTTTATGTCGACCGCGCCTAAAGCGGCGGCGTTTGCAGTGTTGCTGCGAGTGGTTTTCGTGATCAACGTGCATGCCATTTTCTGGGTCATCTGGATCGCGGCAGCGCTCTCCATGACTTTGGGCAATGTAAGCGCTTTCGTGCAGGACAATGTGAAGCGACTGCTGGCTTACTCCTCGATCGCGCACGCCGGGTACGTGCTGGTGGCATTTGCCGCCGCGCCTCAACTCGGAACCTCGGCGGTTATGTTTTACACTGCGGCCTATGCCGCGATGAATCTCGGTGCATTCGCCGTGGTTACTCATTTCGCCAACGCGGGCGAGCGCTATGTAACTCTCGAGGACTATGAAGGCCTGGGGCGCAGCTCCCCGCTGCTGGCCGCTACGCTCACCATTTTCTTGCTTTCACTGATTGGGATCCCGATGACCGGCGGCTTCTTTGCTAAGTTCTACGTGTTCAGCGCGGCCGTGAAAGCGAATTTGATCTGGCTTACGATCATCGGCGTGCTCAACAGCGGCGTGGGCGCTTATTACTACCTGCGCATTATTGTGATGATGTATATGCGCGAATCGCGGAAGGAAATTCCTGTAACTCCCACTCCACTGGCGCTGCGCGTGGCGCTGGCAGTCTGCCTCGTTGCGACCCTTTATCTTGGACTCTTTCCCGGCCGCGTGTTGCAGTATGCGCAGGACTCCGCTCAGCAACTCGTTCCGCAGACCTCGCCCGGCGTTACGTCTTCCGCAAAAGTTCACACGGCTACAGAAACTTTCTGATCTCTCTCTCTCTTCGGATGTTCCGCTTTCTTAGACGCGCTTCATTCCTGACCGGGAACCAAAGGTACAAAGCGCACAAGCTCACGAAGAGAAGTCACGGCCTGGCCGTTGACCATGCGGATGAACTGCAGCTGTTGAGAGTCGGAAGATCCGATCGGAATGATCATTCGTCCTCCGTCGCGGAGTTGAGCGGGCAGAGCCGGAGGCAAATGGAGAGCGGCGGCAGAAACGAGGATGGCGTCAAACGGAGCGCTGTCAGGAAGTCCGAGCGCGCCATCGCCGATGATGACATGGACATTGCGATAGCCAAGCGTAGAGAGAAGATTGCGGGCGCTCTCGGCGAGAGACACGTGCCGTTCGATGGAAAACACTTCTGCAGCAAGTTCCGCGAGCAGCGCGGCAGCGTAGCCGGAACCGGTTCCGACCTCGAGAACCTTGTCGTTCGGCGTGACCTGGAGAGATTCGAGCATGAGCGCAACAATATAAGGTTGAGAAATGGTTTGGCTGTCACCGATGGGAAGCGGATGATCTTCGTAGGCCTGCGCACGGTTTGCTTCAGAGACAAATTCGTGCCGCGGTACGCGAAGCATGGCGTCAAGAACGCGCGTATCGGAGATGCCGCGATCCCGGAGTTGAGAATCGACCATCAGTCGCCGAGCAGCGGTCGGATCAGGCATAAGCGGTGGTTCAGTGGTCGGTGATCGATGGTCGATCGTCAGCAACCGGCGTTTTCTTACTAACCACTGATCACTGACCACCGACAACTGATTTCATTTCTTGCGACGGCGGACCTGTATGTCGAAGCTGACGACGCCGTTCTGGTCGCGGTTACCGACGAGGGAAACGCTGCGATTGACATAATACTCCCCCTGAATAATCTGCTGCGAACTCTGAGAAACGTTGGTGGAGTAAGTGAGAGACAGATTATTAGCGAACTGCTGCTCGATCGTGATCTGGGGACCATTGCTGACAGGATTGGTGATGGTGGTAAGTCCCTGGGGATCGATTTTGATATTGCTGGCGCCGAACAAACGCTGAAATCGGCTGCTGGCCGTGTCGTTGATCGCCTGGTTGAGAATGAGATCGCTGGTCTGATCAGAGAAGCCGCCCTGGCCGGACTGCTCCTGAAGTTGCGCAGATTCTTCGTTCGTGCGACCCAGCGCGAGGAGCGCGATGATATCGGACTTGGGCAAAGGAGGTTCCGACCTGTAGTTGATATTGAGACGGTCGGGCGTGCCGGTAATCGTGATGTTGAGATCGTAACTTCTCACATGGCTGGAGGCCTGCAGATTGAGCTGAGGCTCGATGGCAACTGGATTGGAGAAAGTGATGTCCCCGCGCTCGAGTGTAAAACGGATGCCGTGGAAAGTGGCTTTGCCTTCCAGGATATCGACACGCCCTAGAACCGCGGGCCGAGCCACGGAGCCGCGCAGTCGAAGGTCGGCGTCTCCGGAAAGGCGAGCGATAGCGGTGCGCATTTGCAGTTCCGGCGCGGTCTGAACGTGAATATCGAGCTTGACGTTATTGAGCGGCGAGTTGGCGACGGTAACCGTAGCAAACTGGCGGCTGCGCTGGAGATACGCGCTGAAATCGAATCCAGGTGTCACCGCAATTTTGGTAATACTGATGTCGCCTGACACGGTGGAGGCGGAACGGCTGCCGATCCAATGCAACTCAGTGTTAGCTGTGGAGCTAACGCCGGGCGGATAACGCAAGCGAACATCCTTGCCGGTGGCGGTGAGATTGAAGTTGAACTGCCGGTTCACGTAATTGGCATCACCTTTCAGATCAACGGTTCCACCGCCAGTGCGGGCGGTAAGCGCCTCGATGTGGACGCGATCGCGAGTGAATAGAAGTGAGCCGTTGAGTTCACTGAGGCCGCTCGGGAGTCCCGCATATAAAAGCGCACCGTTTGCCACCTGGAAATTGCCTTGCGGTGAAGGGTCAGCGAGCGTGCCGCCCACAGTCAGGTTCATGGTGACGAGGCCGGAGGCCGTGAAGTCCGAATCGAAACTGGAAAGTAGTTTCAGGTCGAGGCGACCGTTGGCTGTGAGATCGAGTGCGCGTGCGCCGGAAAGTTGAATGGATCCGTGCCCGGTGAGGTCAGTTCCGTCCCCTACAAGATGGAGTTGCTGGATGTTCACGGCCCGATCAGCCAGGGTGAATCGAATGGGATCTTGATTGCGTAGTTTTACATTCTCCAGGTCGAGCGCGAGCGCGCTCAGGTTGCCGGCGACGATCCATTGTGCGGGCTGGCGTAGTGGGCCACGCAAGTCGAAAGACCCGGTAACCGCGGAATGTCCCGTGATTTGGCCGCCGAAGTAGGAGCGCCAGAGAGCATCGACATCCAGCTGATCGGTTTGAAACGACAGATGGGCAGGATAGCCATCGCGCAATTGCACGTCGCCGCTGACGATGAGAGAACCACGCTGAAAATTTGACTTACCGGTTAATTGAAGCCCGCTGCCCTGAGTGATGGCTTGCAGATCGAGTTCGCCAGCGAGTTCATGGTCAAGGGTAAGGTCGCGCACGTGGAGCGTTCCGTCGATCGAGGGCGCACTGGCTGTACCCGAGGCTTTTACAACAAAGTCGGCGCGTCCCTCAGCGGGAAAACGATCCAGATGGATTTGTCGAACCTGTGCGAGATCGAAATTATTGCCGACGAGGTCAAGACGAAAAACGCTCGAGGACGGATTGTAGGCGGCGCTTCCGGTGACGACCGAATCGTCATGGAAGAGATGAATGTTATCGAAAAAGATTTCCCCTTGCGCCAGACGGTAAGCGGAATCGAATTGCCGAATGGTCTCCCCGTAAGCGGAGGCATTGTTGAGATGGAGCTGTCCTTCGAAGTGTGGATCGGAAAAGGTGCCCGCAGCCTGCACGAAAAAATCAGCATTACCCGTGATGGGATAGTTGTACCCGAGCAGAGCCTGAATAGGCGCGACATCGGAGTTGTGGACGTTAGCGCGCAGAGTGAAAGCGCTGTCGCCAGTGAAATGGCCATGCTGAAGCGTGACGGTGGTGTCAAACTCTGCGGATGTGTCATCACGGCGCAAGGTCGCGTTGTGAAGAGCGATGCTCTGGAAAGAAAGCTGGACCGTGGCGGAAAGAGAATCCCATTTGGTTTGGAGTGGATGTGTCTTGGCCGTAGCGGGCAGCGTGATGTCGAAATCGTCGGCCTGCAGACTACCGGCGAACTGCGGTGACAAAACCGCACCACTCATGCTGCCATTGAAGGCAGCGTTGCCATTCAGTTCGACATCGTACATCGCCGGACCGCGAACAACGGTTACAAAGGGCAGCCAGTCTGCAAGACTGGAAGTGGAAACGGACAGGTGAACGGCGGATGACGCAGATAATGTGCCGGAGGCCTGGATGTGGGACGTGGGCGTGGTGAGGGTGAACTGCGGGAGATCGATGGAGTTGTCGACGGCGTGGTAAATACCTTTGGCGTGGGCGCTGATTCGCAAATGTCCGGGAACGTGGTGCTCGGGCGGAGTGAGGTCGAGCGCGAATTGGATTTCCGCATCGCGGGGAGTTCCCTTCCAGCGAGTTTCAAGTGTGCCCGAGGCGGATGCGGCTGGATGATAAGGCGGGAACGGATGAGTGGTAGCGTTCAGGGCTGCCGCTAAATCTTCTGCTGAAAGGTCGTGCAGATGAAGGAGAACGAACGCGCTTTGGATTGCAGGCACCTTGGTCTTCGGCGTTTTGACGCCGGACTTATTCGAAGACGGCGCAGCAGAAATAGTTGTGGTATCGAGATTTTTCCGGGCACTGGCCGACAAGTGCTGCCACGGCGCGAGCCAGTGATCGAGTTCGGCATCGCCGGTAACGCTGCCGCCGAAAATCCTGGCTTGTAGTTTGGATAATTTGAGTTCCTGGTCGGTCACCGAGTAGTCGGCGTTGAGCGACGCTCTTGAGAACGCGACTTCACCGTTCTGCCAACTGAGGTCGCGAAGCGTGAGCAAGCCGTTGCTGGCGAATTGGTCCAGAGAGCCATCCGCGTGTCCCTTGAGTTCGAGCAAACCAGCGCGCAGATCGCGCCGACGGGCGATGGACGCGGCTTCGCCCAGATCCAACTGCGCATCATAAGACCCCTGAAAACGCGGATGGCGAAAGTCTGTGATCTGGCCGCTGGCCGAAAAATGAGAGTGACCGGAATTCCACTTGAGCGAGGGAACGGCCGCCGAGTCAGATTCAATGCTGAATTCCGCCGTGGTCATCCATGCGAACGGACGGCAGTCCATGAGTTTCGTGTCGACCAGGCCGAGCAGTAGGCGGCCGTCGTAGCGGCGGTGCAGGAAGGCATAATCCATCTGGAGCGAAGCGTCGCGAGCAACAAAATCCACGGGGATGGTCTGATCGTCCCAGAGAATCTGACCATGGCGGAGTTCGAAGCGATTGATGGAAAGATTAAAGAGTCGCTCGACAGCGGTTTCACCTGAGTCGCCAGTGGCTTTACGCTGAGGAAAATTAGTAGTGCCGTCGGGATAGAAAGCGACGTGCACGGTTGGCTGATCGAGGATGACTTCGTTAAAACCGAACTCACTGCGCAGAAGTGAAATGACCTTCAACCGCGCTACGATGCGGTCCACGTGAGCCAAGGGAACATCGAGAGCCTTCTCGCGGCCGTGGACGGTGATGGCCCGCACATCGACCTGCAAGCGAAACGGAGTGGTGTGGATGCTGCCAATTTCGACGCGGCCGCCGGTAATGCGCTCCACTTCGGCAACGAGGCGGCGGCGCACGAGCGACTGGAATGATTCTGTGTTGACGTAGATGAGCAGGCCAAGGGCGCTGAGCGCGCCGATCACGGTTACGATCAGGAGATATTTCCACCAACGGCGTCGTGGCTTAGTGAAGCGCTGCTTCGCTGCGATTGGACTCACCGCGATTGCACTCCCGGGTCATTCGCAGAGGATGTGACGCCGGGGATGCGGACCTGCCCTTCGGAGCGCAACGTTTGCAACCAGGAGACGAGCAACTCGCTCACCTTCTGCTCGGTGAGCAATTCGCGAATCCTGCCGGAAACTTCCGCGAGCGAGACTTCGGATGCCCCGGACTGCTTCAACTTGGGAACAAACTGTTCGCGGTAATAAGCCTCGATGGACTTGGAGTCGATCTGGACCGTTGGACGAAGACGGGCTTCGACCAGGCGCATCAGATCGATCTGCTGGCGGACGCGGCCAAGAAAATCCTTCTCCGTAAGGTGGTAGTTCGCAAGAAGAGCCTGCCAAGCCTCGCTGGATTCGGCCTGGGGATATTGCTTGCGCGCCTCGGCGACACGGGCAGCAGCTTCGGCGTCGGTGGCGTGGAGGAAATCGGCGGACTTCATTTGCTCGCGCAGAAGTTCCTGATCAATGAGGCGATCCAGAACGGCGCGGCGGTCATCGTCAGTGAACTGCGCGAGAGTGCGATTGGTGAGCAGAGCCTCATAGCAAAGGGCTTCATCCCAATCGGATTGCAAAATAATGCGGCCATTGACGGTGGCGACGATGCGGTCGATTACTTCGGCCGAAGCGCGCCCGGGCGCAAGCGAGAGTACAGACACTAAGAGCGCGAGCACGACGACAGGGATCGTTATCTTGACTCGAACTCTCATTAAAATGGCTGACCTATGCTGAAAAAGAAGTTAAAGGGCCGCAGATGCTGCGTCTCAAAATACAGAGCCTGGCCGCTAGTCGGCCCGCTGGTCGAAAAGACGGTTCCCTGAAAATATCCGGTTGGATTCAGATTGTACCCGAAGTCAAAGCGTAAAGGGCCAATGGGCGTCTTGTAACGCAAACCAAGGCCCACCGCGTGAGAAGTGTAGTCGTAACCGCTGTTATTGAAGTAGGTTTCGCACGCCGTATCCATCACGCCGCTGGATGGCACACATTGCGTTGGGTCAGGCTGGTGCCACCGCACCAGGCCTTTGAGCATGTCGTGACCGGCGGTGAAGACGTTGCCCATATCGTGAAAAACGGCGAAGCCGAAGCCTTCCCCGAGAAAGGGCAGGCTCACCTGCGGAAAGCGCAGTTCCTCGCTGTTAACAAACAGCGCAGTACCTCCCACGGGAAAACCGGAATCGGGATCGCGGGGTCCTGCTTGATTTAACCCAAAACCTCGGTGAGAGTTGCCACCACCGGCAAAGAAAACTTCAGGCAGCGGGATCACCGAAATGCCCGCTGGACATGAGTTAAGGCTTAATCCACTGAGTTGGCAGGCTCCCGGTGGCAGAACCTGCGAACCTTGATAAACCTGCTCTAATCCTAACGTGGTGGAGCGGGCAAAAACGAATTTGTGCTTGGGCGGACCAAAGGCGTAGTAAGTCGAATCCTGCCCCAAAGCCCGAGCGAAATTCGCCTGAGAACCGAAGTAACCGGATGCAGCAGAACCATCCAGCGTGAAGTACTGGCCCTTCGTACTCTCGAGAGGATTGTCCCGTTGGTCGCGGATGAAAGTGAAGCCCGGACCGCCCACGCGTGCGGGCAGTGAAAACAAGCTGAACTCAGCGGGCGAAAAGTTCTCAGCCAAGTGGCTCGCCTTCACGTAGCGGTAATCGAACCGGTAGGTGATCGAAGTGGAGTGATTGAGTTGCGGCTTTCCGATTTGCTGCCGGAGATCGATCTTTCCTTCTTCGCGTTGTGAGGTGAAGGTAGCTACGTCCAGACTGTTGTCGTAAAAAATCGTGTAAAAAACCTTGAAGCGTTGCTGATTGAAGAGCTTGGGAATTTCATAACTGATGAGGCCGCGCTGCTGCAGTCGTCCAACGTGAGACTGGAAGGTCAGGGTCTGGTCGCGGCCACCCATGTTGAGGCGGGTGATGTCGAAACCAACGCGCGGGCTTACACCGGTAGACCCTGTGGGAGCCGTTGTTCCTGAGGGCAGCCCGGTTTCGAATTCTAAGCCGACACCATAGGTAAAAGTGTAGCGCTTGGCCTCCTGCATTTGGACGAGAACATTCTTGCGTGGTTCGGAGCCCTCGGGATTCTGCACAGCCGTATCGACCTGGCTGAAGATGCCAAGTTCATAGAGCTTGCTCTGCGTTTCCAGAAGATCCTGCTGGCTGAGCGGCTGGCCAGCCACTTCCTGAATCTCGCGCTGCACGATGTAGTCGCGAGTGTGCTCAAGCCCGGCGACCATCACTTGGTTCACAAAGAATTGTTCGCCCTCCAGGACTGTGAACGTCACATCCTCGCGATTAGGCTGGCTGGACGAAGGCTTGGTAGTGATTTCAAGGGTAGCGTTCGAAAAACCGTGGTTGAAGTAGTAATTGAGAATGAACTCGCGATCGTGGGCGAGATTCTGTTCAGAGTAGGGCTGGCCTGGCTCGGTTTGCACCTCGTGGAACTTGTCTCGCTGAACGAACTGGTTCCCTACAATTTGAAACTCCCCCACCAGGGTCTGCGGCCCCTCATCGATCTGCACGTGAACAGCGAGCTGATTCTTCGAGCCCTTGTAGTTGTCATCGACCTTGGTACGAATCTGCACCTGGCGATATCCGTTGGCGCGGTATTGCGCTTCGAGAACGGCGACATCGTTTTTCAAAAGCTCCCCGCTGTAGCGTCCGTGGTTGAAAAAGCGTCCGGCAGGCTGCACCTGCATGTACGACTTGAGTTTTGCCGTGTCCAAAAAGTTCTTGTTGCCGCTGATCGCGACCAGAGCCAACTTGTGCACGGAGCCGGGATTGACATGGTAAGTAACGTGAATCGCGTCCAGGCTGGTGTCCTTCTTCACGTCGACGCTGGCGTCGAAGTAGCCCCGGCTCTGCAGGTAGTCGAGCAGATTGCGCTTGCCCTCATTCAGGAGATCGTCGTCGAGAGCATTCTCCTCATAGACCGGCACTTGCCTTTTCAAAACGCCGCGGCCGATGCGAAAGCCTTGCGCAGTGATGAGGACCACCGGCCCAGGCTCGATCAGATACGTGTAATCGACGGCATTCGTTTCGGCGCGGTACCTCTGTTCTGCGATCAACACCTGCGCCAGCACGCGCTGCTGCTTCTGAAACTTCTTGCGCAAGTACTGAAGCGAATTGGTGATACGTACAGCCGTAACGCGCTCGCCGGGGTGCATCCTGGCGATGTCCTCCAATTGTTCCTGGGAGAAAGCTGAATGTCCGGTAGCTTTCACCTCGCCAATGTGGGCAGGTTCTCCGGGCGTGATGTGGAAGAGAATGTCCACCTGCTGGATAGCGGCGTTCGCAGTGCTCTCAGCGGTGACTCGGGCGCGATAAAACCCGTTCTCCTGCATGAGTTGCCGAACATTCTGCAAAGCCCGGTCGAGTTTATCGAGCGTGTAAAGTTCGCCGAGTTGGAACTTACCGGCATTGAGAATCTGGTTAGGGTTGGGGTGACTGGGAGCGCCTTCCACATCAACCGCGCCCACAAAGAAGTTGATCGAGGTGGTGAAAGTGAGCAGTACATCCGAGCCCGTTGGTTTCACTTCAGCCTGGATGTCGGCAAACCGTCCCGTGGCGAAGAGGGCGCGGATGCTGTCGCGGACCTGGTCGCGATCGAGTGGCTGGCCAGATTTCTGTGGAAGCATTTGCAGCAAATGATCTTTATCTTGTATGCCCGGCAGATCGATGGAGCGCACGTTGCGTCCGGCGTAAGCCGACATAGCGTCGAGAGCGGAGGAGGACTGCGCGGTTTGCACTTCCCGAGAGATTTGCGCGGACGAAGACGCAGACGCAGGCGATTCGGCTGACGCAGCCGGACCGAGCGAGAGCATGATCAAGATAAGCAATGACGCGTACCGTCTCAGCAAATAATGTCCTTGAGCCCGTTGCCTGAATTCGATGAAGCTTGGAACGCCGGCGTTGTCCGCCTCGCGGCGGCGAAAACAGTCCAGCCACATATAATAAAGGTTTTGCGGGTCGGAACCGGTGACCTCCTTGAGGCTAGCGTAAGAAGGACAGGTGTGGAGAAGAGTCAGGGCGTGGAAAAGGAAAAGTTCGAAGAACGGTACTCGCGGCAAATTCTGTTTCGCGGAATCGGCGCCGAGGGCCAGCAGCAGCTGGCGGCGGGACGAATTGCCATTGTGGGTTGCGGAGCGACCGGGTCTGCGCTGGCATCGTTGCTTGCGCGCGCGGGAGTCGGCACGCTGCGGATTATCGATCGCGACTACGTGGAGTCGAGCAATCTGCAGCGGCAGTCTCTATTCGACGAAAAGGATGCCGCCGAATCGGTTCCCAAGGCCATTGCCGCGGCGCGAAAGATCGCAGCCTTTAATTCGGAGATCGTGGTCGAGCCGCAGGTCGAAGATGTAATCCCGGGAAATATTAATGCGCTACTTGAGGGGATGGATGTAATCCTCGATGGAACAGACAATTTTGAAACTCGATATCTGCTCAATGATTATGCCGTGAAAAATTCTTTGCCGTGGATTTATGCGGCGGCAGTGGGCAGCTATGGAGTGACACTGAATGTATTGCCCGGCAAGTCGGCGTGCCTCGCATGCATCTTTCCAGAAACGCCGCGGGGAATGGTCGAGACCTGTGAGACCTCCGGCATTTTGAATACAGCTGTAAACGTGGTGGCATCGATCGCGGCCACCGAAGCGATGAAGCTGCTGATCGGCGGCGCAGTTGCGGAGCAACTGCGAAAGACATTGTGGTCGTTGGATGTCTGGAACAATCAGCAGACGGAGATAGCGGCGGCAGTTCCGCGGCCGGGATGTCGCGCGTGTGGAGAGCGGGAATTCGTGCATCTGGCGGGTGAGGGACGTCCGCACATCACGATGTGCGGAAGAAACTCGGTGCAGATTCACGAACGCGCCAGGCCCATTGATTTTGCTGAGATGCAACAGCGGCTGGAAGCCCACGGGATGGTGCGGCACAACGAATTCGTCCTGAAGTTTTGGCGCGAGCCTTATGAGATGACGCTGTTCCCCGATGGCCGGGCCATTATTAAAGGAACGACTGACACCGGCGTTGCGCGTAGTTTGTATGCACGTTATGTCGGAAGCTGAAGTCGGACGAAAAAAGGCGCGACCCGAAGGCCGCGCCACATCGCGCCCCAGAACTAAGTACCAGTCTTCATCGCTTTTTGCCCCGGCACACCCAACGCTGCCGCAATCGCTGCCCCGATCGGCGATCCCAGCCCCGTACACGCACTCCATCCCGGACCCACCGTATAGGCTCCATTGTTGCCCGAGGTGATGCTGTTGAAATCACCTTTAGGATTTTGATAGATCAGCGGGTTGATAAAGCCAACCGGCTTCCCCATGCTCTCGTTAATCAGCGCGATCAAGCCAGCCCACAGCGGAGCTACTGCGCTGGTTCCTCCGATCACGTCCGGCTGCCCATCGACCAGCGTAACGTAACCAGTATTTGGATCGGCATCGCCCGCCACATCCGGAACGCCACGGCCAACATTGTGAGTCGGGTTGGCCGAAGCCGGGACACCCGCCGCGTTCTGCCAACTTGGAAGCGGAAAAACATCGCTGATGCCGCCTCCGGTTGCGCCTTCATTATTTGCCAGCTCGTTCCATACCACTTCGCTGGCGATGGTATTGCCTGAAGCCATCAACTCCGTGCCTCCACAAGCGAGGACATTCGGACTGGATGCCGGGAAATCGACGTGATTCAGCCCGTCGGTTACTCCGTCGGTCGAGCCATCGTCTCCGGCCGCAACGCAAACCGTTACGCCCATTGCTCCGGCAGATTGAAATGCCTCATCCATGGAAGTCATTGCCTGCTGCGTCCACGACGATTCAGGACCACCCCAACTGATCGAGACGATCGACGGGTTATTGGTGGTGTCGTGCACGGCAGTTGTGATCGCGTTCAGAAAGCCGGCGTCCGTGTTGTCGGCGAAGTAGACGACGATCTTCGCCGCGGGTGCGATCGATCCGGCCACTTCAATATCCAGCATCACCTCGCCGTCCGGCCCGTTCGGATCTCCGGTTGGACTGTTGCTGCCGTTGCCGACCGAAACCGCAGATACGGTTGGCGTCTGGGTGAGGTTAAGTTGCTTCCAGTAATTCGTCAGATCGGTAGGGTTATATCCGCCGCCCAACTCGATCAGCGCGATACATTCTCCCGAGCCATTTTCATTCGTGGGAAAGTCGTAGAACGTGGCGACTTGCGGCGGCGTGTAAGATTCTCCCTGCGCTTGCGCGGCGGGACGGATGCCACCGGCTCCGCGCCGCCTACGAAAATGCGGCTTCGCCTGCGGACGATTATCCAGGCCAAAGACGCCCTCGACCACATCCTGCAATTCCGGCGGAAGCTGGACCGTGCCAGTACGTCCGCGATACTGGCCGCTCGGGTGGTCATATTGTTTCAGTTCGACGCCGAACGCCTCATTCATCGCAGTCACGGTTCCGGAAAGAATGACGGTCCGGCGGGCTGCGCTCTTTTCCTTTACTGTGAGTTTGTGTTGGCGGGCAAATGCCTCGACCCGGGCAATGCTGTCGGCATCCGCGCCATGAAGTTGCTCGTATTCTTTACGGCTGAAAATCTTCCGTTCCGCGACCGGCTTCTTGTATTCATTGGGATCGACAATCGGCTTCTTCCCGGCACGGGATCGCAAACGAATTGTCACATCTACTATTTCGCTGGGATTGGCTGGACCTATCTCTCGCGCTCCTTTTAACGGGGCGCGCTCACTACCGGCAAGTTGAAACGTTTTATTCGGAGTGGACATAAATCTCCTTTCGTTCGAGCCTAGCCGAACGCGAATCAAGGCAGGGCGAAGCTACCACCGGAGTCCTTTCGCGAAACTCTAGTCAGGGAAGGAGCCGAGCCTTTTGCAATGATTCGAATCGATGCTGGCCCGTTGGACGCAGGCAAAGTTAGCACAGCGCGGCAAGGAATCAAGATGTTGTTAGTGCCTGTTACGAAACGCGAACAGGCATCGGGGTCAAAATGGTACATCTCAATACGCACGTTTCAGTGCGCACGTCTCAGTACAAATGAAAGTCGACCTCGACTGCAATTTCCACTGCCACGTCACGCCCATCTTTCTTGCCCGGCTCGAACTTCCAGTTCTTCACTGACTCAATCGCTTTCTCGTCGAGGCCCATGCCGAGAGCGCTTAGTACACGAATTTTTGTTGGATGTCCGTTGGCATCCACGACCAGCCCCAGAAGACAGTTCCCCTGGTACTTCGCCTTGCGCGCTTCTTCAGAAAACTCAGGATCAGTCTGATAAATAACTCGCGGTGCCGTCATTCCCTTGCCCATGCGAAAGCTGCCATCGCCTGTACCCGCCTCGTGACCCGGACCGACACCGCGCCCGTCTCCCGGGCCGACCCCGCCGAGACGGCCGTCGCCCATGCCGCCCAGTTTCCCCGGTCCATTCGATGGAATGACCGCGGTAGATTTCGGGTCGCCAAGGTTTGGCATATCGCTCATGGCGATCTTGATGTCCTGCGGAACAATCACTGTAGGCTCAACCGGCAGCTTTGGAGTTAGGTTTCGTGGCACTGCCGACGGAGGCGTAAGCTGTTCCATCGAAAACTTCGGCAACCGGCCCACGGAAGCTTTAAGCACGTCACCATCGCCACCCCCGCCGCCTCCGCCTGCCTGAGTCTTCGCCGGCTTCAGCGGATAGTCATCCGGAACAATCAATCTGGTCACAGCCCGCGGTTTAGGTACGGCCGGAATCGGACGGCGCACTGTGATAAACGTCGCGCCGATAATCAAACCCAACACCACGACGTGAGCCGCGGTTGAACCGAGAACGCCATTCTTCCTGTAGTCGTAGAACCCCCAAATCTCCTTCACTGGGATTGCCTGGGATTCCAGTTTGAGCGGGGGAAGCTTTTCAGGAAAGAAACGATCTTCGAGTCCGTGAAACAGCGACTTCCACAGAGGCTGACTCAGGTCGGACAGAAGATGAAGTTCCGGCTCGTTGCGAGGCTGCAGATTGCCTTCGGCGTACACCATTGATTCTCCTATTCGATTCTTCGCTGGTGGGTCGGAACAGGCGCGTTCTTACCGTACCCCTTTATACAGATTGGAGGTTGTTCCCCATAAGTTGCCTGCCGAGTGTGAATTTCGTTGTGACTCCGAGCAACGAACCCGGATTCTGGTATTCTGAGTTTCGTTGTGCCTTCATCCCAAACTTAGTTCTTCCTGAATTAATCATGGCAAACCCGAGCATTCCAGAATCCCAAACAAGTGTTGAATCCGCCGTCGCGCCCGATGAGTCGTTCAGCGACCTCCTTTCACAATATGACAAGAGCCATTCGCGCAAACGCGACGACGGCAGCAAGCAGCTTGTCGGCACGGTAATTGTTGTTACCGCCGACTCGGTGTTGCTCGACATCGGCTTCAAGAGCGAAGGCATTCTGCCGTTGGCTGTCTTGCAGTCCGCCGGAGAAACTGTGAAGCCCGGTGATAAGATGCCGGTCTCAGTCACAGGCCGCGATCCCGAAGGCTACTACCAACTCACACGCGCTAAAGTCGAGCGGCCAAAAGATTGGTCGGCTTTGGAAAAGGCTTTCGCCGACAAGGCAACCATCGTGGGCACGGTGACTGGCGTGATCAAGGGCGGGCTAAGCGTAGATGTAGGCGTGCGCGCATTCATGCCGGCCTCGCGCAGCGGAGCGCATGACGCCGCCGAGATGGAGAAGCTCGTCGAGCAGGAAATTCTCTGCCGCATCATCAAGCTCGACGTCGCAGAAGAGGACCTGGTGGTCGATCGCCGCGTTGTGGTCGAAGAGGAAGAACGCTCGGTGAAAGAGCGACGCTACTCCGAGATGAAAGAAGGCGACACCGTGAGTGGAACTGTGCGCAGCCTCACTGACTACGGCGCGTTCGTCGACCTCGGCGGTGTGGACGCCTTGCTGCACGTGAGTGACATCGCCTGGAGTCGCATCAGCAAGCCTGCGGACGTGCTCTCGGTAGGACAGCAGATCGAAGTCAAAGTTCTCAAGATTTCCACCGAGGCGGATAAGCGCCGCATTTCCGTAGGCATGAAACAGTTGTTGCCGCATCCCTGGGACGCGGTCGCCGGAAAGTACAACGTGGGCGAACGCGTGCGCGGCACGGTCACGCGCGTCGCCGAGTTCGGAGCGTTCGTCGAGTTGGAGCTGGGCATTGAAGGCCTGATCCACGTTTCCGAAATGTCGTGGGGAAAGAAAATGCGGAGCGCCAGCACACTGGTAAAGCCGGGCGAGGTTGTGGACGCGGTGATCCTCGGCGTGAACACTGCCGAGCGCCGCATGTCCCTCGGCCTGAAACAGACGCTGGGCGATCCGTGGGCCGAAGTGCCGGAGCGCTTCCCCGTGGGCTCAGCCATCGAAGGACCAGTTGTCAGCATCATGAAGTTCGGCGCGTTCGTGCAGCTCGCCGAAGGCGTCGAGGGCATGATTCACATCAGCGAGATGAGCGCTGACAAGCGCATCAACCATCCTCAAGAAGTGGTGAGGCTAGGCCAGCTCGTTAAAGCTCAAGTTCTCGCCATTGACACAGAAAAACGGCAATTGCGCCTGAGCATGAAGCAACTGGTGCCGAGCGGCCTCGACGAGTACATCGTCGAACACAAGGAAGGCGATGTAGTCACCGGCCGCATCGTTGAGGCTACAGGAGAACGAGCGCGCGTAGAACTCGGCGAAGGCATCCACGCCAGCTGCCGCATGGGTACGGCAAGTTCAGCATCGCCGAAGAAAACGCCAACGCCGGAGTCATCCGAGGCAAACAACGCAAAGCCCGATTTATCCTCGCTAGGTTCGATGCTACAAGCGCGATGGAAAGGTGGAACACCGGCCGAGGGAGCGAAGCCGGATCCAGTTCAAGCCGGACAAATTCGCAAATTCAAAATCACAAAGCTGGACACGGCGACGAAGAAGATTGAATTAGAGCCGGCCTAGCGGATTCCGGCGACGACACGCTGGAAAAATGTCTGGCTGCCCCCCAGGGATTCGAACCCCGATAGCCTGCTCCAGAGGCAGGTGTCCTAGCCGTTGAACGAGGGGGCAGTGATTTTGGTTGGAGCCAATCCATCCAGCCCGTTCTGATTCTACGTTTCAAGGCAAAGAGCGGTCAACACTTTCTGCGTTCTCCGCGCGTAGAATCGGATTGAGCTTGCCCGTAAGGGAGAAAACCATGTCATCCGTGCTAGGGAACATTTCCGAGCTGGGTGCCGATTATGCCGAGGTCGCCCGCCAATCGCTCGAAGCCGAGCGATGTGCACTCCTCGTAATCGATATCCAGCAAAAACTCCTCCCGCCGATTTTTCACAAAGACGAACTCGTGCGCAACGCGAAGTTGCTCATCCGCGCGGCAGAGGTGCTCAAGATTCCCGCGGTCGTGACCACGCAATACTCGAAGGGACTCGGGCCGACCGTCCCCGAGATCGCTTCCCTGCTGCCGGAAACCGACGCCATCGATAAAGATCGATTCTCCTGTTTCGGCAGCGAAATGTTTTGTAATCTGCTCAAGCGGCTTCCGGGCAACCGCAACACGCTGCTGCTCTGCGGCATGGAAAGCCACATCTGCGTGATGCAGACAGCCCTGGCCGCGCTGCGCGAAGGCTACATCGTGCACGTCGCTTCGGATGCAGTCAGCTCGCGAACCGAATGGAATTGGAAGATCGGCCTGGAAAGAATGCGCGCCGCAGGAGCGGTGATTTCATCCACTGAAATGATGATCTACGAACTGATGCGCTCCTCGTCGTCACCGGCATTCAAAGAGATGCTCCCGCATTTAAAGGGATGAAGATCGGTCGTCATCCCAGAGTGAGAAGAGGTTGTCGTCCCGAAGCGTAGCGAGGGACCGCTGGTGTTTGCCCGCAGCGGCACGAAGGATGGCGCCGACAAGAACCAATATCCCTCGCTTCGCGTCGGGATGACAAAAATGTTCTTGCCGATTTAAAGGTCGCAGCAACGCTAGCTCGCTTCCGGCTCCTTCTTCTTCACTCGCACGACGGTGATCTTCGCGATGCCCTCTTCGAACGCGGGCGGCTTTAACTTCGCGGCCATGCGGCGCATCACGTCTTCTGGAACCACACGGTCGCGGCGCTGGTGGCGCTCAATGCAGACCTCAAGCGGCACGTCAAAAAAGACCGCGTGCACTTCATACTGATAATCCTTCGCCAGCTTAATCCAGTGTTGGCGCTCCTGCGGCGTGAGGTTCGTCGCATCCACATAATTCATAGGACGCTTGGCGATGAGCCGCCCTTTCAACATGGAGCGCAAGTTGGAAAAGACAAGATCCTGAAAACGCTGCTCGCGAACATCATCAAAGAGCAACGTGCGCACCATGTCGCTCGAAAGCGGGACGATGTTGTGCCGTTTGAACCATGAACTCTTGCCCGAGCCCGGCAAACCAATCGCGAGCACGACCACGCCTTTCGGCGGACGCTGCGCGGGTGCAGGTATTGCCGGAGCTTGCGGCGCTGCCGCGACAACCGGCGGAGTCGGCGCCTGAGCTTCTGCATCGCCGGTGTCCGGAAGTTCGTCCTCATCCTCTACTGGCCCGGCTGGGATCGATCCTTTAACGGCAGCGGGAGCAAAGGCTTGAGCGACTGCCTGCTCGCGACCACGACCACCGCGTCCGCGCCCACCGCGGCGACGCCGCCCGCGGCTAGCGTTCGAAGAACGGACTGGGACTGACGCGGCAGACGACACTTCCGCCGGCTGTTCATCTGACGGCAGACCTGCTGCTAGCTCAGGTTCAGACAACCGATGTTCGGACGACTGCGGTTGAGGCGGTCGTTCTACGGAACTCGCGCGCGCTCTGCGACCGGGCCGAGCCTCGGGCGGAGGTGGTGGTGCCGGAATGTCGGATTCAATTTTGGCGCCTTCAGGCGCTGCACCGGCCGCCTGTTCCGCGTCGAAATACGCTGGCTGCAAAGGCGGAGGTGCAGGCTGATCGGAAGCTTCTGCGGGAGTCTTTTTGCGGCGTTGCATCCGCTCGCGCATCCATTTACGCATGTACGGCTTTTAACACAAAGCGGGGGTAGTATCAATCTGCGAAGGGGTGGGCGAACCAGACGCGACAGCCGACTTCGAATAGAGCTATTACAATATCGCCATGCCCAACGCAATCCCTTCCGAGATCAGCGGACAGAAATACATCTCTCTCGGCACGTTTCGCAAGAGCGGGGTGAAGGTTCCAACGCCGGTATGGTTTGGAGAAGATGGCGACAATCTTTACGTGATGACGCTCAGCAAAATGGGCAAGACGAAGCGCGTTCGCAACAATCCGCAGGTAACGGTTGCTCCCTGCACAATTCACGGAAAACTGACTGGGCCCGAGATCGCGGCGTTGGCGCGCATTCTGCCTCCTGAAGAACATGCGCACGCGCGGAAGACCGTCAACCGGAAATACTTGCTGGCGCGGCTCTCTTCGCCCTTCAGCCGGGCAGATGTGTTCCTGGAAATAAGCTTCCCGTAAGACTCATCGATGACCGCCGCCGGCGAGTTCCCGACGGGAAGGCCGAGCCTTACGTAATCGAGCTTGGATCATTTACGCCGCTCCCGCGTCCTGCTAACATCATCTGTCTGCATACCGGTTGGAACGATTTCTGATATTGCACTCATAAGAACGGAGACACTATGGCAATCAAAGTTGGCATTAACGGATTCGGCCGTATCGGCCGCAATGTGCTGCGGACCTCGCTCAACGATCCCAACCTGGAATTCGTCGCCGTCAACGATCTCACCGATCCGAAGACGCTCGCCCACCTGTTGAAATACGATTCCATTCTCGGCAACCTGCCAAACAAAATCAGCGCGACCGCCGACGGCATTCAGATCGATAACAAGACCATTAAGGTTTTTAAGGAACGAGATCCCGGAGCTTTGCCCTGGGAGTCTGTGGGCGCACAGGTGGTGGTCGAGTCGACTGGACATTTCACCGACGCCAACGACGCCAAGAAGCACCTGCGCGGAACGGTGAAGAAGGTGATCATCTCCGCCCCGGCAAAGAATGAGGACATCACTCTGGTGCTGGGCGTGAACCATGAGAAATACGACGGCGCTAAACATCACATTATTTCGAACGCTTCGTGTACGACGAACTGCCTGGCGCCGATCGCCAAAGTTATCAATGACGAATTCAAAATCGTCAGCGGGACGATGACCACGATTCACTCCTACACCAACGATCAGGTGATTCTCGACTTCCCGCACAAAGACTTGCGGCGGGCGCGCGCGGCGGCGATTAACATGATTCCGACTTCTACCGGCGCGGCCAAAGCCTTAAAGCTTGTGCTTCCCGAACTAGCCGGGAAACTCGATGGCTTCTCGATGCGCGTGCCTACGCCGAACGTTTCGGTGGTCGACCTCGTGGTGTGGGTGGAAAAGAAAACGACAAAAGAAGAAGTAAACTCTGTGCTGAAAAAAGCATCTGAGAGCGGACCATTGAAGGGCTACCTGGGCTTTGAAGAGAACGAGTTGGTGTCGTCGGATTTCAAGGGCGATTCGCGGTCTTCGATCGTCGATGCGCCCTCGACCCTGGTGGTGGGCGGCAATTGCGTCAAAGTGATCTCCTGGTACGACAATGAATGGGGATACTCCTGCCGCGTGCGTGATCTGATTCACTATATCGGCGACAAGGGTTTGTAGTTTGTAACGCCGGCGTCTCGCCGGCGTTTAGGTGTGCGGGCCGGCACGCCCGCATGCTTGCCCTGAGCTAGTCGAAGGGCCAGCCGCCGGAACCTGTCCTGAGACGAAAGTCGAAGGAACGGCGGCGCTGATTTCATCGCTTAAATAAGGACGAACCAGCCAATGTCCAAGCTTTCCATCCGTGATTTGCCTCTGAACGGCACCCGCATCCTGATGCGCGTTGACTTCAACGTCCCTCTGGAAGACGGCCGCGTGATCGATGACACGCGCATCCGCGAAACCCTGCCCTCCATCGAGTACGCCCTGCGGCACGGCGCGAGGCTGATTCTGGCTTCGCATCTCGGGCGGCCCAAAGGCAAACCCAATCCCAAGATGAGCCTCAAGCCGGTTGCCGAGCGGCTGCGCATGGTGCTCGATAAAGAACTGGCGCGCGGCGAGAACGTAGGCTTCTGCCCCGATTGTGTTGGGCCTGAGGCGGAAGAAGTCGCTACTCAACTGGAGAAAGGCCAGACCCTGCTTCTTGAGAACCTGCGCTTTCACGCCGAAGAAGAAGCCAACGACGAGAAGTTCTCCAAACAACTGGCGAGTCTGGCGGAGTTCTACGTGAATGATGCGTTCGGCGCGGCGCACCGGGCGCACGCCTCCACAGTGGGGATTACAAAGTTCATATCCAAGTCAGCAGCGGGATTGCTGATGGAAAAAGAGCTGAAGTATCTGGGCAAGGCGCTGGAACATCCGGAAGCGCCGTTTGTGGCGATCCTCGGCGGTGCGAAGGTCAGCGACAAGATCGGAGTGATTCGCAATCTGATGACGAAGGTCGATTCGCTGATCATCGGCGGCGGCATGGCGTACACGTTCCTGAAAGCGCAAGGGCAGGAGATTGGCAAGTCCTTGCTTGAGGCCGATAAGGTTGACTTGGCGCGAGAGTTGCTGAAAGAAGCGAAGGAGCGGAACGTGAAGTTCCTGCTGCCGGTCGATCACGTGGTAGCGATGAAGCCGGAGGCAAACGCAGTAGTGCAGCGGATCGGCGAAGGCCAGCCCATTCCGGCTGATCGCATGGCGCTCGATATCGGCGCTAAGACGATCGAACTGTTCTCCGAGGAGATCTCTCGCGCGCGCACCATCGTGTGGAACGGGCCGATGGGCGTGTTCGAGGTTCCGGGATTCTCGCGCGGGACTGTCAAGATCGCGCAGGCCGTGGCGGAAAACGTAGGCGCGATCTCGATTGTGGGCGGCGGTGACACGGTCTCGGCCGTGCACAGCGCCGAGGTCGCGGATAAGATCACGCACATCTCGACTGGCGGCGGCGCGTCGCTCGAGTTTCTGGAAGGCAAGAAGCTTCCCGGGGTCGAAGCCCTTACGGACAAAAAGTGATTGTTCTGGATACGGGCGTGCGCGATTTCACAATTCGACTCGTGCTGCATCGGGCCGGGGCTGCGGGGAGCGGCGTGGAAACGAGCGGCGTCGAGATAATTAAGACCATCGAGCTTCACGGTCCGGTCGACATCACTCGCGAAACCACCGATGCAATCGTGAATGCAGCCAACTCGTCTCTGCTTGGCGGAGGCGGCGTGGATGGCGCAATTCATGATGCCGGCGGACCTACAATACTGGCCGAATGCCGGCAGATTGTGAGCAAGATTGGGAGTTTGCCTGCGGGAAAAGCTGTGATCACTTCCGGCGGCAACCTCTCTGCTCAACATGTGATCCATACGGTGGGCCCGATCTATCGCGGCGGACAGAACGCTGAAGCGGACGACCTGGCGAGTTGTCATCGCGAATCGATTCGCCTCGCCGATGAGCACGGCCTTCAGTCGTTATCCTTTCCTGCCATTTCGACTGGGGCTTATGGCTATCCGGTTTCAGAAGCTGCGCCCATCGCGATCGCCGCTGCGGTTGAGGCTTTGGGTGCTGCTCAGCATGTGAAGCTCGTTCGATTTATTCTGTTTGATGTCTCCACTTTGAAAGCGTATGCGCGAACTGCTGAGAGGTTCGCGAACTCAGACTCCGCTTCATCTTCATCTTTATCCTGCAAAATCGAGAAGGGACCTTCATGAGAAAGAAGTTGATTGCCGCCAATTGGAAGATGAACAAAACCCCGGACGAAACTCGCGCCTTCTTCCGCGAGTTTCTGCCTTTGGTCGCCGGTCATACACGCGACGAGATAGTGGTCTGCCCGCCCTACACCAGCGCGGCTGCGGCGCTCGAGGCGGCGATTGGGTCGAGTGTCGCGATCGGCGTGCAGAACGTGCACTGGAAGGCCGATGGCGCTTTTACTGGGGAGATATCGGCTCCGATGTTGTTGAGCCTCGGCGTGACGCACGTGATCGTCGGGCACTCGGAGCGGCGGCAATACTTTGGCGAAACCGATGACACGGTGAACCTGCGGCTGAAGACCGCGCTGGAAGCCGGGCTCACGGCGATCTGTTGCGTCGGCGAAGTGCTCGAAGAGCGCGAGGCCGGGCTCACCGACGATGTGCTGCGGCGGCAATGCGTGCGTGCCTTCCATGCAATCTCCGCCAAGAAGGCGGCGAAGATGACAGTGGCGTACGAGCCGGTGTGGGCGATTGGCACGGGCAAGACGGCCACGCCAGAGCTGGCGGCGGCGGCTCATGCGGTGATCCGGCGGGAGGCTGCGGAGGTGTTTGGCGAAGAGTTCGCCGCGGGACTGCGCATTCTTTATGGGGGATCGGTGAAGCCGGATAACGCTTCCACTTTGATGGCACAGGAAGAGATTGATGGTGCGCTGGTGGGCGGTGCGTCGCTGGATGCGAAATCGTTGGCGGGGATTGTGAAGTACTGAACTGATTCCGGCTCACCGAGCAGTATATCTGTAAGATAATTTATGCGTTCATCAGCATAACTAATGTCGCATCGTGCCGTCCCTGACGGGACTCTATTCAGCTTAGGAATTCGTTCCCGGCACTGCCGTGCCGGGCTTTCACATGCCGCCCTTCGGGCTGGATTTTGGTCCGGATAGAATATTTTGGCATGCCTGCCGTTAAAATCTCTGGAATCAATTAGTTATGCGCTTTGGATACCACTTTAATCCGGCTAAAATATTGATTCTAAATATTTTACCCGTAAAATGCTTGATCTAAAGGACTTAGCTTGGGTGCTCTTGGACTAAGTCCTTTGTAATCAGTTGGCCACCCCGGGGGTACAACGGGCGTTAAATCTAAAATATTGGGAGTAGAGGGCTTGCAGGAAAAATCTTGATGCCGGGTCAGTTATCCGATTGCTATTTTTATGTCAAAGAGCTAATGCTTTAACAAATATTAGAAACCTTCTTGCGGGTCGGAGTCAAGGGAATTCTGCGGAAGCCGACGCGCGAGCTTTCATTCAAAAAGATGTGGCCATCGCCTTGACACTAAAAAATGGCCGGATTATAGTTCTGGCTCCTCCCCGAGTGAGAGTAGCTCTCACGTCTTCAACTGATTATTGAGTGTCGGCCTAGCATCCACTCCGCCTGGGCTCGGTCGAAACCTCACTGTCATCGCTTAGAAATCACGTGTCGAAATCTGTAGGAGCGCTCGAAATGCGAAGCCAGAGAATCTTTGGTCGATGGGCTGTGGCATTGACTCTGTTTGCCGCCGCCACTATGACGGGGCCACGCGCTGTCGCGCAAGAGAAGGTGCTGCACAGTTTCGGCAGCGGCACGGATGGCAACGAGCCGACAGCTGGGGTGGTCTTCGATAGCAGCGGGAACCTGTATGGCACAACGGAGGACGGCGGCGCTTATGGGTATGGCTCAGTTTTCGAGTTGTTGCCAAGAGCGGGTGGGGGATGGACGGAGCGCATCGTGCACAACTTCGGCAGCGGGCAGGACGGAGGCGGTGCGATCGGCCGGTTGCTCTATGCCGGCGGCAATCTCTATGGCACTACAGCCAACGGAGGCTCTCACGGTTACGGCGTGGTGTTCGAATTGATGCCCAAGGCGGTTGGTGGTTGGGAAGAAAAGATTCTGCATGAATTCGGCAGCAACGGTACGGATGGATGCGCGCCGTTGGCAGGATTAATTCTGGATGGATCGGGAAATCTTTACGGGACGACTTACTCATGCGGCGCTTTCGGCTACGGAACGGTGTTCGAGCTGACTCCGGATACAGGCGGGGGCTGGGTGGAAAGGATTCTGCATGACTTCGCTGACAACGGCAGCGATGGATACTCTCCTGAGGCCAGCCTTATCTTTGATTCCTACGGCAACCTGTACGGCACGACTCTTCTGGGCGGGGTTTACGACGACGGAATTGTATTTGAGTTAGCGAAGACCGGCGGCGAATGGGAGGAGACGGTGTTGTGCAGCTTCGATTATGCGGACGGGGCAAATCTCCAGGGAAGCCTGCTCTTCGACTCTGCGGGGAATCTCTACGGCACGACAAGCTCGGGCGGCGAGGGTTATGGGACGGTTTTCGAATTGACTCCGGCCAGGGGCGGGGGATGGGCCGAGTCGGTTGTGCATTTATTCCAGAACGGCAAAGACGGGGACGACCCTATCTCTGGCCTCATCCTCGACCACGCCGGCAATCTCTATGGCACGACCGTCGGAGGGGGCACGTATGGTTCCGGGACAGTGTTTGAATTGTCGCCCACGGCGGGAACCTGGACAGAATCGATACTGCATAACTTCGGCTCGAGCGGCGACGGGGTAAACCCAGGCTTTGGCGTGCTGGTCTTCGATGGCGCCGGCAATCTTTATGGAACGACGTTTGGCGGCGGGATCTACGGCGACGGCACGGTTTTTGAAATCGCGCGGTAGAGGCATTCTGGATGACTGCTCGGCGCGAGTTTGTGGAGGATTTCCCATGCGAAGCAAAAAACTTTCTGACATTTTGATTTTGGTGTTGCCCATGTTTGCACTCGCCACGATTCTGCGCGGCACGAGCGCGGCGGCGCGACTCACCCTAGGGAGAATAACTATGCGCGGCAAGAAAGTTTCCATCGGCATGACGGCGGTATTGACAGCACTTACGGCAGGTCTTCTCATGACAGGCACGGGCGCGGCGGCGCAGACGGAGACGGTGCTCTACTCTTTCGACAGCCCGTCCGGCTACGGGCCGCTTGCCGGATTGACGTTCGATGGCGCGGGCAATCTTTTCGGCGCTACCGCTTATGGCGGCATCCGTTCAACTGCTCCCGGTACCATTTTTAAGTTGGCGCCTGCCAGCGGCGAGGATTGGACGCCCACATGGCTGGAGGAGTACGGCTATGGCAAGGGCGGACCCAGCGCTGTGATTTTCGATGCCGCGGGAAATCTTTACTTCGTTACAGCGGGCGGCGGCGCTTTTAGCGGCGGAGTTGTATACGAGTTAATGCCGCAGGCGGGTGGCGGCTGGTCGGAGAAGCGGCTGTATTCATTCGGCGAGGGCAAGCCGACGGATGGAGTGGGTCCGAACGGCCCGCTGGTGTTCGATTCGGCGGGAAACCTTTATGGCACGACGTATGTGGGCGGTGGTTATGCCACCGGGTTTGGAACCGTTTTTGAGTTGACGCCGGGAACGGATGGAGCCTGGACGGAGAAGACATTGCACAGCTTCGGCGCGGGCACGGATGGCTACCATCCCGAGGGCAACCTGATCGTGGATGGAGCCGGCAATCTTTACGGCACAACCAGCGCTGGCGGGGTTTATGGCGAGGGAACAGTTTTCGAATTGACGCGCGAGGCGGGCGGAGGGTTCGGGGAGAAGATTCTGCATAGCTTCGAGCCTTCGATCGGCGACGGATCGCAGCCGCAATACGGATTGCTGCTTGATAGTGCCGGAAATCTTTATGGCACGACGCGCTACGGTGGGCCCACCGGCGATACCGGGACGGTGTTTGAATTATCGCCGCAAGCGGACGGGAAGTGGACCGAGAAGATTCTGGATGGCTTTCAAAGTGGAAACAACAGCCAACCGTGCGGCAACCTGATCTTCGACAAAGCCGGCAATCTTTATGGGACGACTTTGCTGGGTGGTCCGGGAGCTTGCTCGAACGGGTGCGGAACGGTCTATGAGCTGACACCGAACACGCGCGGCGGCTGGACCGAAAATGTGTTGCATAACTTCGGGGTTGGATCGGATGGGGCGCATCCCTATGACGGGCTCATCGTTGATGCGGCCGGGAATCTGTATGGGACTACCAACGGCGGCGGGGCTTATGGGTGGGGGACGGTGTTTGAGATTACGCCGTAGCAACTGAAAGATAACGTGCACGGGGCCGCATTCACGAGCACCGCAATGCGAAGCGACAAACTTTTCCGCGTAGTATTTTGATGTTGACCATGTTTGCTGTGGTCACGGTTATGGTTGGCGTGCGGGCGTGCGGGCGGCCGCGCGGACGGAAACCGTACTGTATAACTTCGGTTCCAACAACGAAGGAGTGTACGTTCCCTGCTGAGCTTTCCCTTCGACAGAGTACGAGCCCTGTTGCAACTCCGTTGTCGGCGCTCGGGGCAAGCTAGCACGATGCAATCACGGGCCGCGCAGCCCACAGTCTTGGTGAGGCCCTGCTTGCACTCAACTTACTAAACTACCTAAGTAACTTATCTTTTTCTCTTGACAACTCATTAGCCGTGAAGTATTTTGAATTTCCCCGAGTGAGAAGCTGCTCCTAGCTCGACTGCCCTGTTCAATTTCGATGGTACGGATCGCTCCGGACCTGCCTTCTGGGAATTCTATCGTCGATGCCGCGGGAAATTTATGACGGAACGGGTAACGGCATCGAGTACGCCGGCGGGTGGTCGATTCGCGCCTCAGCCGCGGAGGCGCTCGGGAGCATCTGATTGTCGCTACTTCTTTCCCCGGTTCAAAATCGACGGCACACTTTAGGAGGGTTTATGCAAGACACGAGAAACTCGATCGGAATGACGGCGCTATTGGCGGCTGTCGCGATGTTTCTGCTTATGACGCCTGCGCTGGCTGCTGCACAGACTGAAACGGTGTTGTATGCCTTCGGCGACAGCCCGAGTTTCGCGTACGGTGACAATCCTACATGGAACGTGACTCTCGACTCGGCGGGAAATGTCTATGGCACTACGAACGGGGCTGGAAGCTTCGTCGAGGCCAACGGCACAGTATTCGAGTTGACGCCATCGAGTGGTGGAACCTGGACGCCGAAGGTGCTGGCGAATTTCGGCGCCAGCGTGGGCCATCCCAACGGCGGCGTGATCTTTGATGGCGCCGGAAATCTTTATGGGGTGACGGTGGGCGGGGGCGGTTATCTGGGAGGCGTGGTTTACGAACTTTCACCTCAGGAGGGCGGTGGTTGGACCGAGAAGTGGCTGCATCAGTTCGGGCAGGGGACGGATGGTTCGGCTGCCGTCGGCAACCTGGCATTCGATTCGGCCGGAAACCTTTATGGCGTTACCGTTCAAGGCGGTACTTATGGCTTGGGCACCGTTTACGAATTGATCCCGCAGGAGGGCGGATTTTGGACTGAGAAGGTCCTGCACAACTTCAGCGGCACGGGCGCGGATGGAGCAACTCCCGAGGCCGGAGTAATCTTTGACTCTGCCGGAAACCTCTACGGCACGACGCTCTCCGGCGGCGCCAACCAATACCACACGGAGGGCAGTTATTCTGGAACGGTGTTCGAGTTAATGCCGGCGGGCGGCGAGTGGACGGAAAAGATTTTGTATAGCTTTCCGCAGATTAAATACGATGCGACCGGCCCGTTCGCCAGCGTGGTCTTCGACGCTGCCGGCAATCTTTACGGCACGACCTCTTCGGGTGGGCAGTACTTCAGCAACGGAACCGTGTTTGAGTTGTCACCGAATGCGGAAGGAGCTTGGACTGAGACGATTCTGCACAGCTTTGGCCGTGATAGCTCCGATGGAGCCGCGCCGTATGGCAACCTGATCATCGATAGCACCGGCAGCTTGTATGGCACGACGAGCCAAGGCGGCAAATACGGATGTCTTTGTTCGTTCGTGGGCGGCACGGTGTTCAAGCTGACGCCTGGGTCTGGTGGAACGTGGACGGAGAGGATCCTGCACGACTTCGGCAATGGAGGCGACGGGAACTATCCGCTCGACGGATTGGCGATGGATGCCTCGGGTGATCTTTTTGGCACGACGAGGTTAGGCGGCATTGCCGGGGATGGCGGAAGCGGGCCGGGGGCGGTGTTTGAGGTTGTGAAGTAGTCTGTGAGCGCGGCGGCAGCGGTTGAGCGACGAGAAAGCAGGTTCCTCCGCTCCGCCGGCGCTGGCGCTCCGGCTCCGGTCTGGATGACGTCAATTTTGGATCGCTGGCGCTCCGGCTCCGGTCTGAATGACAGGTAGTGGAAGCTCTGCATTACCGCGCTGCCCCGATGCCGCCTATAGAATTCCCCGGCCGATGGCAGTGCTGACTAGCTAGGGATCCTTCGACTGCGTTTGTGTTTCGCGTTCGCGAAGCACAAACTGCGCTCAGGATGACAGGGAATCTGCTAATCTTCCTGCTTCGCAATTGGGTTCAATTCTGCTGAAGATCGAGAGTGGGGATGACGGAAACTGTGCGTCCTGAGCTTGTGCGTCCTGAACCGGGCCGGATGTACCGGTGGCTGGTGTTGATTTTTGTCAGCCTGGCCATGTTTGGGAGTTACTACGTCTACGACGCGCTTAGTCCGCTGGCGGATGTTCTCAAACAACAGCTTGGGTTCACCGATCTGGATATTGGATTTCTGCAGGCGATTTACAGCTTTCCTAACATTTTCACGGTGGTGATTGGCGGCTTCATCATTGACCGGATCGGGCTGCGGAAGTCGCTGATGATCTTTGGCGTGCTTTGTTTTGTTGGTCCGGCGATTACGGTGATGTCCAGGCATCTCTCGGTTATGGCCGCGGGACGGTTTGTTTTTGGGGTGGGCGCGGAATCGCTGAATGTTGCTGTGATTACCGCACTGGCGCGGTGGTTCAAAGGCAAGGAACTTAGCTTCGCATTTGGATTGAACCTGACGGCCTCTCGATTAGGAACTTTTGCGGCGTTGAATTCTCCTACCTGGGCACGATGGGCTTATGCCAGCTGGCGAACTCCGTTTCTGATTGCGCTGGCTTTCGCGGCGCTTTGTGTGGTGGGCGCGGCGGTTTACTGGTTTATGGAAGCGTGGGCCGAGAAAAACTACAGTCTGGGAGCGGTTTCTACCGACAAGGTTGTGTTCGCCGACTTGTGGAAGTTCGGCGTGAGTTACTGGCTGATTGTCGCGCTCTGCATTGTCTTCTATTCGGCGATCTTCCCTTTTCAGACTTTCGCGGTGAAGTTTTTCATGGAGGCGCATGGAACATCGCGGGAGTTTGGCGGGTTCTTGTCCAGCATGCTGACTTTGTTCGCCATGATCGCTACGCCTCTGTTTGGCCTATGGGTTGATCGCGTTGGTAAACGGGCGCTCTTGATGATGTTTGGATCGGTACTGCTCATTCCCGTGTATCTGATGATGGCTTATACGCAGATCAACCTTTACATACCGATGGTGATGATGGGGGTTGCGTTTTCGCTGATTCCGGCGGTGATGTGGCCTTCGGTGGCTTACATTGTCGATCAATCCAAGCTGGGGACGGCTTATGGGTTGATGACGATGATCCAGAACATCGGGCTGTTCGGGCTGAACTTGCTGGTGGGATGGGCTAATGAATACAGCCATGCCGATGCGTCGAACCCGGCCGGATACCGGCTTGGTATGTGGATCTTCTCTGTTCTGGGGTTGCTAGGCGTGCTGTTTGCGTTTCTGCTGCGGCAGCGGGAAATGGGACCTTCTGGGCATGGGCTGGAGACTATTACTACGGCCAAGGGTGCGGCTTAGTATTTTAGACCACTAAAATCTTTACCACAGAGGGAACTGAGGAACGCACAGAGTTACACAGGGTAGAGCAAGAGCTACCAATTTACGAAGATTGCTACTCTTCTTCTCGGTTGGGGTTTACGTTGTGGGGGATTCCGATGCATTCAAGTGTGCGATGGCAAAGGGTTTCTGGCGGGGGCGGGGTTGGGATCGGGGTTGGCAATACGCCTTCTAAGATTGGTAGAAATAGTCTGATATTCTGGAGGTGAGGATGCCCTTGCCTTCGCACCAAAGTCACGCAAACAGTACAACACAAACTACTTATGCCGCATCCCAACGAGTGCGGCCGGAAACAGGCGATTTGACCGAGCCACGACAGCAACAGGGTGCCGAGCCTAGCGAAGCCGACCTGATCCAACGGGCCAAGCTAGGGGATGCGGAAGCGTTCCAGGCGCTCTACGATAAGCACAAGCGGCGGGTATATTCGCTGTGTCTGCGGATGACTGCAAATACGGCAGAGGCGGAAGATCTGGCGCAGGAAGCGTTCCTGCAGCTGTATCGCAAGATCGCTACGTTTCGGGGTGAGTCGGCATTTTCGACGTGGTTGCACCGGCTTTCGGTCAACGTCGTGCTGATGCATTTGCGGAAGAAGAGTCTTCCATCGGTTTCGCTGGAAGAGATGACCCAGGGCGGCGAGGAAGAATCTCCGAAGAAAGATTTCGGAGCGGATGATGTGGCGCTGACCGGGTCCATCGACCGGATGCAGCTGCAACGGGCGGTGGAAAGTCTGCCTCCCGGCTATCGAATGATTTTTGTGCTTCACGACATTGAAGGATACGAGCATAATGAGATCGCGAAAATCGCGGGATGCTCGATCGGCAATAGCAAGTCGCAGTTGCACAAGGCGCGCATGAAGTTGCGCGACCTGCTCAAGATGAATAGAGCCGAAAAGGCCGGGAAGTCTCGGGTGGGTTAGGCAAGCAGTAAATGATGCTAAGGAAGCGAGCCAAACGCGCGATTATTGTGTCGCCAAGGACGCGACACTTCGCGCGGCTCGCCCAGATCCCTCGCGGCGCGAAAAACGCTTGCTCGGGATGACAACTTGAACCTGAGCAGGGGCGTAAGAGTTGCGGTGAGAGTTGAAGTCGCAACAAAACTTGGGGAGAAGTTATGACGTGCGTTGAGCTGCACCAGAGCTTGGCGGAACAGGAAGACGTAGGCAGTTGGGAGCAGAGAACCCATCTGCGCGAGTGTCCGGCGTGCTCTACGCTGGTGAGAGAATTGAATCTGATTGTGGCGGCGGCCGGCCAACTGCAAGAGGCAGACGAACCCAGTCCTCGAGTGTGGAATTCCATTGAAGCGGCATTGCGGCAAGAGGGATTGATTCGTCCGCAGCGGCCGTTTGTGTCTTCGTTTGGCGCGCGATGGGGCGCGGCGCGCTGGCTGGTGCCGGCGGCGGCGATGTTGTTGCTGGCTTTGGGAATCTATATGCGACGGGAGTCCCAGGCGGACCATGCAGCGCAGCAGGCTCTTGTGACCTCGATGGGGAACCAGGTAGCGAGTCAGTCTGACTTGAACGACGACGAGTTGATGCAAGAGGTCGCGGAAAACGAGCCCGCGATGAAAACGCAATATGCAGAGAATCTGCGGCAGGTGAATGAATCGATCCGCGACGCACAGGGGCTGGTGAATGAGAGCCCGAATGATGCAGATGCCCGGCGCTCGCTGATGGACGCGTACCATCAGAAGTCCATGCTGTTTGAGATGGCGATGGATCGGCCTTTGCCGTAGAGGCAGAGATGAGGAAGCGAGCCAAACGCGCGATTGTTGCATCGCAAAGAGCGCGACGCTTCGCGCGGCTCGCCCAGATTCCTCACGGCGCAAAGAACGCTTGTTCGGAATGACAATTAGGGCTTGGGGGAGTTGTATATGGTGAGCGGACGTACCGTAAAACTCGTGGCGATTGGCGTGATCGTGGCGGGCACTCTGGTGGCCGAGAGCAAGAAAGAGTACCACTTCACGGTCGGACCGAAGGCGGGCGTATCGGTGATGAATCCGTATGGCTCGATCTCGGTGAAGCCGTCTTTGAACAACACCGTGGTGGTGAACGCGGTGTTGCACTCCGACAAAGTTGAAGTGGATAACAACCAGAACGGCAACCGCGTGGATATTCAGTCCCACCTGTTGGCCGGCGCTGACGCCGAATCGGGCCGAGTGGATTATGAAGTCTGGGTCCCCGCCGATGCGAGCGTAACCCTGCATTCGAGCACAGGGACGTTGCGCGCGGAGAAACTGCATGGTGATGTCAGCCTGGAAGGCGCTGGAGCGGAAGTCGACGTTCGCGATGTCTCGGATGCACACGTGCATGTGAAAACCATGAACGGGGCGGTGAATCTGGACAACATCAAAAATGGGCACGTTGAGGTTGACTCGCTGAGCGGCGAAGTTACGATGCGCAGCGTAAATGGGCCGCTGGTGCAGGTGGTTTCAACGAGTGGCCGCATCAACTACATTGGCGACTTCGGCAATAGCGGCGAATACCGGCTGTCGACGCATAGCGGCGATATCGAAGCGACCATTCCGGAGTGGACCTCCGCCGACGTGAGCGCCCGCACCACGCGCGGAGAAGTGCATGACGATATTCCCCTGCAACCGAAAAATCACACCTGGTTTGCGGTCGATAAGGGACGTGCCTTTGCAGGTACCATGGGCAAGGTTGCCGTGTCCTCTACGGTAGTGCTGCGCTCCTTCAGTGGTAAAATCCATCTCAGAAAACGCCCCGAAAACAAATAAAGAAAACGAAGCGAAAAACGGATCGGCGTAAACGGTCTGCTCAGGGCCCGGCTAGAAAGGCGGGTGTGCGTAGCTCTACGGCTGGGTCGAACGACCGTCAGCCTCGAACGCGTGCCGTGTTCTTGATCGGCTTTATGGGCGCGGGCAAGAGCAGTGTTGGCCGCGCTTTGGGCGAGCTTTTGGGTTTGGCTTTTGAGGATCTCGATGAGCGCATCGAACGACGCGATGGCCGGACCGTGCCGGAGATATTTCGAGAATCGGGCGAATCAGAGTTTCGCCGGGCGGAACATGCGGCGTTGAAGGAATTGTTCAGTGAGTTGAGTGCCGGAGCTGAGAAAGTAGTCGCCCTTGGCGGTGGAGCTTTTGCGCAGAAGCATAATGCGCGTTTGATCGAGGCTGCGAACGTCTCGACAGTGTTCTTGGATACGGGCGTAGAGGAATTGTGGCGGCGTTGCCGCGAGCAGCATGGGACGGAGCGCCCGCTGCTTGGCAGCCTGGAAAGTTTTCGCAGTCTTTACGAAGCGCGACGGCCGCATTACTTGAAAGCATTGCTGCGGCAAGAGACCAGCGGGAAAACGATCGAAGAGATTGCGGCCGAGGTGGTCCGAGCGCTGGGCCTGGATCAAGAATCAGGTCGAGGTTTAAAACGAATCCGCGGAAGACGGGGTGAAAAGCAGTGAATCTGACGGGGCGAATGCGATGCGGAGCAACGGTAGTTTTAGCCTGCGCGGCTTTGTTGTATGCCGGCGACAAGAAAGACAAGCCGCAAAAAGGCCCACAGAAAGTGGATTCGGGCGCATTCGGCGTTTTCGTCAAAGGCCAGCGCGTGGTCACTGAAAATTTCAGTGTCGAGCAGGACAATGGCATCAGCTTAGTGAAGTCGCAGTTGAAAGAGACTGGTTCGGCTGCATCGGGACAAAAATCGGAGTTGCAGATGACCAGCAGCGGCGAGTTGGTCCGCTACGATTGGAGCGACGGCGGCGGCTCACTGGTCGTAATTCCCAACAATGATTTCCTGCTGGAGAAGATCACGACCTCGGCTTCGACCAAGCCGGCGGAGCAGCCGTTTCTGATGCCGAGTACTTCGGCGATTCTGGACAACAATTTTTTCGTCCACCGCGAGGTGCTGGCGTGGCGTTACCTGCAGACGAACTGCCACCCCGAGGGCGGCGAATTGCGCTGCCAGAAAGAACCGGGGGAATTTGGCGTACTGGTTCCGCAAGACCGAACCTCGCTGCGGGTCCGACTCGAACTGGTGGGAAGAGAAAAAGTTATGATCCGTGGAGCGGAACGCGAGTTGTTGCGGCTCAACTTGATGGGCGAGTCATTCTCCTGGGCGCTTTGGGTGGATGATAAAGACCAGTTCAAGCTGGTGCGAGTGACGATTCCCGACGCTGGTACGGAGGTCGTGCGAGACTAGCTGAATGTGGTGATGTTGCCACCGCTTGATTGGCGGATTTAGCTTCCGGTTTCTAGTTTGCAGTTTCTTGCCAGGTAAGCCACGATGCCGGTGACGGATGGACGTACCGCGCGGGTTCTGATCACGGTGCTGTTGTTTGCGCTGGGCCTGGGGTTTCTCTACGAAGCGCGGGCGACCTTGATTGCCTTCTTATTTGCCATTTTCTTTGCCTACCTGGTGAGTCCCGCGGTGTCGCGGCTGGAAAAACTTCTGCGTGGGCGTGGGCGCGCTATCGCGGTCATTTATCTAGTAATGCTTGGCCTGGTGGTGCTGTTCTTTGTTTCCATGGGACCGCGCATCGGACGCGAAGGCGCGCGCCTGGTGCGATCGCTTCCGGCCATGGATCAGTTAAGTTCCGGCCAAATCGCCGAACAACTCGGACAGCAATATGGATGGAACGCCAGAGTGGTTGATCTGCTTCGCGATTACCTGGCAAGCCACAGCGATGAAATTGGGAAAGTGGCGCAGACGGTGGGACTTCACGTAGCGGATGTGGCGAAACAGGCGTGGCTGCTGATTGTGGTGCCGCTGTTGTCGATCTTCTTCCTGAAGGATGGCCGGGGATTCAGCGAGATTGCGCTCGATCTGGTGCAGTCGCGACTGCAGCGCGAGATGCTGCAGGGAGTTCTCAGCGATCTGAATCAGATGCTCGTGCATTTCATTCGTGCGCAACTCACCCTGGCGGCGTTTACGTTCGTGATGTACTCAGCAGTACTCGCAATGATGGGCGTGCAGAATGCGCTGGCGCTGGGAACGCTCGGCGGGATGCTGGAATTTATCCCAGTGCTGGGACCGCTTGCGGCTGCAGTGATCATTATAGGCGTGGCCTTGCTGACGAGTTACCAGCACTGGCTGGTGCTGATCGTGTTTCTCGGCGTGTGGCGGTTGATTCAGGATTATGTCTCTTCGCCGCGCATCATGGGGCGCAGCCTGGAACTGCATCCGCTGGCGGCGATTTTCGGAGTGATGGCGGGCGGTGAAGTAGCTGGCATTCTGGGTATTTTTCTTTCTATTCCCGTCATGGCGAGCCTGCGAATCGTCTTCCGCCGCTGGCGGCTGTATGCGCAGAAAAGAAAGTTTGGTCCGCTCAATGAGTATGTGCGGGACGGGCAGGTTGGGATAGAGAAGTAGGGCAGTTCTCAGTTCTTGGCTTTCAGCTATCAGCTATCAGCGTTCCGACTTCCCTTTCAATTTTTGGCGTTGGGTTCTGCCTTCTTTTAGACGGTCGAGGCGCCTGCTCCGACTGCTTGCTCTGCTCTGACATTGCGCAGGAATTCCGCAGCGGCTTCCGGCAAAACTGTGTTGATGAACATGCCAGAACCCAGCTCGAAGCCGGCAACGCGTGTCAGGCGCGGGATCACGCTTACATACCAATGGAAGTGCCGCGCGCTCGCATAGTCGGATGGGCCGCTGCGGATGGTGAAATTAAGGTCGGGGTTTGCAAGTCCCACGTAGAGCTTGGCTAACAGACTCCGCAAAACGCGGCCGAAGTCCGCGATTTCCGTCGCCGAAATATCGCCGAAGCTGGCCATGTGGCGCAGGGGAAAGATATGAGTGGCGAACGGCGTCGCCGAGGCGAAGACCTCCATGGCCACGAAGTGCTCGCTCTCTTGGACGATGCGGGTCTGCTCGTCAACTTCTCGTTCCACCATGTGACAGAACATGCATTTTCCGTTGTCGTCGTAGTAGGCCAAAGCTTCGTGCAGTCGATGCCGCACCTGGCTGGGGATGACGGGCGTCGCGATGAGTTGAGAATGCGGATGTTGCTGGCTGGCGCCGGCATCGCTTCCGTGATTCTTGAAAATGGTGACGTGATTGATGCGGCGGTCCATGCTGAGGCGGGCGTAGCGCTCCTTGTAGACGCGGAGAATGCCGGCCACTTGTTCATCTCGCATCATCGCCATGCACACGGAATGATCGGGGCTGTCGATGATGACTTCGTGAAAGCCGAAGCCCTCGATGCGTCGCCACACGTCCTGCAGGCTTCGGGTGGGCTGGGTCGCGCTGTCGAGCGCGGCGAACTTGTTGGGGATGACACGTATCGCCCAGGGCTCGGTGGCGTTCGCCGGAAATCGCATGACTTCAGTCGGAGTCTTGCTTTCGTTGCCGGGGCAGAAGGGACAGTTTTCCGCAAAAGAGGGTACGGTCTGCGGGGAACGATGCGACGCCAAATCTTCTGGCCGTTTGGCGCGCTCAGTCGCGATGATCACCCATTCCTTCGTAAAGAAATTCTGGCGCAGCTCGGGCATGGCTGTCCTCCAACTTGGTCTATCGGCAGAGGAGCGGGGCGGCGCGGTGACGGAAGACCTGCGCCTTTCGCGGCGAGCGTAGGCGGCTTCGAATCACAATGGCTGTTGTAGAATCGAAGCACCCTCTTATGAGCAATAAAATTGCTATCGGAATTCTGGGCGCTACCGGCGTGGTTGGGCAGAGGTTCATTCAGATGCTGGAGCGCCATCCATGGTTCGAAGTGGCGTGGCTCGCCGCCTCCGACCGTTCTGAAGGCAAGACCTACGGCGAAGCTGCGCGCTGGCGGCTGAAAACGGCGATTCCGGCAAACGTGGCCGCAATGAAAGTCTCTCCGGCTACGCCCGAGGGCGCGCCGAAGATTATTTTTGCCGCGCTCGATGCCTCGATTGCCGCCGAGATGGAGCCGCGCTTTGCCGAGGCGGGCTGCGCCGTGATTACGAATTCCAGCGCGCTGCGCATGCAGTCCGATGTGCCGCTCGTGATCCCCGAGGTGAATGCCGACCATATCAAGCTGATCGACACGCAGGCATGGCGCAAGAAATCGGGCGGATATGTTGTGACGAATCCGAACTGCTCAGCGATCGGCCTCGTGTTGGCGCTGGCGCCATTGCACCGGCGCTTCGGCCTCGAAGCGGTGATGGCCGTCACGATGCAAGCCGTAAGCGGCGCGGGTTATCCGGGCGTGGCTTCGCTCGACATTCTGGGCAACGTGATTCCTTATATCCGCAATGAAGAAGAAAAAATGGAAGAGGAAACCCAAAAGCTGCTGGGAAAGTTGAATGGAGCCGGAATTATTCCCGCGCCCTTCGCCATGAGCGCGCAGTGCAATCGTGTCGCGGTCGAAGATGGGCACACGGAATCGATTTCGATTCGCTTGAAAACCAAGGCGACGCGAGAAGAAATTATTGCAGCGTGGAACGACTATCGTGCCGAACCCCAAGAATTGAAGTTGCCGAGCGCGCCGGAGCGTCCGGTAGTTTACTTGGAAGCCGTCGATCGTCCGCAACCGCGGTTTGATGTTGATCTGGGAGCGGGCATGACGACGGCTGTCGGACGGCTTCGGCCTTGCAGCGTCCTGGATTGGAAGTTCACCGTGCTTTCGCACAACACCATTCGCGGAGCTGCCGGCGCGGCGGTGCTGAACGCGGAACTGCTCAAGGCTAAGGGCTACCTTGCGACTTCCTAGAATGCAAACTGAGCCGCGCCTCTACAAGCGGCGCTTCAATAATCCTGCAAGCGAGTCACGCCGATGATCGTGATGAAATTCGGCGGCACTTCGGTGGAAGACGCGCGGGCCATCGAGCGCGTAGCCGCGATCGTGAAAGACCGTCTGCCGCAGCAGCCCGTCGTGGTGGTCAGCGCCATGGCCAAAGTTACTGACACGCTGCTTACCATGGCGCGTGCCGCGGGGGCCGGAGAGCGCAAGACGGCGCTCAAGCTTTGCCGGACGCTACAGGAACGGCACTACAACACTGCGAGTGAATTGCTCGGCACGGCAATGTTCACCGACTTCCATTCGGAACTGGGAAGCGACTTCGAGGCGCTCGATGAATTATTGCGCGGCATTACGGCGGTCGGCGAAATTACCCCGCGCACTACCGATCACGTTGCAGCCTTCGGCGAGATGCTTTCCAGCAAGATTGTCGCCGCCGCTTTTGTGGCGCACGGATTGAATGGCGCGCACGTGGACTCGCGCGAGGTTCTCGTCACAGATAGCAACTACATGTCAGCGGCGCCGCAGCAGGAAGAGACTGCCGAGCGACTGCAATCGAAGGTGAAACCGCTGCTGGATTCCGGCAAAGTTCCGGTGATGGGCGGGTTTATTGGGGCGAACCGCGCAGGCATAACCACAACAATCGGCCGCGGCGGCTCCGATTTTTCTGCGGCGATTTTCGGTGCGGCTCTCGGCGCCGAGCGCATTGAGATCTGGACTGATGTGGACGGGATTCTCACCACCGATCCGCGAATTTGCCCGGAGGCGCGGCGCATCAAGGTAATTAGTTTCGACGAGGCGGCGGAACTGGCTTACTTCGGGGCGAAGGTACTGCATCCGGCGACGGTGCTACCCGCTATTCAGAAAAACATTCCCGTGTACGTGTTGAATTCGCGGAATCCATCGTGCGAAGGGACTAAGATTACGACCCGCGCGCCGCAGGGAAAAAACATTTTCAAGGCGATTGCAGTGAAGAAGCGCATCACTATTGTGGACGTGGCTGCGCCGCGCATGTTGCTGGCTCACGGCTTTCTGCGCGCAATCTTCGAGGCCTTTGACCGCCATCAGGTTGCGGTCGACGTGGTTTCTACTTCTGAAGTCAGCGTTTCCTTGACCGTGGATTCGAACTACGCCATCCCCGCCCTGGCCGCTGATCTGGCCAAATTGGCCGACGTGAAATATGAAGGGCGCAAGGCCATCGTGTGCCTGGTCGGCGAAAGCCTGCGCGACAAGCCGGGTATTGCCGCTCTGGTATTTGGCGAACTGAAAGACAAAAAGATTCGCATGATCTCGCAGGGCGCGTCAGAAATTAATCTGACGTTTGTGATCGAAGAGGACGAAGTGCCAGAGGTGATTCAGCGTCTGCACAGCACATTTTTTGCGGACCTGGACCCGGAAGTGTACGCGTAGCTTCGAGAAAGTCACAAGCTCCTAACCGCGAAGGTCGCAAAGAAAGTCTGCGAAGTTCGCCAGAATTTCTTTGCGTTCTTCGCGGCTCTTCTTTGCGACCTTTGCGGTTAAAATGTTTTGACTTCATGAACATTCTCGTTCTAGGCCGCGGAAAGACGGGATCGCTGGTGGCGGAGGTCGCGCGCCGGCGTGGCCACTCCGTACACGTAGCGGGCGCTGTCGAGAATGCTGCCTGCGCTGCACTCAACCCAGAAAAGCTCCGTGGAATCGACGTCGTGATCGATTTCACCGCTCCCTCTTGTGTCGTTGGCCATATCGAGGCCTGCGTTGCGGCGGGCAAGCACATGGTCGTCGGTACGACTGGCTGGCATGGAGAGGTCGATCGAATCCGCACATTGGTTGACAGTCACGGCACTGGATTCGTCCACGCTGCTAACTTTTCCATCGGGGTAAATTTATTTCTCGAGGTCGCGCGAGCGGCTGCCGCTGCTTTGCGGCACGATTACTCGGGACAAATCTTCGAGCGCCACCACGTTCAAAAGAAAGATGCGCCGTCCGGGACGGCGATCGCGCTCCAGCGCGTAATCCGAGAAGGCAGCGGTAACAACGAAGACCTCGAGATTACTTCCTTTCGCGAAGGGGATGTCGTGGGCCTGCACGAGGTCGTGCTTCAGTCTGATGCCGACAGAATTTATCTCTGTCACGATGCCAAGTCACGCCAAGGCTTCGCCGATGGCGCGGTACGCGCGGCCGAGTGGCTCGCCGGGAAAAAGGGCTTCTACGAGTTCAAGGATATTTGGCGGGAGTTGTAAAATGTACCTGCGTACTCGCCATGACCAAGTCACGCCACAGCCTCGATTGCGCGATTTCTGAATTCGCGTTGGGCAAGCTCTCCTATAGCGACCTACCGAATGTTGCCTGTGACGCTCTGGAGCTCGGGTTCGACGGCCCCGCAATCCGCCGTCTTGCTTCGCTTCAAAAACCGTCCTACTTCGGCGTGGGTGATTTGTTCGAGAAAGCGCTGAAGGAAATAGGCATCGAGCAATGGTCGAAACGGGACGCCGCGGTGTTTCTGGCAAAGGAGATAGGACGGGATATTCTCGCTGGAAGGAAGGAACCGTTAGCTGCAGCAGAAGAGATTTGGGGGCTATGCGTCGCAGCCGACTATCCGAAGGAACTTGTTACTTTCGGCGGGTTGGATCGGGAATTTGATATTCCTGAGCTGATCGAGGAATGCCGAATCCTAGTCGCCGAACCTCAACGGACCTATTTTCCGGAGTGAACGTTTCCCTTCGCCCCCATTCGCGCTATCTTATAAACATGCAACTTCGTGGCTGTGGTACCGCGCTGGTCACTCCGTTTCATCAGGATGGTTCTATCGACGACGCTGCCCTGCGCAACCTGGTAGCGTGGCAGGTCGAGTCCGGCATAGATTTTCTCGTCCCTTGCGGAACCACGGGCGAGACGCCGACCCTCACGCACGACGAATGGCTGCACGTGATCGACACGACGATCGATGTCGTCGCGGGGCGCGTGCCCATCATGGCGGGCGCGACCTCCAACTCCACACGCGACGCGGTAGAAAAAGCTAAAGAGGTCGCCACGCGGCCTGGAGTTGACGTCATTCTCACCGCGTCTCCCTACTACAACAAGCCGACTCAGGAGGGCCAGTACCGGCACTTCAAGGCAATCGCCGAGGCGGTGGGCGACAAGCCAATCATTCTTTACAACGTGCCCGGCCGCACTGGAGCGAATATTGAACCAGCAACGCTGGCGCGACTGGCGGAGGTTCCGAACATTGTGGGCGTGAAGGAAGCCAGCGGCAACATGGCGCAGATTGCCGAGGCGATCAATGCTGTGCCGGAAACATTTTTGGTTTTTTCAGGGGATGACGCGGTTACGTTACCGGTGATCTCGCTAGGCGGTGTGGGGATCGTTTCGGTTGCGTCGAACGAGATTCCGCACGAGATGGCGAACATGACGCGGGCTGCGCTCAATAATGACTGGGCTGCGGCGCGCACGATTCATCGCAAGTATTTGCCGTTGATGCAGGCGAATTTTATCGAGTCGAACCCTTTGCCTGTGAAGGCGGTGCTCGCGATGATGGCCAAGATCGAAGAGAACTATCGTCTGCCGCTTTTGCCCATGCGCCGCGATACTCGTTCGAAGCTGCAGAAGATTGTGATGGAAGCCGGATTGATCGCCAAGCCGGCCGTGCCCGCGCCGGAAGCGGCGGAGTTCTACATCTATGAAAACTGGACGGCTGGTCCGCATAAGATCGTGCTGCATCGCGGATCGTGCGGACAATGCAATCAGGGCAAGGGACGCCCGGCGGGTCACGATGCGAATCACGCGCGCTGGCATGGACCGTATGCCACGCTCGCTGTAGGCCGCGAGAACGCCCATGGCATGACTGGCGTCCTGATTCGCAGCGAGTGCAAGTGCGTTTGAAAAATTACTGACTCAATGCAATCCTTAAAAACTTCCATCGAACGCCTTGCCGCACTCGGCGAGGTTGAGCACAATCCCGAGGCGCGTCCAGCGTTTCTGGAATTCCGTGATGCGCTGACGCAGGGAAAGATACGCGCCGCAGAAAAAATCGACGGCCGCTGGGTCGTCAATACATGGGTGAAGCACGGCATTCTTCTGGGCTTCCGGCTTGGCGAACTGGCTGAGACGGGCTGCGATGCGCTCACGTTCGTGGATAAAGACACTTTTCCTGCCCGTAAGTTTTCGGTTGCCGATCGGGTACGCGTCGTGCCGGGCGGATCGTCCGTGCGCATGGGAAGCTACGTTGCGCCGTCGGTGATCTGCATGCCGCCGATGTTCATCAACGTGGGAGCTTACGTTGATGAGGGAACGATGGTCGATTCGCATGCGCTGGTGGGGTCGTGCGCACAAGTCGGGAAGCGGGTCCACCTTAGCGCGGCGGCGCAGATTGGCGGCGTGCTCGAACCGGTGAATGCCGCACCCGTGATCATTGAAGACGACGTGCTGGTGGGCGGCAATTGCGGAATCTATGAAGGCACGCTGGTGCGCGCGCGGGCAGTGCTGGGCGCGGGAACGATCTTGACGCGTTCGACGCCGCTTTATGACCTGGTGCGCGGAGAAGTTTATCGCGCGACCGCAGAATCAGTGCTCGAAGTTCCCGAAGGCGCGGTGGTCGTGCCGGGATCGCGCGCAGTGAAAAAAGGTGCGGCGGCTGACTCAGGAATCTCTTTATACACGCCGGTGATCGTGAAGTACCGCGACGAAAAGACCGACCGTGGTATCGAGTTGGAAGACTGGCTGCGGTGATTGGCCCCACTCGATTGCACTACTGAAATTCAACCCAACAGCAGATTCCTCTCTTGTCTCGCGGCGCGGCTTCGCCTGCGTTCGGCATGAAAACCTTAGCTGACACTTACCGCAAGCTTTCCCGCGCCATCGAGCCCCACCTGAACCTGCGCCAACTTCTCTACCACTCCATCGGCTTCGTCAAGTGCTGACGCCGGATAAGTGCTGGCCAACGCGACCACCTTCATCCCCGCCGTGTGCGCGGATTCGATTCCGGCCGGCGCGTCTTCGATTACCAGACACTGCTGCGGATTCACGCCCAACAACTCTGCGCCCTTCAAATACGGCTCTGGATGCGGCTTTCCGTTGACAACATCATCTGCGGTGATCATGAACTTAGGAAGGGGTATCCCGAAAAGACGCAGCCGCGCGCTGGCCAGAAGACGAGTGCCGGAGGTGACCACGCACCACCGTCCCGCAGGAATCGCGTGCACAAGTTCGATTGCCCCCGGCATGGCGATGACGCCGTCGCGATCGTCTGCTTCGCGGCTTTCGAGCTTGCGCACTTCCGCCTCCGCATCGAGATCAGGAGCGACGGCTCGAATCACTTCGATAGTGCGGACGCCGTGGGCGACTGCCATTACTTTGTCGCCATCAATTCCCTGCTCGCGGGCCCAGGCGCGCCATTGCCGCTCGACTGAGCGAGTAGAGTCGACGAGGACTCCGTCGAGATCGAACAGAACGGCGGCGCAGCGAAAGATTGTCATTCTTTTTTTATCACAGAGAGGCTAGCCGAGCCGTGCGGGTAAAGTTTGCGGGGCTGCATCCAACGTTGCGTGAGCTTGCTCGCGAAGTTGCAAATGCCGCCGGCGGAAGTGGGCCTTGGCGCGTTCGCCCCAGGCGCGCACGAACCAATAGTTCAAACCCGCGCCGATAGCGGAACTCACGAGCGGAATCATGCGTCCCGCCCACTTCTCCACGACTTCGGCGCTGGCACGCGCCGCGATGCTGCGAATCACCCGCGGGACGAATTTGTTGACCACTTCTTTTTCCAGCAGTTCGCGGCTGATGTCGACTCCCGCGGCGCTAGCGGCGGCAATCCAGCGTTCGGCGATTTCGCCGTCGCTATTAAATTGAAAACCATAAACCAGGCTCAGCTTCTGAATGGTGCGCATGGTAATCGCCGACAAAATTCCGAGATCAGGGAGAATCGTGATGAGCCCGCCCAAGCCAAAACCCGCGCCTTCGGCCGCAGCAAGCTTCATGGCGCTGCGAATTACATCGTCAGCCACCGCGTCAAGCTCGCCCATCTCAAGCGAATACGTTCCGTGATAACCGCTGATGGGCATACGGTATGCGGTGCGCAATTGCACAAGAAATTTTTCCGGATCGACCTGCACCGTGGAATAGGCGCGAGTCAGTCCCTTGACCAGCGATTTTTCGACGCGCGTGCGAAGCCACGATTTGGAATCCGTCGCCATTAGTTTCACCTTAACTCAGTGCGCGGGAGAAAGCTATCGGGCGCGGGCCGTAGACGCATCCTTCCGTGCGGTGCGACACACCGTCTGTGCTAGCATCAAATATCTGATGCCAACTGGAAAATTGCAGATTATCCCCCTCGGGGGCCTCGGCGAGTTCGGTATGAACTGCATGGCCGTACGCTGGGGTGACGACATTATTGTGATCGATGCGGGCCTCATGTTCCCTGAGGCTGAATTGCTCGGCGTCGATATCGTGGTCCCGGATATTTCTTATCTCATTGAGAACCGGCAGCGGGTGCGGGGCATACTCCTCACCCATGGCCACGAAGATCACATCGGCGCGCTGCCCTGGATTCTTTCCGAACTCAACGTGCCGGTGTGGGGCACGGAGTTCACGCTTGCGTACGTCGAAGATAAACTCGACGAGCACGGACTGCTTGAAGACGCCAACCTGAACGAGATGCAGGCCGGCGAGCGCTTCAAGCTCGGCCCGTTCACGATTCATCCAATTCGAGTCACGCACAGCCTCGTCGATTGCGTTGCGCTCGCCATTCACACCCCGCTCGGCGTGATCATTCATACTGGCGATTTCAAAGTCGATCCCACTCCGACTGACAATCATTTGTTCGATCTGCACGCCTTCGCGGAATACGGCAAGCAGGGCGTGCTGGCGCTGTTTCAGGATTCCACCAACGTCGAGCGTAAAGGTTACACACCCAGCGAGCGCGCCGTTCGGCGCAAGTTTGACGAAGTGTTCGCGCACACGCAGCGACGGCTTTTCATTTCATGCTTCTCTTCATCGATTCACCGCATCCGGCTGGCCGTTGAATTGGCTCATCAGCACGGACGCAAGGTGGCCTTCATCGGCCGTTCCATGAACAACTCCGCTGAGATCGCCGAGGATCTGGGCTACCTGGAAATTCCCGAGGGACTCGTCATCAATCCCGGCGAGATGAAGAATTTTCCGCCGGAAAAAGTTTGCGTGATGATCAGCGGAACTCAGGGCGAGCCCATGTCCGCGCTCTCGCGCGCCGCGGTCGACAACCACAAGCACGCGAAGATCGAGAAGGGTGACACCGTCGTGCTCTCGTCGCGCATCATCCCCGGCAACGAGAAGACGATTTACCGCATGATCGATCACCTCTTCCGCCGCGAGGCGTATGTAATTTACGAAGACGGCACGACGCCTCCAATTCATGTCAGCGGACACGGCAGCCAGGAAGAACTGAAGCTTATTATCAACCTAGTGAGGCCGAAGTATTTTATTCCCATTCACGGCGAATACCGGCAACTGAAGCTGCACGCCGAAATGGCCGGAGCCATGCATAGCTCGGTAGGAAAAGTAATTCTGATCGAGAGTGGAGACGTTCTCGAGTTCGACGAACACAACGCCCGCAAGGCCGGACGCGTCAATGTGGGCCGCGTCTGCATCGATTCCGGCTCGCGCACCGACGTGGTTGAGGATTTAATCATCAAAGACCGGCGGCATTTGAGCGAAGACGGCATCGTGCTACCCATTATCGCTATCAACAAGCTTACCGGCCGAGTCGAAACCGCGCCAGAGATTGTCACGCGCGGCTTCAATCCCGGAGACGACGGCCTGATGGATGGTGCCAAGCGCATCGTGGAAGATACGTTGGCGCACTCCAGCGAAGAAGAAAAAGCCGACTACGGCGTGATCAAAGAAAAAATTCGCGCGGACTTGAAGCGTTACATTTCCAAGCAAACCCAGAAACGGCCGCTGATCATGCCGGTCATACTGGAGATCTGACCTCGCGGCACATTGCTCGTGGGAACAGCTCCCGGGACGTAGGATGTTGTTCTCGGCCCATGGCAGCAGTGTTAGTATCTGCGAAGGAGAAGCCCAATGACCGGAATTCAGTTCATCACCGACGAAGCGGGCCAGAAAAAAGCGGTCGTCATCGACCTCAAGAAGCACAAGGCTCTTTGGGAAGACCTCGAGGATGTGCTGGTTTCCCGTTCCCGGCGGCACGAAAAACGCATCCCGCTCGCCAGGGTAAAGGCGGATCTCGTCAAGAGCGGAAAACTTCGTGGCTAGCTATGATGTCGCGCTAACGGCGAGCGCGGCAAAAGAACTCAAGAAACTACCTGCTCAATTGATCGCGCGCATCGTTCCGCGCCTGGAAAGTCTCGCAGCCAATCCACGGCCACCAGGCTGCAAGAAAATGCAAGGCGGAGACCGTGAGTGGCGCATTCGGATAGGCGACTACCGCGCTGTCTACACCGTCAACACGAAATTGCTGGTGGAGGTGACGCGCATCCGTCACCGGAGCGGAGTGTACGAACGCTGATGGCAAGCACAGGCGCGGACGGACTTTAAGCCGTTATATTTCTAAGCAGACCCAGAAACGGCCGCTGATCATGCCGGTGATACTGGAGATCTAGGTCGGAGCGTAATGGGCTGTATTGGAAATTCATCTCCGCCAAATGCTATACTTGCATTCGCTTTAATGGTGAGGTGACTTCATGAAACCCTACGCCTTGCTAGCCGTATCCCTCCTTCTCGCCTGCACCTTGGCGGCTCAAGAGTCCGACGAGCCATCCCGCGGACCTGACGGAGGCACCCGGTTTCGCGTCCACGGCATACAGATCCTTCCCGCCACTGCAAGGCCGTTCTCAGGCCGCGACAACATAGAGTGGACGCGCAACATCGAGGACGGGAGCGTGGTCACGACACATCTCTTTGCCACCCTTGCGAGGGACAGCCAGGGCCGAATCTACCGCGAACACGTCACATTCGTCCCCGCCAACAGCAATCAGCCATCCAGACGAATCGACATGGTGCTGCTGGACCCAGTCACTCACACGGGCACAACCTGCATTATTGCAACCAGGCAGTGCACCATCACCAACTATTACACTCCCACTTCGTTTACTCCGCCTCCTGTTGGCCCCTTCGACAAGGGAACCCGGTCCCTGGCCCGCGAGAGCCTGGGAACCGACTCTATCGACGGTTTCAATGTCGTTGGCACGCGTGAGACGATTTCCATTAACCTCGGTGTGGTCGGAAATAGCCAGCCGCTCGTTACCACAAGAGAGTTCTGGTATTCTCCCGACCTTCAAGTAAACTTGTCCGTCACCCGCAAGGACCCGAGGGAAGGCACGCAGGTGATTCACATAGTCGATCTTTCGCGCTCTGAACCGGATCCGGCAATGTTCCAGGTTCCCGCTGGCTTTGTCGTTCAAGATCTCCGGCGCGGAAACACGAAGACCGAACAGTGATC
>Ga0302177_10000134_pt1 | contig 63424 bp, 59 predicted proteins | sample I_Palsa_E1_2_FD_198780 | JGI IMG/M metagenome (GOLD analysis project Ga0302177, IMG submission 198780) | Peat permafrost microbial communities from Stordalen Mire near Abisko, Sweden - I_Palsa_E1_2 | ecosystem: Environmental > Terrestrial > Soil > Palsa > Peat permafrost | place: Sweden... | reverse complement strand
CAACCGTTGTGCTCGTTGACGCACCCGTAGCGCTGCCGCCAGTCATAGAACTTGCTGGCGGTCACGCCCAGCCACGGGATGAACCGTCCGACGCCGATCTCGGCCTTCTCCGACCAACGCCGGACGAAATCCACTACTTGGTCCCGCACGTCATGCGGCACCCAGATACCGGTTAGAGTTCCCCAAGACTTTTTTTTAGCGCGATGTGCTCAGCCATCAGCTCAGCCAGGACCTCGTCCTTGGTCTGGACCTTCTTCTCCAAGAACTCGATCCGCTTCTGCTTCTCCTCCACTTGGCGGTGGGGACGCTCTTGAGACTGAGAAGCGGCGGCTCCGTTCTCGAACAGTTCCTTCTGCCAGCGGTAGAACACCGTTGGCCGCAGGCCCAGTTCTTCACACAGCTCCGAGACGGGTACTTTGTCCACAAGATGCCGCCTCAGGATGGCTACTTTTTCTTCTGGAGTAAAATGCTTCCGTTCCTTCCTCATACGTTCGCTCCGTTATCTTAACGGACGAACGCTTTCTCCATTTCCAACTGAGGCAGGACAGAAAGTGGCCTCTGTGGTGACTCCATTTGGAATCGTAAGGCGAAAGGTTACAGGCCCGCTTCACGTACCGGAATCCCTTGAAAGTTTACGACCACTCTAGCCAATCGTCCGTTTACAAAAGAGATCGGGAGTTCCAGCCTCGCCACCGAAGCGCGACTGACTAGAATTTCCAGGATTCCCTTGACGTTTGTGCTTTCGTCCTTGTCGCTTTCGATAATCGACACAAATGAAATTGCAGGAATCACGATAGGCAGCGAAGAGGTAGGGAAGTGATCTATGACATTAAAAATACTCAGACGGTTAGAGGCGCGGTCAATCGAAGCCGTCTGAGCACACAGCGCAAACTGAACTCTCATGGCTTTGGCAGAGATGGAAGGGTAAAATCTATGGCAATAACCTAGTTGACGCACATGTATGGTTATTGCTAATTTTAGTTGCCGTGACAGGGCTAGTGTGCCTCTGGTGGTTGGGGTTGGGGCGACTTGTGGTCAGACTCCCGCAAGATATTTCTCCTATCGTGCGCGGTTGCGCCCCCGCCTGCCCCACCACTCAAAAGTCGTCCAAAAGTTTGTTCCCAGTGTTTGCCGAAAGCATCCGCAAACAAGACGACACATTCAATCTGGAGGACCAGTTTGTTTTGATCAAACAAGTCCATCTGGTTTTCCGTAACCTCGCAAGCAGCACCAGAGACGCATGGGTTGTTGGGAGTGAGAAGAGAAGCGGGGACCGATGTGTTGGTTTTTCCATCGGCGGTTTTGGTAATAACGTAATGGAGGGTGAGCGGCACCGTGGTGCGATTGACGATTTCAAAGTGTATCGCCAGCAGAGTGCGACTCGTATTGACTTTACTAACGTCCCACTTCTCCAGGTTTACCCATTGCCTTTGGGAACTCTGTTGGAGTTTGACGCTATCTTCAGCAGCCTTGGCGGACTGTTTCGTTGCTTCGGTCTGTTTCCAGATGGCATAAATTCCGCCACACGCAACGAGCACGCCAGCAATCGTAGCCAGCAAATACAGTCGATAGAGACAGTCCTTGCTTGCATCGTAGGCGTTTGTAGTTTCATTTTTTGTCTGTGGTTGATGCACGGCGGAGGGAATCGCGGCGCTGCTCGGCTGGTCTTGTTCTACCTTTGCTTTATCTTGGCCATTTTTTGCGCAATGATAGTAGACCAACACGCCAACAGATAACAACAAAAAGATGAACAATCCGATACAGAGGCGCATAATCACTCCATGAAGCAACGCGAATACACCGAGGGGCCTCAAGCATTGGAGAACTTCAAATCGCTTGCGACCGCGATTTTACAGGCTCCGGCGAAAAAGAAAAAGAGGCAGTCTAAGAAGACTGCCTCTCGAAGGAAGCCGAAGAAATCCGACAGGGACTAGAACGGGATTGGTGTCTCCCCCGCCCCTGTCGGCGCGTGATGTGGCGATTCGCTCTTGCCTGTCAGATCGCTATAGGTGAGGCGACGGCCAAGGACTTGAGACATGACGGCGGCGAAGCGGTCGGAGTCATTTAGCTTGCGGTCTCCGTCCTTGCGGTGGTTGTAACGGAACACCTGTTCGTCAACATAGCGTGCCAGATGAAACGGTTCAACAGCAACGTAGGTGCCGCGCAGAGAACGCTTGAGGAGACTCCAGAAGTTCTCCATGCCATTCACATGCACCCGGCCACGGACATAGGTCTCAGTCTTGTTAACCACCTCATGGATGAATCGGCGCTGCATTCCGTTGTCGTAGGCAACGGCATTATCCGTGTACACGGTGGAACCGAACTTAACGTTCTTGAGAATCTGATTTTGCAAAGTCTCACGCGCAACGTTCGGCACCACACTGGCGCGGACCTTGCGGAGATTCCGGTCAAGGATGCCTTGCACAATCGTCTTGTTCTTGTATGGGCCTCTGCCCTCAGCTTTGACGCGGCTGGCCTTGTGCATGTTCTTGGTAATTCCGCCTACAAACGTTTCGTCAACTTCCAATTCGCTCCCCTCGCCGCCGATCTTGCTCTTGTCGAAGGTCTGCTTTTTCATCACTTCCCGAACGCGCTGCAACATAAACCATGCCGTCGTTTGCGTCACTCCCAGAGCACGGCCAAGTTCGTGAGAACTGATTCCGTTCTTCGCATTCGCCAGCAACCAAAACGCTGTCATCCACTTATCAAGGGTAATGGGCGAATCTTCCATGATCGTCTTAACCTTGATCGTGAACTGGCGCTTGCAGGCGTAGCAGAACCACAGGCGGCGAGTCTTGATAAACGAATTCTTGGACGCTTCGCAGCGCGGACACACAACGTTGCCATCCGGCCAGCGCAGCTTCATGGCGTAGGCAAAGGCCCGGTCAGGGTCGCCAAAGTAGACAATCGCTTCTTGCAGTGTTTTCGGTTCCGGCATGGCGTTCGCTTCCATGTAGAAAACGATACCACAAGAGCACATGTGTGTCAACTAGTTTATTGCCAAATCTATCGTGGTCGTTGGCACGGCTTCGACACGGATAAGTCTTCGGATCGCTTCACCCCATTCCAGTTGAGATAAATCGAGCGAACCAATCTGTTTCCAAATGTCCTGATCTTGCGGATCGGTAGTGGACAGCGCTACTAAATATACGTATCGCGGCACAAGTTCCGTCACATCATTGACTGGGCGGACCAGCGCCTCTCGAAGGGCCTGCACGATCTCCGGCGGCGTCATGCTGTCCAGTACATATTGAACAGCAACGTCTTTTCGCAACCGATCCAGCAAGAACGACGGGGTGTTCGCGACAAGCACAGCTTCCTTCGCGGAAGGCGTTGCTATAGCACGAGGGCCGATTGCTGGGCCAGCGGTTGTGTTGTCGGCATCCATCTCTTTAACCTGTAATACGTGAATACGTCACCTTCGTTTTCCAGATAGGGGCATTCGCCCACCGCGTGAATCACCTCGTACCCCTTGCCCCATTTGCTCCACACCATAGGAATAATGGATTCCGCTCCTCCTACGAGTTCAAGCTTCTTTCGCCATACAACGAAGCCTGAGTGCGCGACTTCTCCTCTTGCGTCCGAGTAAACGACAATGTCTCCGGGGCGAACCTCTTTTTCGGAGAGAACTCGGTCGAATCCGTCATCGTGCAAGATTGAAGCAACCGGCGGAGTGACTTGTGTTCTGCGGCTGCCAAACGTGAGACCATGACAGTTGTACACTGGACAAGCCTCGCTGACTCGTTCCACGTTTTTGAAGCGGCTAAGAGACTCTCCGAGGACGTGCCAATCGTATCGCGACAACTCCCAAACTTGGGTATTCGGGATGTGATTGCCAGCCCGCGTTCGCAATTCAATTGTGGTGTCACGATATTTTCCAGAGGCATCAAGTAGATGCAAGGTCCTGCTCCCTGGGGGAAGAAGGCCGTATTGTGGCAGCGGGGCATCAGAACTGTCACATGTTAACTCTATGATTATCATGCACTTTCCTTCACTATGAGCGCAAGTGGGATGCGGCATTACGGAGGGGTGTTGTACCAAAACGGGCGGCATAATCCACTTCAAGAGGAGGACAGCAACTCGCCGAAATTCCACACATGGTCTGGTAGATGCGCTTCCATCGCGGGGGATACACGCAAACTGGAGTGAACCCGAGCAAAGTTGTAGTACCAGAAATGCAGCGCCAACGCCGCCCGCAGATTTTCGTTTTTCTTGCTGAAAGCGTATGTCAACCTAGTTAACCTTCTACACCACTGGCGAAGGGAACCGTTCTTCCGCTCGACATGCGAAGTGCAAGTGTCACGCAGGTTGGGAGTCCTCGGCAAAGCCCGAGGACTCCGCTGCCTCAGGATGACAAGCTATGAATGCTTTTTGCCGGTGCGCAGGAGGGGCCAGGCTTCGCGGTAGTGTTCGTATTTGTAGCAGTCGCGGCGCATTGGGCGCACCGGACATAGCATGAGGTCGGAGCTTTTGGTTTTCAGGACGGTGGCGGCGGGGAGGATGTACCAGACATCTTCCGGGACGATGTAGGCGGCGAAGAAATCGACCTTGCGTCTGGCGTAGCGTTTCCTTTTCTGGTTGGGTTTGAATCCGCAGAGGTAGCCGTTGCCGAGGCTGTAGCTGGTGGATTTCACCTGCACGCGAAGAAACTGGCGGCCGTGCTCGACGCCGACGTCGTAGGCGGAAGAATCTCCCCAGGGCTTCGAGACCTTGAGTCCCTTGCGGAGGGCGCGGGCCATAAACTGGAGTTCGACCCACTCGCCGCGCTCTTTGAAGGTTCTGAATCCCTTGCACTTGGCCATAGTTCTTCGCGCCTCATTTTGCCCAAAAGAAAAGGCGCAGCCCAAGGGGCCGCGCCTTATTTCCCTGATTTTGCTCTATATTATTAGTATATCAATTTGAAAAGGGCAATTGGGACAGGTTGCTCATAATTATATCCGCGCTTATGCAGTTGACACAAGGTAGTCACTGTGCTATTGTTTGAAACATGGTTAGCGCTTCGCACTCGATTTCTTCTCCGGTTTGGATTGGCCCTTCAAATGCTTACGGACGGCCTTCGCTATCTCAGGATGAAAGAGATGCTTTAGCGCTTCCTCGTCCGTCATCTCCATCGGCGGTTTCTTCGACTTCTTCCTTGGCATCGGTGACCTTATGACAGAAGCAATTGACCTCTGTGAGTTAGTAGAGCGTTTTGGCGACGATCAGCAGTGCCGCAACTACCTTGAGCACCTTCGCTGGTCAAAAGGTGTGCGTTGCCCCAAGTGCGGCGGCGAGAAAATCTCGTCCATCTTAAAACGCGATCAATACAATTGCGATTCTGAGTCATGCGGCTATCAGTTCTCCGTGACGGCTGGCACGATCTTTCACGACACGCACCTTGCTCTGACGAAATGGTTTCTCGCCGTCTACTTGATCTGCCAATCCCGCAAGGGCATGAGCGCGAACCAACTCAAGCGAATGCTGCGAATTAACTACCGTACAGCGTGGTATCTCTGTCACCGCATTCGGCACGCGATGGCCGAAGACCTGCCCCTTGAGAAACTGGGCGGCACAGTCGAGATGGATGAAACCTACGTCGGCGGCAAGAAGATTGGATGGGGCGTATACGCTGGCAAAAAGTCCAAGGAAGTCGTTATCGGAATCCGGCAACGGGGCGGTGATCTCCGATTCTTCCATGCGGCAGATGCGAAGACCGGGACGCTGGCGCGGTACATTAAAGAAAACATCTCCGACGATGTAGACGTAATCGTGACGGACGAACATCCGTCCTACCCATGGGCACTCAAGAAACTCGACAGCAAGCAACCGCACAAGACGATCAACCACAGCCGCAAGCAGTACGTGGACGGCGACATCTATACGAACACGGTGGAGTCTGCCTTCTCCCTGCTTAAGCGCGGCATTATGGGAACGTGGCACCGTGTCTCTGCAAAGCATCTGGCAGCCTACCTCGACGAAATGACGTGGCGCTTTAACAACCGGAAGAACCCTTTCTTGTTCCGCGATACGATGCTTAAACTCATTCACTCTGACAACCTCGAATACAAGGAACTAACTAAGGCTGCGTAGCCGTTTGCGTGACGATTCCATTTGAGATGGTGATGTGCAGTCCCTTAAAACTTGCACCATTGGCTGAGTTACTAACGCCTGTGTCACAGGATGTTTGTTCAATTGTGACATTCTCAAAACTTGATGCGCCTGAATTCAGAATACCCGTTCCGTGTGCCTCGCAGTCAATATTTACCCACACTCCCCTTAGTTGCTGTTTAAGCTCATCGTTCTTGGGCATTCGGTTGTTAGTTTTCACAAATTGACCGATCGCCTCCAAAACAAGATCGTTGGCTTGTGCTTGCGTTAAGCCGGAGTCGGACTGAACGTTTACTTCGACGGTGTGGCCATGAGTATCACTTGGTCCTGTTGGCGGCGTGGAGACCCCAGAGTTTGGTTGATTTGCATCCCCCGTATATTCACCAGGAGTAAGCTTTACATTGCAGATTCTCTGATCGCCTAACTGCACAATACCAATGCCGTTGTTTCCGTAACCCGTGATAATTACGTCCTTTACGGCGCAAGGGCGGTCATCGTTCGGGATCGGCGCATTGGATGGCGCGACTGTTGGAGGAGTGGACGGAGCATCCTGTACCGCTTCACGAGACGCTGCCTGCTGTAGAGGTGTTGATTTGGCAGTCTTGACCCGATGCTTCGTAGCTTTATGTCCTGTAGCAGGCCCTGCTGGTGTCGAACTTGGCATCGCTTGGGCAGCCGCTGTTTGAGTCGAGGTGCTTGGGGATGCGGAGTTAGTTGCTACTTCGGATTGCGGTTTTTCTGCCTTCCATTTCGCATACGCGCCCACCACCGGCTTGTAGAAAAGCCAGATAAGTCCGGCCACACAGAGAACGGCAACAATGCTTTTAGTGGGCGGTGAGAGTCGTTTCGCCCACAACGGAAATATCCAGAACATACGAATGGCTATCGTCGTTCCGACTATCCAGCAACCTAAGCCTAGCCAGAAATTATGAGGCAGATTCATCTGTTCTGCCCCGAATGGGTAGAGGAATAGGAGTAACTCGACCACAAATTCGATGCCCAATTCCACCACGACAGGCTTATCCGAGTCAGCCATCTAGCGCACCTCCAGAGGGAAGAAAACATTATAGTCTTCCCCCTGTATGAAATGCACAATCCCGATTATATCTCCATTGCCGTGAATGACTTAGGCCTGATCGTGTAGTTTTTGCCTATTGACAAGTTTTCGGTGGGCGGCGGATGTTGATGGTTAAGATTTGCCGAAGCGCTTTCCTCATGTGGTTGATTCCAGAGATCTTGCCTATATTTTGTCTCCTGGCGAGTCCAATCCACATGCGCCGCCGAACCCAATCGGTCAATTCCTCTCGGCCCGCACACCAGAGATAATCCGAGCAGGAATATCCCGAGCAGAAATAATCAGAGAACGATAAATCTGCGGAGGAATCTGCTGCGCCGAGAATATTGCCTCTGAACGCCGGAGCACAGCTGCGATGAAGTCCCTGCTGACGCCCGCGATCTTGCTCGTGGCTGTCGCCGCGCTGCTGCACACCGGCTTGATCGCGCCGAGCGCGGCGGTCATCGGCTATGCCTTTTACGGCGCGTGGATCGCGGGACTTCTGCTCGCCTGGCGGTTTCACTCCAGCCGAATCTTTTTCGCCTTGCTGGTTCTGTTTCTTGCCCAACAAGCCGTCTCCTACTTCTCTGCAGGCCACGTCTCAGCGAACGGACCGGGGCGCACGGCGCTGGCCGCAGTTGGATTGCTCTTGCCGCTCAACTTCGTTCTGCTCTCGCTTCACCGGGAAAAGGGATTCACCTTCTCCACGGTCGCGCCTCCAGCTTTGTTGCTGTTTGTCGAGTCCGTTGTTGTCGCGGTGCTTTGCCGCCCTGACTCGCTCGCAGCAGCGCCGCGCGCTTTGCACCACTCTCTTGCGCCAGCGCCATTGCCCTTCGCCACGATGTTGGCCTTAGCAGCCGCAGCAGGCGTTTTGCTGATCCGCTTTCTGTTGTTCCACAAGCCAGTAGAAAGTGGATTTCTCTGGGCGCTGGCCGCTTCGTCTCTTGCGCTCCGTTTTGGTGGAGTCGGACGCATTCCCGCAACTTACTTCGCCACCGCGGCGTTCATCCTCGCCGGATCGATCGTGGAGACTTCCTACCTTCTCGCCTATCACGACGAACTCACGACATTGCCTTCCCGCCGCGCCTTTCACGATGCGCTGCTTCGGCTCGCACCCCCGTATTCCATCGCGATGGTCGATATCGATCACTTCAAGCGCTGCAACGACACTTATGGCCACGACGCGGGAGATCAAGTGTTGCGTCTGGTCGCATCGCGTCTGGCGCGCGTATCGGGCGGAGGACACGCTTACCGCTGCGGCGGAGAAGAGTTTGCCATCATCTTTCCCGGCAAGACAGCCAGTGACGTTCTCGACCATCTGGAACAACTGCGCGCCGACATCGCGGCGAGCGCGTTCCGCCTGCGTGGCGCCGAGCGCCGACAGGAGGCTCGCGGCCCGGACCGCCGCAGCCAACGCCAGCGCGGGCGCGTCCAAACTGGCCACGCCATCCGCGAGCTGTCACGGGCCGCTGCGTCGAGTGAAATCTCGGTGACGGCCAGCATCGGAGTGGCGACTGCCACGCGAGAAAATTCCACTGCGGCCGAAGTCATCCAGGCCGCCGACAAAGCGCTCTACCGCGCCAAGGCCGCAGGCCGCAATCGAATCGAAACTGCTTCCACTCCCCGCCGGCGCGTCCGCGCCAAGACCGCCAGTATCGCCTGAATCGTAGAAACAAGCGTGCGTAAGGATGGGATAGTGGTGCAGTTTGGCAAGGAAGCGAGCCAAACGCGCGATTATTGCGTCGCAAAGAACGCGACGCTTCGCGCGGCTCGCCTAGATCCTTCACTGCGCACAGAACGCTTGTTCAGGATGACAATCAAACTGCACCGCTACCAAGGATGGACCACGAACCTGAATCTTCAAGGCCATTTGATAATCTGAGATGAGGGACGCATTGCCCGGGCTTGAGCTGACAGCACGGCCTAAGAACGAAAACCTTGCCCACGTCTTACCAAACCGCGGTGGCTCGCATGTTTGCGCTCGGACACGAGTTGGCGCAAACACCTTCGCAGAAGTTCGATCTGGGGCATATGCGGGCGCTGTTGCAAGGAATGGATCATCCGGAGAGGCGCTTTCCGAGCGTTCTGATCGCCGGAACGAATGGCAAGGGATCGACGGCGGCGACGCTGGCCTCGATTCTGCGGGCCTCGGGATTGAGAACGGGTTTGTACACCTCGCCGCATCTCATGCGCATCAACGAACGCATTCGAGTGAACGGCCACGAGATCAGTGACGACGATTTCGCGCATCTGCACAGCGAGGTGGACCGGGTTGCGGAGAAGTTGGTGGAGCGGGCGGAGTTGCCGTGGCATCCCAGTTTTTTCGAAATGATGACTGCGATTGCTTTCGAGTATTTTGCGCGGGAGGAAGTGGAGCTTGCGGTGCTCGAAGTGGGCATGGGCGGGCGGCTGGATGCAACGAATGTGGTCGATCCGCGGGTGAGCGTGATTACCGATATATCGCTCGATCATCAGAAGTTTCTCGGCAATACGGTGGGCGAGATTGCGCGGGAGAAGGTGGGGATTATTCGTCCGGGGGGCGTAGTGGTGACGTTGCCGCAACTGGCCGAGGCCAACGATGTGATCGGGAATACGATTCTGGATCTGGGCGCGCGGGCGGTGAACGCGGTGCCGTATGTGCCGCCGGTATCGCCGGGGAGTGCCGGGTACTTGGTGCAGAGTGCCGGGCGAGACGACCGCGGCAGCGGCAATGAAAAACCTTCAACCGCAAAGGCCGCGAAGGAAGACGCGAAGGGCGCAAAGAAGTACATCTATCGCTACCCGCTGCACGTTCTGGGAGAACAGATTCTGGTGGAGACGCCGCTGGTGGGCAGGCACCAGTTGCGCAATGTGGCGCTGGCGGTTGCGGCGGCGGTTGAGTTGAATCAGCAGGGATTCAGCGGCATCACGGCGAAGAACATCGAGCGCGGCATCCGCGAGACACGCTGGCCGGGGCGGCTTCAGGTGATTGCTGCGCGGCCGGGTTGGCCGGAGATGGTGATCGATGTGGCGCACAATCCCGCGGGCGCGTGGGCGCTGCGTGCGGCCCTTTCGGAGCGGTATGAAGACCGTCCGCTGATTTTTGTTTTCGGCGCGATGCGGGATAAGGCAATCTCGGAGATGACGGAAATCCTATTTCCCCTGGCGGAGCGGGTGATCGCGACCATGCCGGAGAATCCGCGGGCGGCATCGCCGGAAGAAATTCAGAAAGCGGCGGCTCGCTCCGGGGCTGAGATTGAAGCGGTGGAGGACGTGCAGCAAGCCGTGGAGCGGGCCCGAACGCTCGCCAGTGCGCGGACGGTGGTTGTGATCACGGGATCGATCTATGTGGTGGGCGAAGCGATGCGAAGCGTCGGGGCAGAAGTCTGAACGGCGCTGGCTGACGGTTTTCCCTTAGAATGGACGAGTGCAGGAAGTGAATTCATCGGTGGAAGTGGAGAGCGGAGCGGAGGCTGCGCCGGTTGCGGCGCGTCGAAGTCCGCAGTTGATTCCTGGGGCGACGTATGGCTGGTTGAGCCGACTGCGGTCCTATTTCATTCTCGATCCGCTGATCTGGCTGTATACGCTGGTTTTGGGGCTGGTTGCGCTGCCCGGCGGATTGTTCGACCGCAGCGGCCGGCGGCTGCACTGGTTTTCGCGGGCCTGGTCGTGGCTCATCATGAAAACGATCTTGTCGCCGGTGAAGGTCACCGGCCTCGACAAGATCGATACGTCGAAGGCGCATGTTTACGCAGTGAATCACGCCTCGGCCATGGACATTCCGGTTCTCTACGTTAACCTTCCGTTTCAATTCCGCATTCTGTTCAAGAAGGAACTGTTGGCATATCCAGTGGTGGGATGGCAGTTGAAGAGGTCCGGTCAGGTCTGCATTGACCAGCAGAAGCCGACCAATTCGCTTGCGGCGATCCGTTCAGCGGTGAAAAGTCTGAAAGCCGGGATGCCGCTGGTGATTTATCCCGAGGGTGGGCGCACTCCGGATGGCGAAATCAAACCGTTTCTGCCGGGAGCCTTTTTTCTCGCGATCAAAGCGCAGGTGGATATTGTTCCGGTGGCGCTGGTGGGAACTTACGAACTGCTGCCGATGAACACCTACCACGTCAAATGCCGACCGCTGGAGATGCGCGTGGGCGAGCCGATCTCGACAGCGGGGCTGACGATGCGGGACATGGATGCAGTATCGGCCAAGGTGCACAAGGCGATCGAGGATTTGTATTATGCGGAAAGCCCGGTTCCGTTGTAAGCCCATTTTCTGCCGTAACTTTTCCTGGGTGGGAGAAAAACTATGAGCACCGTTGCTGAACCCGTTACAGCCGTTCGTACTTTTGCGACGCCGAGATTGACTTTCAAAGATGCGGCCAAGGCGATCGAGTTCTACAAGCAAGCCTTTGGCGCGAAGGAAACAATGCGCTTCGAAGTGGGAGGATCAATCGCGCATGCCGAGATCACGATCGGCGACTCATCGATCAAGCTTTCCGAAGAATGGCCGGAGGGGGGAAGGTTCAGCGCGGAAACACTGGGCTTCTCGCCGGTCCAGTTGGGGCTGCAGGTTGCCGACGTGGACTCTTTCGCGGCAGGGGCCGTGGCTGCCGGATTGAAAACGATTTTGCCAATCAAGGATCAGTTCTACGGTCGCCGCGAGGGAAGCTTTGTCGATCCCTTCGGCTACACGTGGAACATTTCCACGGTGAAGGAAGAAATGTCGGTCGAAGAGATGCACCTGCGCATGAAGGGGCTGACGACCGGGGAGGGCGGAAAACCTTCTTCGAGCGAAGAGCTGCAGAAGGGAGTGAATCCGGTTCCGCCGGGCTTCCAAATGGTGACGCCTTATATCGTTACGGCGGACGGCGACGCAATGCTGGAGTTTGCGAAAAACGCATTTGGTGCAGAAGTAGTGATGCGGGCGGTGAGCGGCGAAGCGGGAGGAATCCACGGCGAAGTGCGCATCGGCGACACCATGGTGATGATGGGCGGCGGCATTCCGGGCAAGGCGTTTGCCGCGAAGCCGAACGCGACGGCGTTGCACATTTACGTGGAGGACACGGATGCGGCTTACAGGAAGGCTTTACAGGCGGGCGCGACCTCGATCAGCGGGCCGCAGGATCACGACTATGGAGAGCACGGGGCCAGCGTGAAGGATCCGTTTGGCAACTTCTGGTACATCGCCACCCACAAGGGCGAGAGCTACATTCCGAAGGGATTGCGCAACGTGAATGTGTATATGCATCCTTTGCGGGCGGAGCCGGTGATCGGCTTTCTGAAGCAGGCTTTCGGCGCACAGGAGATTGCGAGGTACGCTTCGCCGGATGGCGTGGTTCATCACGCTGAGATTCGCGTCGGCGATTCGGTGGTCGAAATGGGTGAGGCGCACGGCGTTTACCAGCCTTTGCAATCGATGTTCTACGTCTACGTGCCGGACTGCGACGCGGTTTACCGGAGGGCATTGGGGGCAGGCGCGAAATCGCTTCACGAACCGGCAGACCAGCCCTACGGCGACCGCAACTCCGCGGTAACGGATCCGTTCGGCAATACTTGGTATATGGCGACGCGCGTCAAAGACGTGAGAATGTAAGAGTTTATATCGAGACAGCAGGCGGGTGAGTGGTCCCGCCTTCTGTCTTTGGTACTTGCTCCGGTAGCGTTTGACCCTCCTGAATCCCTCCCATAAACTGAAAGATTCAGCACCTCTGCAGGTCCCAACTTTATGGCAGACAGCATTCATGTGAAGCTTCCGGATGGAAGCGTGAAGGATGTTCCCAAGGGGACGACCGCGCTGGATATTGCGAAGTCCATCAGCCCGCGGCTGGCGGATGCGGCGATAGCCGCGAAAACCAATGGCGACCTTATCGACCTGACGCGGCCGCTCGACAGGGACACGGATCTGCGCCTTTTGACCGACAAGGATCCGGAGGCGCTGGAAGTCTATCGGCATTCGTCGGCGCATCTGCTCGCGGCAGCCGTGCTGGAGCTTTTTCCTGAGACCAAGCTGGGCCACGGTCCGGCGACCGAGACCGGATTCTTCTACGATTTTTATCGCCCGACTGCCTTCACGCCCGAGGATCTTGAAAAAATCGAGAAGAAGATGCAGGAACTGGTGCAGCAGAACATCCCTTATGCGCGCGAATTCCTGCCTCGCGATCAGGGGCTGGCGGAGTTCAAGAAAGAAGGCGACTTCATGAAGTGCCATTTCATCGAGCAATTCACCAAGCCCGATGAAAAGATTTCGATCTATCGCACCGGAAAGTTTAGCGATTTCTGCCGCGGGCCGCACATCCCTTCGACCGGAAAGATCAAGGCGTTCAAGTTGTTTAACGTCGCGGGCGCGCATTGGCTGGGCGACGAGAAGAATCAGCAACTGCAGCGCATCTACGGCACTTCGTTTTTCTCGAAGAAAGATCTGGACGCGCACCTGCAGCAGATCGAAGAGGCTAAGAAGCGCGACCATCGCGTACTGGGGCAGCAGCTCGATCTTTTTTCCATCCAGGAGCTGGCCGGGCCGGGGCTGATCTTCTGGCACCCGAAGGGCGGGATTATCCGCAAAGAGATGGAAGACTGGATGCGCGAGGAGTATTTGAAGCGCGGGTATTCTCTGGTCTACACGCCGCATGTGGCGCGGCGGCAGTTGTTTTTTACCTCGGGACATGAGGGCTATTACGGGCAGAACATGTTCGAAGCCATGGAACTGGACGACGCCGAATACCGGCTGAAGCCAATGAATTGTCCAGGGCACATTTTGATTTACAAAGATTCGCTGAAATCGTATCGCGATTTGCCGGTGAGGCTGGGCGAGTTGGGAACGGTTTACCGCTATGAGCGCTCGGGCGTGATGCACGGGCTGTTACGCGTGCGAGGGTTCACGCAGGATGATGCGCACATCTTCTGCATGCCGGAGCAGATTGAAGGTGAGATCGCCAGTTGCCTGGACTTTGCCCTGGATGTGTTGAAGGATTTCGGCTTCGACAAGTTTCAGACCGAACTCTCGACCTGGAATCCCGATGATAGAAAGAATTTCGTGGGCAGCGAAGAACAATGGATTCACGCCACCCAATCGCTCGAAAAAGTGCTGCATGGCCGGAATATCGAGTACAAGACGATGCCCGGCGAGGCGGCGTTTTACGGGCCGAAGATCGACATCAAGCTGGTCGACGCGATCGGGCGGCTGTGGCAACTCTCGACTGTACAGTTCGATTTCAATTTGCCGCAGCGCTTTGGTCTCGAGTACGTCGCGGAGGATGGTTCGCGCAAACAGCCGGTGATGGTGCATCGCGCGCTTTATGGGTCGGTGGAGCGGTTTTTCGGAGTGCTGATCGAGCACTACGCGGGCGCGTTTCCGGTGTGGTTGTCGCCGGTGCAAGTGGCGATGATCCCGATCAGCGAGCGGCATGCAGAGTATGCGAACAAAGTTGCGGATCAGCTCAAGGCGATCGGCGTGCGCGTGGCGGTGGATGCGCGCAATGAAAAGATGAATGCGAAGATTCGCGAGCATGCCATGCAGAAAGTGCCGTTCCTGCTTGTGGTGGGAGATAAAGAGGCAGAGGCCGGCAGGGTGAACGTCCGCACTCGCGGGGAAGAGAAGACTGAGGACATGGCGGCAGGGGAGTTTGTGGAGAAGATCAAGAAGCTGATTGCGGAGAAGAGTTCGGGGCTGTAAATGCTCAGCTGGCACAGCGGCCCAAGAATCGAAATCCCCAGCCGTTCAGTGTTTCTAGGTGCCTCGGGCAGTCCATTCTTCGGCTGTGATTTCCCAGATTTCTGAAGGTAAGCGTCCGGAGACGTATTCGCGCTCTTCCCTAGCCACCAGGCGCATGCCGCTTTCTTCAGAGATGCGGCGGGAAGCAGTGTTGGCAACCGCCTTGGGAGCCCGCAGCACCGGGAACTTGAGAGTGTTAAACCAGAAGTCGGTAACGGCTTCGCAAGCCTCCGTCATGAGGCCTTGCCTGTGCCAGGGCAATCCGAGCCAGAATCCACGATTGATGTTTTCCCCTTTCATCAGGGACACGCTGCCAATCAGCCGATCTGGGTCAGTCTTCAGACGGAGGGTCCAATGCCATTCATCGCCGCGATCCATGGCGGGAAGAGCTGTATTGCGATAGTAAGTGTAGGCGCCGTCTGGCGGGTAGGGCCAGGGAACGACGTTTGAGAGGTAGCGAACGATCTCCCAATGCGGAAACAAAAGCTGCGCCTGCGGGGCGTCCGCAAGCTCCAATGGACGCAAGAAGAGGCGCGAAGTTTGGAGATGGGGGACCAAGTCCTCCGGATGATAACGCAGATACGGCGACCTGATCTTCCACTCCACTGGAATGCTCCCGATGTACCATGTTCCCGTGCACTCACTGGCCGAGCGCGTGTTGGCCCATATCCGGCGGGAGGAATTGCTGCGCCCCGGCGACCGCGTTGGAGTTGCGGTTTCGGGCGGGATTGATTCGGTAGCGCTTTTGCGTCTGCTGCTTGAACTGAAGAGCGAACTTGGCATCGTCGTTTCCGTGGTCCATTTCAACCACAAGCTGCGCGGGGCTGAGTCCGACGCGGATCAGAAGTTTGTTGCGGGACTGGCTCGTGAGCATGGGTTGGAGTTTCATCCGGCTAGTGGCGATACGGGTCAACTCGCTGCTGATGAGCACTCTGGAGTGGAGGCTGCTGCGCGCGAGTTGCGGTATGGATTCTTTCGAGGGCTGCTGGGAGCCGGTGAGGAGTCAGAAGCTCAGGGTTCCTTAGGGGCTAAAGCCCAAGATCGGGAGTTCGCTGATCGCAGCGCTGAAAGCGTTGCGCCACCCAAAAGCGTCCCTCCGGGGCTAAAGCCCGTATTCGTTGGGGAGCTCAATGGCACGGCTGAAGCCGTGCTCTTTCAAACACAAAATCATGAGCGTGCTCTGAACAAGATCGCCACTGGGCACACGCTCGACGATCAGGCTGAGACCGTGCTGATGCGGCTGATTCGCGGTACGGGACTGCGAGGGCTTGGGGGGATCTATCCGCGCATCGTGGTGGAACACGAGGATGATGAAGGCCACGGGGAAATCGTCAGACCGCTGCTGAGAGTTCGGCGGAGGGAACTGGAGCGGTACCTCGCAGATCTCAAACAGCCGTGGCGGGAGGACTCGAGCAATGCCGATTCCAAGTTCACGCGCAACCGGGTGCGAAGGCTGGTGCTGCCGTTGCTGGAGCAGGGGTTTAATCCCGCGGTAGCTGAGAGTTTTGCCGAACTGGCGGAGATCGCACGCGACGAGGAAGACTACTGGAACAACGAAATCTCAGGCTGGCTGGGGACGGTGGTGCAGTGGTCGCAACCGGAATGGACGCGGGGGCTGCCGGGATTCGGCGATTCTCAGGCGCTGGTGCAAATCCAGTCGCATCAAATCTCCGATGCCGGGTTATTAGAACAGCTTGAAGCGCCGGGCCCGGCTGTGATGAATGCTTCCGTGAGCCGGCCCTGGCTGCTGACCGAACCCCGGGCTGTACAAAGGCGAGTATTGAAGGCGATCGGCGAACAGGTGGGAATTCCGCTGGAGTTCAAGCACATCGAAGAAATCCTGCGGTTTGCAGCCGAGGACGGTCCGCCGGGTAAAGAGTTGTCGCTGCCCCTCGGCTGGAAGATCGTGCGTGAACCGGAGGCTATGGTTTTCGTTACGCCTGACCTGCGTCACAGCGAGCGCGTACCGGACTACGAATACCCGCTGCCGGTGCCCGGGCGCGTCATGGTGCCGGAAGTGGGGGGAGTAATCGAAGCGTTGCGCATTGCTCCGGAGCCGCGGGTTGCGGAGTATAATCCGCAGCAACTTCTTCGTTCAGATTTGCTGCCGGGACAGTTGATCGTGCGGAACTGGCGTCCGGGAGACCGGTTTTGGCCGGCTCACACGAAGTCGGCGAAGAAAGTGAAGGAACTGCTGCAAGAGAGGCATGTGGAGCAGCCCGGACGCAGGCTTTGGCCGGTTGTGGTGAGCGGGGACGAGATCGTATGGATGCGCGGCTTTCCCGTTCCGGCCAGAATGCGGGCCAAGCGCGAGCAGGAAGCGATTCTGATCCAGGAAGTGCCGTTGGCGGTTGAAGAGGAAGTGGTGTAAAACGTCGATTCGAACAGGATCCCGATTCTATTTACCAAGATCGTAGGGAATGGAGGCACGCCATTTCATGAACGCACCGAGAGTCGGGGAACTTCGCCAGGTGATTGGGGCCGAGCAGATCCAAAAGCGAGTGAAAGATCTCGCGCGCCACATTTCCGATGATTATCAGGGACAGACAATCCAGGCCCTGGCCGTTCTAGAAAATGCGTTTATGTTTATGGCTGACCTGGTACGGGCGTTGGAAGTTCCTGTGGTGTGCCAATTCATCAAGCCTAAATACAGCAAGCAGACCAGCAAGCAGGAAGGCAACCCGGCAGGGGAGATCATGGAGATCTTCTTCAGCCATGAACCGGATATTCGCGGCCAGCACATTTTGTTGGTCGAGGGTTTGGTGCATTCCGGGGTTACCAGCGAGTTCCTGATGAACGACCTACGCGCGCGAGGCGCAGCATCCGTGAAGCTGGTAACACTGCTCGACCGCCAGTCAGCCCGGCGCGTGGCCTTGCAGCCCGATTATTTCGGCTTCCTCGTGGATGATGCTTTCCTGGTCGGCTATGGGTTGGGAGCGGTGGAACAGACCAACCGCAACATCCCGTACCTGGCAGCGGCTCCCTTGCCGCCTGTGACCTAAGTCATGCGGAGGGCGACGCGCCTTTTTCCGAAGGAACAGGTAGAATTAAAGAGTTTAGGGAATTTCCCTATCCAAATTGGCCGGACCGCATCTAAACAAAGCGGTAGTGCTTTGGCCATTTGGCAGGATCCCGGTTTTTAGGAGTTGCTTGGTGAATTCGACAGTCAAAACCGTAGCTTTCTGGCTGGTAATTGGGTTGTGCGCGCTGCTGTTGTGGCAGGTGATTCAAGCGGGCCGCAGCGGGCAAAAGGAAAAAGAGCCGATTTTTTCCCAGTTCCTGGCCGATGTGGGTCAGGGGAACGTGCATGACGTCACATTGGATGGGCAGCAGGTGCGGGGAAAATATCGCGACGGGTCCGCCTTCCATACCGTGGTGCCGGCGACTTATCCCGACATGTACAAGACGCTCAGCGACAAGGGCGTGGCGGTAACGATCAAGGACGCGAATGGCGGAAGCTGGCCGCTGCAGTTGCTGGGAACCTGGGCTCCGATCATTCTGCTGGGCGCGCTGTGGTTCTTCATGATCCGGCAGATGCAGACGGGCGGCAACAAAGCGCTTTCTTTCGGCAAGAGCCGCGCCCGGCTGCTTTCGATGCAGCAAAAGAAAGTCACGTTCAAAGACGTGGCCGGCGTGGAAGAGGCCAAGGAAGAGCTGCGCGAGATTATCGAATTCCTGCGCGAAGCGCAGAAGTTTCAGAAACTCGGCGGCAGAATTCCCAAGGGAGTGCTGCTGGTTGGACCTCCAGGAACGGGCAAGACGCTGCTGGCCCGCGCGGTCGCGGGCGAGGCAAACGTGCCGTTCTTTTCGATCTCCGGCTCGGATTTTGTGGAGATGTTTGTGGGCGTCGGCGCCAGCCGTGTGCGCGATCTGTTCGAACAGGGAAAGAAGAATGCGCCGTGCATCATCTTCATCGACGAGATTGACGCTGTGGGACGGCATCGTGGCGCGGGTCTGGGCGGCGGTCACGACGAGCGCGAGCAGACGCTGAACCAGTTGCTGGTGGAGATGGATGGTTTCGAGTCGAATGAAGGCGTGATTCTGATGGCGGCGACGAACCGTCCGGACGTACTTGATCCGGCGTTGCTGCGGCCGGGCCGCTTTGACCGGCGCGTCGTGGTGAGCCGTCCGGATGTGCGCGGGCGCGAAGAAATTCTGCGCGTACATACACGCAAAATTCCACTCGCGGAAGATGTCGATCTTACGGTGCTGGCTCGCGGTACTCCGGGATTTTCCGGCGCCGACCTGGCCAACATGGTGAACGAAGCGGCGCTGGCGGCGGCGCGGCAGAACCGCAAGGCTGTGCTGATGTTCGACTTCGAAGTCGCCAAGGACAAAGTCCTGATGGGCGTGGAGCGCAAGTCGCTAATTCTTTCCGACGAGGAAAAGAAAGTTACGGCGTACCACGAAGCCGGTCACGCGTTGGTGGCGGCGAAGCTTCCGGGCTCCGATCCTGTACACAAGGTAACGATTATTCCGCGCGGCATGGCATTGGGCGTGACCATGCAGTTGCCGGTGGATGACCGGCACAACTACACCAGGGAATACTTGAAGACCGACCTGGCGATTCTGATGGGCGGGCGTTTGGCAGAAGAGTTGTTCCTCAACCAGATGAGCACAGGCGCGGGAAACGACATCGAGCGGGCCACAGAAATGGCGCGCAAGATGGTGTGTGAGTGGGGCATGAGCGATCTGGGCCCGCTCACTTTCGGCAAGAAAGAAGAGCAGATATTCCTGGGTCGTGAGATCAGCCAGCACCGCGACTACAGCGAAGATACTGCCATCAAGATAGACGGCGAAGTCCGCAAGCTGGTGAACCAGGGATACGAGACGGCAAAGAACATTCTGGAAGGCAGCCGCGACACGCTGCAGAAGATCGCGATGGCTTTGCTGGAGCGGGAAGTGCTGGATGCCTCGGAAGTGATGCTGCTGGTGGAGGGCAAGGAACTGCCTCCGATGAAGCTGCCTTCGAAGCCCGATGATGGCGTGCAGCAGGTGTTGAAGCCGGAGCCGGGACGCGGCATTGTGAAGGGCGGAGAGAGTCCGGCGCGAGCGTAAGTCGGTTCTCAGCTTCAGTTTTTGGGGCGGCCTCAGGGCCGCCTTTTAATTTTGCACGGAGGCCGAAAGACTTCGAGGCGGGAGCCGGTGTACAATTGCGGCGTCTCGCAGATGGTTGCACGTCCAAGGCGGACATTCTGGTTGATCCGCGCCCAAGTCCGCTGGGCTTTCTTTAGAATTTTGGCATCATCCCGGAAGAGGCACACTCTTGCCGGAATCCAACATAGAAGGAGAATTATGCAAAAGCGAACAATCTGGGGCGTTTGTTTGCTGACTCTTTGTCTTGCCTTGGCTGCGGTTGGGCCAGCGCGAGCACAGTCACCGGCCAAAGCCAAGCCGACTGTCTACACCTACGTTGCGACATGGGATGTTCCACGCGCGCAGTGGGGCGACATGGCGAAACTGGACGAGCAGGACAAACCCCTGCTCGACAAACTGGTCGCCGATGGCACGCTGGTCGGCTACGGCGCTTATTACAACCTGATTCACCAGGAAGGCGAGCCCACGCATGGAAGCTGGTTCACCGCCACTTCCGAGGGCAACCTGCTTAAGGCTTTGGAAGCGATTTACGCTCAGCCAGCGTCGATCGGCGCCGCGGTGCAGGGCGCTTCCAAGCACTGGGACCAGATTCTGACCGGGGACATCTACAACGCCAAGGCGGGATCGTCTGCGGGCTATCTCACCTGGTCGAAGTGGGAAGTGAAGCCGGGCCAGCTGCATGCCTACATCGAACTGAATAAGAGCGCATTTGTGCCGATACTCGAGAAGCTGCTGGCGGAGGGTACGATTACTTCCTACGGAGAGCTCACCGAGGACTACCATACGGGGAAATTGGGCACCGTTTACGACTACATCACGGTACCCGATGCGGCGTCCCTGGACAAAGCGAACAAAGCGTTTGATGACGCCTTCGCCAACCCGGCGATTGGTGACGCCATAAGGGCGTTGACCGAGCACGATGGACATCGCGACTACCTTACTCGTTTGCGGTATATGACGAGCAAGTAATCTGTTTGCCGGGTGTGAGCCGTGGGGGGCGGCCTGAGGGCCGCCCTTTTGCTCCGGGCTACGATTGTTGAGTTCTTCCAGCTTCGCAAGGGAAAGCGATTCTGTTGCTTGGTATGGATAATCTTCGGGGGACCTCGGCGATGATGAAGTTCACGAAATTGCATCATGGCTCTTGCAAGACGATGATTCGCAGGCACTCCCAACCCCGCCTGCGCTTCGAAACGATGCGAACCATGCATTGTGGCTCCGCCAATTTGTGAGTCCTCGGGCGCCATCGCGCATCTTCTACCTGCGGTATCGCTTTGATAGGCGGATCCATGAGTCAGGTGCCCATCTGGTTTGAACGCAAGTTCGAGTTTTCGTTTCCGGTGGAGCTGCATCCGAATTTGCTGGCGCGTCTGCGCGGCACTCCCGCCAGAGCCGAAGAAGTACTGCGCGGCCGTTCTCGGGAGATCTTGGTCAGAAAGCCGCAAGAAAAGTGGTCGGCCCAGGAGCATGCTGGGCACTTGCTGGATCTCGAACCGCTGTGGCTGGCACGAATCGGCGACTACGTGGCGGGCAGCGCCCAACTCACTGTGGCGGACTTGCAGAACCGAAAAACTGATGAGGCGAACCACAACACGCGCCCTCTGGAACAGATTCTGGCGGAGTTCCGCTCGGCAAGAGCGAAACTGCTGATGAGCGTGGAGGAATTGGATGCCTCGTTATTCACCCGAGTCATTCCGCACCCGCGCCTGAAGACGCCCATGCGGCTGGTGGATCACTTGTATTTTGTCGCCGAACACGACGATCACCATCTGGCGCGAATCTGGGAGCTGGTCAACCCATCAAAGTAGAAGCGCTGGCCAATGATCGAGGCCCAGAGCTGGACCACGATCACTGGACAAAGATCAGCGGCTTGGTGCGGGCCACAACTTCGCCAATCTGAACTGCTGGTACCTCCGCCGCATTGAGGGACTGCCTGAGCTGCGCGGAATCTTCGGATGCGACCGAGATCAGCAGCCCACCCGCCGTCTGAGGATCGTAGAGAAGCGATCTCAGGTCTTGGGGAACTCCGGCCTCGTAATCGACCATACATTCGGCAAAATCGCGGTTGTTGTTGAGGCCGCCGGGAACATAACCCGCGCGAATGCATTCGAGCGCACCCGGAAGCACCGGAATGCGGCCAGCGTGTAAACGAAAGGAGATGCTTGAGGCAAGCGCCATCTCTCGCGCGTGGCCGATCATGCCGAAGCCAGTGACGTCGGTCATGGCGTGAATGTGAAAATCGCCCCGCTGAATTACTTCGGCGGCTTGCTTGTTCAGGGTGGTCATCGACTCCACCGCGGCATCGATCCACGCTGGCTCAGCCTTGCCCTTCTTGATCGCCGTAGAGATCACGCCCGTCCCCAGTGCCTTGGTGAAGATGAGAGCATCGCCCAGTTGGGCGCCGGCGTTGGCGAGAACTTTTTGCGGATGGATGAGTCCGGTGACAGCGTAGCCGAACTTGGGTTCATCGTCGCGAATGCTGTGGCCTCCGATCACCACGCATCCAGCCTCGACCATCTTTGACAGGCCGCCGGCGAGGATGCGTTCGAGAATTTCGAGCTCCGCTTTGTCGGGAAAACAGACCAAAGCCAGCGAGGTGACGGGCTTTCCGCCCATCGCGTAAATATCGCTCAACGCGTTGGTGGCGGCGATCTGGCCGAAAACGTAGGGATCGTCGACGACCGGCGTGAAGAAGTCGACGGTTTGCACCAGCGCCTGGTCGGGTGCGATTTGATACACTCCGGCGTCGTCGGCGTGATCGAAGCCGACTAGAACGTTGGGGTCGTGTTGGCGAGGCAGCTTCCCAAGAACCTTGTCGAGCGCCGCCGGACTGAGTTTGGACGCGCAGCCTGCGGCTTTTACAGACTCGGTGAGGCGGAATGACTTTACTTCAGGCATGACTTCATTGTACCCAGTTGCGAGTACCTAGCACCGAGTCGACGCCAAGGAATGAGCGCGGGAAGCAGGTCAGATGTGTGCTACTTCACCCAGACATCGGCGACTTGGATCTCCGGATACTGATGGTTCCACTGCGCGGAGATGCTCTCAAAGGTCAGCCGAAAGGTTAGGCTTTGACCGGGGCCAAGCGGCGAAGCGCTGAAGTCTACGGCTTCGGGATACGGGCCGTCGGTTTTCAGCACCTGCATCGGGATTTCTTCGCGCTGGGCGAGTTGCCCCATGTCGTCTTTGAAGTTTACTTCGACAATCACGTGCGTAACCGTCTTGTTGCCCGTGTTGGTGACGGTGCCGTCGACATAGCTAACCGTCGCTCCGACGAAGTTTTCCGCGGCGCTCATCTTGAAATCGGAAAGCTTGAGGCTCGCGGCGTAGGGAGGCGGTCCGGATGCACTCTTTGGCTGGCTGCGAAGAAACAGCGCCACGACGACGGCGAGGCCCATGACAGCCGCCACGGCGATGGCGATGGTCCGCCGGCTGGAATCGCGCTCTTCGGCTACCGGACTTGGCTGGATCAGGCCGCCCATGCCAGTCGATTGTACTCTGGATGCCGGTTGTGGTCTTTCACCTGTTCGTCTTAAGGAACGCGGCCAGGAACAGCACGCCGAACAGCACGTCGACGCCACCAAGCGCCCAGATCTTGCGGGTGCAGGCGATTTTGCAGATAGAGCACGAGCAGGGTAGCGCCGTAGCCGAACTTCTCCAGCACGGAAGGAATCATCATTGGACGAAGACGTACCGGATCCCGGGCAATCACGATGAATGCAACCTGGAAGGCCAATCCCATGCTGATGAAGCCGTAATAGAACGCCGGATGCGTAATGGACGGAGGATCCTGGCGGCCGATCAGATCGAACATGAAGTACAGCGGCGTGAGCACTAACACGCCCCAGATGGCCGCGATCCAAAATACGATCTTGGCGAATTTCATGGAGCGATTATTCGCCGCCGACCGTAAGACCGTCAATGCGTATCGTTGGTGACGCGATCGAGCCGCGAAACTCGAGATCGTTGGCAATCTCGGAAATGTTAAAGAAGATTTCTTTCAGGTTTCCGGCGACGGTGATCTCTTCGACCGGGTAGGCGAACTCTCCGCCGGAAATCCACAAGCCCGAGGCGCCGCGGGAATAGTCACCGGTGACCAGGTTCGCGCCGTGGCCGAGGAATTCGGTGACGTAAAGACCCTCTTTGATTTCAGAAATCAATTCCTTCGGCGTTCGGGTTCCCGGCTGCAGGAAGTAGTTGCCCGGGCCGATGCCTGGGGTGCCGGCAAGTCCTCGGGAGGCGTTTCCCGTGGTCGCGAGCCCCAGCTTTTTCGCGGTGTAGGTGTTCAAAAGATAGGAACTTAGCACGCCTTTTTCGATCACCACTGTTCGGCGCGTAGGCACGCCTTCGCCGTCGAACGGGCTGGTGCCGAAGCCGCCGGCGATGGTGCCATCGTCGATGATAGAGACGTTATCGCCGGCAACTGTCTGTCCCAGCTTGCCAGCTAGGAACGAAGCGCCGCGGTAGACTGAGTCGCCGTTCACTCCTTCGAAAATATGTTCGAGGATTGACGTCGCGACCATGGGATCGAAGATGATCGGCACTTGCGCGGTCTTCGCTTTGCGCGCGCCTAAGCGTCGCAGCGTGCGCTCCGCCGCGACCCTGCCGACCTGCTCGGGTGATTCGAGCTTGGTCAGCGTGCGTGCGACTGAGAACCAATAGTCGCGCTGCATCGCGCCATCTTCGGTTTGTGCGATGGGAGCGGCCGAGACGGAGCAATATGACCGGCGGTATTCGCCGACAAAACCGTGCGAGTTTGCCAGAACTTTGTGGCCGGTGGCGGCGTCGAATGATCCGCCTTCGGAATTCTTGATACGCGGATCGAAGTCGAGCGCGGCCTTTTCGGCGCGGCGCGCATAGTCGATGCGGTCGGAGCCGGGCAGGGAATAAACGTCTTCGTGATAGAGAGCGAGGTCGCCGGTGAGCGAACCTAGTTGCGATGCGTCCGGGATTCCGCCGAAAGGGTCTTCGGAGGTGATCTTCGAGAGTTCAAGCGCAGACTTCACCATGCGGTCTAGGCTTTCGCGGGAGAAATCGCTGGAGTAGGTGCTGGCGGCGCGCTGGCCGTTGAAGACGCGGACTCCGATGGATCGCGATCCCGACTCTTTTAACGTTTCAACCTGGCCGAGGCGCACGAGGGTGGAGAACTCATCGCCTTCTCGGACTACGCATTCGGCGGCCGTGGCTCCGCCGTTCATGGCGCGGCGCACGATGTCCTGGGCGAGTTCGCGGAGGTCGAGTGCTAGAGCCGGGTTTGCAGTTTCTAGTTGGATAGAGGGCATAAGAGAATTCTTTACCACAGAGTCACAGAGTCACAGAGAAAAGCAAGAACTAGCAAAACCAGGCTTTAGAATTTCTCTGTGTCTCTATGGTGGAAATTCAGTTTATTGCATAAATCCGCCAGGATCTTTCTTTGCGGTGCCGCCTACGGTTAGGCGGTCAATTTTGATGGTTGGAATGCCGACGCCTACGGGCACGGCTTGTCCATCTTTCCCGCAGGTGCCGACGCCTTCGTCGAGTTTCAAGTCGTTGCCCACCATCGAGACCCGCGTCAGCACATCGGGGCCGTTGCCGATCAGCGTTGCGCCTTTGATGGGCGCAGTGATCTGGCCGTCTTCGATCATGTAGGCTTCGGAGGCTCCAAAGACGAACTTGCCGTTCGTGATATCGACCTGGCCTCCGCCGAAGTTAACCGCGTAGATGCCGCGCTTCACCGAACGAATGATGTCTTCGGGATTGTCCTGGCCCGCCAGCATATAGGTGTTGGTCATGCGCGGCATGGGGATGTGTTCGTAGCTCTCGCGGCGTCCGTTGCCGGTATCGGCGATGCCCATCAGGCGCGCGGAAAGCTTGTCGCTCAGATATCCCTTCAGAATTCCTTTTTCGATGAGCACAGTTTCCTGCGTGGGCTCGCCTTCGTCATCTACATTCAAAGACCCGCGGCGCCACGGCATCGTGCCGTTATCAATGACGGTGCACTTCTCGCTGGCCACGCGCTTGCCGATCAAGCCGGCAAAAGCAGAAGTTTTCTTACGGTTGAAATCGGCTTCGAGGCCGTGACCAACAGCTTCGTGTAGCAGGACGCCGGGCCATCCCGCGCCGAGCACAACTTCCATCTCACCAGCCGGAGCTTCGCGCGCGTCGAGTTGAAGGATCGCCTGCCGGGCTGCTTCTTTGGCGAAAAACTCGGGATTCTTGTCGTCGAAGAAGAAGTCGAGAGCCACACGTCCGCCGCCGCCGGAGCCGCCGCGAGCCGAGTTATTTTCGGTCTTAGCGATACAAGACACGTTCATGCGGGCGAGCGGCTGGGAGTCTTCGGCAAAGGTTCCATCGGAAGCTACGACGAGAATATTCCGCAACTCGTCGGAGTAGCTGGCACGGACTTCCTGAATGCGCGGATCATAAGCGCGCGCAGCTTTGTCGGCTCGCATCAGCAGTTCCACCTTGGCGGTGATTTCGGCATCCACCGAGGGCAGAGTAACCGGATACAGGGTGCGGGCCGCGGTTTGCCGGAAACCGGCCACCGGAGTCTTGGCCGGAGCGCTGGCGATCAGTGCCGCGGTGCGCGCGGCGTGGAGGATGCGGCTGGCGGAAAGATCGTCCGTGTAGGCGTATCCAGTGCGCTCACCGGATACCACGCGCACTCCACAGCCGGCGGAAATGCCCTGCGAGGCCGACTTGACCATGGACTCATCCACCAGCAGCGAGGTGGATGACAGGTATTCAAAGTAGAGATCGGCATAGTCGCCGCCGGCGGAAAGCGCCGCGGCCAGGTAATGTTCGAGGTCGTTTTCCGTAACCCCGTAATCGTCGAAGAAAAAGCGTTGCTTGCCCACGAGAATTTGTCTGTCCACGCTATGACCCACGGGTGTTAGATGCCGCCGGGCTGGGCGCAGACTCAGTTGGGCGGATTTGCTTATTATCCCACATCGAGCGGAGCAGACGCGGCGGGAACATCCACAGCCAAATTGTGACGATGGTCACTTGTCACAGACGCGCGGGCCTGGGAATCAGACAATCATGGGGTGACATCGGAAACGCTCACCCGCACCGTCCAGGACTTTCTCAGCGAAGCCGCCGGGGCGGTCGTGTTGGAAAATGGCGCCGTCGCTTTTGACCTGGCGCAATCCAAGTACTCGGTTTCAGGCGAGTACAACAAGTGCCTGCTTCATTTGTGGTCGGCGGAGCGAAACGCCGTGCGGCGAGTACTGGATGCGGAGATCAAGAATGGCACGCTACGGCTGGCGGTACAGCGGCTGGGACAGGCGCGGCCGTCGAAGCTGGAAATCTGCCGCGAACGCGATCGCCGCTCTCCGACCGCTCGACGAACCGCCCGAACCGCGTACGAACAAAAGCTCCGCAGGACTTTAGAGCGGAGGTTCCCCGATTTCAAGATCGCGAGGCTCACCAGCGGTGTAGATCTGGAGAAATCCTTTGGGCCGATCTACGCGCGGGGCTTGTTGCGGCAGGGACATACTGCCTTCGCGTTGCTCGGGGTGAACGCGCAAGAGACGCAGTCCTCCATTGATGCGGCTCTCACCTTTGGCATTCTCTGGCTCGATGTTTGCCGAAGGGCGCAAGCAAGCAATGTTCTGGTGGAAGGGCTCAAGATGTTTGTCCCGGCGGGAACTTCCGCTCTGGTGCGGGAACGGATGGCAAACCTGAACCCGGATGCCGCCAAGTGGACTCTGTTTGAGCTGGACGAACGGCACGATGCGCTGGTGGAAATCGATTGCGCGGATCGCGGCAATGTGGCGACTCGGCTGGTGCATGCCACGGACGTGGAGGCGGCGCAAGCGCGCTTCAAGGAGTCGATTGCGCGAATTCAGGTGGTGCTGCCTAATTGCGAAGTGGCCATACTGTCGGCGGCGGAAATTGTCTTCCGCTGGCGTGGCTTGGAGTTCGCCCGAGCGCAATTGGCGGGTGTGCCAGGATCGTTTCGCAGTACCGAGGAGATCGTGTTTGGCGTGGGCGCGGAGGAACGGATTCTGGAGAAGCGTAACGAAGCCGCATTTAGGGAACTGGCGAACTGTTTGCGCGATACCCGCCATCCCTATGGACCGCGTCAACATCCATTGTGGCGGCTGCGACCCGAGAGATGGCTCGAGTCTCTGGTAGTGGGCGATGTAAGTGTGGTGGATGGGCGCCTGGAGCCTTCTTTCCGGTATTCGCAGGTTCCCGCATTTTCCGCCTCGGATCGCGCCATGATCGATGTCCTCACGACGACGCAGGGAGGGCGATTGGCGGTGGTAGAACTAAAAGCCGACGAAGACATTCACCTGCCGCTGCAAGGCCTGGATTATTGGTCGCGGGTGGAGTGGCATCATGCGCGCGGTGAATTTCCTCGCTTTGGGTACTTCGAAGGTCGCGAGTTGTCGACCGAGAAACCGCTGTTATTCCTGGTGGCTCCAGCATTGCACGTACATCCGGCCACGGACACGCTGCTGCGCTACATTTCTCCCGAGATTGAATGGGAGTTCGTGGGGATTGACGAGCGCTGGCGCGAGGGAGTAAGAGTCGTGTTCCGGAAGCGTCCCGACCGGAGCACAATGCGTAGACCTGAATTACTCGATCGTGCGGCTAGTTGAGATCGGTGATGCGCGCCCGCACGCGAGATCGAGCTGGCCCTTTCGTACCCGCTACAATCGCAGCGCGCATGCGCTGCGTATTCGGGAAATGGCGTTCCTGATGCACTGATGCCGGCCACTTCGTACGGCGCGCCCTCAGACGGTGGCACCTTGTTGCAAGAAGGCCACGAAACTCAACCCAATGACCTCAACGTCGAATCTACTTTCGAACCAGGAGCGCGACCCGAGGGAACATGAACCGTCCTGTGGCGTCATCCACCACATTCACTTGACAAGTGTAGAAGCCGGGTCTGAGCTGCGTGAGCGGGACATCCAATTGGATAACGGCGGCTTTCCTATCCCGTGCGTTGAGCTCTTCTACTTCCACCAGAGGGCTCTCGTAGGTCTTGACCTTTCCTTGAAAAAACGCGACGTTGGTCAGAACCCGAATTCCCGTGTGCTTGCCGGCGCCGCCTTGGCTGGCTTCCGCGCTCTCAAGACCCGGATCGTAGACCTCGTAGTAAAGGTATAGGTGCTGTCCGCTGGCGAAGACGTGGGTGACGCTGGGGATGATCTCCGACCCGTCGTGTATCAGGGGATTGCCGTTCTTGTTGTTTTTCTTAGAGGGCTCGATCTGGCTGGCCAGCACGATCGAACTCATCTTCAACGGCTGCGTTTTAAGGTCAGGGATGGCGATATCGGCTTCGAACGAGCCCATGCGACCGGTCTGATTTTCGCGCACGACAAACTTCAGGTGGTACTTGCCGGCGATTAGAATGAAGCCGTTGTCGTACTGGACATTTTTTCGCCGCACCTCGGTCGAGGTGTTCACCGACAGTTTCACCGTGTCGCGAAGATCCCCCACCTGCCTTCTATTGGCGTCGAGGGCCAGCCCGACTACATCCAGCGTGGCTTTATCCTGATCGCTATTGCGCGTGAATGGGATTTGCGAGCCCGGCACCGCCAACGAGATGGGGACGAAAAACTTGTTGTCGCCGGTGCGGAAGTAGCCGGCGGATAAATAAAGCGGCAAATCGGTCGCGGGCGCTTCGGAATTGAGTTCCTCATAGAGTTGGCGTTCGCGATCGTCCTTGGTGGAGTGTTGATAATCGGCTGGAGCATAGTAGCCACGCCTGTAATCCACCTTCACACCCGGCTGCTTGACGCTGACCGTGATACGCCGATAATGCCCGTCGCGCGCGTGATTCGTGCTGTGGTAGCCGAGAACGTAGTAAGTAGAGGTATCGTCCTGCACTCCTTTGAAAACTTTGCTGAAATCATTGGAATCGAGAAAGGCGCGGCCGCCGGTGTCGCTCGCGAGCGTGACCAGGCTTTCTTGCGTGGTGAAGTTGGAATTCAGGGCGTTGAGCGTGGCTTGGCCGGAATAGGGCGAAGTACCCCGCAAGCTGGCATTCTGCGCTTCGCCTCCCACCACGAGCGCCTGGAGTCCGCGAATGTCCAAAGTGTAGATGGCCAGGTTGGAACGAACCGCGGCGTTGATGGCAGCCCGAAGTTCGGACTGGTTCTCGATCCCGGTGCGGTCCATGCCGCTGGAAAAATAGATCAACGATTTTTTCTGGCTGATGTGGGAAAGCTTTTCCGCCACGGAGCGCAATGCCTCCAGACGGCGGTCAGTATTGAAGATGTTGTACTCGGTGTCGTCGACGGTGAAGGATTGGCCGGTATCGGGGGTGCCCTCGGTGGTGCCGGTCGAGCCTTCCTCAAAACCCTGCCCACTGCCCGCGCTGAATGCGTGCAGCGTTTTTTTCAGCACTGCACGGTCGGCGGTGAAGTCCTGATCGACCTGCAGCGAACTACCCAGAGAAACAACGGAGACCAGATCGGCTGGCAACATCTGCTTATCGACGTAATTCTGGGCGGCCGTAGCTGCGTGATCGATTTCATCCGGCTCCATGGCCGAGAGATCGAAGAACAGAACGATCAAGCGCCGGTCTTTAAACTGCTCAGCGGCGGCGGCAGCGGATGGTGTCGTCGAAGTCGCGGAGTCGCCAACCGATGGCTGCGCGTCGAACGGCTTCGCTTGTGCGACATCCGTTGCCGGCAGCGCATCCGTGTTTTCGATATCAAACGAAATCATTCGTTGCGGCTTGCCGTCTTCCTTGACCTCGAACTCTTCCGGCTTGAGATTACGCACGAATTTCCCGCTCTTATCCCGCACCGTAACGTTTACCAGCACCATTTCGGCTTCTGCGTGGAAGGTGTACTCCGGTTGCTGGGAAGGCAAAGAGGAGCGCAACAGCGCTACCAGCACCGCGACTGCCAGGAGCCTGCTCACGTATCGAGTTGGACTCGAGCCCATATCTCTTCTCCGGCAACTTCGCGCCACGTCAGAAACGGAAGCGCGCCGTGAGCTGGATGGCTCGCATTGCACCCACGCCTATCACTCGGCCGAATGTGGGTGAGGTCACCGAGGTGTCAATGGACGCATACTGTGGAGTATTGAAAACGTTGGTAGCCTGCGCACGAAACTCCAGAACCCGCGCTTCTTTCAGCGGAAATATTTTGGTGAAGGCCATGTCGAAAACGCGGGTGGGCGGCCCGATGATGCTGTTGCGGCGCGCGTCACCATATTGCCCAGACGGTGGGGCGACAAAGGCCGCCGTGTTGAACCACTCGCCGATGGATGGATTGGGCAGCGAGACCGATTGTCCCGGAACAACATCCGGCCGCAGCGTACCATTCGTTCCGCGGTTCACGTCGGAGACAGCACCGAGAAATCGCGGCGTGAAGGGCAATCCAGAGGCAATCGTCCAATCACCGCTCCACTGCCAATCGCCAAATACGGCGCGTAGGGGAGTATTCCCGGTCAGCCAGCGCTTGTCGTGGCCGAAGGGCAGCTCTAGCAAATAGTCAGCGGTGAATTTCTGAGTCTGGTCAAAGCTCGACAGGCCACGTTCGGCGGCAAGGTCCGTGGGGTTCTGAGCGACGTTGGCGGCGCCTCCACCAGAAGGTCCGTTGCTGGCGCCGCCGCCGGCCGCGGTACCGCCGGCCCCCAACCCGGCGGATCCCGATCCCGAAGTCGCACCGGCTCCAATTGACGACGCATCATCAATCGACTTCAAAAACGTGTAAGTACCGCCCACCGAGAAGCCATGTGCCAGCCGCTTCCGTAACCGCACCGAGCCTGCGTTGGCCTCGGAGTCAGCCAGAGAATTTTCAAAGGTAAATGCCTGCACGTTGTTGAGGAGTACGCCGGTGGCGTTGCGATTGGGCGCCTCAAGAATGTCGAGGTCGGTGCCCTTCGTACCTGTGTAATCGATATTCAAAAGCAAGGTGGGCCGGATCTCTTGCTGAATATCCAAATTGCGAATTTGCACATAGCCCAGCCGGTAGTTGGGATCAACGGCGTAGTTGTTGGTGATCCCCGAGGATGTTAGCGGGAAACCCTTTTGCAGAGTCAGTTGGACCGCGGCGGATTCCACATTCGTTTCGGTGAACGAAAACGGCGGCTGGAACGCGAGTTGTTGCACGATGCTCTGGTACGCGCCAGTGTTGTAGTTGATGCCGTATCCGCCACGCACCACGGTCTTCGGAAACGGCTTCCACGCGAAACCCACGCGCGGCGCGAAGTTGTTGCGGTCTGGCCGCACCAGCGTCGCCGGAAATTTGCCGTTATAAGGACCGGTTTGCCCGGGCAGCACCGTCACCACCGCGGCTACTCCATCCGCGGGATTCAGCAGGCCGGGAGAAACGTCGAGATTCACGATGTGATTATTGATCTCGCTGAAGGGGGAAACGTACTCATAGCGTACTCCGAGGTTGAAGGTCAGGTTACCGCGGAGTTTCCATTCGTCCTGCGCGTACAGATCCCAGGAATTTCCCCGGAAGTGGTAGTTGTCCGAGCCATATTGCGGTAAACCATACTGAGTCGAGGTTTGCTGCGGCAGACCCAACAAGAAATCAGCGAAATCGAACCCAGTGTTCGCGACCGATTGACCCGCTAGAACCTCTTCGGTATTCAGTCCGGAAAAGATGAAAGTGCCGCGCGGATTACTGTCGGTTTCCGTATTGACTTGAATCCGGCGGAAGTCGACGCCCCAACGCCATGTGTGCTTTCCGTGGTTCCAGATCACATTATCGGAGAACGTTAAAGTTTGATTGCGCAGCAGCTGCGGAGTCGTATCTTGCAGGCTAGCGAAATTGGTAAACGAAAGCGTGGGCAGGCCCCAGTCGAAGGGATCTTGCGAGACGCCCTGGATTCCCAAAGCTCCGGTGATGTCGTCGCTGAAGCCATAGAGATTCTGCGTGCGGGTTCGGCTCCGGTTGAAGTCAGCTCGCACGATGTTTGTGAGCTTGCCGAAGCTGCGAGTGTAAGAGACCGGCACGTCGAAGCTGCGAACGCCCGTGCTTCCGCCTACGCTGGGAAACGGGTTGGTCAACTGCGCAGTTGATCCGTGGTAATGGAAGCCGATGGCCAGGTTGTTGCGCGGAGCGTTTCGGCCTCCTCCGCCGCGGCGTCCCCTGGGAGTAACGGAGCCGAACGTGTGGTTCAGGCGCACGTTCAAGTCGTCGCTGCTGCTGTTGGCGGAAGTGATGAAGTGAAAATTCTGGGAACTTCCCGGCAGGTTAGGGAGTGGAATATATTGCAGCAACCCCGCCGCTACCGGATTGATTTGCATAATAGTGTTGTTGGGAAATGGCGTGGCAGTGTTTGGCATGAAAATCTGAACCGGCTGGCCGGCATTGGGGCCGGAAGTGTAATCGGTCGCCGAAAAATTCCCTTGGCGCTCAAGGGCGGTCGGAACTGTGGAGAATTGGTCGAAAGGATTCTCGCCGCGCTTCCCGTTGTAGTTTACAAAAAAGAAAGTCTTGCTTCCACCGTGGTAAATCTTGGGGATGTTCAGCGGCCCGCCAATCGATCCTCCGAAATTGTTTTGCTCGTATCCGGGCTTAATAACAGGTTGGCCAGTGAGCGAGTACGGAGCAGCGTTGAGGTCAGAATCTCCGATGCCATAATAGATTGAGCCGTGCGGATGGTTGATGTCGAATCCGCGCCTGCCCCCGCCGCCAAAGCCTCCTGGCCCGAAACCGCCTGCGCCGCCAAGACCTCCGCCGAAAGCCGGCCCGAAACCTCCCGCCTGCGGACGCATGTCATTGAATCTCTGCTGCAGCTCGGCGCCGCTCATTCCGGCAAGGGCATTCGAGTTGTTGCCGGAGATCGCCACGGACTCGGTGGCGCTGTCAGGCGCGATCCCTGGCACCGGCATACCAGGAGGCACAATATCGCCGCCGGGGTTGCCGTTCAGTTCCTGGCCGGCGCCTTGCGTTACAGAGAGGCTTTGAAAACCGCGCCCCGTGCCCGTCGTCGCGCTTTGCCTCTGTTCCGTTTGTGCCGGTTGATGCGATCGAGAAAGCAAAATCAATTCGAGATTCGCCTCCGCATTTCGGTTGGCCGCGTTGATAACCACTTCTTGCGTGGCGGGTGCAAACGCGGCCATTTGGGCGCGAACTACATAGCGGCCGTCGGCGCCGATTTGCAGCGCGTAACTTCCGTCCACGTCTGTCCAGGCAGTCGCCTTTTGACCGGTCAGAGTGTTCGCGGCTGTGACCGTTACTCCGGGAACCGGCATGTTTCCTGATTTCACGATGCCGTGGATGGATCCGCCTTGAGTCGGAGCCGTCTGCCCAAACAACCAGGCGCTGGCGGGGACAACAACCCCGAGCAGCAAACAAGACATTCCCCGCCCTTGGAAAATCGAACGCCGAGCAGCGAACCCGAAGCGGAGCTTCATGAACGATTTCGATTTCACACCGCGAAATTGCGGGCACATCTCCGACGGTCAGTGAGAATCATTTTCATGCCTCCTCCCGCCCAACTGGGGCTGCCCGAGATTCAGCACCGCCGGCACGAAGACTCCATTCTTGACCTCGCCCCGGCCAAAAACGTGATCGCCCACCTTCATGTCGGCCAGCGTAATGCTCTCGCCGGCCTTGCGAAAGGACGTGTTTTCATCCACGGCAATAGTTTGCGCAACTCCATCGGGACGCTCGATCGTCAGCCGCGTGCCCTCAATCGAATTGATCTCACCCGCAATGAAACGTTTGCCCATCCCTTCGCGCAAGTCGCCGTTCCCGGCCCCACCCATTGGGCCGCCGCCAGCATGGCTGCCTACCATCTCCGCCTGCCAGGCATTGGCGCCCGTCTTTTCGCCGCGCACGAAAACCGTGTCGCCGACCTTGAAATCGCTAAGCTTCGCTGGTTCGCGATCCTTGCGGTACTGTGTTTTGCCGTTCAGAACCACCTGAGCTGTTTGGCCATCGGCAGTCTTGATGACAATCGAGGCATCGCCGATAGAAGTGATGGTCCCAGCCACATCCGGAGCGCGACGGCCATCCCTGGGCGAGCCTTGCAATGGAGCCGGACCTTGGTCCGGAGCCTGGCTTTGAGGCGCCGGATTCGCGGGCATGTCCTGGCCGCTAACCCAAGCTGCAAAAAACAAAAATATCAACAAGCGTGTTAACTTCATCTCAGTCCTCCCAACAACTATCTCTGACTATTGGAACACCTCCGGGGGCATGCCTTGCGTAAAAGTCGGTCAATAAAAGTAAAAATTTGTAGAAGTCCTATTGCAGCGTCCTGGAGGCAATTAAGATCAATCAGGTCATTTGATCCGCAATCGCTCTTTCGGGTATTGCTTCAGGAGGTTTGCCCAATGATGCCACGGGCACTGCTAATACTTGGGATTTGCTCGTTGCTGTTCCCCTGCTCAATGCTGGCCCAGCGCGGACCCGGGGGCGGAGGCGGCCGCGGCGGGCTGGGAGGTGGCACTCCTATGGGCGGCGACTCTCGCGGAAACGGAGTGGACGAGAGAGACGATTTGAAAGACTTTCATCAGACGATGGCCGTGCAGGCAACGGGCGCGCAGAGCGCCCAGTACGCCACACTGATTACAAGCACCGAGGCGGCCAGCCGCGAGTTCCGTGGATTTTCTGAACAACTGGGACCCGATAACAAATCCCCCAACCTTTCTCCAAATGCGGCCGCTCTGGACCAGGCGGTGGAGAAGGCGCGCAGCGAGAACAAAAACTTTCTCGACGGGCTCTCCCAACCGCAAAAGAGCGGGTTGAAGGAAATCATTAGGAACTTGGAGAAAGCTGATTTGAGCCTCGCCGAGCAGTCCAAGGCGTTGCAACGGAGCATTGAGGATAAATCGGCGCAGAGCCCACAGATCGCCGTACTTGCCGGCAATCTTGAAAAGGCGCTCAGTAGCTTTTACAGCCAGCAACTGAGTCTCGGAAAAGAGATGAGCATCGTTCTGCCGGGGACCAGCCAGGAAATCGCCTTCAACATCCCGCCCGTGAAGGCCTCGGTCAACATCGAGAATCAGCCCATCGCGATCAGCACTTTCGGAGTAATTTCCAGGGTTTCGGCGGAAAACGGCCAGAACATCTTGAAACTGGAAATGACCGCGGATCTATCGGACCTGCAACAGAATATTACCGCGGTACTGCGGTCTAGAGTCGACAGATATTCTCGCTGTGGTGAACGGATTGCGATTCAGGAAGCGGCACTTACGCCGCTGGCTCCGGCGAGCCTGGTGGTCGCGCGGGTTCACTTTGAGCGTTGGGCCTGTCCCAAGGTGTTTGGCAGGGAAAATCTCGACGAACTGGTGGAGGGGAACGGCACAGTTGAAGTGAAGCTGACTCCGGTGATCGATAAGGACGGCACGTTGAAGCTGGTGCCAGAAGTTAGGCGTATCGATGCCGAGGGGTTGTTGGGCGAGCTGCTCCGCTCAGGCGCCCTCGGAGACTCATTGCGCGAGAAAATGACCCAGTCGCTTCTTTCTGCAATGCAAAAAGGCACAGACCTTAAGACTACGCTTCCCGCGGCAGTCCAGGACTACGCCACGATCCAGAAAGTGCAATTCGAGGATGCCGGGGCTGAGAAATTGAGCGTCGTTCTGGATGGCGAGATACGAATCTCGAACGAACAGATCAACGCCCTGGCGAGCCAGTTGAAAGAACGTGTGTCAGCGCAAGGAACTTTGCCACAGTAGCCCGCAACTGGAAGGCGCGCCTGCCGCCATCCCCGGTTTCGGCATCCTATGAGAGATCGAAAGCGAATGGGGGACAGATATGCGACGCCGTTCCAGCATAAATCCTGTGGACTGCTCACCAGACCGAAGCGGCCTTCCTAACCGCCGCGCCGTATGGAAGGAGTCAGCAAAAGGTCTTCTCTTTGCTCTTCAGATCGTAGCATTGACAAGCCTTTTTCTCGACGGCCCTCGGGCGCACGGTCAGGATACGCCAACGATCTCGGTCAACGTGAAGGAGGTCACCTTGCCCGTCATCGTCCGCGACAAGCATAACAAGATCGTTCCCAATCTCTCCGCGGACGATTTCGTTTTGCAGGAAGACGGCCGTCCGCAAACGATTCGCCATTTTACTCGCGAAACCAATTTGTCGCTCACGCTCGGCCTGCTGGTCGACACCAGCATGAGCCAGAGAAATGTGCTGGACCAGGAACGCAGCGCCAGCAAGACTTTCCTGGATCAGATGCTCAGCGATGCGAAAGACAAAGCCTTTCTTATTCATTTTGACCGCGAGGTGGAACTCCTTCAAGATTTGACTTCATCTCACGACAAGCTGCAATCGGCACTCGCACTGTTGCAGACCCCGGCATACGACCGCGACTCTGGGGGCGGTTCCGGGTCCCCGGATTCCGGTTCGCCTCGGATGAGTCATGGCGGAGGCACTCTGCTTTACGATGCCATCTTCCTGGCCTCGAACGAAGTTACCGCAAAGCAGCAGGGCCGCAAGGCGCTTGTGATCCTGTCCGACGGAGTTGACCGGGGCAGCAAGGAATCGGTAGACAGCGCAATTGAAGCCGCGCAACGCGCCGATACTGTGGTTTATTCCATCCTGTTTACCGACAAGCATCACGATGAAGACTCCGGCTTTGGCCGGCACGGCGGGGGTGGAGGCCGACCGGGTGGAGGTTGGCCGGGCGGAGGGGGCGGTTGGCCCGGAGGGGGAGGAGCGCCGGGAGGCGGTGGTCAACGGCGCTCGCAGGAACCTCGTCCCGATGGAAAGAAAATCCTCGATCGGATTTCAAAGGAAACCGGCGGCCGCCTTTACGAGGTCTCCAAGAAAGAGGCTATCGACCAAATCTACGACAGCATCGCGGAGGAGCTGCGCACGCAATACACCCTGGCCTACACTCCTGACAAAGGCAGCGGCCAGGCCGGTTATCACAAAATCAGCCTGGTAACCAAACAGAAGGATCTGACTGTGCAAACCCGAGCGGGATACTACGCGGCGGAGTGACTCTGGCAGCGCCCTGTGGCATGCTTGAACGGCGTATGCATTCGAGGACTCCGTCCCTTTGATCACGAAAAACCCCGCCTTACACACAAGCACACCCGCTAGTAAGAAGATTCCCATTGTCGGCGTGCTGGTTTTATTCGCGCTGGTCTACTTCGGCTCGCTTTTTTCTCCCGGCCTGCAGGACGATGCAGACTCAACCCACGCCGAGGCCGCGCGTGAGATGTCCGTCACGCACGATTACGTAACGCTGAAAGTGAACGGCAACCGCTATCTGGAGAAAGCTCCGCTGATGTACTGGGCGGTCTCGGTATGCTATGCCTGCTTCGGCACCAATGAGTTTGCCGCCCACTTGCCCGTTGCCCTCTCCATGCTGCTATTGGTGCTGCTGGCCATGCGCTGGGGGCGCCGCGCATTCGGCGATCGCGCCGGTATTTATGGCGGACTGTTCGTCGCCACCGCGGCCGGTTGTTATCTTTTCACGCGCATCCTGATCCCGGAATCCATCCTCAGTCTTTTCATCGCGGCCTCGTTCTACTCCTTCGCCACTACGCTGCAAGACGGCAAAGCGTGGCGCTGGTATCCCGGCTATGCGTGCGTGGCGTTGGCTGTGCTCACCAAAGGCCTGCTGGCTATCGTTGTCGTCGGATTGGGCCTGCTGTTTTATCTGTCAATCAGCGGAGAGTGGCGCCGCTGGCGCGAGTTCCGTATGTTCACCGGCGCATTGCTGTTCCTGGCGATCGCCGCACCCTGGCACATACTCGCCGGCATTCGCAATCCGCACTTCTTCTGGTTCTACTTCGTCAACGAACACTTCATGCGTTTCCTGGGAGAGCGCATCCCAAAGGACTACAACAAGCAAAGCAACTCCATGTACTGGACGCTGCACCTGGTATGGCTGTTCCCATGGAGCCTGTACTTGCCGGTGGCGCTGAGGCGGCCGATCACAACGTGGATCGCGCGCCGAAAAATCGGTGGACGCCCGTCTTCGCAGCCGCTGAACTTCCGCTCGCGAACCGAGTTAATGTGCATGGCATGGGCCGGAGTGACGCTGGTGTTCTTCTCCTTTTCAACCAACCAGGAGTACTACACATTCCCCGCCTACTTGCCGATCCTCTTGCTGATCGCGGAGAGGCTCGCGGACGAAGAAGAGTGGAGCTCGCAACGGTGGCTGCTGTGGAGTGCGGGTATGCTCGCCGTGATTTGCATCGCCATATCTATCGTCCTGGCGGCAGGCTTGTGGAACTCGCGTCATGTCCCGTTCGTGCCGGATATCGGCACGGTGCTCGCCAAGCCCAACCTGCAAGCCGAAACTCTGTCGATGGGGCACATGCTTGATCTGACCGGGGAATCGTTCGCCGCGCTGCGCCTTCCCGCTATCCTGGCCGCCATCATCCTACTGACAGGAACGCCTTTCGCCTTCTGGCTGCGACGGCGCGGCGCCCATTTCGCGGCGACATGGACCACGGCCGCATCCATGGCCGTCTTCCTTATCGCCGCGCACATCGCTCTCGTGCGCTTCGATCCTTTCCTAGGATCGCGAAGCATGGCCCAGCAGATCGCTCCGGAGCTACGGTCTACTGATCGCGTGATGATTTACGGCGATCAGTCGTTTGGCTCGTCGCTGTTGTTCTACCTGCGCCGGCCGATTGAACTGGTGAATGGAAATACGACCTCCATGTGGTGGGGATCGACGTATCCCGACGCGCCGCGTATTTTTCTCGACGATCGGGAATTGCGGAGCGCGTGGAATTCGCCGGAGCGGGTTTTTCTCTTTGTGCCGCAGCACGAGCGCGCGAAAGTCGAAGCGCTGCTGCCAGGGCCGCTGCACGTCGCCAGCGAAGCGTCCGGCAAAGTGATCTTCACGAACCATCCTTAGCGGCGGGAAACTACAGGAGATTCCCGCTTCGCTGTCGCGAGCGAGTAGCCCGACTTCACCGCGTCCCGACGGAACATCTGGACCGTTTCCTGCGAGAACTCGTGCAGATCTTTGCCCACAAGCGTAAGTTTCTTCAGGATGTCAGTCGTGGCCGTGATGACGTGGCATCCGATCTCATCGGCCTGGAAAACATTGAGCAGTTCACGCGGACTGGCCCACATAAGTTGCGCGTTCGCGTCGTTGGCCATGGCCACGGCTTCGCGCATCAGCGGCACCGGATCGCGGCCGGTGTCGGCGATGCGGCCGGCAAACACGGAAACGTAAGCGGGCGCGCCGCCCTGCAACGCGCCACAAACGCTCCGCACCTGCTCAAGCGTGAGCAGCGCAGTCACGTTCATCTGGATTCCCTCTCCAGAAAGATGCCGGATAAGATCGTAGGTCGGCGCTCCCTGTGTGTTCATCACCGGAATCTTGACGAACACGTTCTCGCCCCAGGCCGCGATGTGCCGCGCCTGCTCTTCCATCTCCAGTTCTTCGTCGGCGAATACTTCAAATGAAATCGGACGGTCCTGAATGGTTGCCAGCACGTCCAGCGCAAAGCCTTGATAGTCCGTAACTCCCGTGGCTCGCATCAGGGTGGGATTGGTGGTGAAACCTTTGATGTGCGGCTGGCGGTATAGCGCCAGCATGCTCGCTTTGTCGGCTCCGTCCGCGAAAATTTGTATGCGCAGGTCAGACACAGACTTCATGAGGATGCGATCCTTTCGTCGTGGAACGGATGATCCAGTCAGCCGCTTCGCGGAGCGACCCCACGCGCAAGTCGGGAGCACGATCTGGAGGTCGCTCCGAATAGCCGTAATCGATAAGAATAGTCTTACATCCCGCATTATAACCGGCTTCAATGTCCCGCCACCGGTCGCCAACCATAAAGCTGGCTGCCAGATCGATATGATGTTTCTGCGCCGCTTCGAGAAGCATGCCCGGCAACGGCTTGCGGCAATCGCACTTGTCCTGATCCGTGTGGCAACAAACGAGAATGTCGTCGATGGGAAGCTGGGCGGCTAAAGACTGATGCATCGCGTCGAGCGCCTCTCGCGACTGCTTTCCGCGCCCCACATCGGGCTGGTTGGTCACCACCAGCAACTCATAGCCGTGTAACTTCAGTTCCCGTAAGGCTTCCGAAACGCCGGGAAGCACTTCCAATTCCTGTGGCGTCGGCGGTGGGAAGGGCTTGCCGTCGCGAACAAACGCCCGGTTGATAACGCCGTCGCGGTCCAGGAAAACGGCGCGGCGTTTGCCGCCCGATGCGATCGATTCCCATTTCGTCGCCTGCATTTTCACCGCCGGATGCGACACCAGCAAATGCCAAATCACGGCCTGAAAGGCTTCCGTGTGGGGAGTGATGTGCGCGGGGTTCACCGTGGGAATCAGCACACACGCGTCGGCAACTTTGGCGGTGTAACCACCGTCGCGGCCCACCACACCGATGATCTTCGAGCCGACCGACTTCGCGTATTTCAGAGCGGCGACCAGATTCGGGCTGACGTTTTGTTCAACATTGCCGCCGCCCACCGAAAATATCAGCAGCAAATCGTCGGCCCGCAACCGGCTGGTGCGCAGCCAGCTGTCGAAGATCGAGGCCCAGCCTTCATCGTTGGCGCGGGCCGTAAGCTCCGACACGTTGTCGGTGGGCGCGTAAGCCTCGATGCCCGCAATCTTGCGGAAGTCGTTCACTGCGTGCGAGGCGTTGGCGGCGCTGCCACCCACGCCGAGAATAAACAGGCGCCCGCCAGCGGCCCGCGTGCTGGCTATAAGCCCCGCGGCTTTTTCAATGCTGGCCACATCCAGCTTCGCGATGATCTCGGTTGCCTCGGCGAGGAAATTCTCGGTAAAGCTTCCCCGATGAAAGCTGCGGTCGCTCATTTCCGCACATCTCCTCGTCGACTTAGGAAACTCGTCATCTCTTGCAATCCTGCTGGCGAACCTATCTCGTAAAAGCGCTCGTGCACTTCCACCGCAGACAATTCGCCCGCCTGTAGAAGCTCGGCGTAAACATCCGCCAGATCCGCGGAGTGCGTTCCGGCAAAGGCCTCCGCATGAAAAACGCCTAGCCCGTAATCGATATGGCGCATGCGCGCGGTGCGGTTCTTCTTGCTGTACGCCAGAATGCGTCCGTCTTCAAATTCCACGTTGCTGGAGTCCCACTGTCCATCGTTACGAAATACCGTCATCAGCCCCCGCTTGCCGCACCGCAAAAACTCCCGCTCAATCACGCGATAGTCGCAGGGCAGGTAAGAATCGCCGTACATGACAAAGAAGCCTTCTCCCAGCTTGGGTAAGGCGGTTCGAACTGCTCCGGCCGTGCCCAGCAGCGTCGCGCCATCGTAGGAATACTCGACCCTTACTCCGAACGCGCTGCCGTCTCCGACCGCACGCGCAATCGTCTCACCCAGATGGCCGAGGCACAGTATTACATGTTGGATGCCGTTTCTCCGCAGCAGCCGCAACTGATGCGCCACAAAGGGTTCGTCATTGATCGGGATCAGCGACTTTGGGATTTTTTCCGTCAGGGGTCCCAATCGCGTTGCCAAGCCGCCGGCAAGTATGGCTACTGGTAGCATGGGTTCTCTAAGAGTGCGCCAGAACGGACGTCCCGCTGAAGTCAAACTGCACCCGGACCTCGCGCAGCCCGGCGTTTCTCATGGCAGAGCGAAGCCGAGTCTTGTCCTCAGTGTAGAGCAGCAGAAAACCTCCGCCACCCGCGCCAATCAGTTTGCCGCCCAGCGCACCGTGGGTGCGCGCCAACTCATACATTTCGTCAATGAATCCGCTGCTCATTCCTGGCGAGCGCTTTTTCTTGTGTTCCCAATGAACATGCATGAGTTCGGCAAACTTGCGCAGATTGCCGGCCAGCAGCGCGTCCCGGCTCTCGTGGCCCAGTTGCTTGGTAAAGTGCAAATTCGCCAGCATTTCGGCGGCGTTCTCGCGAGTTCGCGTATCCTGATCGCGCAGCACTTCCGCTGCCGAGCGCGAGGCTCCCGTAAAGAACAGCAACAAACTATCCTCAAGATTCGCCAAAGTTTCAGGAGCGATCTTCAGGGGTTCAGCAATCACGCGATCGTCCGGCAAAAATTCGAAACAGGAGATTCCTCCAAATGCCGCGATGTACTGGTCCTGCTTGCCGATCGGCTCCTTGAGCAAATCAATCTCGATGTGACAGGCTTGTTCGGCCAATTCCTGCGGCGGCACAAAGTTCCGTCTCATCGTATGCAGCGCGCGCAGCAAAGCGGTCGTGAAACTTCCCGACGAGCCCAACCCCGTGCCCGCCGGAATGTCCGAGAGGCTCACGATCTCAAGGTAAGGTCCGGTCACTCCGGTCATGCGCAGCGCTTCCCGGATGATGGGATGCTGAATGTCCTCCCACCGCTCCACGTCTTCCAGTTTGGAATACTTCAAGATAATCCGCGGACGGAAGGCTTCGTTGATCGTGATGTACACGTATCGATTGATTGCCGCCGACAACACGAACCCGCCGTGCTTGCGGTAATACGACGGAAGATCGGTGCCGCCCCCACCGAGTGAAATGCGAAGCGGGCTTCGTGTGATGATCAATCCCGAGATTCCCCAGAGGCTGGCAAGTATAGCGTATCTAAAACCCCGCTTTCATCGCGGCCGCATCTTCGCTGACGAACTTGATCGTGGCCAATACCGCCTGCTTAATGGTTAATCGTGGCCGCCAGCCCAATGCCCGAATCCGCGAGCAGTCCAGTAGGATAAACGGGCTGTCCCCGATCCAGCCGCGTTCGCCGCCGGAGTACGTAAGCTTCGGGTGTAGCCCCAGATGCTCGCAAATCCAGCCGATGGAGTCGTTGACTTCGCAATACTCGTCAGTCCCGAGATTAAAGATGTTTACCTTGCCGTGCGCCTTGTCAAGTGCGGTAAGAATCGCGTCGATGCAATCCTGCACGTACAAATAAGACTTCTTTTGATGGCCGTTGCCCAGCACATGAAGCCGATCAGGGTGCTCGGAAAGCTGCCGGTAAAAATCGAATACGTGCCCGTGCGAGTAGCGCTCGCCCATGATCGATACGAAACGGAAAATGTAGCCCTGCATGCCGAAGCCTTCGCAGTAGGCTTGAATCAGCCCTTCCGCAGCCAGCTTGGAAGCGCCGTAAAACGAAGTCTGCACCGGAAAAGGGCACGTCTCAGGCGTCGGGAAGACTTCCGGCTCTCCGTAGACCGACCCTGTCGAAGAAAATACGATCCGTTTGCAGCCTTGCTCACGCATGGATTCCAGCACGTTCCAGGTTGCGATCGTATTCTGATCAAGATCTTTGCGCGGCTGCTCGGTGCCGAACCGTACATCGGCATTGGCGGCGAGATGAACCACCAATTCCGCGCCCTCCATCGCCTGCGCCAGGCTTCCGCGGTCGAGCAGGTCTGCCTGATGGAAACTGAACTGAGGATTAGCTATTGCGCTTTCCAGGAAGCGCCGCTGTCCGGTTGACATGTTGTCGAACCCAGCAACGCTGTGTCCTGCGGAAAGAAGCCGGTCCACCATATGGCTGCCGATAAATCCGGAAGCACCCGTGACAAAGACCCGCAACCGCACCTCCACATTCAAACACTCGAACAGTTCTCAAACCCGGACTGAGGAAAATTGTTGCGCTTTTCTGCGGCCTCCACTCTTGGCGAATCTGCGGCCAATCTCTTCGTGTGATCGGCTATCGGCCATCCGAAGATGTCTGCCGCAGCGCGATCCGCGTTCCCTTCAGTTCAAAGCGGCTGTCGCGCCAAACATAGCGCAGCCTCAGGTAACTGGCGAACCACACAGCGAAGCCGAGCAAATCGCGCAGCGGATACAGCCATGGCGCGCGGCGCACTCGCGGATCCCGCACCACGGTCCAACCCACCAGCCACGCTTCGATCAGCCGGTTCAATACCGCCGCGCTCAGCAGAGCCCCGGCTATTTCCCAGTGTCCTAACCATCCGGCGGAGACGAATCCCAACAGACCGTAGGGCATCGCGAAGACAAGCCCGCTTCCAAAGTGGCCCTTGGGACGCGAATAGCGGGTGGTTTGCGCCCAACGCAGCTGGTTTTGCCACATGTGCCGGAACGATTTCTGGTTGACCACATGATCGATGATGTGGCCCGACAGCACAACGCGGTAACCCGCCTTTTCGATCAGGTTGCCGATGGCAAAATCATAAGCAATATAGTCCTGCAGGGCGGTGTAACCGCCGATGCTTGCCAGCGAATCCTTGCGCACCACGGTGGTCGGCCCTAAGCCAAACTTCATTCCCTCGAGCAGATTCGCCACCAGAACTCCCGCAGTCATCTCGACCGACATGCCTATGGCCGTAAGCCCTGAGAAAAATCCTGCCGCATTCTTGCCGCGATACACACACGTCACCATGCCCACTTGCGGGTCAAGCAACGGCGGCACGATCTCCCGCAGATAGCGCGGGGAAACCTCCACATCGCTGTCGGTTGTGACCAGAATTTCGTGCGCCGCCGCCTCCGCCATGCAATGAAACGAGTAGACCACCGGATTGGGCCACGGCGTACCCGTTACCAGAACCCGGCTCCGGATGTGCGCATAGCGCGCACTTACTTCCCGCACCACGTCCAGTGCGGCATCGTCCGCTGTATCTGCGGCAAACAGAATTTCGTAGTCGGGATAATCCTGCCGGAAAAAACTCTCGATGTTCTCCTTCAGTCGCGCTTCCAAACCGTGAACCGGCTTGAGCACGGAGACCGGAGGCAGGTGCGTATCGTGGGGAATGGCTCGCAGCAGCTTGCGGGCATCTGCCCGAAATCGAATGACCCCCACCGCTGCGAGGCCAAGAAATACAGCCGAAGACAAAGTACCTATTGCAGCCACACCCAAAACCGAATATAAAATCAGCAACATTAAATTTGCGTTGTCCTGAGTAGAACGTCGTCAGAGGCACAGTTCCAACGATCCCGAAAGGGGGTCTTCCCGCTGACCTTCCGAAGGGCAGTTCACACTATACATTTCGGTGCACGCGAAACGTAAGCCGGACGTTTAATTTCTTAAGGTATTCGGTGGCACTTAGGTCTCGCTCTCGGCATATACGCGGCCTGCGCTCAGTCGCGAAAACACGGCCTGTTCCCCGCTTCGGCGGTTACTTCGAAAGCCCTGCCAGCGCCTCCCGGAACATCGCGTCGAATGAACCTCTCTTCCCGTTTTTGAGCGCCCCCGCCAGTGCCTTCTCGGCCGCGGCACGCTGGTAGCCCAGGTTCACCAGAGCGGACAGAACATCTTCTTCCATCGCGCTCATCGGAGGAACGGCCTGCGCGGACATCCCCAACGTTTCCGCCAACTTGTCGCGCAGCTCCAGCACCATGCGTTCGGCGGTCTTTTTCCCAATGCCCGGAATCCGTGTGAGGCGCGCCACGTCATTGCCGCGGATCGCGCCCGCCATCTCGTCCGCCGCCATCCCGCTCAAAATTGTGATTGCCAGCTTCGCCCCGATGCCGCTGACCGTCATCAACTTCTCGAACAACTGCTTCTCGGCGGGACGAAGAAATCCGTAAAGCGCAATTACATCTTCACGCACGTGGGTGTGAATGTGAAGCGCGACCTCCGAACCGTTGGCCGGCAACTCGGAAAACGTGGGCACGCTGATGTTCACTTCGTAGCCGACGCCCGCCGTCTCGACGACAACTTGATTCGGATGCTTGGCCAGCAATCTTCCGCGCAGATGGGCAATCATGTTAGTTGAGATTATCAGCACCCGGCACCGAGTACCGAGAGGCTATCTTAAACAAACGAGTTGGGTAGGTCACCGAGTCCCACAGGCTACGCACACCTGCTTGGTACTCGGTACTAGCTACTGAAAAGCAAAAAACGGCAGGGCCGACCCCCTGCCGCTTTCGCGTAATCCAAACTCTCTGTCTCCCCTATTTCTTGTTGACTGACTTCTTCAGTTCGGCCCCAGGGGAAAACTTCGCCACCTTCCGGGCAGCGATCTTGATAGTGGCGCCAGTCTGCGGATTGCGCCCGTTCCGTGCCTTTCTCTGCGAGATCGAGAAAGTGCCGAAGCCGATCAGAGCCACCCGATCCCCTTTGCGCAACGCACCCGTGATGCTGCTCACGGCAGTGTCAATCGCAGTTGTGGCCTGCGCTTTGCTGATTTCGCAAGCGCCCGCGATCTTGTCAACCAGATCCGCCTTATTCATAGTTTCTCCTCGCAGGTCTCTTTCATACCCAGCACAATACCGGGAGGACGAAGGTCGTGTCTGAGTTGGGAAAACCTGACGGGAGGTATTCTCCTCTCTCCGTAGAGAATGTCAACTGTGAAAATCCGCGCCGGAAGCCTGTTTCACACCCCCACCTCCCGAATTGGGGCTGAGAAAGCGGGTTCTGAAGCGCGGTAGGGCCAGACTGTCCGTGCTGCCGGTCGTTCGCCATCCCTAACGCCGGGAGCCGTTTTCCTCGTTCCTCCACAGTTCCGGCTGCTCCTGCACAGGTTGTACACAGGCGGTTCGCGTTTCGCACTTGCACGAACCCAGCCTGAGGGTGCAAAGTCGGTCAGTACAGTTTTCCGGATGAGCACTGAAGAAAAAGGGTTGAAGTTGATCAAGACAGCAGCCGAAGTTTGTCCCCTATGCGAAGGGACGGGTTGGAAGACTCTTCCCGCCAGTCCGGGCGCTCCCAGAGACCGCCGGGTCACACGCTGCGACTGCCAACTGCGGGCGCGGCTGGGCTCCTTGATGGCTGCGGCGCGTATTCCGAAGAGATACGAGCACTGCGAACTCGCCAGCTACACCACAGACTTTCCCGGAGCCCATCCCTCGCTGGCGTTGGCTCACCTTAAGGCCTCTAGGTTCGCCCAAGAATATGATCCGCGAGATAGCGTGGGCCTCTTAATGATAGGTGAGATCGGCACTGGCAAAACTCACCTAACGGTTGGAATCATCAAAGAGCTTATTCGTACCAAGGGAATTAGCTGCCTATTTTACGACTACCGCGAGCTCTTGAAGGAAATCCAGAATTCCTACAGCCCTTCTGTCCAGGCAACCGAATTCGGAATTCTGCGTCCAGTTTTCGATGCGGAAGTGCTTGTGATCGACGAGTTGGGAGGGCAGACAACTAGCGAATGGGTCTGGGACACAGTCAGCCTGATTATTAACACTCGATACAACGCCCAAAAGCCGGTGATTATCACTACCAACTTCCCGGATCTTCCTGCCGCCCCTGCGATAGGTCGCGACGAGAACATCGACCAGTTCAGAGTAAAAAGCGCTGCCCGTAAATATACCCTTGGCGACCGCGTCGGCGACCGCATGCTCTCGCGGCTCCATGAAATGTGCCGGATCATCAAGATGGAAGGCACCGACTTCCGCCAGACCTTCCGCAGCGCCAGCTTCCGGTAAGTCCAGATTCAAAGAGAGTGATACGTTTACGTTAAGATCTCTGGAACCAATGTGTCCTGACGGCCAGGCTCAACCAAGACAATTGCGGATCTCGCTAGTTTTTCCGGAATCCAGCCATCTCCTCGGCCAGCGCGGCCTGCGGATCTTGAACAGCAAGCTGGCGCTCCTTTGTTAACTCCTCCGACTCCAAGCTGGGTTTTACATCTTTGAGGGCTAGCTTGTAGGCCGCAATCAATGCGTCACTTGCAGTTGTGGCAACGTCCGGCTCTACTCCCGTCCCCTCCCAGTTGGTGTGGGTGATGGGGCTTCTGGCCTGACCATTGCCAATGTAGGCAGAGAAACCGTAGCCCAATGCGATCTCACCCGTGCTTGAATTGGCGTCCCCCGCAGTGCGCTCACCGACGATGGTGGCGCGATGCGTGTTCTTAAGATCATAAGCACACTGCTCAGCGGCAGAGTGGGTGTGAAGGCTGGTCAAGACAAATACAGGTTTACCGAGGTAACGCAGCCCTGCGGCGTAGGGCATGGTCCACTGCTGCCGCTCCAAGGTTTGACCATTCTTGCGTCCCACAATTGACGACAGCTGAATCGGTTCCTCGAAGAAGTAGGTCAGTAATGCTGTAACAGTCCCACTGCTGCCGCCGCCGTTTCGGCGCAAATCCAAGATGAGAGCATCGGTGCCGCTGACCAGTTGCATGGCGGCGGCAAGCGCCGTTCCGGCGTCTGGATCAGGCGAGAAATAGGCCAGATCAACATAGCCAATATTTCCCGGCAAGCGGCGGCCGCTCCGAATGCCGTGCCCATTTGCGAGATCAAAAGCGTGCGCGTGCTCTTTCTCCGCGGGAGTGGGTTCCTTTAGCACGCCGAGTTCCTCACCAAATGAGACGGTAAGATGATTATCGCGCCCCAGTGTGCGCAAGTCTTCGGTCAGCTTGGCGGCAAGAGCGTTGGAGTCACTGATGGCGCGATACTCGGATCGATGCGTTCGTATCTGGCTCTGCAATTTTTCCGCGACCTCTGGGAATACATAATCTCCGAGACCGCTCAGGAGATGGTCCACGATCTCATCCACTTGCTGCAGCGTAACCGGGGGACGCTCCTCCGCACGGCAATAAAGCGCTAAGAGCAGAATAAGCGTTACAGCGTTGAATTTAGTCATGTAACTTGTTTTCTGCGCTACAAGTATACCTGCCGGGATGAGAGAATCAGATGAACCATCGAGATGGGCAGCTCACGCCTCTGCGAGATCTTGAGCGCCTGCCGCTATTTTTTCATTGCTGGAGGAGTAATCATGCGCTGGTACCACTATCTTGCGTACTTCTTCGGGGGCGTTTTCCTCGCCAACGCCCTGCCCCATCTTGGCAATGGAATTTCGGGTCATGCCTTCCAGAGCCCATTCGCATCACCTCCCGGGGTTGGTCTATCCTCTTCCACGGTCAATGTCGCATGGGGCCTCTTCAACCTTGCCGTCGCCTACCTGCTCGTCTGCCGTGTCGGCAGCTTCGATCTGCGCAAGACCCGGCATGTGCTGGCGCTCGGAGCAGGCATCCTGATCATGTCGCTAAATTGTGCCCACTATTTTGGGAAGCTCCACGGGGGCCTGTGAGGTTCCTTAGCTTTTGTTTTCTCCGTGTCTCCGTGCCTCCGTGGTGGATTCGGCACTAGAATAAGGCCGTGCTGACTGAGCGTCTGGAATTCGAACCTGACCGCGATGCGGAAATCTTCTCCGCCGTCCCGGCTGCTCCGGCTGTGTTCCTGCTGCGCGGCGACGACGCGCAGGCCGAGCCTTACATCAGCAAGACGGCCAATCTTCGCCGCCGTCTGCAGCGTTTGCTCGGCCCGGTCGAAGAACGCACCAAGAAACTCAACCTGCGCAACCGAGTTCGCTGGATCGAGTACGCGCCGACGGGATCTGACTTCGAATCTGGATTTGTTCTCTACAAGGTCCTGCGATCCACTTTTCCCAAGACTTACGGCAATCGCATGCGCTTCCGCTTCGCGCCGCTGGTCAAGCTGCATCTCGAAAACCAGTACCCTCGTGCCTCCATCACCACGCGCCTGGGACGTCTCAAGGGACGCGCCTTTTACTACGGGCCATTCCAGTCCCGCACGTCAGCCGAAAAGTTCATGAACGATTCGCTCGACTTTTTCAAGATGCGCCGCTGCGTGGATGACCTGCATCCCGATCCCAAGTTTCCCGGCTGCATCTATTCCGAAATGAAGATGTGCCTGGCGCCCTGCTTCAAGGGCTGCACGGACGAAGAGTATTCCGGCGAAGTGAACCGCGTGCAAGCCTACTTCGATTCCGCAGGAGAATCTCTGGCCCGCGAATTTTCCGCGCAGCGCGAGGCCGCATCGGCCAATCTCGCCTTTGAAGAGGCTGCCGCGATTCACCTCCGCCTGGAAAAACTGAAACCCACGCTGAGCCAGTTTCCCGAGATCGTCCGCCGCCTCGACCGCCTTTCGGCGCTGATGGTCCAGCCCTGCCAGCTCGCGGACTCCGTCACTTTTTTCCGCGTCGAAAGCGGAGCGATTCTTGGCTCATCGGTGTTCTGCATTCAACCCGCCGAGCACGCTAAATCGCAATCCATGGAATCGCGAGTGCTCGGAGTTCTCGATTCGTTCCCGCCCGCGAAAGCGCGGTCCGCGCTCGAAACCATGGAGCACGTCGCGCTGCTCAAGCGCTGGTACTACCGTGGCCGCCGTATCGGCGAAATATTTCTCACGGACGATAAAGGTGTCTTCCCCATGCGCCGCATCGTGCGCGGCATCGGCCGCGTGCTCAGGGGCGAAGGACCGGAAGTTGACTCCTCCGGGCAAACTCAGAGAAGTGACGATTCGTATCAGGGTATGCCTTCAGGCATACCGTAAGCAGGCCGTACCATGAATCGCGCCTTCAGGCGCTCGATCTAATTCCGTTACGGCACAGGAAAGGAAAAACATGGCGATCAAAGATCCGAACGGCAGACAACTCCGCGAGCACGTGCTTTACCTCCTCAACGGCGGTGGCGCCCACGCCCGGTTTGACGACGTCATGAAAGACATGCCGGAGAAATTACGCGGCGTGAAGCCCCACGGACTGCCGCACACTGCCTGGATGCTGCTGGAGCATCTTCGCCTGGGCCAGTGGGACATTCTCGAATTCAGCCGCAACTCCAAACATAGGTCTCCCGAGTGGCCGAAAGGTTATTGGCCGAAGACGGAAGCACCCCCGAGTTCAGCCGCGTGGAACAAAAGCATTCAGCAATTCCGCAAGGATCTAAAGGCGATGCAGGATCTGGTGGCGAGTCCAAAGGCCGATCTGTACGCGCGCATCCCATGGGGCGACGGCCAGACCATTCTGCGTGAGGCTCTGCTGTTGGCCGACCACAATGCGTACCATTTGGGCCAGCTAGTCGATCTGCGCCGCCTGCTAGGCGCCTGGCCCGCGTGATAGTTGAGCATATCGTTGCAGCCACGTCGCCGGAATCCTGACGGGTTACAGCGAGACGCATCAATTACCACGAAGTGCCGCCGCGCTCTGCGTTCAATTAAACTACTATAGAATATTTGCTTAGCGGCGCATCGGGCCCGTAGCTCAGCGGTTAGAGCAGTGGACTCATAATCCATTGGTCCAAGGTTCAAATCCTTGCGGGCCCACCATTTTTCCGCTGAGAGATTCCGTCCGGTTTGCCCAGATGTTTCCCGCAATGTGACAATACATAAATGCGAAAATCCTTTACCACAGCGGTAACCCTATTGGTGGCGGGGGCGATGTTGCTGGGCAATGTCCTGGCACAACAGACTCCGGCAGCGACGACTCAACCAGCCTCTCCAACGAAGACTCAGACGCCCGGGGCAAAGAAACAGCCAGCCACTGCGGCTAAGAGCGCAACTCCGCTGATTCTCAAAACGCAGAAAGAAAAATTCAGCTACGCCGTTGGGGTAAAGACGGGGCAGAGGATGGCGGAGAGTTTCAAGAAACAATCGGTTCCATTCGATCCAGCCATTCTCGCGCGCGGGCTAAAAGACGGCCTGTCGGGCGGAAAGACTCTGCTCACCGAGGAAGAAGCGCAGGCCGCGATTAAGGCAGTACAGGATGAGATGGGAAAGAAGCAGCAGGAGAAGATGCAGGAAGCCGGAGCTACGAACAAAAAAGAAGGAGAGGCTTTCCTGGCGGGGAACAAGGGGAAGGACGGCGTGGTCACGCTGCCCAGCGGCCTGCAATACAAGATCCTGACTCCAGGTACGGGTCCGAAGCCCACGGCGAGCGACTCGGTGGTTTGCAATTATCGCGGCACGCTGATCAATGGCACGGAATTTGACAGTTCGTACAAGCGCGGACAGCCGGCGACGTTTCCCGTCAATGGAGTCATTAAAGGATGGACAGAGGCGCTTCAACTCATGCCAGTCGGATCGAAATGGCAACTCTTCGTACCACCGGATCTTGCCTATGGCGAGCGCGGCGCGGGCGCGGACATCGGCCCCGATTCCACCCTCATCTTTGAAGTGGAATTGCTCTCGGTTGAGGATAAGAGCAAGGACAAGAGCGCGGACAAAGAGAAAGACAAGGACAAGAAATAGTCAGGCGATCGAGCGCTGGGGAAACAGGTGCGGTTCCGCGTGAGCCGCGCCGCTTTCTTAATGCTTCTGTCCAAACTCTGCGGGGAAGTGAACGATTAACCATTTTGAGGCGGCGCAGTCTCGAATCGTTGACAGTGTTGTGCGGCGAGAGTAGCGTGAGCACAGTTTGTGCCGATCTCACTCAAACCTCAAGGCTGGAGGCTGAAAAATGTCGTGCAGACGATTCTGCGCAGGAGTGATTGTGTGTTTGGCGGTGAGTTTCGCTGTGGCGCAGGATCCTACCAAGGTAGAGCCTAAGCATTACAAGCTACAGTTTGAGAATGAACGGGTGCAGGTGGTCAGTGTCCACTATGGCCCGCACGAGAAGTCCGAGATGCACGATCATCCCGGTGGGGTCTCCGTCAGTGTCACGGGAGGACACCTCAGGTTCACCGACCAGAACGGCAAAGTCACAGAAGTCTACGCCAAGGCGGGCGAGGCTCGATGGTTTCCGCCTTTCAAGCACAAAGTGGAGAACATCGGCGACGAACCTTACAACGGGGTTTATATTGGCATCAAAGGCAAGTTGGTGGCGGCTGGCGCCGCTCCCGCGCAAGAGTCGCCGATGAGTGCCGAGCAGGTGGCGAAGGTCCTGGCCGAGTATGGGCAAGCGAAACCTTGAATCGGACCCACCCCTGCGAAAACCACAAGCCTCGCTCTCATGGCAAAGGCGAGTTCCGCGTCATACGGTTCTCCAGAGGTCCCGTATAATAATCTTTGCGGCGCAAATTTCTGACTGAAGGAAGGGTATGGCGCACAGCGTTTTCTGCGTGAAGTTGAAAAAGGAACTGCCGGGACTGGACGAGCCTCCGTTCGACAACGATCTGGGGCGCAAAGTTTACGACAACGTCTCCCAGGAAGCGTGGAGGATGTGGACCGAGCACTGCAAGATGCTGCTCAACGAATACCGCCTGAACCCCGCGCGCCGCGAAGATCAGGAAGTCATCGTCAAGCAGCTCGATCAGTTCTTCTTCGGGGAAGGTTCGGCTGTGCCCAAGGAATATGTGCCGCCGGCGCGGAAGTAGTCTCGTGTACCAACGATTTCCGTAGATTTTTCGGTTGAGCGCGCTTCAGGGGGCGACCACCGGGGCTGAAGCCCTCCAGGGTTCTGGACGCTTTTCGCGGCGCTGAAGCGCCGCTCTTCCATGGTGGTTTTTCGCGGTTAGAATCAACGGGGTTGGTTTCCGTCGCGGCCGCGCTTCCACACGCTTCGGGCTCAGTAGTCCAAGCCCTCGAGCCTCTTCAAGATCCGCCGGGTCAGATGGTTCAAGGGGTTTAGCGGCTTGCTCTCTCCCGGTATGAGCGTCCGCGCTTGACGACTGGAGTGGGGGCGTATCAGCAGCCACCAGTTTTCTTTATAGCGCTCGTATTTGTGCCCCTTTAGGTGGGGAGTGAGGGCAATGGTTCTTTTTCCCGCGAGGCACTTGGCGGGGAAAATGTACCAGACATCCTCGGGGAAGATGTAGATGGCAAAGTAATCGACCTGTTTGGGTGTGTAGTTTGGCCTGCCGAAGCGATGCAGTTGGCAGAGGTAACAGGTACCCAACCACATCTCAGTGGACTTTACCTGGACGCGCAGAAAGCGGCCGTTGAGTTCCACGACGACGTCGTAACGCGGAGGTTCACCCCAAGGCTTGGCTACATTGAACCCGAGCCCGGAGGCGACGGTCATGAATAGGAGTTCGACCCACTCTCCCCGCCGCTTGTAGTTCGCGAAGAGCTTTTTGCCCCGCCGACGTCCCATGGGTCCTCCCAAAAGCAGAAAAGGCGCAGCCCGTGGGCTACGCCTTCTTTTTCGATTTCTCGACTCTATAATGCTATTATATCATACCGCTATAGCTAAGCCTGCACACTATTCTGTGCAAGCCAGGATTTATATTTTCTTTGGCTGCATGCACATAGCTTCCATCGTGCCATTTGTGCCTATTGACAAGGTTCGGCTACGGTTTTTCATAGAAGGGCCTCTCCGATCCCACACGAACCGGACTTTGTCCAAACCGTCTGTGGTCCGGCCCAAGCGAGTTACTCCGAGAGTTACTACTGCACTGATTTTGATGCACATTTCATCACCCCGTAACATTCCCTTGCTACAACGGAAGTGTGGATCTGCCCGTGTACAACACGCTGATCCTTTCCGATCTGCACCTCGGTGCGGAGACGAGCCACGCGCGCGAAGCCACGCGCGTGCTTAAGGAGAACTGCTTTCAGCGGCTGATCCTTCTGGGCGACATTTTTGCCGACCTTAACTTCGCCCGCTTGACCAAGGACCACTGGAAATTTCTCGGCTACATCCGCAAGCTGTCGAATCCCAAGCGCAATATCGAGGTCGTGTGGGTGGAAGGCAATCACGACCACGGGCTTACGAACATCATGTCTCACCTGGTGGGCGTGCGAGTTTACCAGCGTTACGCGTGGCAATTTGCGGGACTGCGCCACATCGCGATTCACGGCCATCAGTTTGACGGTTTTCAGGTCAACAACGTGAGGCTAAGCCGGCTGGGGACTTCGTTATATCTCAAGCTGCAGAAACTTGATTTCAAGCGTAAGCCGATTGTCAGGCTGATTGACCGGCTGAACACGCGCTGGTTGCGCATGTCGCCGAAAGTAACCGCGGGAGCTCTGCAATATGCGCGGCAGCGCGATGCCGATCGTATTTTCTGCGGCCACACGCACGAGGCCATGCACGCCGAGCAGGACGGGATTCATTACTACAACGCAGGCGGCTGGGTCGACTCCCGGCTGACTTATGTCACCATCGACGAACAGGGGGTTCGCATCCATGAGTTCAATGAGCATGAGTTTAACGAGCATGAATACAACGAGCGAGCTGACGATCGTGATTCCAGCCAAGAACGAGGCGAAGCTGATTCCTCGTTTGCTGACTTCGCTGACGAACCAGGACTACTTGAAGATGTCGAGTACGAGAGTGTTGGTGGCTGACGCCAACTCGACCGACGGCACTCCCGAGATTGTACTTGGCTTCCGCGACCGCTTGAAGGTGAGCGTGATCCGCGGCGGAATGCCTTCCGTCGGCCGCAACCTGGGAGCAGCCCAGGCCGAGAGCGATTATGTTCTCTTTCTCGACGCCGATATCGAACTGGCGCATCCTTCGGTGGTGCGCCGCGCCGTTGAACTGGCCCAGCGCAGGCACCTTCATTGTGTGACCACGAACATCCTTTGCCGCGACGGCAACTGGATCGACAAGTTGTTTTACGCAGGCAATGATTTCTTTCAATACCTGTCCCGCCTGCACCATCCTTTTGCCACGGGTATGTTCATGCTGTTCGAGGTGAAACAGTTCCGAAAACTCCGCGGGTTCCACGAGCAAGTGGCCTTTGCCGAGGATTACCTGCTCAGCCAGCAGGTGGAGCGGGAGCGCTTCGGCATCGTCCGCGGCGGCGTCTACACCACCAACCGCCGATTCCAGAAAATGGGACATCTGCGTGTGGGCTGGCTGTTCCTGAAGACTGCGATGAACTACTGGAACCAGAACTACTTTCTGCGCGACCACAAATACTGGCAGACCTAAGCCGGGTAACTCGCCGATTAGATTTTGTATCGAGTTTCTTCAGCGTCACAAAAAGCAGGCTCCAGCAACTCAGCCGGAGCCTGCTTTTGCTTCACTGAAATGCGCTCGTGTCTTCAAAATCGCAGGACAATCCCCGTCGACAAACGAATGTTGTTCTGGGTTGTGCCGAAGAAACGAGTCTGCACGTAGTCGCCCTGGAAGCGCCAGGCAATCGGACGGATGATCTTGTAATCGATACCGCCGCCGACCGCAGTGGCAAACGACGTATCGGAGCCGCCGCCATTGTTGGCATTCACGTGCGCGCCCCCGAACAGCGCTTCCGCGAAAGGGCGAAACTTGCCGACGGAGAATGAGACTCGCGGGCCGAACAGGAGGTTCTCCTCCGTGACACTGGCGTTAAAGCTGGAGCAAGGTCCCGCTCCTACGCCCACCGGCACGGCGGGGCACTGCGGAAAATTCTGCGAACCGTAATGACTGTCGAAATCGGCCACGAACCCCAGAAAAGGAATTACTTTACCTTCAACCGAGGCTTCCCAACCATTGGTGTTGGCGCGGTCGATCGAAGAGAGATCGGTGTTGTAGTAGGAGTAGCCGAAAAAGACGTTGCCGCTGGTGGGAACCTGAGCGCTTGCGAAATCCGCGAATAGAAACAGAGCAAAGAGAATGAGTCCGATTTTTCGCATGGCGATCTTAACCCTTACCTTTCCAAACCTGAGTGAAAAACGGCAAATGTCAAATGCCTCGGGGCGGGATAGGCCAACGGAAATTCGCTGAGAGTTCGCGAGATGCTGCGATAAATCGAGCCGCTACGACGGGGTAGCGCGGTCACGACTCGAAATCTAAGCAGCGTGCATCGTCTGTGCTCCCGCACTCGAGTTCATCTGCCGATGACTGGTGGAACCCTGAGGCAGACGAAAAGTTTCGAATGCAGAACCTGAGACCGCCCATTGTCGGAGAATTGATCCCTCAGAAGCGCCACACCAGTCCGGTGGAACCCCGGATATCGTTCTGAGTGGCGGCCAGCAGGTGGGTATGCATGTAGTCGAATTGCAGGCGCCAGGCAAAGCGCTTCATAAAGAGGAACTGGAACTTGCGGTCCACACCGCCGCCGACATCCCAGGCGATGGGGTAGTGCGTGGTCCCATCGGAGGTGGTGCGTTGCGCCCCGCCCATCACCTGCACAAACGGACGCCATTTCCCGTAGTTTACGAAAAGCCGCGGCCCAAGAAGCGCGTTGTACTGCTGCACGCCCAGCCGGTAGAAGCCGCTGCCGTCGAGCACAAAGCCCAGGTATGACAAGCGGGGGAGCGGAAAAGCCTCAACCGAGGCATTCCATCCGCGGAAGGTATAGCGGTTTATCACATCGACGGAATCGCCGTAGGCAGCTCCCACATACACGTTGCCATCCGGGATGAGTTGCGCTCTCGATGAGGTTGCGAACAGTATTAAGCTCAGAAATGCCAGAACCACGGCTGCGGTTTTCGACACGAAAATAATTCCTCCCCGGCAATTATGCCAGCAGCAAATTCTACCTGAATGTATGAAATTCGTTAGATGCAGTGTACCGGAGGGCCAAGATGCCCCACCTGCCAAAATTGCGCCGGTGCAGCTTTGGCACGCCCATACAAAAATTTACTCTCATTTTATGATTCCGAAACCCCTCCGCGAGCGTCTATCTAATAGCATGGAATTCATGGACACAACTTGGCAAGCCGGGCAGGCACGCGATCAGGCCGGCCTCGGAACACAACCGAAGGAGTTGAAGTTGAAGCTCAGTCTGGAAACTCGAAATTGCGGCGAGGTAATCGTTGTTCATTGCCAGGGCCGCATCGTCTATCGCGAGGAGGCCGCCGCCCTTGCGCGCCTGGCTGGTGAAGTTCTCGATACCAAGGGGAAAGTGGTTGTTGATCTAAGCGGCGTCAGCTCTATTGACAGCGCCGGCATTGGCGAATTCGCCCTTCTGCATACTCGGGCGCAGTCCGGGAATGCGGACTTGAAATTCGCCAGCCCCAGCCCGCTGGTGCGCGATCTGCTCGATCTTACCAACCTGGATTCAGTGCTTGAGATTCACCCCAGCTTGTGCGAGGCTCTGGCAGCCTTTGAGCCCGCCGAAGTCTGCGCCGACTGCTGATTCGCTTCGCGGGAAGAATAACCACGTCGCGAAGTGCGGAAACCTTCCTTAGCCACGTCTCCCGCCTCGCATCAGCTTTCCCGATGAAAGCGGTACCGCCCGGCCCGCTCCAGCGCTACCGCCTCGGCCACCTTCAAAAATGCCCGCGCCGCATGCGAGAGTCCAGCGTCCTTGCGATAGATCAAACGCAGCTTGCGTTGCACGCGCAACTCCCGAACCGGAATCCTCACCAGTTCGCCCCGCGCCACTTCCGTTTCCACGCTGATTTCGGGCATCAGCGCGACGCCGCTTCCCAGGGCGACGAACTGCTTGATGGCCTGCAGCGTGGGCAGTTCAAGATCCATATGCAGCGGCGTTTTGTATTTCTGGAATGTCTGCAAAACCTTCTCACGATAGGGCGACGAAACGATATGCGCCACAAACGACTCGGCTCCCAGTTGCCGGATGCTCACCTCCCGGGCCGTGGCCAGCGGATGCTTGGGCGGCACCACCAGCACCAATTCGTCGAGATACGCGACCACCGAGTGCAGACGCGGCTCCTCCGGTTTGTAGGACAGCACGCCCAGCTCGGCGCTGTGCTGCAACACATCGTCCGGAATGTGGCTGCCCAGCGCCCGCTGCACCGTGATCTTGATCATGGGATGCAGCCGCCGGAACTCGGCCAGCACCGGCAGCAGATAGAGCGCCGTGAATTCGTTGGCCGCAATGACCAGCTTGCCCTGCTGCAATTCCCTCAACTCGGTCAGCGATTGGCGAGCGTCGCGGCGCAGATTGAGCAGTTTTTCGGCGTACTCGTAGAGGACTTGTCCGGCATCGGTAAGGATGCCTTCCCGCGAGGAACGGTCGAACAAGGTCTCGCCCAGCTCATCTTCCAGTTTGCGGATGGTCTGGCTCACCGCCGATTGAGTGCGGTAGAGCTTCTCGGCGGCGCGGGAGAACCGGCGCTCGCGCGCCACGGCCAGGAAAACTTCCAGCTGCGAAAGTTCCATTTATCGGACCTTAATGAAAACCCGGCAATCCATTAGCACATCTTATCATAGAAGGCATCCTAATGATCCTTAAACAATTATTAGCGCCGCTTCAGGCGATCCTCGCCGTACCATATGAGGAGCAAGCAAGCACATTGATTTTCCTGGGGAGGCTCATGGCCACGGAGCAGGTCCGCATCACCGTTTTCGATACCACGCTGCGCGACGGAGAACAGTCGCCCGGCTGCAGCATGAACCATCAGGAAAAGCTGCGTCTCGCGCACCAGCTTGACCGCCTCGGCGTTGACGTGATCGAAGCCGGATTCCCCATTGCTTCGGAAGGTGATTTTGAAGCGGTGAAAGCGATCGCAGCGGTCCTCCGCCGGCCGATCATTGCGGGCCTGGCGCGCGCCTGCCGTCCTGATATCGAGCGCGCCTGGGAAGCTCTGAAAGACGCCGCCCACCCGCGCATTCATGTCTTCCTCGCCACTTCCGACATTCACTTGCAGTACAAGCTGCGCATCACGCGCGATCAGTGCCTGGCCCAGGCTCGCGAAGCAGTCGCTTTCGCCAAGTCGCTCTGCGCCGACGTGGAATTTTCGCCGGAAGATGCCACGCGTACCGAACCCGATTTTCTCTGCAAGGTGCTCGAAGCCGTGGTCGAAGCCGGAGCCACCACGCTCAACATTCCAGACACCGTCGGCTTTACCGTGCCTTCGGAGTTCGGCGATCTGATCTCAACCCTCCGCCGCCGCGTGAAGGGAATCGAGAACGTCACCATTTCCGCCCATTGCCACAATGACCTCGGCATGGCTGTAGCCAACACCATGGCGGCCATCGCCGCCGGAGTTCGCCAGGTGGAATGCACCATTAATGGCATCGGCGAACGCGCCGGCAACGCGGCGCTGGAAGAAATCGTGATGGCGATGCGGGTTCGTCGCGACCGCTATCCTTATGAGACCGGCATCGTCGGGGAGCATCTTTTTCCCGCCAGCCAGATGCTGAGCGAAATCACCGGAGCGTCTGTGCAGCCGAACAAAGCCATCACCGGACGCAATGCCTTCGCCCACGAAGCCGGCATCCATCAGGACGGCGTGCTCAAGAATCCGCTGACCTACGAGATCATGACGCCGCAGTCGGTGGGCGTGCCCGATTCGAAGCTGGTGCTGGGCAAGCACTCCGGCCGCCACGCGCTCGCCATTCGCTGCGAGCAACTCGGCTATCAGTTCGACCGCCGCGCCCTCGACGATATCTACCGCCGGTTCGTCCGGCTGGCCGATAAGATCAAGCACGTCGAAGATCATCACTTGCTGGAATTAATCCGCGACACCCACAAGCCCGCCGCATCGGCCACTCCGCTGTTTGAGCCGCTGCCAACCGCGGTTGCAGCCGCTGCCAACGCCTCCGGACACGAATCGCCGCGTCCGTTTCCCATGGCGCAGCAAACCACCCCCTTCGGCATGTCGCTGCCCCTTCCCGCCGATCAGCACCACGATCAGGAAGACTATCTCTGGGGCGTATAGCAGGTCTCTCGGAGCAGCGAAGGCAGCAGCTTCGAGTAAACTAACTCCCGCATGCTTCTGATCCTCACCATCCTCCCCGGCGACGGCATCGGCCCGGAAGTCACCGAGCAAGCCGTCCTGGTTCTTCACGCCGTTGCCAAAGCATTCGGCCACCAGCTGCAGTTCCAGCACAAGGATATCGGCGGCGCTGCTCTGGCCGCTGCTGGGGATCCTTTGCCCACCGAAACGATTCAAGCTTGCCTGTCTTCGTCCGCAGTCCTGATGGGCGCGGTGGGAAGCCCGGCCTTCGATCATTATCCGAATCACCTCCGCCCGGAAGCCGGGCTCTTGCGACTGCGCCGCGAACTGGGCGCTTACGCCAACCTGCGTCCTGCCGTCTGTTTCCCCGCGCTCGAAGATTCTTCTCCGCTGCGCGCCGATCTGGTCCGCGGCACCGACATCATGATCGTCCGCGAATTGCTGGGCGGCCTCTACTTCGGAGAGCCGCGTTTCATCGCGGGCGCACCCGGTTCCCGCGTTGCCACCAATACCATGACTTACGATGAGCCGGCCATCGAGCGCATCGCCCGCGTCGCCTTTGACCTGGCCGTGAAGCGCCGCAATAGAGTCTTGTCGGTCGATAAAGCCAACGTCCTTGAGTGTTCCCGCTTGTGGCGTGAAGTCGTCTCACGCTGCGCGAAAGACTATCCAGCGGTGCAGCTTTCTCACATGTACGTGGATTCCGCCGCCATGTCGCTGGTGCAGCGCCCTAAAGACTTCGACGTGCTGCTCACCGAAAACATGTTTGGCGATATTCTTTCCGATCAAGCTGGTGGAGTGGTGGGCTCGCTCGGATTGCTGGCTTCAGCCAGCATCGGCGGCCCGGTGGGCTTGTACGAGCCTGTCCACGGCTCCGCGCCCGACATTGCCGGCAAGGGAATCGCGAATCCTCTGGGCGCAATTCTTACCGTCGCATTGCTGCTGCGCCATTCTTTTCAACTGGAACGCGAAGCTGCCTGCATCGAGAACGCCGTCAGCATGGTTTTGAATCAGGGCAGTCGGACAGCGGATCTTGCTCGCACCGGACAGAACCCTGTATCAACTTCCGAGATGGGACGCCAAATTGTGGAGGCGGTCAAGCGATCGGCTTCCGAGGCGAAACACAAGTCAGCCTGAAGCAGAATTTCAGACTCGGGGCGTGGGGCCGCCGGGCAGAGTCTTCGCCGGCCGGACTGGCGCCATCGCCGAACCGCCGCCGTACTTGCCCGTCAGGTCATACCAGCGAACGCGTAGCATCTCCTGAAACATGCGCGCGCCATCGATCAGCGGATGAATCCGCGTTCCCCCGCTGTGGCCCCAGAGCACAGGTACTTCCTCCACGCGGAAACCGAACTTGCGCGCCAGGAAAAGAATCTCCGGGTCGAAGCCCCAGCGGTCGATGCGCTCCAGCGGTAGAATCGCCTGTGCGGCACGCCGGGTGAACGCTTTGAAGCCGCACTGGGTGTCTTTGAACCGCAGCCCCAGAATCATCCGCAGCAACAGATTGAAGATCCTTCCAAAAAGCTGCCGATGCAGCGATTGCCGCTTCGTCTGCAGTTCCGCGCGCAGCCACCGCGAACCGATGGCGATATCCGCCCCGGCCGCCAACGCTCCCAGCAGCTTCGGCATTTCTTCGATGGGTGACGATAAATCCGCGTCGCTGAAAACCACCACCTTGCCCCGAGCGTTCAACATGCCGTTGCGCACGCTATAGCCTTTGCCACGGTTGCCCGGATTTTCCACCAGCCGCAGCGTTGGATTCGTCTCCGTGAAGGCGCGCACGATCTCCGCCGTGTTGTCGCGCGACCCATCATTCACCACGATCACTTCCGCGTCCCATCGCTGCCGGCGGACATATCCCATCACCTTTTCCAGGGTTGCGCCCAGGCGCTCACCTTCGTTATAAGCTGGGATGACGATGCTGTAGGCGATGTCTTCCAATCGAGCCTTCTATGCCAACCTGCGCCGAGCTACCCATGCGACATCGGGAACGGATGAGATGCCGCTTCCCTCAGCCCCGGCGCCGCAAAAATAGCTTCGCCATTGTACGTCCTACGAACCTCGCGGCGGAACTAGAAGCGAGAGCCGCCCTCACGCCACGTTACGCTGTTCGTGGAGCATGCTGAAAAACTCATTTACCAGTTCGAGATCCCACAGGCCCTGGCGGGCCTCCGAGCGCATCGTGTGCGCGGCCTGGTCATGGGTCAGCGCGGGCTTGTAGGGCCGCGCCGTCCTCAGCGCGTCATATACATCCACCACCTGCAAAACCCGCGGCAGCAGCGGGATCTCGCCCGCCCGCAATCCGTCGGGATAGCCCGATCCGTCGCCATGCTCATGATGATGCCGGATGATCGGCAGCACCAGCCGCAACGACTTCAGCGGCCGGCAAATATTCTCCCCGGTCACCGGATGCCGCTTCATGATCTCCCACTCCTGCGGCGACAGGTTGCCGCCTTTTTTCAGAATCTCGTCCGGCACGGCAATCTTGCCCAGGTCATGCAGATACCCGCCGCGGCGCAACCCCACGATCGAATCTTCATCCAGGTCGAGGTGCCGTCCCAAATCCACGGCGTGCAACGCCAGCCGCTCGCAATGG
>Ga0302177_10000117_pt1 | contig 66542 bp, 51 predicted proteins | sample I_Palsa_E1_2_FD_198780 | JGI IMG/M metagenome (GOLD analysis project Ga0302177, IMG submission 198780) | Peat permafrost microbial communities from Stordalen Mire near Abisko, Sweden - I_Palsa_E1_2 | ecosystem: Environmental > Terrestrial > Soil > Palsa > Peat permafrost | place: Sweden... | reverse complement strand
AGACGAGTCCTTAAATGAGCTGTCGCGCCGGCTTTGGCCGGCGCGACACCCAGCTGCGGTCCCGATGTGAGCGTTCTCGCGACTGATCACGACCATGTGCGCGAGGGTCGACATGCATGAGGATAATGATGCAAGTCGACAGGTGCTGCGTCGGCAGCTGAACCCGCACAATTGCTGTATGCGTTGAGAGACGCTGGGTAAGGCACTAACATCCCGGCGTAGAACGGGACGCTTATAATAATGGCTCAGTCATCCACTGCCCCCGACTTGGGCTACTTTCACGGCGCGCATCTTGGACCCCCGCTGCCAATTGGGACCCTGGTTGCATTCTCGGTCGCCGTGCTGGCAATCGTTTTGGTTGCCTGCCTTTCGTACGGTGCGCTTGAGGGCAGCGCGGACAGCGCCCGCCGCGTGACGCATACCCTGGAGGTAGGGGAGCAATTGCGGGCACTCCTATCGACGCTGCAGGATGCGGAAACCGGCCAGCGCGGCTTCCTGCTGACGGGCCACGAGGACTACCTCGTTCCCTACACAAACGCGCGGGCAGCCCTCGCAGGAGAATTCAAGGCAGCGCACGCGCTAATAGACGGGAGCGGGGAGCAGCAACGGCGGCTTGATTCTCTCGAACGTGTCGCCTCGGCAAAGATGGAGGAGCTCGGCGAGACCGTCGCGCTGCGCCGCGCCGGCGATGCTGCTGGCGCACTGGCGATTGTCCGCACGAACCGCGGCAAGGAGGCGATGGAACGTGCCCGCGCGACGATAGCGGAAATGCAGCGCGAGGAGCGCGGCGCGCTTGCCGCTCGCCAGGCGGACTGGCTGAATGCCGCCCGAATTTCCTCTATTGTGGTGTTAGGAGGCTCCGGCCTCCTGCTCGTGCTCGTCGCTGTTGCTGCCGTGAGGTCATCGCGCGATTACCGGGAGCGCCAGACTCAAGCCTGGATCCGCACAGGCCAGATGGGTCTGAGCGCCCGAATACAGGGTGAACAGCGTCTTGAGATGTTGGGTGACAATGTTCTGACATACCTTGCCGACTACTTGCACGCGCAAGTAGGAACGGTGTTCGTCGCGGAATCAGGCAATCAGCTGCGGCGCATCGCAGCGTATGCCGTTCCCGAGGGAACGCAGCACCTGACAGTGCAGCTCGGCGAGGGCAGCGTCGGTCAAGCCGCCAAAGAAAACCGTGTTCTACATGTGCGCGATGTCCCCGCGAACTATCTGGACATCGGCTCGAGTCTCGGTCGCGCTAAGCCACTCGAACTCGTAGCTGCACCGGCGACTGCCGATGGGATAGTCCATGCCGTAGTGGAACTTGGCTTCTTTCGCCGGCTCCTGCCGGCGGATCTCGATCTGCTCGCTCGCGTCTCCGCCTCCCTCGGAGTCGCCTTGCGAGCGTCAAAAGACCGCACACGCCTTGAAGAGCTGCTGGCGGAGACTCAGCGGCAAGGCGAAGAGCTGCAGGCGCAGCAAGAAGAACTGCGCGTCTCGAATGAGGAATTGGAAGTTCAGGCGGTTGCTCTCAAAGAATCGCAATCGCAGCTGGAAGCTCAGCAGACAGAACTCGAGCAGACGAATGCGCAGCTAGAAGGGCAGGCACAGGTGCTGGAGCAACAGAAGGACGACCTCTTCCACGCCCAGGCTGGATTGGTGGAGCGGGCAACCGAATTGCAGCGCGCGAATCAATACAAGAGCGAGTTCCTTGCTAACATGAGCCATGAGCTGCGCACGCCGCTCAATTCCTCACTGATCCTCGCCAAGATTCTTGCTGACAACAAGGGCGGCAACCTCACCGACGAACAGATAAAATTCGCCCAGACCATCTCTTCCGCCGGCAACGACCTGCTGGCAATAATCAACGATATTCTGGATCTCTCTAAAGTTGAGGCGGGAAAGGTCGAATTGACCATCGGGCCGGTCGTGGTCGCGACGATAGCCGATGACCTGAGCAAGGCCTTCGAGCCCGTCGCCCATCAGAAAGGACTGCGCTTCAGCGCTGTTGTGGATTCAGGCACACCGGAAAAGATTGAAACGGATCGGCAACGCTTGAGCCAGATACTGAAGAATCTGCTCTCGAACGCCCTGAAGTTCACCGAGAAGGGCAAAGTCACGCTGCAGATTTCCCCGGCAAACCACAAATCCGTAGCGTTTACGGTGCGTGATACGGGCATCGGCATATCCGCGCACCAGCAAGGCATCATTTTTGAGGCATTTCGTCAGGCGGACGGAAGCACGCACCGTAAGTACGGCGGCACCGGACTCGGCCTCACAATTTCTCGGGACCTAGCGCGCCTACTCGGCGGCGATATCAGCGTTAAGAGCACTCCAGGCGAAGGCAGCGCCTTCACGCTGACGTTGCCGATTGTGCCCGCCGACGCCCCGGGCGCGCGTACTGCCGATTCTGGCGCTGCAAGCGCGCCGGATTCGCTGCTACACCCTGATTCGCCCGCCGTGGCAGAAACGCCTGCGGCGCGCATCACTCTTGCGCGCCCCGCCCTCGAGGATGACCGCGAGCGCCTGGCACCCGATTCGCCTCTCATTCTTATCGTCGAGGATGACCCCGCTTTCGCAAGCATCCTGCGAGACTTGGTGCGTGAGATGAACTTTCAATGCGTGGTGACTCACAGCGCAGGCGACGGCAAGGCAGCCGCCTTCCTGTACCGCCCCAAGGCTATTCTCCTCGACATGAACCTGCCGGATCATTCCGGGCTCAGCCTGCTCGATCAGCTGAAGCGCGACCCAAAGACGCGCCATATTCCCGTACATGTCGTTTCTGTTGCAGATTACACCCATGAAGCTCTCGCGATGGGCGCGCTGGGGTACGCATTGAAACCTGTGCGGCGCGACCAACTGGTCGAGGCGTTGCAGCGACTCGAGGCAAAGTTCTCTCAGAGCCGCCGCCATGTGCTCATCGTCGAAGATGACGAGCGCCAGCGCGACAGCATCACGAAGCTCCTCGAAAACGGCGACGTGCAGATCACCGCCGTCCAGAACGCCCGCGAAGCACTCGCCCAATTGCGGATGTCGACCTTCGACTGCGTGGTTATGGATCTGAACCTGCCGGATTTCAGCGGCTATGAGTTATTGCAGCAGATGGCAGAAACAGGTGAGGTATCTTTCCCCCCCGTCATTGTCTATACGGGCCGCTCGCTGACAGCTGACGAGGAACAGACTCTGCGGCGTTTTTCCAAGTCCATCATCATCAAGGATGCGCGCTCGCCGGAGCGGCTGCTGGATGAAGTCACACTGTTTCTGCATCAAGTCGAGTCGCAGCTGCCGGTCGAGCGCCAGTTGATGTTGAAGGCGGCGCGTGATCGGGAGGCCACGCTCGACGGCCGTCGCATCCTTGTGGTGGAGGACGACGTCAGGAACATTTTCGCACTTACAAGTCTGCTAGAGCCGAAGGGCGCCAAGATTGAGATTGCACGCAACGGCAGGGAGGCCATCGACATGCTCACGCGCAGCATGAGCGATCCGGCACGCGCGATTGATCTGGTTCTGATGGACGTCATGATGCCCGAGATGGACGGCATCACTGCCACTCGGGAAATCCGCAAGCGTGCCGACTGGCGCAAACTCCCGATCATCGCGCTTACCGCGAAGGCCATGCGCGACGATCAAGAACGATGTCTTGCGGCGGGCGCTAACGACTACATCGCCAAGCCCTTGGACGTGGAAAGACTCTTGTCGCTCCTGCGGGTATGGATGCCAAAGTAAAGAGCACATTGTGGCGGCTGAAAATACCGACATTGAGTTGCGTCTCCTGCTCGATGCCATTTATCTCAAATATCACTACGACTTTCGTGAATATGCTGCGGCATCTCTCAAAAGGCGGCTGACGAACGCGCCCGGACGTTTTGGATGCGAAACCCTCTCGCAGCTACAGCACAAGGTCCTGTACGAGCCCGCGGCTTTTGCGGCCCTGCTCAGCCTGCTTACGGTACCGGTCAGCGAGATGTTTCGCGATCCCAGCTACTTTCGCTCGCTGCGCGAGAAAGTGATTCCGATCCTGCGCACGTACCCATCACTCAAGATATGGGTCGCAGGCTGCAGCACCGGCGAAGAGGTATATTCACTTGCGATTCTTCTGCGCGAGGAAGAGCTACTCGAGCGCACGCTCATCTATGCCACCGACATCAACCCGCAATCGCTGCAGAAAGCCGCAGCCGGTGTCTATGCTGTCGATCGAATCGCCGGCTTCACGGAAAACCATCGAAAATCGGGTGGCCGTGCGTCGCTTTCCGATTACTACACAGCGGCCTACGGCAGGGCCGTCTTCGACAAGTCCTTCAAGCGGCATATCGTTTTCTCCGATCACAGCCTTGCCACCGACAGTGTGTTCGCCGAGGTGCAGCTGGTTTCCTGCCGCAATGTTCTGATCTACTTTAACGGCGACCTGCAAAATCGCGCCGTTGGACTGTTTCGCGACGCGCTCTGCCGCAAGGGCTTCCTCGGCATCGGCATGAAAGAGTCATTGAAATTCTCGCCTCACGGGCAATCATTCGTCGAACTGGTGCAAGGGGACCGGATCTTCCAGAAGGGGAACGAGCCGTGAGGGATGCTGCGGCGCTGCCGCGCCAAATCGACGCAATTGCGATCGGCGCGTCCGCCGGCGGAGTGGAGGCACTGTCCGTGCTGCTGCCTGCCCTGCCCAGCGGCTCGCAGCTGTCGCTGTTCGTCGTCCTGCACCTGCCCCGCGAGCGCCCGAGTCTGCTTGCGGAGATTTTTGCTCCTAAGTGCGCCTTAAAGGTCAGAGAAGCGGAAGATAAGATGCACGTAGAGCCGGGCACTGTATACTTCGCTCCGCCCGATTATCACTTGCTGCTCGACGCGGGCCCGCAGCTCGCGCTGTCCATTGATGAGCTCGTGCACTTCTCACGGCCGTCGATTGACGTGCTCTTCGAGTCCGCGGCGGACATATACGCCGAGCGTCTCATGGGCATTATTCTCACTGGTGCGAATGATGATGGCGCCGCGGGACTTGCGACTATTCACCGCACCGGCGGTGTGACGATTGTGCAGGAGCCCGACAGCGCGCAGGTTCCCTTAATGGCGCTTTCGGCACTCAGGCAAACGGCGGCGGATTTCGTACTTCCCCTCGAGAAGATCGCAGGACTTCTGCATTCACTGGCGAGCAGAGAATTGAAGACCAAGGACACGCTTCGGAAGGGTAAATGAGCAACGTGCAGCAACACGTTAAGTGCCTGCTCGTCGATGACCTCGAGGAGAATCTCCTCGCGCTCTCGGCGTTGTTGCGCCGCGACGATGTGGAAGTGCTCACAGCGCACTCCGGATCTGATGCTTTGGAGTTGCTGCTAGTGCACGATGTTGCGCTCGCCTTCCTCGACGTGCAAATGCCGAGGATGGACGGCTTCGAACTCGCCGAACTCATGCGCGGCAGTGAGCGCACACGTGAGGTTCCGATCATTTTCGTGACGGCCGCCGCGCGTGATCAACACCGCCTCTTCAAGGGATACGAAAGCGGCGCCGTGGACTTCCTCTATAAGCCCATCGAGCCGCACATCCTCGAGAGCAAGGCAGAGGTCTTCTTTCGGCTCTATCGCCAGAAACAGCAGCTCGCGCGCCAATTGCAGGAGCAAACCGAGACATTGCGGCTCAATGAGATGTTTACGGCCGTTCTCGGGCATGATCTGCGCAATCCTCTGAGCGCCATTCTTATGGCCGCGCATATGGTTCAGCACCAATCCCAAGATGAGATCGTCCGCGGAACCGCTCAGCGAATCATGATGAGCGGCAAGCGCATGACGCGCATGATTGACGACATGCTCGATCTAGCGCGCGCGCGGCTCGCAGGGGGCATTCCGCTCAAAGTGAGCCACTCGGACCTTGCAGAACCTGTGCAACGGGTCGTGCGCGAGTACGAGACTGCATTTCCGGGGCGCCGCGTCGAGTTGCAGCAGGAGGGCGATCTCACCGGTCAATGGGATGCCGAGCGCCTTGCCCAGGTTGCGTCCAATCTCCTCGGCAACGCTCTACAACACGGCGCGGCGGATGGGCCCGTGCAGATTCGGCTCGACGGGTCACGCCCTGAAGCCGTCGTAATGACCGTCGTCAACGCCGGCAGCATCCCGCCGCGCGTGCTGCCGCACCTATTCGAGCCCTTCCAAGGCGGGCAGCGCGAGCCCGGGCAAAACCAGGGCCTCGGACTTGGACTTTACATTGTGCAACAGATCGTCCAATTGCACCGGGGAAGCGTGGATGTGCAATCCGGAGACGCCGACCGCATCGTCTTTAAGGTCACGGTTCCACGCAAGGCTACGAAACCTTAGGGTCGGTGGCGGTTGACATCGCGTCAGACATTTGCACGACTTGCACTCTCAGGGTGTCGCCGCGCGCTGCCTCGTATAAGCTATTCGGAATCCGCATTTCATACCCTAACCAGAACCTGCGGGCCAGGAGTTGCACCATGATTCGCTGCATGGCGATCACAACCTTCGCCGTCCTCGGCGCGTTAACCGGATGTGTCAACGCGGACGACAACCAGACAAACGGTGGTCACAAAGGCGCCGGCACCGATGAGACAGCCGGCGACAGCGCCACGCACAGCGTCAACGGCTCGATCAGCGTCAGCGCGGGTCAGAAGAAGGACGACGTCTCCACGGTCAACGGGTCCGTTCAGATCGCCGACAATGCCGTGGTTGCGGACGCGCAAACCGTAAACGGCAGCATCAGCATGGGCGTGCACGCAACAGCGGACGAGGTGCATACCGTGAACGGGGCAATCACGCTCTCTGACGGAGCAAGCGTCGCACGCGCCATTTCCGCCGTAAACGGCAAGCTCACGCTGCACACCGGCGCAGACGTCGGCGGCGCTCTGACGAATGTAAACGGCGCAATCGTGCTGCAAGCCGCACACGTCGCTGGCGGCGTCAAAACGGTAAACGGCAATATCGACATCGGAAGCAATTCCCACGTGGACGGCGGAATATTGGTTCAGAAGGGATCCAGCGACGTCTTTTGGTTCTTCCACTGGGGCTCGAACGACATACCGAGAGTCATCATCGGACCCGGGGCAGTAGTACAAGGAAACCTGCGATTCGAGCGGCAGGTGCACCTGTTCGTCAGTGACAGCGCGACTATCGGGCCCGTCATTGGCGCGACCGCGGTGAAGTTCTCGGGGGAAAAACCTCCGGCTTGATTACGCGCGCGGTTTCGCGCGTTTCACGCGCGGCTTCGCCCGTCAATCGCGTCCGCGGCTGATGATGGTGTTGGCGAGAATCGATTCATTGAGCGCGTAGCCCATTCCCGGGGCGTCGCTAAGATTGATCCAGCCGTCACGATCGACCGCGAGCGGCTCGGCCATTATGTAATCGCGTCGCTCGAGGCTCCAGTCCGGCGGGTCAAACGGATATTCAAGAAACGGGGACTCCGCAAGTCCGGCCGCGAGATGCGCATTGGCGGTCACACCCATGCCGTTCGTCCAGGTATGCGGCGTAAATACGATGTGCTGCTCCTGCGCCATGAGTACGATGCGCCGCAACCCCGTAATGCCGCCGACGAGCGCCGCATCAGGCTGCAGCACGTCCACACAGCCGCCGCCCACCAGATCACGCAGCTCGTGCAACTGACGGGTCATCTCTCCAGCTGCGATCCGCACGTCGGTCGCTTCGCGCAATGCGCGCATGCCGGAGAAATCCGCCCTGTGCAGCGGCTCCTCCATCCAATAGACTTCCAGCCGCTCGAGCTCGCGGGCGACGGCCAGCGCGTCCTTGAATGCCCACGATGCCTCGGTATCCCACGGCAGGCGCCACCCCTGATTGCAGTCGACCAGCAGCTCCAGGCGCTTGCCGACCCGCGCCCGTACGGCCTCAAGTGCGCGCACATCGTCGCGCCAGTCGCCCCGACGCATGCGCAGCTTCAGTGCGCGAAAGCCCTGTGCGGCGAAGCTCTCGGCCTGCTCCGCAAGGGCTCCGGCGTCACGCAGTACGCCGCAGGACGCGTAGGCCCGCACCCGATTTGAGAGTCCTCCCAGGAGCTTCCAACAGGGTTGTCCGGCGATTTTTCCGGCAAGATCCCAGAGCGCAAGGTCGAGGGGCCAGCAACGGCCGTAGTGAAAGTCGATGTGGGATAGGACGCGATAGTGGCGTTCGATGGCAAGAGGATCCTCGCCTATGAACAGATCTTCATGGCCGGCAAAGCCAACCATCCGGTCGCCCGATCCGTAACCGACGAAGCCCGTGTTTGTCGCGACCCGCACAATCGTCGCGTCCAAATGGGCACGCGGCTTACTGTCCCAGCTTGCCTGGAACGGCGGATTAAATGCGAACCGATGGTGGGTGATATCGATCGCACGAATTCGATGCGCAGAGGCCGCCACCGCCACGTCCTGTTTGCTCGCACTCATTTGCACCCCGTCCATATCGTCTTGAGGCCGGCGAATGTATCGATCGCAGCGTCTTTGGGAGCGAAAGCTCGAATCAACAGACTTTCATACTTGCGTCACCCATCAAAGCCGAGAAATTGAATAGCGCTATCGAAAAAAGGCATCGAACGCTCCCTCCCGCAGGAGCCTCGACCGGATCGCCTGTGGCGGCGCTGCGGGTGAGGCGGTGGGGCGCATAACGTGGTTTCCAGGCTGCACTCGAATCGGGAAACGGGCGAACCGGTACGCGCTAGAATGAACGCTACCATCACGGGGCCCAGGCACGATTCGAACAGCCCCCGAGGGAAGGTTAAGCATGAGTGACTCACCAATCGACCGACGCTGGCTTCCGCTGAATGCCCTGCGGGCATTCGAGGGCGTCGCCAAGCACGGCAGTTTCACGGCGGCTGCGAATGCGCTCCTTATCTCGCAAAGTGCGCTCTCGCGACATGTCATCGCGCTTGAGAAGCTCCTTGGGCAGCAGCTCTTTGAGCGCCGCCCGCACGCATTGGTGCTGACCAAGGCGGGCCAATATCTCTTGCCGGCGATCATGAAGTCCTTTGACCGTCTGGAGTATGCACTCGATGACCTGCGCAACGAGGGCGCGCCGACCGCGCGCACATTGCGGGTGCAAATGCCGCCAAGTTTCGCCGTGCAGCTCGCCGTGCCCATTCTGCGCGACTTCCGCCGCGCGAGTGCCGAAGTGAACATTGATCTTGTCAGCCCGCACGGCGTCGGACCGCCGCTGTCAGATGTCGACGTGGCCGTGGTGTACTCGAAGCCAACCGTCACGGATCTAGTGACAGATCTGCTGTGGCCGGTGCGCCTGAGCGTGCTGTGCCATCCCGACGTGGCGGCACGTAATGCCGGCAAGGACTTGGCGCAATTCATTGCCGCCAATGAGGTCGTGCATGTGCGGATCGCTGAGCTTCCGCGTCACCACATGTGGACACAGTTCGTGCGTCAGTTCGGCATCGGCGCGGTAAATTTTGAGGGCAGCCTTGTTTTCGATACCGCGGTACTCGCCGTCCAATACGCGCTCAGCGGCACAGGAATTGTACTCGTCGACCCGAACCTCTTTATCGAGGAGATCCGTGCGGGCCGCCTCGTTAGACCCTTCGATGTCAGTCTCGATGATGGCTACGGCTACTACCTAATCACCCATCCGGAGGGCTTGAGCGACACCGCGATCGCGCTGTTTCGTTCCTGGCTGATCGAGCGCTTCGGCAATCGCCCGGGATTCGCAGATCCACCGCTACGCCTCGCGGTCTCCAACACATGAATGCTGCGCGCCGCAGGCGCGCTGCCCGTTAGCTGCCAAGCTCTTAAGATTGACGCTCGGGCGGGCACTCGCACAAAGATCGGGATTGAGTAATGAAGAAGCATGCGCAAGCGGTGGTGATCGGAGGGGGCGTCGTCGGCGTGAGCGTCCTGTACCACCTGACGAAAGCCGGGTGGAAGGATGTACTGCTCATAGAAAGAGCCGAATTGACTTCAGGTTCGACCTGGCACGCCGCAGGAGGCATGCACACCGTCAATGGCGACCCGAATGTCGCCAAGCTGCAGCAATACACGATCCAGCTTTATCAGGAAATAGAAAGGATTTCCGGCCAAGACTGCGGGGTACACGTCACCGGCGGCATCATGCTCGCCGGCACGCAGGAGCGGCTTGACTGGTTGAAGATGGCGCAAGCACGTGGCCGCTATCTCGGCATGGACCTTGAAATGATTTCGGTCGACGAGGCGGCGAAGCTCTTCCCCCTAATGGACAAGCGGCATTTCACCGGCGCTATGTATGATCCCATCGAGGGCCACGTGGATCCCTACGGCGTCACGCATGCCTATGCGAAGGCGGCTGAAATCGCAGGCGCAGAAGTCGTGCGGCGCACACGCGTGACGCAGCTCAAGCCGCGAGCGGATGGCAGTTGGGACGTTATTACCGAGCACGGCAGCGTGCACGCCGAGCACGTGGTGAACGCCGGCGGACTCTGGGCGCGCGAAGTGGGCCGCATGGTGGGCCTCGAGCTGCCCATCCTCGCGATGCAACACCAGTACATCCTCACAGACGACATCCCGCAGCTCGCCGGCCGCCCGGAGCAGCTGCACTGCATCGACTTCGAGGGCGAGATCTACCTGCGCCAGGAGCGCGGCGGCATGCTGATGGGCACCTACGAGCGCGCGGGCGCGCCGTGGTCGGAGCAAACGACCCCGTGGGATTTCGGACAGGATCTGCTGCCGAATGATTTGGAACGCATCGCGCCCAGTCTCGAAGTCGGATTCGAGCATTTTCCGGCACTGGGTACGGTAGGCATCAGGAAAGTCATCAACGGTCCATTTACTTTTGCGCCGGACGGCAATCCGCTGATTGGCCCCATCAGAGGACTTACAAACTTTTGGGTCGCGTGCGGCGTGATGGCAGGCTTCAGTCAGGGCGGCGGAGTGGGGCTTGCGCTCGCACACTGGATGGTCGATGGCGATCCCGGCGCGGATATCTGGGGCATGGACGTGGCGCGCTACGGTGCTTGGGCGACGCTCGCCTATACAAACGCGAAGGTCAGAGAGAATTATTCGCGGCGCTTCCGGATTCGCTTTCCGAACGAGGAACTCGACGCTGCGCGACCCCTGCGCACTACGCCGGTGTACGACCGCCTCGCGGCCGAGAACGCCGTGTTCGGCGAATACTGCGCCCTGGAACACGCTCTGTGGTTCGCGCCGCAGGGCGTCGCGGCCAAGGAGAACATCACCTTTCGCCGTTCGAATGCGCACGACCATGTCGCGGCAGAATGCCGTGCCGTACGCGATGCGGTCGGCTTGCTGGAAATCTCAACCTACGGAAAGTTTGAGATCGACGGGCCGGGTGCCAGCGAATGGCTAACCCAGGTGATGGCGAACCACGTACCTGCCGTCGGACGCATCGGACTTACACCCATGCTCAATGAGCGCGGCAAGTTGATCGGCGACTTCACGATGTGCCGGCTCGCAGAAAATCATTTCTTTCTTATCGGCACCTATGCTGCCGAGATCTATTACCTGCGCTGGTTCGAGCGCCATCGGCCCACGAGCGGCGTACGCGTGCGCCCGTGCGCAACGGAATACGTCGGCTTGTCTGTCGCCGGCCCGCGCGCCCGGATGCTGCTGCAGGGCCTCGTGCGTGAGGATCTGTCGAACGCCGCGTTCCCGTTCCTGTCTTTCAGGCGGATGGATGTCGGCATGGTGCCCGCATTGGTGGGACGGGTATCCTTCACCGGCGATCTCGGCTACGAAATCTGGGTCACAAGTGACTATCAGCGCGCACTCTACGATCTGCTCGTCGCAAACGGACGCGCGCACGGGATGAGATCAGTCGGGGCGCGCGCGCTAAACTCCATGCGACTCGAAAAGTGCTTCGGGACCTGGGCACGGGAATATCGGCCCATTTACGGGCCGTACGAGGCGGCTCTCGGGCGCTTTGTCGATCTTCGCAAGGGTGACTTCATCGGCCGGTCTGCGGCCGCCGCCGACAAGAATCGCGGCGGCGGCGTGCGGCTTGTGGCGTTTTCCGTTGCAGCTGCGGATGCCGATGCCAGCGGCGACGAACCGATCTGGCATGCGGGTAAAGTCGTCGGAGCCGTAACGTCCGGGGGCTACGGCCACAGCGCACAGGCCTCGATCGCGCTTGGATATATTCCCGCTGAACTGGCCGACGCAGATGACGGATTCGAAGTCGAGATTATCGGCGCGCGCCGCGCGGCGCGGCGCCTGGATGCCGCTGCATTCGATCCACAGGGCGTACGCATGCGCTCTTGAAGCGCCGCGGCAGTCTTTCATTTCACACTTGCACATGGCAATCAAGTTTTGGAGATTCAAATGACCTCACGAGCAACCAAGAAACCGGCAGCAAAACCTCGCAAGGCGACGCGCCCCGCACGCGCCAAGGAGCCCGGCCTGATGGCGCGTCTCGCCAAAGGGCCGGTCATTTGCGCCGAAGGATATGTCTTCGAGCTCGAACGGCGCGGCTATCTGCAGGCAGGCGCTTTCGTTCCTGAAGTGCTGATTGAGCATCCGGAAGTTGTGGAGCAGCTGCACCGGGACTTCGTGCATGCGGGCTCGGACGTGACGCAGGCACTGACCTACTACGTGCATCGGGAGAAGCTGCGCGTGATCGGGCGCGAGAAGGATCTGCTGCCGATGAACCGCATGGCGCTCAGCATCGCCAAGAAAGTGGCCCGCGAGACCGGCACGCTGTTTGCTGGCGATATATGCAATACCAACATCTACGATCCGTCGGACAAAAAAGCGCTGAAGGAGGTCGAAAAAATCTTTGCAGAGCAGGTGGGCTGGGCGGCCGAAGCGGGTGTGGATTACATCGTGGCGGAAACCTATTCCTGGTGTGCCGAGGCGGTGCTCGCGCTCGAGGCCATCAGGAAATATTCAAAGGTCCCTGCGGTCATAACGGTATGTTTCCACCGCGAGGAGCAGCTCCGTGACGGCTGGTCAGCTGCCGAGGCCTGCAAGCGCCTCGAGGATGCGGGCGCCGACGTGGTGGGCCTAAATTGTCACCGTGGTCCGCAGACGATGATGCCCCTCCTCAGGGACATACGCAAAACGGTAAAGTGCCACGTCGCGGCGTTGCCTGTGCCCTATCGAACCACGCACGAGCAGCCTTCATTCATGTCGCTGACGGATCCGTGTTGCGGCGATGCGCGCGCGTTTCCCACCGGCCTCGATCCCTTTGTGTGCACGCGCTCGGAGATGCACGACTTCGGGCGCGAGGCCTACGCGCTCGGCATCAACTATCTTGGCATCTGCTGCGGTGCCGGGCCGCACCACATTCGCGCACTCGCCGAAGGCCTCGGCCGGCATCCTGAAGCGAGCAGGTATTCCGCAGACATGTCGCGGCACGCGTTCTTCGGCACGAATAAGAAGATCAGGAAAGTGCAGACCGATTATCGAAGCCGCCTATGACTACTTGAGCTGAACGCCCGGTAAAGGGCGATTGCACAGCAAACCCCGGAGGTCATGCGCAAGGCACGGCTTCACGCTCAGCAGTGGCCACGACTGCGCTGTGTGCGAAGAACTCGCCCGGCTTGGAATCGATTTGTTTGGCAGCAGGCGAGTCTAGCCGCCCGGATACCCCGCGATACGGTGAGCTTTCGCTTAGTATGGCGCACCGCTTCCGACACCCGCTCGCCCTTGCTTGGACGCAGTTCGGCCGGCTAAAGCGCCGGTTACTCACAAAGAGGCACGAATGATTCTCGCAATTCTGGCGTTCCTGGGCGGCAGGCTAAAGATCCTAAGCCCATGCATCCTGCCGGTTCTGCCGTTCGTTTTCGCGCGCGCGGAGCAGCCCTTTGTGAAGAGCGGACTGCCGCTGCTCGTCGGAATGGCGCTGACTTTTGCCGCCGTGGCAACGCTCGCCGCGGAGGGAGGTTCCTGGGCCGTACACATCAATCAATACGGCCGCGTCATCGCGCTTGCGCTGATGGCCGCGTTTGCGCTGACTCTTCTTTCGAGGCGCGCGGCCGACCGGGGTCGGAGGGCATCGAGCTTGTCATGTGGCTCATCATGCGCGGCGCACTCGGCGCCCGAGTCGAGGAGCTGCACCGCTGCTATCACGTGCCGGCCTCGAACACCGCGGTCGGCCACATCATTCTGCGTGAAGTTTAAGTATTTCTTGCGACCTTCGGAGTTCCTGTGAATATCATCCTTGCAGGCGCCGGCGCGTTCGGCCTCAAACATCTGGACGCGCTGAAGCTCATCGACGATGCGCACGTCGTCTCGCTCGTGGGCCGCCAGCTCGAACCGACACGGGCCGCCGCGTCGAAATACGGCATTGCGCATGTGACGACGGAGTTGTCCGAAGCGCTTGCCCTGCCGGGCGTCGACGCCGTGATTCTCGCAACACCTACGCAACTGCACGCGGCCCAGGCGCTGCAGTGCCTGCGTGCAGGAAAGCACGTGCAAATCGAGATTCCGCTCGCGGACTCCTGGGCGGACGCCGTGCAAGTCGCGCACCTGCAGCGCGAGACGGGACTCGTGTGCATGGTCGGGCACACGCGACGCTTCAATCTATCGCACCAGTGGGTGTACAAGCGCGTGCGCAGCGCTGGGCTGACGATACTGCAGATGGACGTGCAGACCTATTTCCTGCGGCGGTCCAACATCAATGCCGCGGGCCAGCCGCGCTCATGGACGGATCATCTGCTCTGGCATCATGCCGCGCACACCGTCGACCTGTTCCAATACCAGACCGGGGATGAGATCGTCATAGCGCGCGCAGTCCAGGGGCCCGTAAATCGCAATCTCGGCATCGCCATGGACATGTCGATCCAGCTTAAGGCGCGCCGCGGCGCAATCTGCACACTCTCGCTGTCATTCAACAACGACGGACCGATTGGCACGTTCTTTCGCTATATCTGTGACAATGGCACGTATATCGCGCGCTACGACGATCTCATGAATGGGCGCGATGAGCGCATTGATGTTTCCGCAGTCGACGTATCGATGAACGGTATTGAGCTGCAGGACCGCGAGTTCTTGAGCGCGATTCGCGAACATCGCGAGCCCAATGCCAGCGTGCAGCAGGTACTCTCATGCTACCGTGTGCTGCACGAGCTCCAAGGCACGCTCGCTTGAGGGGCGGCAGCGGCGCCGCCGTTGCCGTGCTGGTTTAGGGCTGCATCGTCAGTACTACGCGAAAACGCGCTTTGCCGCTCATCATGCGCTCGTAGGCTTCGGCGGCGCGCTCGAGCGGGAAGACTTCCGTCATCGTTTTCACTCCGGCGAGCACACTGAACTCGAGCGTATCTTGAGAATCGATGGCCGTCCCGGAATACCATCCCATGATCGAGCGGCGGCCGCCGATCAGCACCAGCGCCGGAACCTTGAGCGGCTCATGAGGCGCTCCCACGATGAGTAGCTTGCCGTGAACTCCCAGGCCGCCAAGAGTCGCCGTCATTGCGTCGGCGTTCGTAACCGTTGCAAGGATGACTTTGGCGCCGCCGGCCTTGGTGAGCTCTGCCGCCACTTCCTGCGCCTGGCTGTCGATGTATTGGTGCGCGCCAAGCTTTTTAGCGAGCGCCTCTTTGTCGCTGCCGCGGGCGATGGCGATGGTTTTGAAGCCCATCTTTGCCGCAAACTGCACGCCCAGGTGGCCAAGGCCGCCTATTCCCAGAATCGCAACCGTCTCACCGGATCGAGCGCCGCTGTTGCGCAGGGCATTAAACGTAGTAACGCCGGCGCAGACCAGCGGTCCCGCCTCGACGGCGGAGAGCCCTTCGGGGAGGATCGCAAGGGCGCTTGCGTGCGCGATCATGTAGTCGGCGTAGCCGCCGTCGAGTGTCAGGCCGGTGATGCGCCCTGACCGGCAGGCAAAGAAATCACCCCGGCGACAGGCATCGCAGTGGCCGCAATACCCGCCGTGCCAACCCACGCCCACCCGTTGACCCTGCGCCACACCGGTAACGCCTGCGCCCAGGGCCTCCACGGTGCCGACAACCTCATGGCCCGGAACGCGCGGGTACTGCAACCCGGGCATCGCCCCGGTCTTGACCATCGAGTCGCTGTGGCAGATACCGCAGGCCTCAACCCTAATGCGAACAGCTCCGGCTCCGGGCTCCGGCACCTCGCGCTCAACAAGTTCAAAAGGCCCATTGGCCCGGGAGACCTGCACGGCACGCATTTTCATAAAAAACTCTCCTGTGCTTTCCAGCAACTTCCGCTGGCGGGTCTGCTCAGTCAAGGCGCGGTCGCCCCTACTCTCGCGGATGCGCCTGCGAGGCTACACTCGCAGGGCATTAGCTCCCCGCCACCCGCCGCAAAACAGGCGCGAAAACCTGTGTCGCGAGAAAAAACTTCCGTGTCCGAATGCCCCGCTGGCGAGTGCGCTATTATGGACCAATCCATATTCGACGGCCCCACCCTTTGGCATTGGGAAATCGCTGCGTGCGCCTGTTACTCCTGATTTCTGCCGCGGCCTGCGTTGCCTCGACCGCCGCAACGTCTGCTCAGACTACCGCGGGCCTCAAGCCCTACATCAAGGAGGATGCGCCCATCCTGGTGCTGAATCATGTGCGCATCATCGATGGCACGGGCGCGCTGCCTGTCGAGGATCAACGGATCGAAATCGAGAACGGGAAAATCACTCGCATTCAAAGTGCAAAACTCAAAGCCGCCTATCCGGCACACGCGAAAATCCTGGATCTGACCGGAAAGACGCTCATTCCCGGCCTCGTCGGGATGCACGAGCATCTCTTCTATACGTCGCCGGATCGCAAGAGCGACGGCTTGCTGTTATTCGGCGAAATGGCCGACAGTGCGCCGCGGCTGTATTTGGCCGGTGGTGTCACGACCGCGCGTACGGCGGGCAGCATGGAGCCGTACACCGATCTGTCGTTGAAGCAACTGATCGACGCAGGACAGCGGCCGGGACCAAAGCTGCGCATCACAGGCCCATATATCGGCGACCTCCTCGGCCGAGCACCGCAGTTGCATACTCTTACTGGCCCCGAGGATGCGGCGCGGATGGTTGACTACTGGGCGCAGGAAGGAGTCACGTCCTTCAAGGCGTACATGAGCATCACGTCTGCCGAGTTGAAAGCGGCGATCGACCATGCGCATGCAAGAGGCCTCAAGATTACGGGCCATCTCTGCGCAGTCGGCTTTCGCGAAGCCGCGGCACTGGGTATCGACAACCTCGAGCATGGAATTGTGGTCGATACCGAGTTTTATCCAGGCAAGAAGCCGGACGAATGCCCCGCGCAGGAAGCATTTTCCGACTTCGTGAGGAACGTTGAGATTGGCGGCGCCCCGGTACAGGAGATGATCCGCGACCTCGTCGCCCATCATGTTGCCGTCACCTCCACACTCGCGGTTTTCGAAGTCACCGTAGCGAACCGCCCGCCGTTATCAAAAGAGACTCGAGCGGCCAAGGCGCTTGCGCCGCAAGGATGGGCGACCTACCTCAAGGTCCGCAGCACCTTAGCCGAGGAAAACGATCCGGCAGATGCAGTGGCGCTGAAGAAGGAGATGGAATTTGAGCGCGCCTTTGTCGGCGCCGGCGGCCTGCTGCTTGCGGGCTGTGATCCGACCTCCTTCGGCGGCGTGTTGCCCGGCTACGGAGATCAGCGCGGCCTCGAGCTCCTGGTAGAGGCGGGATTCAGCCCGGTAGAAGCGATTCACATCGCGACCGAGAACGGTGCGATCTATCTTGGCGAAGAGGCGACGATTGGATCCATCGCGATCGGGCGCGCGGCCGATCTTGTTGTGTTGGCGGGAAATCCTGCTGCCAACATCGATGATGTCGAGAAGGTCGAGACCGTGTTCAAGGATGGGGTGGGATTTGATCCCATCAAGCTGACCGAGTCCGTGCAGGGGCTCATGGGCATTCGCTAGGAGGAGCGGATCACGTGGCCGCCTCCAGCACGCCTGCGCCTCCCCGCAATTGTCCGCGATAACAACCAGGACCCAGGGGAAGCAGATTCAGTGCAAACCGTAGAGGAAGCGCTCGCCGCGGCGCAGCGCAAGGCGGAGAACCTGTTTGCCGAGGTCGTCGCCACCGATCTCATTCGGCCGGGTTTACTTGAAAGTGAGCTCAGTACGCTTATTCATGAGCTCGCCAACAGCCGCTTCGGCGTACGCCGTCACTGGCACAAACGGGTCGTCCGGTGCGGCGAGAATACGGTGCTCAGCTATTATGACGACCCACCTGATCGGCGCATTGGGGCGGACGACATCGTCTACCTGGATTTTGGGCCGTTATTCGGCGAGTGGGAAGCCGACTTCGGGCGAACCTACGTGCTAGGCAAGGATCCGCGCAAGCATCAGCTCGTACACGATATCGCAGCGGCTTTTCGCAAAGGCAAACATCTCTACATCAGCGAGCCAGACCTGACCGCCGGGGCGCTTTACGACTATGTGAGCGATCTCGCCAGAGCCGCCGGCTGGGAGTTCGGCAACAGCACCGCGGGGCACCTCATCGGCCATTTTCCGCACGAGAAAAACGTCGGCCCCACAGGGCCATTTTCAATCCGGCACGACAACTCCATCAAGCTGCGCGAGCGCGATGCGGCCGGCGCAGCGCGCCACTGGATTCTGGAAATCCACTTCGTCGACCGCACACGCATGTTTGGCGGATTCTTCGAGGAACTGCTGACGATTGGTCCGGCGTAATCCGCAGCGCCACTGCCTTAATTGCCCCCGGTAGAGGGCCGCTGATACAGGCGCGTGATGTTCGCCTTCGCGATCATTTTTCCGGAGATGATGTAATCCACATCGGCCGCGGTTGCGCTGGCCGGGACGTCCAAATGATCGACACTCAAGGCATAAACCGTGATCACGTAATGATGGGGTGGATCGCCCTGGTCAGGACACGGACCGTAATAGTGAGGCTGCGGCGCATCCCCATCAGGGGTGCCTTGCCGGGCACCTGATGGCAGACCGGCTCCGCCGGCTGCGCCTGCCTGCCGCGGTAATTCGTCTGTCGTCGCCGGCAGATCATAGACGACCCAATGCCACCAGCCTGACTGCGGCGGCTTATAGGGATCGTACATCGTCACGGCGAAACTCTTCGTAGCCGCCGGCGCCCCGCTCCACTTCAGGGCCGGGGAGTGATTGGTTCCGTGACAGCCAAAATCGTTCGCGACGAATTCCTCGCGGATTAACTTTCCCGGCGGCAGGTCCGGGCTCATCAGTCGAAACGCGGGCGGCGCCGCCGCGACGGCAGTTCCGCCGAGCACAACGGCACCTGCGAAAATACAAAGCAGCGCCCGGGCATGTGACTTTTTGTCAATGCGGCGCATATGCCTTCCAGGCCTCATCGACAATGTAGGCATGAATCGCCTCGGCGTCGGAGCGCGACAGGACGTCATCCCAGCGGCCCATGCCGAGCGGCACGAGCGCACCGTTCAGCACAATGTCGTAGAACATCTTGTGCTGGTCCGCACTCAGGCGGCGCAGGTCCGGCAGCACGCCGCGACCGAGCATGTGACAGCGCCCGCAAAAGCGATTGTAGAGAACCTCGCCGGCGGCGATTCTGGCAGGCGGCCCTTCGCGCCGCGGCGGCTCGGGAAACGGCGCTTCGGCGAGGACGGGCGGCAGCGGCACGGCGCCGCCGCCGATTTTGAAGGCGATGATCCGCCCCTCGTTGTCGCGCGTGTACGCGGCTGAGTCCTTGGGTAGCGGGTAGTTGACCGCGTTACCACCGTAGCCCGCGAGCACCGCGACGTATTGAGTGCCCGCAACGCGGTAAGTCATCGGGGCGGCGAGCACACCGGTTCCGAGCTGTACGTGCGCCAGACGATTGCCGCTGTCGGCCGCATACACGTTGAGATATCCGGCCGCGTCGCCCTGGAACACGAGCCCGCCTCCCGTCGACAGCACGCCCCCGTCCCAGTCGCTTGAGGTTGGCACTTCCCAGGCAAGGCGCTGATGTACCGGATCCCAGGCACGCAGGAAGCCGCGGCTCTTCGCCGGCGGCAGACCGCGATCGAGCACCTGCAGCGTCGGCAGCGGCCCGTACAGGCTTTTCAACTCTTTCGGGTCGTAGTCCTCCGGCGTGAATGCCGGCACCGTGAACCAGCCTTCGATGAGCCCGGCACGCTGCTTCGCGGAGTCCATGTACACCATCGGCCATTCCATGGCCGGGATATAGGTGAGGTGGGTCTGCGGGTCATACGACATCGGCTGCCAGCTGTGCGCGCCCGAATTGGCCGGGAACAACAGCGTCGCATGCTTGGTGTAGTCGGCGCTGGGGTTCGGGATCGGCCGGCCCGTCTTCGGGTCGATGCCCTTGGTCCAATTCACAAACGCAAAATTGTTAGCCGACAGCAGTTCACCTGTGCTGCGGTCGAGCACGTAGTAGTAGCCGTTCTTGGACGCCTGCATCAGCACTTTGCGCGCCCCGTGACCCAAGTCAAGATCGGCAAGGATCATCTTCTGGGTGCTGTCGTAGTCCCAGCGATCGCCCGGAGTAGCCTGGTAGTACCAGGCGAGCTCACCCGTTTCGGCGTGTATGGCAATGATTGCCGCGGTATACAGGTCGTCGCCGCCATTACGGCCGCCTTCTTTGATGTTGTATGGCGCGCCGTTCGCGGTGCCGATGTATATGAGCTTAAGGTCCGGATCGTAATTGATTCCGTCCCACACGGTGCCGCCGCTGCCGGCGTCCCAACGATGGCGGGGATCCCATGTTTTCGCAGCCGCCGTCAGATGCTCCTGCTCTTGAGGTCCGAGCTTTGGATCGTGCGGTACGGTATAAAAGCGCCAGCGCAGGGCGCCGGTATCCAGATCGTAGGCACCGACGTAGCCGCGGCCGCCGGCAAAGTCGGCACCGCCGCTACCCACCACAATGAGGCCACCGGCGATGATCGGCGCTCCGGATACGGTATAGGGCGATTTCGGGCCGCGGGCGGGCAGCGTATCCACTTTCCACAGTCTGCGGCCCGTGGCAGCGTCGAGCGCATGCAAGTAGCCATCGAGGGCGCCCACGTAGACTCGTCCCTTCCAGACGGCAAGTCCCCGATTGACTGCGTCACAGCAGGCATAGCGGCCCCATTGCCCATCGACTTGCGGATCGTACGTCCACAGCTCACGTCCGGAAGCCGCATCCACGACGTACACCCGGCCGAAATTGCCGACGGCGTACATCACCCCGTCTATGACGATCGGAGTCGCCTCAAGCCCGCGCCGAGTGCCCATATGGTACTGCCAGGCGAAACCGAGCCGTGCGACGTTGCCCGCGTTGATGTCGCGCAAGGGCGAGTAATAAGTGCCGGCGCCGTCCCTGCCTGGCGTGAACCACTGATCAGGCTCATCCGCTGCGTGCGCGAGCCGTGCGGCATCGAGGCTGCCCGCGCTTGGATGAGGGGGCGCCGGCGGCGCCGCGGGTGCGGCGACCGGCGCAGGCTGGGCGCTGCACGCGCACAGGGCGGACGCCACGATCACCGGCACGAGGGCTGCGCGCAACGTCGAACGCAGCTGAGCGTTCAACCCGTAAAAGGTCGGGAGCTGCAAGCGTGCAATGTTAGATGCAGTCATGTTGGTGTGCGTCGTTCAGAGGAGTTCGTAGACAAAAACGTAAGATGATCCTTTGGCATCGCGCGGATGGAGCTTCATCTCGCCTTTGGCGCCTGCATATTTACCCGAGCCGCCGGTAATCACCAGAAGCGAATCGCCGCTATCGTAAAACGGGCCTTCCACGGTGATCTGACCGCCCTTGAGCAACAAGGTCCAGAAGCATTCCCAACTCTTTCCGGCGACCACGCGCACGCAGTAGCCTTGATCTCTGCCAAGCTGCGTCTTGTTGCTCGCATCGTATACCGGATTTGCGAATGTCAGCAGATCGCCGGCTGAATCACCCTTGGCGCCCAGATCGAGCGTGGCATCCGTTACAGCGTGCTCGATCACCTCAATGCGCTCGCCGGCAGCCGCCGGCAGCGCAGGAAGAGCTGCAATGGCGCCCGCGGCAATGAGTACAAGTTTATTCATGGTAATTCATGGTCTACCTTCATGAGGTTAGCTACGCTCGATGCACCGGCGAGCCCGGCACCCGAGTACTTTTCTTGGCCGGATCATCGAATACGCGCGCGCCCAGCCCGCACCTGAGTCCCCCTTGGTAAGATGCGCCAGCTGTCGAGGCAGAAGCAACCGTCCCGAACCGTGCGCGCACGATCATGCACCGTAAACCCCTGCTGGCGCAGCTCACACCTGACGAGCCTCCTGCGCGCCATGATCATAGCGGGCGACGAAGTCGCATGAGCACGCTTGCGGCCGAGGAGCACTTCGCGTGAACGCTGACGCCCGGGCAACTTTGCAGGCCGATGCCGCGCAGCTGCAGGCGCTTGGCTATACATCAAAGTTCGACCGCAGCATGAGCGAGCTTGAGAATTTCTCGCTTGGATTTACTTATCTGTCGCCCGTCGTAGGTGTCTATAGCCTTTTCGCCTTCGCGCTCGCCGCAGGCGGGCCGCCCATGTTCTGGTGGTATCTGCTCGTCGGCATCGGTCAGATGTTCGTGTGCCTGGTATTCGGCGAAGTCGTCTCGCAATTTCCCATCTCCGGCGGCCTGTACCCATGGGCGCGCCGTCTCGTTGGCAAGCGCTGGGCATGGATGGCAGGGTGGCTGTACGGTTGGGCGCTGCTGGTCTCGATAGCGGCGGTTGCCACCGGCGGGGCGCCGTTTCTAGCGCAGCTGCTCGGCTTCGCGCCGACGCCCGCAATCACGACGGGCATTGCTCTTGGCATGATTGTGATAGCCACTGCCTGCAATATGAGCGGCACGCGCCTTTTGGCGCGCGTTGCCATGTTCGGATTCATCTGCGAACTCATCGGAGCGCTCGCCGTCGGCGGCTATCTGCTGGTGTTTGCGCGCCACCAGCCCTTCGGCGCGCTCTTCAATTCCTTCGGCATACGCGCTGGCGGCAGTTACCTGCCGGCGTTCCTGGCCGCGGCGCTCGCGGCCATGTTTTGTTACTACGGATTCGAGGCTTGCGGTGACGTGGCGGAGGAGACGCCAGATGCCAGCCGGATGATCCCCAAGGCCATGCGCATGACCATTTATGTCGGAGGCGCCGCTGCGATGCTGGTGTGTGTTGCGCTCATTCTCGCCGTGCCCGATATGCCGGCGATGATCTCCGGAAGGGACCCGGACCCGGTAGCGACCATTCTGCGCGCCGCGATGGGCGAATTCGGATTTCGCGCCGTGCTCGCGGTCGTCCTCGTATCCTTCATCTCCTGCGCACTGAGCATCCAGGCGGCCGCGAGCCGCCTGCTGTTTGCGTACGCGCGCGATGAGATGATTGCGGGCAGCGGGCTCTTCAGCCGCATGTCGCCGCGAACGCATGTTCCGGTTTGGGCATTGTTCGTAGCCGGGGTGGTACCGGCTTTGATCGCATTGTCCGGCCTGTGGCTGCAGAATGCGGTCAGCACGATCATCAGTTTCGCCTCGGCAGGAATCTACATGTCCTTTCAGATGCTCATCCTCGCGGCGCTCTTCGCAAGAGCGACCGGCTGGAAGCCAAGCGGCCCCTTCACGCTCGGACGCTGGGGATGGCCCGTAAACATCATTGCTCTGCTCTATGGCGTCAGCGCGATCATCGACATGATTTGGCCGCGCAGCCCCCAGGACCCCTGGTACAGCAACTACGGGATGATCGTGACGGCAGCGGCGGTCATCGCACTGGGTGCGATCTACATGCTCGCGGCAAAGCCCTACGAGCGCGGCGACGCTCCGGCCGGCGACGCGCACCTCCTCGGCAGATGACTGACATGCATCAACATCGCGCGCGCGAGCATCGCTGATGCACGGCACCGCAGAAGCGGCACCGCTCGCAGGCGCGCTTGCGCATACGCTGCGGCCGCGCCACGTTACGATGATCGCCTTGGGCGGCATCATCGGCGCCGGCATCTTCGTCGGCAGCAGCGCCGCCATCAACATTGCCGGACCGGGCGTGCTCCTGAGCTATGCGCTCGGCGGCCTGCTCGTCTTCTTCATCATGCGCATGTTGGGCGAAATGGCGCATGCGCGCCCCGGTCTTGGCACCTTCGCAGAATATGCGGCGCTGGGCCTCGGACGCTGGGCGGCGTTCATGACCGGCTGGCTCTACTGGTATTTTTGGGTGATCACAGTCGGCGTGGAGACGATTGCGGGGGCCAAACTGCTGCAGCCATGGCTGCAGCACTCCGGAATTGACGCGCCGGTGTGGGAAATCGGCCTCGTCCTGGTGTCGATGATGACGGCCACCAATCTCTTTTCTGTCAGAACCTACGGCGAGCTGGAATTCTGGTTTGCACTGCTCAAAGTCGCAAGCATCAGTGCGTTCATCCTGGTGGGCATCGCGTTCATCGCAGTCTTCGGCCCTCCCCTGACGCATACCTATCAGGTACTGGCGGGCGACGGCGGGGCGTTGCCAAATGGCTGGCAAACGGTGCTCACTGCCATTCCGATCGTCATCTTCTCCATGATGGGCAGCGAGGTTGCCACCATCGCGGCGGTCGAGTCAGCCCGCCCCGCCGAGAACATCGCGCGCGCCGTACGCACCGTGGCGTTGCGCATTTTGATCTTCTATGTGCTCAGCATCGCGGTAGTCATCGCCATCGTCCCGTGGCGCACATTGCCGATCGGATTTTCCCCGTTCATCATCGCGCTCAATGCAATGCATATCCCCGGCGCCGCACCGGTGATGGCGGTCATTGTCCTCACGGCGGTTCTTTCCTGCCTCAACTCCGGAATCTACATCACCTCGCGCATGCTGCACGAACTTGCGAAGAGCGGGGACGCGCCGCAAGCCTTCGCCGCCACCGCCGGCAATCGCGTGCCGCGGCTCGGCATCCTTCTTGGCAGTGTCGTGGGCTTCCTCGCCGCGACCGCGTCAATCGTTTCGCCGAACGGCGTGTTCCTTTTTCTGATCAACACCTCCGGCGCCATAATCTTGATGATCTACATGGTCGTTGCAATTGGAGAGATCCGCCTGCGTCATCGGCTCGAAAGCGCGGGCGAACACCTGTCGCTCAAGATGTGGCTCTTCCCGTGGCTCAGCTGGGCAGTCGTTGCCGGCATCGCCGCAGTCCTGGTTTTGATGGCGATCACGCCTAATCTGCGCGAGCAGCTTCTGTGGAGCGCGGTAAGCGTTGTGGTCATTGCCGTGGCGTACGCCGTACGCAGCCGCATGGCGCCCGTTTCGCGCCAGTAGGACAGACTTAACCGCCGTTGCGCACGGCGGTACCTGCCCGGTCAGCCGTGCAGACGCGCGCCGCTAAAGCGTCACCGCTTCTCTTGCTCGCGTTCGTCGAGATACGCCTTGAGCGCATCCGATCCGCCGATCAGTCGGCCCGCTATGAATACCTGCGGCACCTTTGCAGCGCCGCTCACAGCGCGCACCGAGTTCATTGTGACCCCGTGACCCAGATCAACGCGCTCGAAGGGAATGGCGCGCTCTTCGAGCATTTTCTCCGCCCGTTCACAAAAAGGACACCCCGGACGCGCGAACATCATCACCGCGCCCATGCGCCGCGACGGATCAAGATACGCAAGGATGGTATCCGCGTCGGAGATCTCGAACGGATCACCCGCCTTGTCCGGTTCAATGAACATTTTTTCGATACGGCCGTCGGTGACGAGCATCGAGTAACGCCAGGAACGCTTGCCCAACCCAACTTCGCCCTTGTCGACCAGCATGCCCATGGCGGCTGTGAAACTCGCTTCCGCATCCGGCAGAAAGGTGAGATCGGCAGCGTTCTGCTCGCGCTGCCACGCATCCATCACGAAGGGGTCGTTGACGGACAAGCATACGATCTCATCCACGCCATGCTTGCGCAGCTCCGCCGCGAGCTCCACGAAACGCGGCACATGACCCGTCGAGCAAGTTGGCGTGTAGGCTCCTGGCAGTGCAAATAACACGACACGGCGCCCTTTGAAGATCTCTTCCGAACGGACGTTCGTGACCACACCGTTGCGTAGTGCCTTGAAAATGACGTTCGGCACTGCGGATCCTTCGCGGCTCGCGGGCATTGTCATCCTCCTAACATGGCGTCGCTGTTCCGAGAACAGAAGCAACTGCAGACTCGAGGCTTCGAACCGTCGGCGCCGTCCATATGGAGGCGCCGAACTCGAGTGGTCATAAGATTGACCACGCAGTCATGTCAGCCCAGTATGCCACTGTTAGCCGCTGCCGCGGGTCCCGCAAATCTTGTTGCTGCGGTCCCGACGCGCCGGAGCGGCCGCCCGGGTCTCAAGCGCAGAGGAATCAGATGATGCTCGCCGAGAGTGTTCTGCCGTACGCTCCCTCCTCGCGCGCCGCAACTAACCGGCTCGGACGAGCCACGGGGCGTGACCGTAACCTTGCGAGGTGCAGCTCATGAGTAGCCACTATCATGCGCTCGTGTGGATTGATCACCGCGAGGCGAAGGTGTTTCAGTTCAACGCGACGGAGGTCGATCGCGCGACCGTGCGCAGTTCCCATCCGGACCAGCACATTCATCACAAGGCGAATTCCGGCGATAGCGGCCACGCGCCGCTCGATCAGGAGTTCTTCAAACGTGTGGCTGAGGCCATCGCGCACGCCGGGGCCATACTGATCACGGGTCCGGCGAATGCGAAGACTGAGCTCGTGGCTTATATCAAGCGGACCCAACCGCAGCTTGCGCAACGGATTTCCGGCGTTGAAGCTCTGGATCACCCAAGCGACGGCGCACTGCTTGCTCTCGCCCGGTCCTTCTTCAAAGCCGACGACCGAATGCATCCGCAAGCGCATCGCTAGAGATTGAGGGCGACGCGGGCGACGACGCCGGGATCGCGGCCGGTAGAGTGTCAGCGGATCGAACCGGCTCGATCCCTGAGATCGGTAAACGAGCGCCGTGAACGCAACTCCGCGTCGACCCTGAATGTGCGACCTTGAGCTTGGGGAAAAAGCAGATTTGTGCGCAAGGCGCGGCGAACCGGTCGCAGGTGCGGCCGCAGGCTCGCTTGGCAACGTACAGCCTTGCGCGCCACCCGCGAAAAATGATCGAGCGCTCAAGAGAAACCCATTAGCATCAGCGCAGCGTCCCCTCGAGAAATCCCGTGACTAAGTATCCCGCAGAGGCAGCAGCGCTCGATGCGCGTCTCGATGAAGCGCTTGAGGAAACTTTTCCGGCGAGCGACCCGGTCGCGGTTCATGCGGCAGAGGTGCCCGCGCTCAAGAGCGTGCTGCGCTGCCACCCTGCACACCGTGACGACATAGGCGATCTGCTGACTCGTCGGCCGCTCCCGGCACCGGGGCTGGATCGCCTTGGCGCATTTTTGTTCCTCAATCACCATGGCCCGCAGACCTTCGCGCCCGGCAACCAGGGGCTGCCATTCGGTCCGCATCCGCATCGCGGCTTCGAAACAGTCACCTTCATAATCCAGGGCGTACTGGCGCATCGCGACACCGCGGGGCACGAGAGTGTCATCGGTGCCGGCGGCGTGCAGTGGATGACGGCCGGTAGCGGGCTCGTCCACGAAGAGATCTCGCCTGCAAGCTTCAAACGCGACGGCGGTCCGCTTGAGATCCTGCAACTGTGGGTCAATCTGCCGGCGCGACTTAAGAACACCCCGCCGCGCTATGTTGGCCTCCCGCCGAATGCAGTCCCGGCGATTCGCGCCGATGACGAGGGTCGCGCCACCGTCAACCTCATCGCCGGAACCTGGCACGGGAAGGACGGCCCGGTACATTCGCTGACTGGCGTATTCATGGCGACAGTGGAATTGGCACCCGGAGGGCGGGTGAGCTTTGACGCTCTGATCGGGCGCGATGTGTTTCTATACGTCGTACGCGGTGACCTGAATGTCAATGGAACCGCCGTGCATCCCTATGAGTTGGTTGAGTTTGGCGCAGGTGACGCGCTCGAAATCGAGGCGGCCACGCAAGCCGTTTTCCTATTCGGCCATGCGAGCCCGATGGAGGAGCCGGTGGTTGCCCACGGACCTTTTGTCATGAACTCAGCAGATGAGATCCGGCAGGCGTATGCGGACTATCGTGCAGGCCGCTTCGAGGCCTAAGGCTAAGACTCATGATCTTGGCGCGCGCAGCGGATTTTGCTCCGTGCCTGTTCTTTAAGCGCTTAAACCGGGGATCCGTCTTCGGTAAGGGGTATCGATGAAAATCGGCTTTCTTGGACTTGGACAAATGGGTGCTGCCATCGCGGCCAATCTCGTACGCGCGGGCCATGACGTCGCCGTGTGGAATCGGTCGGCCGGCAAATCACGCCCCCTTATCGATGCGGGCGCCACGCTAGCGGCAACTGCCGGGGATGCCGCCGCGAAGAGCGACGTCGTCTTTAGCATGCTCGCCGACGATGCAGCGCTTTACGCGGTGCTGAGCGGCAAGGACGGACTTCTGGCAGACCTTAAGGCGGGCGCTCTGCATATCTCGATGAGCACAATCGCCGTCGCTACGGCCGACGATGTCGCGGTGCGCCATGCCGAGCGTCAGCAACGCTTTCTCGCGGCGCCTGTTTTTGGCCGGCCTGAAGCCGCGGCCGCGGCGAAACTGTTCGTTGTCGCCGCCGGCGCCGCAGCAGACCTGGAGAGCGCAAGGCCGCTGTTCGCGGCCATCAGTCAACGGCTGTTCTACATCGGAGAGAGGCACTCGGCTGCAAATCTTGTGAAGCTGTGTGGCAACTTTATGATCCTGGCGGCAATCGAGGCCATGGCAGAGGCGATGACGCTCGCCGAGAAGGGCGGTGTCCCAAAGAGCAAATTGCTGGAGGTGTTGACTGGCACGTTGTTCGATGCGCCGCTCTTTCGCACCTACGGCGCCATTCTCGCGGAGGAAAAATTCCGGCCGGCGGGGTTTGCGGCGCCGCTTGGGCTGAAGGACATGCGGCTTGCGAGCCAGGCGGCGGAAAGCGAGCGCGTACCGATGCCGCTCCTCAGTCTGCTGCGCGATCATCTGCTGCAGACGATCGCCACCGAAGGCGAGGAGATTGATTGGTCAGGGATCGGACGTAGCATCGCCAGAAACGCAGGCCTTTAATAGAGCAGCGATTCAGGCGAGAAAACTCCCGTGCCAGCGTGCCCCGGTGAGCGCAAGGCGCTTTCACCGGGTGCTATGCTCGTGCGCATAAGACACGGAGACAGACCCCATGCGTCGAATCACGATATCTGTCGATGATACGCTCGCCGATACCTTCGATCGCCTGGTCAAAGAGAAGGGCTACGGCAATCGCTCCGAGGCATTCCGCGATCTACTGCGCGGTGCCTTAGGGGAAGAGCGGCTGCAGGAGGGTACTGCCAAATACTGCGTCGGCGCCCTGAGCTACGTATACAACCACCATGAGCGCCAGCTATCACGCCGGCTGACGAGCATGCAGCATGACCACCACGACATTACGGTCTCGGCGATGCATGCGCATCTTGATCACGACAACTGCATCGAGACCGTGATTCTGCGGGGCCCCACGCACACGGTCACGCGCTTTGCGCAGGCGGTCATCGCGCAGAACGGGGTGCGCCACGGCAATTTCTATCCCGTCCCGATCGACACGGCGGCGTCCGCAACCAAACACCCCCACGTTCACGCTCGCCCTTACACGTAACCATTAGAAGCGGCGCCGACGTTTTCGCGTGGCCCCGCTCGCAGCACCGGCCGCCGCCGCGCCGGCGACCGATAAGCCCCGGGTGCATCCAATTCGCCCTGGCGTTCGTATATGGGTGTGACGATTTATAGGATCGTCATACAACCCGGCAAGCGTATGAGGCCACCCAAAAAGATCCTGTGAACCGTCGGCGCAGCGTGTCCGATGAATGAGAGACCGCGGGCCGGGCGAAGGCGCACCTATGTGAAAGGCGGGAAAATGGGCGTTGCCGGACGTTGCGGAGCAGCACTTCGGCCGAGGGTCGCATGCCGCCACCAAGTCATGACGCCCGCACATTCATCCGAGTTGCTGGGGCCCGCACTGCCACTTCGGCCGGAGCGGCAATTGCCGCCCTCTTGCGACCGCCATCGTCGAGTGCCTCAATGCGACGAGCACGCATCTGCCGCCGAGCTTCGCCACATCGAGCATCAGAACGGCACGGCAGCGCACGCATCGTGAAACCAATAGACACACTCAGGCGTAGGCATGGGCAGGCGCAAAGCGGCGCTACTGTTGCTCGCCTTATGCGCAGAGCCGTCCGCGGTTGCAGCCGTGCGCTTTGCCGCTGCGCCATAGCTGCTGCGAGTGCGTTCTGCGGCTCGTGGGCAAACGCAGAGCCGGCGCCTGACGTGGAACTTGCGGCCGTCATGCCGTTACTCGATCAAGTCACCGTCACGGCCAAGCGGATGGAGCTTTTGGGCACGGCCGCGACGGCAAGCGTCGGGGTGGTGGCTGATGAGGAAATCCAGCTCACGCCTGCTTATCGTCCGGGGCAGTTCCTGGAAACCGTTCCGGGTTTGATCGTGACGCTGCACAGCGGCGAGGGCAAAGCGAACCAGTTCCTGATGCGTGGCTATAACCTCGATCACGGGACGGATCTTGCTACATTTGTCGACGGCATGCCCATCAATCAGCCGACGCATGCGCACGGCCAGGGCTATACGGATCTCAATTTCCTGATCCCTGAGCTCGCGGACGAGTTCACATACACCAAGGGCACGTACTACCCGAGTGTGGGGGACTTCGGCGCCGTCGGTTCCGTGCGGATCAACTATCGGGACGCAGTGCCCGATGAACTCATCGGCTCGGCCGGCACATTCGATTTCCAGCGTGTGCTCGCTGCCGGCTCCTCCGCGCTCGGAAATGGCCAGCTCTTGGCCGCCTCGGAGATACAGCACTACGACGGTCCGTTTGTAACTCCCGACGATGCCCGCAAGGTCAACGAGGTGCTGCGCTACAGCGAGGGCGACGCGCGCAACGGCTACTCCGTCACGGGCATGTACTATCACCAGCTGTGGACCAACACGACCGACATCCCGATCCGCGCAATCGAGGCAGGGATTGTTCCAGACCGATTCGGCACCCTGAATCCGACCGACGGCGGGCGCGCGCAGCGCGCGAGTCTCTCATTTCAGTTCCGTGAGAGCCTGGGCACCGGGCAATTCTCGGCAAGCGCGTTCTACATCTACAACCAACTCCATTTGTACAATGACTTCACTCATTATCTCGTCGATCCCGTGCACGGTGATCAGGAGGACCAGTTTGAGAATCGTCGCGTGACAGGCGGCGCGGCGGATTTCACGCTGCCGGTATCCTTAGCTACGTTTCAAAACGAGATTTCAGTCGGTGTGTTCACGCGTTACGACGTTCTGGGCCTCGGGCGCCTGCCCAGCGAGGATCGCGTGCCGCTCGCGCCGCAGAATGACTCCGCGTCTTTCTCCAATTCGGATCAAGTGTATCTATTCGCCGGCGCCGCCTATGTGCAAGCGACTACACACTGGAGCCCGACGCTGCGCAGCGTGCTTGGATTTCGTGACGACTATCAACATGGAACCGACGTCGACTACCTGGCGAGGTTGCACGAAACGGCCGGGTATACCAACGGGGGCACGGCAGACCAGTTCCTATTCCAGCCCAAGGGCAGCCTGATCTACACCCCGGTCGACTATCTCGAATTTTACCTGAGCGCCGGGCGAGGCTTTCACAGCGCCGATCTGCGCGGAGTCAATCAGGACACGAGCGTGGACTTGGGACTTCCTCATACACCCCTGCTTGCCAGGCAGGAGGGGCAGGAGGTGGGCATGCGCGCGCAGGTGCAGCGCGACCTTACTTTGACATTCGCGCTCTATAACTTGTGGCAGCAGTCCGAGACCATTATTGACCCGGACGTGGGTGCGGATACGGCAGGTCCTCCGAGCCGACGCTATGGGTACGAAGTCAACGTGACGTACAGGATGTTTCGATGGTTGGAGTTCTATGGCAGCTATTCAGGTAACCATGCGCGCTTCACCCGGGATTTCGATGATGGTACCGGTCACTTGGGCAGGTACATCACCGATGCACCGGATGCAACCGGCGCGTTTGCGCTGTATGTGACGAACCTCGGTCCGTGGAGCGCTGGCCTGGAATACCGGTATCTCGGCGGCTACCCTCTCTCTTCAGGTCCCTGCATCGACTCGGCGGCCGCAAAGGATTTCCCTGCCACCCCGAGCTGTGCCAGCGCTCCGACGCTTGCCGGACAGGTGAACGGCAAAGGCTTCGGAGAATTGAACATGGACGCCCATTACGCCTTCTCGGGCGGCTGGGGCGCCTCCCTCGGGCTCTACAACATCCTGAATTCTCACGCTGCTGCGGCGCAGTTCTGGTATGTAGACCGTCTGAAGTCCGAGATCGCGGCCTATCCAGACGGACGGGCAGATATCCACGAGCACCCTCTCGAACCCATCATGGCGAGGTTCACGATCTCAAAAGCATTCGGCATGTGACGGCCGCAATACGGAACCCCTTCCCTCGGCCGCCGCACCGATCAATCCGGTTCATTACGACCGGTCCCTTGCGATGCGAACTTCCGCGGGCTTGCCGGTGTCGCTTTTCTGTCACGCGAGAGTACATGAAATAATTAAGGCCGCCGCGGCTCGCACGGCGGCGCTGAATTAGCATAGACTCGCAGGACAAACGAAGACTTCCTGCAGAACATGCGCACCGGTCCCGCACGTCAACGCAGCCGCAAGCTCATCGCCAGCATCCTGCTCGTGGCGCTTGCGTTTCGTGCCCTCGTACCCGCGGGCTTCATGCCGGCGGCGGACCACCCATTTTCCCTGGAGATTTGCCCCGACGGTTTCCCGGCACAACTGCTGCATTCCGGGATGGATCATGAGCACGGCATGCACCATTCCAAGGGTGCTGCGCATTCCCATTATTCCGCACAATCTGAACACTGCGTCTTCGCGGCGGTAACGAGTGCCGGACCGGCCACTTACGCGCTCGCGGTGCGCCTGCCGCTCGATAGTTCCTTTACTCCGCTCTTTGACGGCGCTCGTTGCATTTATCGGGCGCAGCGGTTTCGTGTCCACCAGCCACGCGCCCCGCCCCTGCCCGCCTGACTCGAGCTTCGTTCGCGCCGCACGCGCTCGGTGAACACCGGCCGCACTATGCGTGCGCGTCCTTCGCCGCTATACGCGTTCGCTTGAGCGAGCGCAGAGCATTTTCCAATGCAACAGTCCTTCAGTAGGCTATTTATCCCGCCACTTGCGGGCGTGCTGCTGTGCACGGACCCCGCGTCGAGCTTTGCCTGTGCGACCTGCGGCTGCACGCTCAGTGCCGACGCGGCCATGGGCTATTCGGCTAGCGCCGGCTGGCGAATCAACCTCGAGGATGACTACATCAACCAGGATCAGCTGCGAAGCGGTACCGGCACCTCGACCCCGTCGCAAGTGGTCAATGCGCCATCGGATCCGGCGCTGGGTGGCGGCGAGATCGAGAAGCAGACGATCAACCGCTATCTGACGTTGGGAATCAATTACAGTCCGAACTCGAGCTGGAACCTCAATCTGCTCGTGCCCTACGTCAATCGCGACCACACGACCTACGGAGTGCAGCTGGCGCCGTATAGCGCAGCCGAATCGGCCCCGGATGAGATCAGTGGCGCTCACGTCTCGGGGCTGGGCGACATCCGCCTCATCGGCAGCTACCAGGGTCTGCTGCCGACCCACAACCTCGGTCTGCAGTTCGGAGTAAAGCTTCCGACCGGCCAGTATGGCACCCGGGTGGACTTCAGCTCGGGTCCGAACGCCGGAACACCGCTGGACGCCAGTCTGCAAGTGGGTACCGGCAGCACCGACCTGATCGTCGGTGCGTACTATTATCAGGCCGTCTCTCAGGACTTCGACGCCTTTATCAATGGTCAATTTCAGGCGGCCGTGGCAGAGCGCCAGGATCAGCCGGGCAACGACTTCCGACCGGGCAACTCGGCTACCATGAGCCTGGGAGTTCGCTACGAAGCCACTCCCCGGTGGGTACCGCAGCTGCAGCTGAACCTGTATCACAAGAGTGCGGATCAGGGCGCGCTCGCCGACCGGCCCGATACTGCCGGCACTGTGCTCTATTTGAGCCCTGGCCTGACAGTGCCGGCTGTGTGGCATATGCATGTCTACGGCTTCGTGCAACTGCCGCTCTACAGCAAGCTCGATGGCTATCAAGTCTTCCCACACTGGACCGCGAGCGTGGGAGTCAGTTATGCGTTCTGAGCGCGGACTTAGATGAATCGTTACCCGCACTACACATCGCCGGCGCGCAGGCTCACCGCGCAACTGCTGGCGTGCGCGAGCTTGCTCGCCACGGCCGGCCATTCGGCTGATATCGCGGCATCGGTAAGCGTGAGCAATGCCTGGATCCGCTGGCTGCCGGCCAATTTGCCGGCGGCGGGCTATGCAACCGTGCGTAATCTCGGCGATCAGCCTGTCACCTTAAGCGGCGCATCCACGCCCGACTACGCAGTCATCATGTTCCATCAAAGCCGCAATCAACTTGGCGTGGAGCAGATGGTACCGATCGACAGCATCCGAATCGAGCCTCGCTCTCAAGTGAGCTTCGCGCCGCAGGGCTTCCACATCATGCTGATGCAGCCGCAAAGAGACATCCAGCCCGGAGATCACGTTTTACTAACGCTGCGCTTCGCCGACGGCCAATCGCTGCCGGTTCAATTCGCGGTGCGCAGGCCCGATGGCAGCGCGGTCAAGGGTGCGACCGATGCACGCGGCGGGTAGCCCCTGATGGCACCGCGACCCAAATTCCAAGGTGATGGCGCCCCGCTGCGCACTACGCGTCGCACCGTACTGCAAGGAGGGGCCGCAGGTGCGGCGCTCGCCGCGTGCGGCCTCATGCCGCGCTCAGCGCTGGCGAACACGCTGCGTATTGGTGAGGAAGCGCCGCCCGCTACCCTGACCACTTTGGACGGCGAGCGCATCACAACGCGCGAGCTCTTGGGTAACGTCGTAATTTTGACATTCTGGGCAACGTGGTGCATTCCGTGCCGGGACGAACTGCCCCTCCTCTCGGAGTATCTGACGCACTACGGCGCTGCGGGCTTGCGCATCTTGGGATTCGCCTTGGATGGCCCCGATCACATCGATGCCGTACGTGCGGTGGCGCGGATGCTTGCCTTCCCCGTGGGGTTGATGGAAGACACGCGCCTGCCGGGCTACGGGCGAATCTGGCGCCTGCCCGTGAATTTCACCATCGATCGTCAGGGACGTCTGATTGACAATGGCTGGCGCGACCCACATCCGGTGTGGACGCAAGAGCGTCTGCAACGGGTTGTGACTCCACTGCTGCGTGAGCCTTAGGCGGCCCGGACGGATGGGACGCATGTCTTGCGCGAGCCCATCCGCCCGAGTGCACCGTCAGCGCGGCACGGCGGACCTCGATCATCCATGATTCGCGCGCGCGTTATACACCTCAGCAAGCCGCGGGCTGCGAACGTCGCGGACGGCTCGGGCAATCGCCTCCGACTGGCACGATCTGCTGCGGGTGAATGCGTTCAGATCGTGCGGGCTTGCATCCGGACATACCGTTTGCGCTGCCGTCGCGATGCGGCGGTACAGATTGCTTGCGGCTTCATCTGACGCCAAATCGAACGCGGAATATTGCACCTTGACCGACGGGGCAGCCTCAGTAGCGGGCGCCGCGTGCGCCAAACTAGATCCGATGCCGAGCACGCATCCAACAAGTACCAGAGCTCGCACGCGCATCGACCGCATGGATTGACCCGTGACTTTGATTGCAGACATTGTGGCTCTCCTAAGTATTGCAACGTGACTTTGTATTTCATCTGCCGCGGCCTTGCGCGACGGGGATATGAAACTCCCAACGGAGCTGCGCGCGAAGCCGTCGCGTCTCGAAGTTGTCCCTGCAGCCGACGCACTCGTACCAGGGTGTGTCCGGATTCCCGTTTGGGCGCGAGGAGCTCGCTCGTCGGGGAATTGGTTCATCGCAGCCAGTGCTCGCCTCGCCGCGGCTTCGTCCCTCGCCTCGACGGGATCGTCCCTGAAAATCCGGCGACGGGACGTCACGCGGTCGCCCGCGGGAGTAGGCTATGTGCCTTGGATAGCCCGCTTGAGAGTAAGGAGAGCGCCGAATGAATGCTTGGCCAATGGTCCATCCGACCGACGGCGCCGCTCGGTTCGGTTCCGAGGTCGAGCGCGCTCCACTGCTCGCGAAGCTGAGCATTTCTCCCTATTTCGGGATTCTTACAGCATTCTGGGTCTACGTTGCTTTATCCAACGTGCTGTACGCAAGCAGCATGCAGGCGATGCTTGTGGTGCTGCGCGCCGGGTACGTGTTCGCACCCTGGGACGCGCGCCTCCTGCAACACATCATGCTCTATCCGGCGCTATTGACATGCGTCTGGGCATCGCGGCGCGTTGGCTGGCACCCTCTCTGGCGGGCCATACCCATTCAGCTGGTGTGCGGCTTGGCGTTTTCGGTATTGGCTTCGCCGGCGATGACTCTTGCAGAGATTCTGGCCGGGGATCTGCCCTGGAATCATTGGCCGCTAGATCCTGAACATCACGGTTTCGCAGCCTTCGTATCCGGGCCTGTTATCCCTTTGTGGCTCGCGAGCGTCACGAGCTTCTTTCTAACCTATGGGTTTGGCCTCGCTCTCGTCGCTGGTTTTGACTTCTACCGGCGACTGCGCGATGCGCAACTGCATACGGCCGCACTTGAGCGCTCCTTAAATGCCGCGCATCTGGCTGCCCTGCGCATGCAGCTCTCGCCGCACACGCTCTTCAACCTGTTGCACACCATCCGCGGACAGATCGATTGGGATCCTGTGGCGGCACAATCGATGGTTATCCAACTCGCCGACCTGTTGCGACGCCTCCTCAAGGCAGGCGAGCGCGAACTCTCGCGACTGTCCGACGAGTTACAATTCGTACGCTTGTATCTGGACTTGCAGCAGAAGAGATTTTCGGACCGGCTAACGGTGCGCGTCCCGGCTCAGGATACCCTCCCCGCGGCGTGGGTGCCGAGTCTGATCCTGCAGCCTCTGGTCGAGAATGCCGTCGTCCATGGGCTTGCAGGAGACGCGGCAGCCGCCGTTCTAATACGAGTCGAAGCGTTTATCGACGAGGAAACGCTTTGCCTCCGTGTCGTCAATTCCATGGTGCCCCAGCAACGGGTGGGACTTGGCGGAATCGGACTCAAAAACGTTCGTGAGCGCCTCGCCATTCAATTCGGAGGTCGCGCAACATTTCGCGCTTCCCCCGGCGACGACAACGATTGGATCGCGGAGATTCGCATGCCTTTCTTACGCGACGGGCCGTAGAGCGTTGGAGATCGCGGCACTTGAGGGCCTGTTGCAGCGTGCAATGCTTATGATGGACGTGGTCATCGTAGATGATGAGCCGGCGGCGCGGCGGTCGCTGCGCGAGTTTTGCGCCCGTGAGAATGATCTGCGTATCGTGGGCGAGTACGGCGACAGCCGCAGCGCGCTCGAGGCTATTCGCGCGCGGCCGCCCAGCCTGCTGTTTCTCGATATCCAGATGGATTTACTGAACGGTATCGCGCTCGCGCGCGCACTCGATCCGCAGACACTGCCATTGATCGTGTTTGTGACCGCGTACGATCACTATGCACTTGAGGCATTTGAAGTTTGCGCGATAGACTATCTGCTGAAGCCGTTCGACTATGAACGCTTCAGCAGGTCGCTGGCGCGCGTGCGGCGCAGACACGCGACGGAGAGTCTTACCGACCGGCACTCGACGTTGTCAGCGGCGCTGCAACAGCTGCAACTGCAGGCTGCCGCGGCGGCGAGTGCTCACCCACGCATCCTGGCGGAGTCCGGAAGCCGCATGCACGTTCTCGACGTAACTCACGTCGAAGTCGTGGAGGCCGACCGCAACTACGTGAAAATCACCGTCGGGCGCGATGTTTTTCACGCGCGCAGTACCCTGCAACAGGCCGAGAAATCCCTGCAATCGCAACCCATGCTGCGCATTAGCCGCTCCTGCCTCGTCAACATGCGTCACGTCACTGAGATCAGTCGTACTCCGCGCGGTGATGCCATCCTCGTCCTCGCCGGAGGCGCCACCGTGACTAGCAGCGAAGGCTATCGCGAGTCCGTCAGACAGTATCTCGACACCCTGAAAATCGGCCCGCTGTGACTTCGTGGGGGAGTCAGCCGCCGGTGATGGCGTAAGCCCCCGAGGGGTCGGCCGGCACGATTGCCGGCGAGCAAGCGGCGCAGGCTCGCGCCCTAATGTACGGTAGGACTCACAAGGCGCACTGAGGCGTGGTCAGCCGTTCGCGGGGATCCGCGAACGATCCGCGAATATAACCCTGCCGCTGACGACAATTGAAGCTATAAGTGTTTGAAAACACGATAATTAATTAAACGCGCAGGCCCCGTAGGTGCATCCCGGCCGCGCGCGCCGTGCCCGTAGCAGTTTTTCGAACTGGAACATCCGCAGGCCGCCGCCGTTTAAAGCTTCGATCGGCGGGAGGCGCGACGGTGGATGCTTAGACCCCCGGCGGCCGTGATTCTGACCTATCATCTTCTTTACCTACGAAACTGAACCGCTTGTTGCTGCCCCGCTGCTTTGTGCGCGAGGTCATCGTCGACGCGAGCGTCGCGAAGGGAGATGCACTGCTGAAGCGCCCGTCGATCGACACGCCGACCAGGGAGCATCCAGCAACAGTCGTATGAAAGACCCGGAATCCGCTGCGAGTCCGGCAGAGCGCGCTGCGCATCGCGGCCGCGCGCGACAACTGGGCTTGCGAATCAAGCGTCGTTGGCTGATTTCGGCGCTGATTGGCATCGGCGTGCTGATCATCGCATGGCTTCTGATCGCCTGGCTGTCCAAACCGAAAGCCAAGCCAGCCGCTCCGCCACCGATCCCGGTGTCCGTCGCGCCGGTCAAGCTCGGCAGCATCAATATCTATCTCGACAACATTGGCACCGTTACGCCGGTATACACCGTTACGGTGGCGAGCAGGGTGGCCGGAGCACTGACCGAAGTGCGCTTCAAGGAAGGTCAGATGGTGAAAAAGGGCGAGCTCCTGGCAGTGATCGATCCGCTGCCATATCAGGCAGTCGTGCTGCAGGCACAGGGGCAACTGGCCCGCGATCAGGCACTGCTGAAAAACGCGCGCCTCGATCTCGTGCGCTACCAGAACTCTTACAAAGAGCATGCCGTCCCCGAGCAGCAAGTGGCAACGCAACAGGCCCTGGTCGAGCAGGACATGGGGGTGTTAAAGCTTGACGAAGGCAATCTCGCCGCCGCCCAAGTCAACCTTGATTACACACGCATCGTGTCGCCGATCGACGGCCGGGTAGGACTGCGCACGGTCGATCCCGGCAACATAGTACCCGCAGACGGAACCACCGGGCTTGTGACCATCACACAACTGCAGCCGATCACCGTCATTTTCACCATCGCCGAAGATGACCTGTCGCAGGTGACGGAGCAGATGGCCACTGGCCGCACTCTGGCAGTCGACGCGCTGGACCGAGCCAAGCAACACCAGCTGGCCGCCGGCAATCTGCTCACGATCGACAATCAAATCAACACGACAACCGGCACGGTGCGCGCGCGCGCAACGTTTCCGAACACGCACAACGAGCTCTTTCCCAACCAATTCGTCAATACACGACTTCTCGTCAAAACCCTGAGCCAGGTCAATTTGGTTCCCGAGGCGGCCATTCAGCGCAACAACGACGTCGCCTTCGTGTACGTTGTGCAGTCAAATAATACGGCGCAGACAGTCAATGTGAAGATCTTGGCGACTGAAGCAGAGGTTTCTGCAATAACAGGCGTCAAGCCCGGCGAGCAAGTCGTGACCGACGGTTTCGACAAGCTGCAAAGCGGCCTTAAGATCGTGATCCGGCAGCCCGCGGCAAAGCCTGCGACGCCGGGTGCTGCGCAGCCTCCTGCGCCAGCCAGCGACGAGGTGAAAAAGACCGGATGAACCCGTCGCGACCGTTCATTCTGCGGCCGATCGCGACTTCACTCTTGATGGCAGCGATCCTGCTGATCGGAATCATCGGCTTTCGACAACTGCCGATTGCAGCATTGCCGGACGTGGACTATCCGACCATGCAGGTCGTGACGTTTTACCCGGGCGCCAGTTCCGACGTGATCGCATCCGCCGTCACTGCGCCGCTTGAAAGGCAGCTCGGTGAAGTCCCCGGCCTGAGTCAAATGCTCTCCGCCAGCTCCGATGGCGCCTCCGTCATCACGCTGCAGTTCAATTTGAGCCTCGACATTGATATCGCCGAACAGGACGTGCAGGAAGCGATTAATGCTGCGCAAAGTTACCTACCGCAGCAATTGCCGATGCCGCCGGTCTACAGCAAGGTAAATCCCGCCGACGCTCCGATCCTCACCCTCGCACTCACGTCCGGCTCGATGGCGCTGGCGCAGGTGGAGGATTACGCAGATACGCGCCTCGCCGAGAAGATCTCCCAGTTGCCCGGGGTAGGAGCGGTGACGATCAGCGGCGGACAAAAGCCCGCCGTGCGTGTACAGGTGAATCCCACCCAGCTCGCATCCTATGGGCTCAACATGGAGGACGTGCGCGCCTCCCTTACGGCCACGAGCGTCGATACGGCGAAGGGCAGCTTCGACGGCCCCGCGCAGAGCTACCAGATCGGCGCCAATGATCAGATCACCACGAGCGCCGACTACCGGCAACTGGTTCTGACCTACCAGAACGGCGCACCGATCATGCTCAAGGATGTCGCGAATGTGGTCGACGGCGTAGAGAATGCGGAGCAATCCGCATGGATGAACAACGTCCCGGCGGTGATCGTCAATATTCAGCGCCAACCGGGCGCCAACATCATTGATGTCGTCAACCAGATCAAGGCGCTGCTGCCAAAGCTGCGGGCAACGATCCCGCCGGCCATCCAAATCGCGGTATTGACGGACCGCACGACGACCGTCAGGGCTTCAGTATCGGATGTGGAGTTCGAACTGCTGCTCTGCATCGCACTCGTCGTTGCCGTAATTTTCGTCTTCCTGCGCACCTTGGCGGCCACAATAATCCCGGGCATCGCCGTCCCGCTGTCGCTGGTTGGCACATTCGGCGCCATGTATGCCCTTGGGTTCAGCCTGAATAACCTTACCCTGATGGCACTCACCATCTCCACGGGCTTCGTGGTCGACGACGCGATCGTGATGATAGAGAACATCACGCGCTACGTTGAGCAAGGCGAGGCGCCGCTGGCTGCCGCTCTCAAGGGCGCGGAACAGATCGGCTTTACGATCATGTCGTTGACGGTTTCGCTCATTGCGGTGTTGATACCGCTGCTCTTCATGGGCGACATCACCGGACGCCTGTTCCGGGAATTTGCAATAACTCTGAGCGCGACGATCCTGATCTCCGCGATGATCTCGCTTACCCTCACGCCGATGCTGTGCGCGAAACTCCTGCGGCATAAGGACGACTCGCAGCAAAGCCGCTTCTACCGGATTTCGGAGAATTGGTTCAAGCAAACGATCGGGTTTTATCAACGCACTCTTGATTGGGTGCTGGAGCATCGCACGCTCACGATGTGGGTTGCGGTCGGTACGCTCCTGTTGACGGTTTTCCTTTACATCGTCATTCCGAAGGGGTTTTTCCCGGTGCAGGACACGGGGGAAATCCAGGGCGTTTCCGAGGCTACGCAAAGCGTGTCCTTCGGCAAAATGGCACAGCTGCAGCAGGCGCTCGCCGCAACGATTCTCAAGGATCCGGCGGTCGAGAGCCTCTCCTCGTTCATCGGCGTCGACGGTACGAACACCACCCTCAATAGCGGCCGCATCCAGATCAACCTGAAGCCGCTCGCCCAGCGCAAGGGGGCGACGCAGGTCATACGGAATCTGCAAAATTCCCTCGCCAAGGTGGATGACATCACTCTGTACATGCAGCCGGTGCAGGACATCTCGGTAGAGGACATCGTCAGCCGCACCGAATACCAATTCAGCCTGCAGGATCCTAGCGCGGATGAGCTTTCGAAGTATGTCGCGCGCTTCGTCAGCCGCTTGAACCAGCTGCCCGAGCTTGCGGACGTGGCGAGTGACCAGCAGACAGAAGGGCGGCGGGCGACTTTGGCGTTTGACCGTGCGACGGCCGCGCGCCTCGGCATCACTCCGCAGAATATCGATGACAGCCTCTACGACAGCTTTGGGCAGCGGCAGGTATCCACACTGTTCACGCAACTGAACCAGTACCACGTGATCTTGGAAGTGGCGCCGGAATTCAAGACCGGCCCAGCCAATCTGCACGACATCTATTTGAAATCGACGGCAGGCACTGCCGTTCCGCTGAGCGCATTCACCCGCACCTCCCAGAGCTCGGCGCCGATCCTGATCAGCCACATGGGCCAATTCCCTGCCACCACGGTTTCCTTCAATCTCGCGCCGGGGGCGTCCTTGGGCGCGGCGGTCAAGGCGATTCAAAAGGTGCAGAAAGATCTGCCCGCACCCGCCGCCCTGCAGGGATCGTTTCAGGGCACCGCGCAGGCATTCGTGAGCTCGCTGACCAACGAGTCGATCTTGGTGTTGAGCGCTCTGCTGACCGTCTACATCGTGCTCGGCGTGCTCTACGAGAGCTACATCCATCCGATCACGATCCTCTCGACCCTGCCGTCCGCGGCGGTTGGTGCGCTATTGGCGCTGCTGATCTGCGGCTCGGAGCTCACGGTGGTAGCCATCATCGGCATCGTGTTGCTGATCGGCATAGTGCAGAAAAACGCCATCATGATGATCGACTTTGCGCTCGAGGCGCAGCGCAAAGAAAAGAAGTCGGCCTTCGATGCCATTCACGAAGCTTGCCTGCTGCGCTTTCGTCCCATTCTCATGACCACCATGGCTGCGATGCTGGGCGCGATGCCGCTCGCCTTCGGCCATGGCGTCGGCTCGGAATTGCGGCGTCCGCTTGGAATCGCAATCGTCGGCGGCCTGATTTTTAGCCAGCTCCTGACGCTGTACACGACGCCGGTCATCTACCTGTTTTTCGACAATCTGGCGGCGAAGGTCGCCGGACTGCGCAAACACGAAGCACCGGCTCCTGAACCGCAGCGAGATGGGCAATCAGGAGCGGCGCCGCAGCTGCAATGAACTTCTCAGCTCCCTTTATCCGGCGCCCCATCGCCACCACGCTTCTGACCGCAGCCGTGGCTCTGGCGGGCATAGTGGCTTTCAAGGAGCTTCCCGTCTCGCCACTGCCGCAGGTCGACTTTCCGACGATTTCGGTCTCCGCGTCGCTTCCGGGCGCCAGCCCGGAGATCATGGCGTCGTCCGTCTCGACGCCGCTCGAGCGCGAGTTCGGCCGGATCGCCGCAGTCACCGAGATGACCGCACAAAGCACGCTTGGCCAGACGAGCATCACGCTGCAATTCGACCTCAGCCGCAACATCGACGCTGCGGCGCGCGACGTCGAGGCCGCAATCAACGCGGCGCGCAGCTATCTGCCAACCAACCTGCCGAATAATCCGACCTACCGGAAAGTGAACCCGGCGGATGCGCCGATCATGATCGTCGCCCTGACATCGGACAAGCTTCCGCCGGCGGAGCTCTACGACGCTGCCTCGACGATTCTGCAACAGCGGCTTTCACAGATATCCGGCGTCGGCCAGGTGCTGGTGGGCGGCAGCTCCGCTCCCGCGGTGCGTATCAATGTCAATCCGACGCAGCTGAATGGCTATGGTCTGCAACTGGAGGATGTACGCACGGCGATCGCAGCTCAAACCGCCAACGAAGCCAAGGGGAGTGTTGCCAGCGGTGCGCGCCGCTGGGAGATCACGGCAAACGATCAACTGCTCAAAGCAGCCGACTACCGGCCGCTCATCGTGGCCTACCGCGGTGGTTCGCCCGTGAAGCTTACGGATGTTGCGCAAGTGCAGGACTCGGTCCAGACGGTGCGCTCTTTGGGTTTGGCCAATGGCAAGCCGGCGGCGTTGATCATCATCTTCCGGCAGCCGGGGGCCAATATCATCTCGACCGTGGACGGCATCAACGCGGCCCTGCCTCAGCTGCACGCGAGCATCAACCCCGCCATCGCGCTGACAGTCGCTCTTGACCAAACCGTCACGATCCGCGCCTCGGTGAAAGACATCGAAAGGACCCTGCTCATATCGATCGTGCTCGTCGTTCTTGTGGTCTTTCTCTTTCTGCGCGAATGGCGCTCAACGTTGATCCCGCTCGTCGCCGTGCCGGTCTCCATCATCGGAACGCTGGCAGTCATGTATCTCGCGGGATACAGCATCGACAATCTCTCGCTCATGGCGCTGACGATATCCACCGGGTTCGTGGTGGACGATGCGATCGTGGTGCTGGAGAACATCACGCGCTATCAGGAAGAGGGAATGGGCGCCGAGGAGGCTGCGTACAAAGGAGCTGCCGAGATCGGCTCGACGGTTCTTTCGATGAGCCTTTCCCTGGTGGCCGTGTTCACCCCGATACTCCTGATGGGCGGCATCATAGGGCGGCTCTTTCGCGAATTTGCCATAGCGCTTTCCGTCACGATACTCGTCTCGTTAGCCGTGTCTCTGACGACGACTCCCATGATGTGCGCGCAGTTGTTGGGCAACAAGTCCACCCATGGCAAGTTTTATCGAGCAAGTGAGAAGGTATTCGAGCGAATCCTGAAGAAATATGAACAGAGCCTGGGATGGGTCCTCGAGCACTCGATGCTTGTGCTGATCGTCGCCATACTGACGGTCGGCCTGAATGTGTACTTGTACATCGTAATCCCGAAAGGTTTTTTCCCGCAGCAGGACACGGGCCGATTGAACGGTAGCATCGTTGCGGACCAGGGCACATCCTTTCAGCTGATGCAGCTGAAAATCCAGCGCCTGGCAGCGATCGTCAAGCAGGATCGGGCTGTTGCGTCGGTGCTTGCATTCACGGGAGGTGGCGGAGGCACGACCACCAACACGGGGCGCGTCTTCATCTCCTTGAAGCCACTTGGTGAGCGCAAGGCGACTGCAGATCAAATCATCAACCGGCTGCGCCCGAAACTCGGTGTCGTGCCAGGCGCGACGCTGTTCCTGCAGGCTGTACAAGACGTCCGCATTGGCGGGCGGCAGAGCAACGCTCAATACCAGTACACGATCCAGAGCGACAACCTGCAGCAGCTGACCCACTGGGGACCGGTTCTCCTGAATTTGATGAAAAAAATCCATCAGCTGACTGACGTGAGTAGCGATGCGCAAAATAGCGGCCTTGCCGTCAATCTGGTCATCGATCGGCCCACGGCCGCGCGCCTCGGCATCAGTGCGCAGGCTTTGGACGCTGTCCTGTATGACGCCTTCGGCGAGCGGGAAATCGCGACGACCTACACTTCGCTCAACCAGTACTTTGTCGTGATGGTTGTCGACCCAAGTTTTTGGCAGGACCCGCAGGCACTGCAAAACGTCTACGTGATCTCTGCCAGCGGCGCGATGGTGCCACTGGCAGCCTTTACGCACTTCGGCGCTGCGATTGCGCCGCTCGCCGTCAACCACTCCGGCGTCTTTCCGTCCGTGACCTATTCGTTCAATCTTGCCCCCGGAGTGGCGCTCGGGGACGCCGTTAAGCTAATCAACTCAGCGCAGCAGAAGGCCGGGATGCCAAGCACCATCACCGGCGCGTTCAGCGGCACCGCGCAGGCATTCAAGGATTCCCTCGCCAACGAGCCGTTGCTCATCGCGGCCGCGATAGCCGCAGTGTACGTCGTGCTCGGCGTGCTTTATGAAAGCTACATCCATCCGATAACGATTCTCTCGACACTGCCCTCGGCAGGCGTCGGCGCCCTCCTCGCGCTTCTCATCACGCATACCGAGCTCAGCGTCATTGCGCTGATTGGGATCATCCTTCTGATCGGGATCGTCAAAAAAAACGCGATCATGATGATCGATTTTGCTCTCGAGGTGGAACGGCGTGATCACAAGAGCCCCAAGGAGGCCGTCTTTCAGGCATCCCTGCTGCGATTCAGGCCCATCATGATGACCACGATGGCAGCACTGCTCGGCGGGGTGCCGTTGGCGATCGGCACCGGCATGGGTTCGGAACTGAGGCGGCCGCTCGGCATTGCAATAGTGGGTGGCCTGATCGTGAGCCAGGCGCTGACCCTGTATACGACACCTGTCATTTATCTGTATATGGACCGCCTGAATTCGTGGGTCTCTAAGTTTGGCATTGGCCCAGATCCGGCCGTACACACGCAGGCGGGCGCAGCTACATCATGAGAGCGCAATTTTCGAGGCTGGGGCCGCTGAGCGTTGTTGTCCTGCTGGGGGGCTGCAACTTCGCACCGCACTACGAGGCGCCCAAGACCGTTGCCACCACGACTTTCAAGGAGGCTGTCCCCGGCAATGCTCCCGCTCAAGGGTGGAAGCCTGCAGAGCCGCGCGATGCTGAGATCAGAAACGCCTGGTGGGAGGTCTACCAAGACTCTGAGCTCAACGATCTCGAGTCCCGAGTCGCAATTTCCAACCAGACCGTCGCCGCCGCGGAGGCAAATTACCGTGCGGCGCGCGCGCTGGTGCAGAAGGCTGAGGCGGGATATTTTCCCACGCTGACTCTCGATCCTTCCGTGGTTCGCTCGCGGGCAAGCGCCGCCGAGGTTATATCTGGAGGTGGCGCGAATGCTCCTGCCTCGGGAACCACCACGACGATCGGCACTACGAGTACCGCTGTCGCCGGCGCCTCGACGACTCCGCGCACGATCTATTCGCTACCGCTCGAGGTTTCTTATCAAGTCGACCTGTGGGGTAGTGTCCGCAATACGGTTGCGCAGAGCCGCTACTCCGCGCAGGCGAGCGCCGCGCAGGTGGCGACCGCCCTTCTCAGCACTCAAAGCCAGCTCGCGCAGGACTATTTTCAGCTGCGAGTAACCGACGAACAGCGGCTGCTTCTGGACACTACGCTGGCGGATTACCAAGCAAGCCTGCGCCTGGTCAAATCGCTATTTAAAGGCGGCCTTGCTTCGGAAGAGGATCTCGCGCAGGCGAACACGCAGCTCGAGTCGGCCAAGGCGCAAGCCACCGATCTTGGCATTGCCCGCGCCCAGTACGAGCACGCGATCGCCGTACTGATCGGAGTTCCCCCGTCTAAGTTTTCCGTGCCATACCGGCATTTCAACCAAGCTCTGCCGGCTGTCCCGGTTGGTGTGCCCTCCGATCTACTCGAGCGCCGTGCGGATATTGCCGCTGCGGAGCGCCAGGTCGCGGCGGCCAACGCTGCGATCGGCATCGCTCGCGCAGCATACTTCCCGGCTCTCACGTTGAGCGGTGCCGGGGGTTTTGAAGCGACGACCATAAGTCAGCTCTTCGACTGGCCCAACCGCTTTTGGTCATTTGGGCCGGAACTTGCCCAGGTGGTGTTCGACGGCGGGGCCCTGCGCGCGGCGACCGCGCAGGCGCGCGCCCTCGATGACCAAGCGGTAGCGAACTACCGGCAGACTGTGCTGACGGCGATCCAATCGGTCGAGGATAATCTCGCAAGCCTGCGCATCCTGGCGCAAGAGCTGACCGAGGAACACAGCGCCGCGGTCGCCGCGCAGCATTTTGTTGCGTTGTCGGTCACACGCTACCGTAACGGCATCGACAGCTACGTAAATGTCATCGCCGCGCAGAACGCCTTTTTGACTGCTCGAGAAGCGGAACTGCAAGTTCAGATCCGGCAGCTCACAGCCAGCGTTAATTTGATCAATAATCTTGGCGGGGGCTGGGCGACATCCGACTGGAGCCAGACCGAGCGTATGGCGCAGAATCCTCCCAGCGCCAACAACGAAGCACAGGTGCCGGCACAGAACGCCGCGGCAACTCCAAATCCGCCGCCCCTGTCCAACCGCGAGATGCGCCCCGAAGAACTCTTAAAGGAAGACGAGGCGGACATGGCGCCAGCGCCAGAGTAAATGGTAGAACCTGCCTATAGCGCAGGATCTGCGACCGGCTTGGCACCAAAGGAGCCGGCGTTGCAACGCACGCACACCTCGCAACGTTGCGACTTATGCACCCTGCGCAGGGAACGCGGCGCGAACCTCAAGTCCCTGAGGCTCAATGGGCGGCACACCTTGTCGAATGTCGGCGGAAAATGTCTCGCTGCGGTCGGCTTGCCGTGCGCGTTCCGTAATCCTTCCAAATGCGCGCAGCTCCTTCAGCGTATACCGCGTATCAAGACCACCGATTCGATAAATGTAGGTGGGTAGATATCCTGAAAGAAGCAGGCGGTAATCCCATGGCAAGTACCCGACAATGTGCTTCATCATGTGGTAGACCAGCGTGGTGCAGTTAACGCTCATAGTGTTGTAGAAGCGCGGTGCAACGACGAGGCGGTTTGCCTGATCGACGTAGGCCAGAAACAATGAGCGCATGGCCGGCGCCGGCAAGCGGATTCGGTAAAGATAGTCGTCCTCGGCGCGGACGTTGGTGCGCACGCGAATGACGTCCCTTTCGTCGGCAGCGATGACGCTGAGCTCGAATTCCTTGAAAAACCCTCCGATTTCGGAAAACCCCGCGCCTTGCCTCCTACGAATCTCCACTGAAAACGCCACGTGATTGCCGTCGTTGAAGCCGAATGAGATCAATACGTGAGCGATGGCCTGACTCGACCAATACGACAGAATCATGTCGACCGAGTCGAGACGCTCGAGGTCGTAGCTGCGCGATTCCCAGCGCTGCGTGTAGTCGGTATTGGTGCGCCAGTCGAAATTGCGCACGTTGTATAGACTCACGCGACTGCCCTCCACCGTACCAGTCGTCATTTGCGCCACGTCGTCGGCCCAAACTCGATCATTGGACGCCTGCAGCCGGCGCCACCAGAGAAGTAGAGCAGCGAATGGGAGCGCAAACCCCAAAATCCCCAGCGCGAAGCGGCTCTGCCATAGCGCAGTCAGCATCGCCACGCACAGCGCGGCCCACGCGCCCACGCCTACGCTCTTGAGTGCGCGTCCCCCGGGGACTTGGTACCACAGCGCGCAGCAACCCCACCCTGCCAGGACGGACACGACAGAGAGCGCGAGCCGTGTTGTCGCCGGGCCCGGAAAGGCTGCAGCGGCACCACTCATCCGCAGAGGTTCACAGCTCGCTCACTTCCCCGCCGGCGCGCCGACGGCGCGCTCCTTCGGGCGATCCTTGGCATTCAGCGCGTCGTCCTCGATGAGTTCCCTGTGTACGTACAGGAAACGAACCGTTTCGTACTCGAATGGCGAGCCCGTGGCGTAGTAGCGGAATGTCGTGTTTGAACGCTGATCGACGGCATCAACGATCCCAAATCCCCACGTTTTATCGCCGCGATACAGGCCGACGAGATTAATCCCGTAGGCGACCCCAAAGTCCCCGAGCAAGCCGATGCTATCGCGCAGGGTTGACGGCCCAAGAAGTGGAAGCACGAGGTACGGACCTGGATGCAGTCCCCACTTGGAAAGCGTACTGCTGAGGCCCGTCGGCTCGCTTTCGAGCTTGAGCTTCGTGGCGACATCGAACAGTCCGCCGATCCCCAGTGTGGAATTGATCACAAATCTGCCGAGGCTGTGTGCGCCGGCTGCAGGTTTCAGTTGCACCACGTAGTTGACTATGGTCTTCACCTCGTCCAGGTTTGCAAAGAAATTATGCACCCCGGAACGAATCGGCGCCGGCAGATGGCCATAGTCGTAGACGACAGGTAGATATATTGCCTCGTCAAATCGCGCATTAAATCGGTAAATGAGGCGATTCATAGGCTCCCACGGATCATAGGAATACATCGACGGTGCATCGGCCGTTGTCAGCGGGACCACCGCGTGGTCGCTGTCTTCGGCGGTGGCAGCATGCGCTGCGGCCGTCGCCACCGCGGCGAGCGCGGCTGCGCTCTTTATGGCCGCAGCGTTGTCCGCGGCCGGCGTCTCGGGCGGCAGATTACGGATGGACATCTGCTGCGAGGCGCAGGCGCTCAACGCCAGAGCGGTCAAGCCAATGCATACTGCCCGTCTCATTGCCCGGGCTCCTTCCAACGCCCGGAGAGCATGTCGAGCATGTCCGCGATTTGACGGCGTTCACCGAGATTCCCCAGGTGACCGCCGTGATCGTAGACGGCGAGTCTGTCTCCCAGCGTGGCTTGCAGCCATGCAAGCTCCGGCTTATCCAGAATCAAGTCATCGCTATTCGTCTGCGCGTAGTAGTCGGGATTGCTGCGCAACGTCGCGCCGATGACGTCCAAGCGGTTGTCCGCCTTAAGCGATTCCGGCGTTGAATTGACTCGGTGAGCCAAATAGTAAGGTGCAAAAACCTTCGCAAAATATTCTGCGAACGGTTTACCGCGCAAAATGCGCGTGGTTTCTTCCAGCGAATCGCCGGGACGCGGCGGGTGTTGCGGATCGATCACGACGCCCGTGCCGGCATACAGGTCACCGGCAAAGAACATGTCCATCAGGGCAATGCGGAAAGTCAGCGCGATTGCCGCGGAAAAATCCGCATCTGTCTTCAGTACGGTTGCAGCTGCAGCCAGCAGATCGGTGTCCGTCGTAGAGACTCTTTCCGACATCCGATATAGGTTTGCAAGCCTCGTATACAGCCGCCTATAAAGACGCTCGACGCCGGCTTCCCCGGAGCCAATGCTGATTGCAAAGAGCTTGTCGAGCCGGAAAACAGACGCAAACAGACTGACGGGTGGATTGATCATCACGGCGCGATGGATTTTCAGTTTCCCCTCGCGCGCGTCGATTGATTTGACGATCGCCGCATTGGCGCCGCCCAGGCTATAGCCAAGTATGTCAATGTCGGTGATCTGAACGCGACGCGGAAGGTGCGCGACGATCTGTTGCATTGCTGCATACAGATCGCGACCGTCCTGCAGCAGATCGCCCGCAACGCCGGTGCTCGACGTCGATACGATGAAGCCCGGGAATGTCGGCGAAGGCATTGTCAAAACGTGGTAGCCCGCCCCATACAGAGCTGCTCGCAGTGTCGAGATTTTCGAGGTATTGCCGTCGCTGCCGATGCCCGAAATCACTATGGCAAGCGGCGCAGGCTTGTCCTGCGCGGAAAACCATACGCGCAATCGGCGGTCAAACCAGAACACGTCCGGGACCGTCCGCACCCACGGCAGCGCGATGTTAATTTCCTGCAGCGGCACCGTCGCGGGCAGTGGCGCTATGTCTTGCGGCCGCGGTCCAAACACGGTAGCGCGCAGCGCCGCCGAATCGGCAAGACCTGTAGCGGGACCGGTCCCCGAAAGAGCGCCGTCGGGCTGTGCGCCAGAAGCGAGCGTTGCCGTGCAAAGCAGCGCAGCGAGCGTAAGCACGACTGCACGTCTCATTCGAATCCCCAAGCCAGTTGCAGGATTCGAAATCATGAATAGCCTTCTCAGGCTACGCGTTGGCGGGTCAATGTTCGAACCGGCCAGCGGCGTACCGGCTAGTCCGACGCCGGGCACAGCAAACCAAGTCGGCCGCGCAACCGGAGGTTGGCCGCAGCTAACGCCGATCACTCTGCACGCTGCTCCGCTCCATCTGTGATTTCGTAATAGTCTGATTTATCGGCGACGAAGATGTGCTGCATCAGCTTGAGGTGGGTGGGCGCATCCAATGTTCCGGCCATTATGCTCGTCCAGCCGCGCTTATCCCCGAGAGGGCGCCAGAACAGATTGCCCCCGCAGCGGCCGCAAAAGCCGCGCTCCGCCCGGTCAGACGAAGCGAACCATACCAGCGTCTCATTTTTTTCGAAGGTGATGCGGTCGGATTCGGCGCCAGTGGCGGCGACGAAATGGCCGCTGGTCCGCCGGCACTGCGAGCAATGACAGGCAATGACGTCGCGAAGAGCGCCGCGCACGGAATATCGGACCCCTCCACAAAGACATCCGCCCCGCGAAATGATGCGCTCCTGTTGCAATGCGAGCCTCCCGGCACAAAGAATAAAAAGACCGCTCTCATTGTGCCACATCGGCTTCTCGCCGGACGCGAGGCCGACAGTTGCGACCGCGGCCAAGCCGCATCCGATCGATCAGGTCGTGACAGCGCGAAGGCGCCGCGGTCATGAGCGTTCATGTCCGCCTGCCCCAAGTGGGCGGCGCCCTCCTGCCGCCCACAACGCCGGCGGCGCCTATTGCGCTCAACTGCGAAAAGGTTGAATGTCGCGAACGATGCTGATCGAATGCATACCAACATCAACCTAAAGGAGAGAGCCGTGGCGGAGAATGTCTACAAGGTGATAGAGCTCATCGGCACCAGCACCGAGTCGTGGGAAAAAGCGGCCACAGCCGCCGTCGTACGCGCGAGCAAGACCCTGCGCGATTTGCGGGTTGCTGAGATTTGCGAGCTGGACTTACAGCTCAAGAACGGCAAAGTCGAGGCTTACCGGGCCAAGGTCAAAGTGTCATTCAAGTACGAAAAAAAGGGCTAGCATCGCGGCGCTCCCGCGCGGCGCTGCACTCGGCCGACGTCATCTGAATTTTCAGCGGCCGCGGTACCTTGCCCGCAAGCGCCGGTTGGATCCTTCAGCTTTCGAACAAAGACGGCGGCTCTAACTCTCCAGGCAACCGGGTCGCTGGCTTCACGCTGCAAGCTGACAGATTCCGGAATTTGAATGTCCGACGTGGCCTGAATTACCGACCGCCATCGACATCGTTTGCCTGAAGCTCGATGTGGGGCAGAAATGCGACGGGCATGACATTCAGTGCGATGGCGCTCGCAGGAGCGCCCTAGCGCGGACGTGGCGGCGGTCGCCTGCGACGTCATGACTTGCGATGCGGCGGCGGCCGTAGACGCCCCGACGCCTGCCCGAGACGAATTCAGATGCGGATGAATATTATATAAATCAGTAAGTTACGACTATGCAAATGCTGCGATAATGTAGCACTGATCATTGCAGGGGACTGGCATGGCAACGGGTTGGGCAGGCGACGGCGCTGTTCAGGATCAAATTGACGCGACGGTGAAGGATGGAATCCTTCGCGCTAAGAGTCGGCTGCCCAGCGGGCCCGGGCCAACTCATTGTACTAATTGCGGAGCCGCGATTGCAGAAGCGCGCCGAATCGCGATTCCGGGCGTACGACTGTGTCTGACATGTCAGGAGGCCGACGATCGCGACGCCGCTCAGTTCAGCGGGTACAACCGCCGCGGCAGCAAGGATAGCCAGCTGCGCTGAGTTCCGTTTGGCTTGAGAGTGCGGCCATTCGATGGAACTTCGTTTACCTCACCATCCGAGCGCCACGCCGTCGCGACGGCCATCGGCGCCGCCGTGCAGGACCCCCGTCTGCCAATCGATCCAGATGGCCTGCGCGGTACCGAGGGGATCATCGGTGGCAACGACCGCGTGTCCCAGGGCGAGCAGGCCCTCGACCGCCTGCCTCGATATCAACCTTTCCACCTCAAAGGAACTGCCACGAGCAAAAAACCGCGGTTGGTCGATCGCCTGCTGCAGTGACATGCCATGATCAATCAGATTGCTCAACAGCAGGATCTGGCCCGTGGGTTGAAAGTGGGCGCCGGTGACTCCAAACGACATGACGGCTCTGCCATTGCGGGTGAGGAGCGCCGGAATGATCGTGTGCAGCGGCCGCTTGCGCCCGGCGATCGTATTCGGATGCCCCGGTTCAACGACGAAGCCTGAACCTCTGCTGTGAAGCACGACCCCTGAGGACGGCGCAACAATGCCACTGCCGAATTCATCGAATATCGAATTGATGAACGCAACCGTATTCTGGTTGCGATCGACCACTGCGAGGAACACGGTGTCGCGGTGGGCTGCTTCACAGGGCGGCGCGAGGTTCGCAATGCGTGTCGTCGGGGAAAACTGCTGTGCAAGCGCAGCTACATAGCGGTCGCCGAGAAGTTCATCGACCGCTAGCCGTGCAGTGCGCGGATCGCCGACAACCGCGTCGCGCACGGCGTAGCCGAGGCGTGCCACCTCGGCAATGAGATGCAGCCTTTGCGCACCGCTCACCGCAAGCGACCCGACATCAAAGTGCTCCAGCACGCGGGCGATTAGCAGCGGAATCACGCCTTGGCCATTTGGCGGGCACTCCCAGATGTCGTACCCCCGGTACGCGGCGTGTATTGGACTCACATACTCGGGCTCAAACGCGGCGAAGTCATCGAGCGTATGTAAGCCGCCGAGTCTGCGTAGGTAGCTGACGATGTCTTCGGCAATCCACCCTTTGTAATACGCTGCAGCCCCCTGCGCAGCGATGGCGCGCAGCGCCTGCGCAAGCTGCGGCTGTCGGTGGATCGTGCCGGCAGCGGGCGCAGCGCCATTGCTGAGAAAGATGCTTGCAGCGACGGGACTGGCGGCGAGCTTTGCAACCTGCCGGTGCCAATCGTGCGCCACCCGTTCCGTCACCGGGTAGCCCTCCTCGGCCGCACGAATCGCCGGCGCCAGCAGACGCTCGAGGCTAAAAGTCCCGTGGTCCTCCACTAGGCGCTCCCAGGCGGCGACCGCGCCTGGCACGGTGACCGCGTGAGGGCTCGCGGGGTCGATCGCAGTCAGGCCGCGTTCAATAAACCAATCGGTATCGGCGCCTCGCGGCGCCCATCCCGAGCCGTTCATGGCGTAAACCGGCCCCGCGCCATGCGGCATGTACAGTGCAAAGCAGTCGCCGCCGATTCCCGTCTGAGTAGGTTCTACGACACTCAGCACGGCGGCGGCAGCGACCGCCGCGTCCACGGCGTTACCTCCTTCGCGCAGGATCTGGAGCGCGCTCCAAGTCGCGAACGGGTGCGATGTCGCGGCCATGCAGTGCACTCCCAGCGCCTCGGAGCGGCCCGGCTTTTGGAAATCGCGTTCCCACATCAGCGTCATTCCATCCTCATGCACACCAGTATTGCCGCAACGCCGCTATGAGCGCGTGCCGGATTGCGTCGAGCTGCGCGCTGCTCGTTCGTGTCAGCACGCGGCAGGAAGAATCCGAGCATGTGCCGCCCGCATCACAAAAGATCGGCGTGCAGGGCTAGCTCCGCGACCTACCGCGCCAAATACGCGTTTCTATCTCCGCCCACAGAGCTGAATAAATCTGCCCTGGCGCACTTTTGGGGGCGTACGCCGGAAGCGGAGCGCGCCGCAGACTCATGCGTTCGATCTCGCTGGAGTACGGGACCTGCGTAGCCAGCAGCGCCGGAAACTGCTCGCGCGTGCTCGCAATCAGCTCGTGATGCAGCGACTTACGGCTGTCCACCATCGAGAAGAAAGGCAGCAGCGCCAAATCCGACCAACCGTTTTCCTCGATGAACTTCTGCAATTGCACCAGCATGCGCACAGACAACGGCGTTGGCAGCAACGGCACGATGACAGCGTCGGCCGCACGCAGCACATTTTCCGACAGCAGAGATACTCCCGCGGGGCAGTCCAGGAACAACGCCGCGTACGCATCCCGAAGCGATCGGCTCATTTTCAAGAGCCGCTCTGCTGGACGCTTGCGCACGCTCAAATGCAAGTCGAAATTGCGATACGAAAAATCCGCCGGCAGGACGTCCAACCCCTCATGCCCGCTCGGCACCACCAATTCGGGCAGCTCACGCTTTCCGGCGACCAGCTTCTTGGCGGACACGTGTTCGTTCGGTTCGCACCGCAATGTATAAGTGGCAGCCCCTTGCGGATCCAAATCCCACAGGAGCGTAGTGCGGCCGTGCGCCGCAGACAGAAACGCGAGATTGATGGCGGTCGTGGTCTTACCAACGCCGCCCTTGATATTCGTGACAGCAACTATCTTCATCGTTGCCCCCCCGATACTGGTACAGCTGTCCGGGCCTAGGCGCTTTTGCGTATCGAAACCGCGGAGCGCGTGACCGGCATGTCGTGCTCATCTCCTGGTGAGTACGGCACGCGCACGAGCATACCAGCAGCAGGATTGCCGCGGCGACGTTCTGGTCTGCAGGTGCCGCGCTGCCGTGACTTACGGAGTGACAATCAACATCGCCGCAGAGCGTCCGCAGAACAGGCGCTCGTAGCAGCCAAAGACTCAGTGGTTGCATGCGCGCAGCGGAGCGCAATCGACCACTTTCATCTCTTTTCTTCTAATTGCAGCCGGGGGATCCCGAATTTCCCCTCCAGGCTGTGCAGCTTCTGCAGGTCGATTGACCCTACGATATTCACGATCGTGAATTCGCGCGGCTCGCTCGCGATGATCACCAGACCATTGGCTCTGCCCTCACCTACGGCCATATAGATATCGACGTTGGCCTGTTCCTTGTGGCTGCGAACCCCTACCAGGCGCTGCCATAGCGGTTGCGACAATTGCTTTTTTAGCATGTCTACGTCGGCGCTCGGATAGACATAGCCTTTGTCGAATGTGTAACTCTTGACGTAAATGCCCTTCAGCCCGCTGATCAGGTCCTTCGCAGCGGCGTCCTCTGGTTTGGTCGAATCCAGAAAGCCCGCGGCGATGCCGAGGAGCGTGGAGTCGAGAGTAATGCTGACGGAATCGCTGGCTTTTTCCGCCAGCGCTTCGAAGCTTGGCATCTTCAATTGGAGATCCGGCGCGGCCGCCATGGCTGTCGCGAGCATGGTAGCGAGCGGGAGGAATGCGAATCGCAGTTTTCGAAGGAGTGCTCTCATGGCTTACGCTCCGGAGTTCTCGCCGCTTGCCGGATGTGCATCATCGTTTACGACCCGATATGCGAGATCCAGTTTTTCGCCGGTTACCCGCAGGGCTTCGATCAACTGCCTGCGCGCTTCCAACCCCTGCTGCTCGTGACGCAGCCGCTGGTCGTGCGCGATGAGGGCTGCGAGCACAATGCCAGTAAGGACTGCCACCGACAGCCACCGATATGCTGGCGGCACGGAATACCGCGAATGCATCGGCTGTTGCGCAATGCGCTCTGTCACGCGAAGCGTGAATTCTTCGCCGGGATCCACCGCTCGCAGCGCCCGGTGCAGCTCATCGTCCAGATTGTTAGTCATGTCACTGGCCGTTTCTTGCTAGGGGAAGGGTCAAGTTTCGAAGTTGTGCCGGCCGCGCCGCCGCAGGCCGCAGTATCGCCCACCTGCTCGCGCAATATCGCCAGTGAGCGCTTCAGATGGCTCTTGACCGTGTTGATCGGCATGCTCAAAGTTCGCGCGATCTCCGTCGGATCAAGGTCTTCCTGATATCGCAGCAGAACCACTGCACGAGGCGCTGGCGGCAGCCGTCCCACAAGATCACGCAACCGGCGTTGCAACAGCGGATCGTCATCGCTCGCGTCGCTGCCGAGGTACACGCCCTCTTGCAGCAAGAGCGCTTCGTACCTTGGCTCCCGGCGAAGTCGATCGATTGCACGATTGATGGTCACCTTGCGCAACCAGAACGACAGATGTGCAGCTGATTCAATTGATGCCAGGCTGCGATGCAGTTGCAGGAACACATCCTGGGCCAGGTCTTCGGCTTTGTGCCGGTCCGACAACATGCGCAGGCCCAGGCTGTACACCAGGCACTGGTGTTTGCGAACCAACGCGGTGAACGCCGCCGACTCACCGGCAAGCGCCCGCGACAGTGAATCCTCGGTTGTGCAGGTGTCCGCCTCCGTCACGCAACCACTGTCCCTGCGGCACAGACAAGCGGCGGTTGCAGGATCACAGAAGGTACGGGGCAATGCGCGCGGACCCCACGTCGGGAATTCCCAGCTGCCTTTGAAGAGCGGCGATTTTATCGAGATCGACCGCGCCGACGATGTTGACAATGGTGAACTCACGGGGTTCGCTTGCAATGAGCGCAAAGCCGGTGACCTTGTGATCATCCAGTGCCACGTAGACATCTACGTCCTCGTTCTTTTTCTGATCATGAACCTGCGCCAGCTGGGTCCATGCCGGCCCGGACAGTTGCGATCGAACCGCATCGATGTCCGCCTTTGAGTACGCGAAGTCCGAAGCGAACTGATAATTGCGCACCCGCACGGATTTGAGCCCTTTGATGAGCTGCTTCATCTGTGCGCTGTCCGCATCCTCCTCATCCATCAAGCCGCTCATGATGCGCAGCGCGAGCGAACCGATCGTAATATCGACGGACTCGGTCGCCTGCTGCTGCAGGTTTGCGAATGACGGCAACTTGAGCTGCGAGGTTTGCGCAATGGCAAGGATTGGCAGGCCGACGCAGGCTAGCGCGGCGATAAATGGGCGAAAAGGCATGGTGGATCTCCCGGCGGTGATGGTGGCAAAGAATTCACGCTCTCGGCAAAGGAATACGCAGGGAAGAAGCCGGGAGGGTGCGGCGCTGGCGCAATTGCGCCTCGGGAGGCGAACGCACGTTCACGTGTAGTCCCGCTCGAGACGCATGGCCGCGTAATGCTGCAGTGCAGCAGCACAATCTTCGCCGCTTAATCAAGACCTTGCCGATGGCAGCATCTGCTGACACGATCCTGCGTGAATATCCTGCAACTAGATACGCATAGGGAATCAGGAGCGCGATGTGGCGCGGGCAAACGCGCCAGCCGCGGCTGAAATTCATGAGTTCCGCATCCGATATTGACATCGCCGCTACACTGACACGTGCCCGCGCCCTGGCCGCAAGAGCCGAGGACGAGGCGGCGAAGCAGGCCTATCTCGACATCCTGCGCCGCGACCCTGGGCATTTTTCCGCGCTCAACGAACTGGGTACGCTCGCCTTTGCCGGCGGCTTTCGCGCTGCCGCGCGCACCGCCTACCTGCAGGCCGTGCAGCATCATCCCGGCAATAAAATCGCGCGTGTCAACCTCGCGAACCTGCTGCGCGAGGAGAAGGATCCGGTGGGAGCGCGGCCGCATTATGAGGCGGCGCTGGCCATCGATCCGGAGCTCCCCGAAGCTCACCAGGGGATGGCTTGGGTGTTGGAAGAACTTGGCGATGAGGGTGCGGATCAGCATTGGCAAAAGGGATACCGCGGCCACGCGGTCCTCAGTAAGCCTTATCGGGGCACCGGCATGGCAGTGCCGCTCCTGATGATGGTCTCGGCGCGCGGCGGCAATATCCCAACCCAGCTTTGGCTCAACGACCGGCTGTTCGCGGTGAGCGCAATCTATGCCGAATTCTATGATCCCGACTCGGTATTGCCGCCCCACGCGCTCCTCGTGAATGCGATCAGCGACGCTGAACTGTGCGACGTCGCTCTCGCGCACGCAGAAGAAATCGCCGCTCGCAGCACGGCGCCGGTAATCAATCGACCCGCACGTGTGCGACTCACCGCGCGCGCGGCGATTGCGCGCCGCCTGGCTGACATCGACGGCGTGGTCGCGCCGGCCATCCATCCGATGTCTGCCGCAGCAGTGTTCGCCGCCGACGATTTGCGCTTTCCATTGCTGCTGCGACGGCCTGCCTTTCATAACGGCCAGCATTTCGCCTGTGTCGAGAGCCATGCTGCGCTGGCGCCCACGATCGCCTCCTTAGGCGGCGACGAATTCCTCGTCATCCAATACCTGGATGCGCGCGGCACGGATGGCATGGCGCGCAAATATCGCGTGATGTTCATCGACGGCGTCGCCTACCCGCTGCACCTGGCGATTTCCGCCGACTGGAAAGTGCACTATGCAACTTCCGCCATGACGCATGACGCCGCATATCGCGACGAAGAGCGCCGCTTCCTTGAAGATATGCCAGCGGTGCTGGGCGTGCGCGCGATGGCGGCGCTGGCGCAGATATGCGTAACACTCGGACTCGAATACGCGGGCATCGATTTCGCGCTCGCGCCAAACGGCTCGCTACTGCTGTTCGAGGCCAATGCGACGATGATCGTATTTCCCCCGGGTCCCGATCCGATCTGGGATTATCGGCGCCGCGCGATCAGCAACGTGTTGGAGGCAGCCACCCGGATGCTGGTTCGCCACGCCAGTCATGCTGGAATCCCCGCACCGAATGCGCATTGAAGTGAATCCTGCCGGCCGCTCCGGCACGCCGGTCATCCCGACGGCGCCGCTACCGACCGCGCTTGCAGTGAGGCGCGCGCTGCCCGCCGGCACAAAGTCACATAGCACGCTCAGCGCGCGGGCAGGATGTTGCTCCATGTTTCCGTCAGTACGTTGCTGTCACTCTGCAGAAAGCCGCGCAGCTCAGTAGGTTCTGCGGGATGCGGCTGTCTGACCCGCACGGTCATGCGCCAGGCCCCAGTGGCCTCGACACGGTAGGCGTTGCTTTCGACGATCTCTCCGTTGGAGGACGCCGTGACGACTGCCTTCACCTTGGCATCCGCGGGCAGTGCGGCGAGCGCTGGGCCAGTGAAATCGACGACGAACTGCTGCTCGTCTTCTGGCAGCTCGGCGAACCCGCGGCCGATGCGCGTCTGCGTCACCCAGGCGCCCGGCGGGCGCTGCATTTGCTGTGTGCCTTGCCAGTGCAAACGGTAGGCAACCTCGAGCGGTTGGCCCGGAGCGGGAAGCGGGTCGGGCACCCAGTACGCGACGATGTTGTCGTTGGTCTCATCCGGCGTGTTGAGCTCGACCAGCTCGACCCGACCGGGCCCCCAGGAGCCCACGGGCTCGATCCAGGCGCTCGGCCGCAGCTCGTAGTGCGCCTCGCTGTCTTCGTAATCGCCGAATTGCCGGGCGCGCTGCATCAGCCCGAAGCCGCGCAGTTTGCGCATTGAAAACGACGTGGTAAGCGTCTGTTTAGGATTCAGCAGCGGCCGCCAAAGCCATTCGCCATCGCCCGTGGCGACCAGCAGGCCGTCCGAGTCATGCACCTCCGGGCGAAAATCCGCGCGATGCGGCTGGTTGACGCCAAAGGCAAACATGCTTGTCAGGGGCGCGATGCCCAGCGTTGCGACGCGGGCGCGCAGGAATATCCGCGCCCGCACTGCGATGACGGTCTCAGCGCCGGGCTCAACGTCAAACTGGTAGGCGCCGCTGGCGCGTGGCGAGTCGAGCAGCGCAAAGATGGTCAGAGTGCGTGCGTTGGCGGCGGGCTTTACGATCCAGAACTCGGTGAAGCGCGGAAACTCTTCGCCCTGGCCACCAACGGTGTCGATTGCCAGTCCCCGCGCCGATAAACCGTAGTGCATGCCGGCGCCGAGGGCGCGAAAGTAACTGGCGCCGAGGAACACCACGAGCTCGTCTTTGTATTCGCTGCCGTTCAGCGGGTAATGCGCGCGAAACCCGGCGAAGCCAAGGTCGCCCCAAGTCTGCGGGGACAGCTTGTTCTTGCCATAGTTGAAGTCACCGCTTGCATAGGGTATGTGGCGCACCCCTTGAGGCGTGACCTCGCTGATGCGAACCGACTCGGTCTGGAATTTACCGAGGTGGAAGAACATCAACTCGAACGGCAGGTTCTCCGTGCGCCACAGCGCATGATCAGGACGAAATCGAATGTCCCGGTACTGATCGTAAGTCAGTGCCTGCAGCTCCGCGGGCGGCTTGCGGGTGACGCTTCGGTAAGGGCTTTGAGCTTGCAGCTTGGCTTGTGCCGCAACGTCGTCGAAGCCGAAGGCGCTGGCTGGGTTGCCGTGAACAACAACCAGCAGGAAGCTCACAAGCGCCAACACCCGCGAGGCGCGGGCGGTGGCGTGACTGCAAGGCTCGACAATTCGGAAGTGGGTCTGCATCAATACGCGTCAGCGCCGCTCTTTCGAATGAAGATAACACGTCGAACGCACCGACCCGCCGCTGGATTGCGTCGCTCGGCCGTGCGGCTAGGCAGTCGGTTCGCTGGGAAATTTCAACGGCGTCGAGCACGCACAACGGCGCAAGCCGCGCTGTCCGCAATCACGGGCTCGTATATGCCGCGATCAGGGTACGCGCTGCCTTCGCAGCGTTCTCCGCAGGGCCGTGCTCGCTGTGGCACGTCAGGCGGCTCAGGTAGCTGCCTTCCCAGAGGAGCATCAGCGCGTCTCCCAAAGCGTCGGCGTCTCGCGCATGCATCTCGCGCGCAAGCCCGCCGAAGCGCCGGCGCATGTCGGCCTTGTACTTCTCGATGATGGGGCGCGCCGGGTGATCGGCGTCGGTGATTTCCACGGCGGCGTTTGCCAGCGCGCAGCCGCGCGATCCCTCCGTGCAGGTCTTCTTGAACAGCAGTCCAAAAAGAGCTTCGACCTGCGCCCGCGGATCCCCGGCGTGTGCCGCAACCGTCTCGTCCCACCAGCCCCAGGCTTCGGCCTCCGCCTCGCGCAGGTACTGCGCCACGAGTTCGTCCTTGGAGGAGAAGTTGCGATAAAAGCTCATCTTGTTGGTGCCGGCCTCCGAGGCAATGGCATCGACGCCAACCGCGTGGATTCCGCGGCAGTAGAAGAGCGCGCTGGCGGTTCGCATGATGCGATCGCGCACGCGCTCCTTTGTCTGCGCAGGAATAATTTCTTTCTTTACAGCAGCTTGCGTTGTCCTGGAGCGATTCATGGCGAATATCCACTTGACACGTTACTTACCGGTCACTAACGTACCTATGTCCTACGTGACTGACCGGTAACACACGGTACATAGCATCGGATGGTTACGTCGGCAAGTCAAGTGCAGACGCTCTTGCCTGCAGACGGTCACGGGGAGCCGGCACAGCCGGCGTCGCTTCTACAAAGTTCGATGGGAGTCGTCATGTCCTTCAAGAAACTGGCCAATCGCAACGTACCCACACTCCTCGCCGTGGGCTGCGCGGCGCTCGCGGCATTAGTCGTGTTTGCCGGGATCGGGCATACGCGAGCAAAGCCGCTCGCGGCCGCCGCCGCGCCTCTAGCCGAGGTTACGGTCGCGGAGGTGATTCACCAGCCGCTGCGCGAATGGCAGGAATTCACCGGACGTCTTCAGGCGGTGAATACGGTCGAGATCCGCCCGCGCGTCAATGGCTATATCGACCGCGTGAGCTTCGAGGACGGCACGCGCGTCAAAAAAGGCCAGCTCCTCTTCCAGATCGACCCGCGTCCCTTCCAGGCCGAGGTCGACCGCCTGGTCGCCGAGCGCAGCCGCAGTGTCTCCGACTTCGAGCTTGCCAAGGCGAATCACGCGCGCGCCGAGCGCCTGATCGGCGCGCATGCCATCTCACGCGAGGAGTATGAGCGTCTCATGGCGGCCGAGTCTTCGGCGCAGGGAGCACTCGGCTCCATCGATGCGTCGCTGCGCGAAGCGCGCCTCAACCGCGAGTTCACCGAAGTGCGTGCGCCGATCGACGGTCATGTGTCGCGTGCCGCCATCACGGCGGGCAACCTCGTGACGAGTGCGAATCTGCTCACGACGCTGGTCTCGGACGATCCGGTGTACGTCTACTTTGACGCCGACGAGCAGACGTATCTGCGTTTCGCAAAGGCCACGCGCGCCGCGCGCTCGGCTGACGATGCTGCAGGAGTCTATATCGGACTTGCGGACGAGGAAGGCTATCCGCATGTTGGAAAACTAGACTTCATTGACAACCAGGTCGATCCCACAACCGGCACTATCCGGGCGCGCGCCGCGCTTGCAAACCCGGACGGCCGCTATACGCCGGGTCTCTTCGCGCGCGTGCGCCTGGTCGGCGGAGAGGATCGCGACAGCGTGCTGATCGAGGACCGCGCCGTGGGCACAGACCTCTCCAAGCAGTTCGTGCTGACGCTGGCTGGCGATAACCGCATCGAATACCGCCTGGTGGAGCTCGGCCCCGAAATCAACGGGCTGCGCGTTGTGAAGCAGGGTCTCGCCCCCGGCGAGACCATTGTCGTCAACGGCCTGCAACACGTGCGTCCCGGCCAGACCGTCGCTCCTACGCGCGTCGCCATGGCCAACAACCCGAACAGTCTTGCCCAGGTGGCGGCCGAGCCGCATGCGACAAGCACAAGCGCGGCGATCGGGCTTGCCGCCGTCGTCATCCGGCCGCGCTGACGAGACGCTGCAAAGCCACGAAGGACTTGCCATGAAATTCTCGGAATTCTTCATCAGCCGCCCGATCTTCGCCGGTGTGCTCTCGGCGCTCATCCTGCTGGCGGGCCTGATCTCGCTGCCCCTGCTTCCGATCAGCGAATATCCGGAAGTCGTGCCGCCGACCGTCGTCGTGAAAGCGAGCTATCCGGGTGCAAACCCCAAGGTCATCGCCGATACGGTGGCAAGCCCGCTCGAGCAGTCGATCAACGGCGTTGAGGGCATGATGTATCAGTCCTCGCAGGCGACGGCCGATGGGGTGATGACCCTGACGATCACGTTCGCCTTGGGCACCGACATCGACAAGGCCCAAGTCCAAGTTCAGAACCGGGTCGCGCAGGCGTTGCCGAAATTGCCGGACGTGGTGCAGCGCCTGGGGGTCACCACCAATAAGGCCTCGCCCGATCTTACGATGGTCGTGCACCTTGTCTCCCCGGACAACCGCTATGACACGCTGTACCTCTCCAATTACGCGCTCCTGCGCGTGAAGGACGAGCTCGCCCGACTCGAAGGAGTGGGCGACGTGCAGGTCTTCGGTGCCGGCCAATACTCGATGCGCATCTGGCTCGACCCTGAAAAGGTTGCAAGCCGCAATCTCACTGCCGATGACGTCGTGAAAGCCATCCGCGAGCAGAACGTGCAGGTTGCCGCCGGAGAGCTGGGGGCGCCGCCGCTGCCGAATGCCACCGACTTTCAGGTAGCGATCAACACCAAGGGCCGCCTCACGAGTGCAGAGGACTTCCGCAACATCGTCATCAAAACCGGTGCGGGCGGCCAGGTCACGCGGTTGAAGGACGTTGCCCGCATCGAGCTTGGTGCGGACACATATGCGCTAAGAGCGCTCCTCGACAACAAGGCGGCTGCAGCCATCCCGATCTTCCAGCGCCCGGGCAGCAACGCCATCGCCATCTCCGAGCACGTCCGCGCCAAAATGCTGGAGTTGAAGAAGGATTTTCCCGAAGGAGTGGACTACCAGATCGTCTATGACCCGACGGTGTTCGTGCGCGGTTCGATCCACGCGGTCGTCCACACGCTCCTCGAGGCCATCCTGCTCGTGGTCGTGGTCGTGATTCTGTTCCTGCAGACATGGCGCGCCTCCGTCATTCCGCTGATCGCCGTGCCGGTGTCCCTGATCGGCACCTTCGCGGTCATGCATCTTTTCGGCTTTTCATTGAATGCGCTTTCCCTGTTTGGCCTCGTGCTCGCCATCGGCATCGTGGTCGACGATGCGATCGTCGTGGTCGAGAACGTCGAGCGCAATATCGGCAACGGCTTGCAACCCATAGCCGCCACCCGTCAGGCGATGCGCGAGGTCACGGGTCCCATCATTGCCACCGCGCTGGTACTGTGCGCCGTGTTCGTGCCGACAGCTTTCATCAGCGGCCTGACCGGACAGTTCTACAAGCAGTTCGCCCTCACCATTGCGATCAGCACCGTAATCTCGGCATTCAACTCGCTCACTCTCTCGCCCGCTCTCGCCGCCGTGTTGCTCAAGGAACACGGCGCCGCTCCGGATCGCCTGACGCGCCTCCTGAACGCGCTCCTCGGCGGGATCTTCCGGCCCTTCAATCGTTTCTTTGCCCGCTTCTCGCAAGGCTACGTGCGCAACGTCGGCCGCGTCGTGCGCGCGGGCGGTATCGCGTTTTTTATGTACGCGGGCCTCATTGGCCTCACCTACCTTGGCTTCGCGACGACCCCCACCGGCTTCGTGCCGCAGCAGGACAAGCAGTATCTAGTTGCGTTCGCGCAGCTGCCCGACGCTGCAACCCTCGATCGCACGGAAGCCGTCATCCGGCGCATGGGCGATGTCGCCCTGAAGTCGCCGGGGGTTGAGAGCGCGGTCGCGTTTCCGGGCCTCAGCATCAATGGCTTCACCAACAGCCCAAGCTCGGGGATCGTGTTCGTCACGCTGAAGCCCTTTGAGGAGCGCAAATCCAAGGACCTGGGCGCCGGCGCGATCGCGATGGCGTTGAATCAGAAGTACGCAAAGATCCAGGATGCTTTCATCGCAGTGTTTCCGCCCCCGCCGGTAATGGGCTTGGGCACCATCGGCGGCTTCCGGATGCAGATCGAAGACCGCGGCGGGCTTGGCTTCGAGGAGCTCTACAAGCAGACCCAGAACCTGATCAATAACGGCAACCAGACCCCGCAGCTGCAGGGGCTCTTTTCGAGCTTTCAGGTGAACGTGCCGGAGATGGACGCTGACGTGGATCGCGAGAAGGCGAAATCGCAGGGCGTCTCGATACAGGATCTCTTTGACACCATGCAGGTGTACCTGGGCTCGCTCTACGTGAATGACTTCAATGCCTTCGGCCGCACTTACGCGGTGACGGCGCAGGCCGAGCCGCGCTTTCGCCTGCAGGCCAAGGACATCGTCGGCCTGAAGACGCGCAACAGCGCGGGCGACATGATTCCGCTTGGTTCATTCGTGACCGTCAAGCGCTCCGCAGGTCCTGACCGGGTCATGCATTACAACTCCTATCCGACGGCGGAGATCAACGGTGGGCCGGCGGCGGGCTTCAGCTCAGGTCAGGCGCAAGCGGCGATGGAGAAGCTTGCCCGGCAGGAACTGCCAAACGGCATGAGCTTCGAGTGGACCGAGCTCACCTACCAGCAGATCATCGCCGGCAATACGGCGGTGCTCATCTTCCCACTCGTGGTGCTGCTCGTGTTCCTGGTGCTCGCTGCCCAGTACGAGAGCCTGAGCCTGCCGCTCGCCGTCATTCTGATCATGCCGATGGTGCTGCTCTCGGCAATCACCGGTGTGACGCTCACGCACGGCGACAACAACATCTTCACGCAGATCAGCCTCATTGTGCTTGTGGGACTCGCGAGCAAGAACGCAATCCTGATTGTCGAATTCGCGCGCGACCGCGAGCTGCAAGGCGCAAGTCCGCTGCGCGCGGCGCTCGATGCGGCGAAGTTGCGCCTGCGGCCGATCCTCATGACCTCGCTGGCATTCATCATGGGCGTCGTGCCGCTCGTAGTCTCGAGCGGCGCGGGCGCCGAGATGCGCCACGCGATGGGCGTGACCGTGTTCTCCGGAATGATTGGGGTGACGGTATTTGGGCTACTCCTGACGCCGCTCTTCTATCTCACCGTGCGCAAGCTCACGCGCCGGCGCTCG
>Ga0302177_10000115_pt1 | contig 68794 bp, 53 predicted proteins | sample I_Palsa_E1_2_FD_198780 | JGI IMG/M metagenome (GOLD analysis project Ga0302177, IMG submission 198780) | Peat permafrost microbial communities from Stordalen Mire near Abisko, Sweden - I_Palsa_E1_2 | ecosystem: Environmental > Terrestrial > Soil > Palsa > Peat permafrost | place: Sweden... | reverse complement strand
AGCCCAAGAAGAAAGTTCCGAAACTGCTGCCTCCCAGGCGCGACTCCAGTCAGGAAATGGTGAAGAAGATCACTCCGTCCTATATTGCCCCGAAATCCGACGCTTGATCTTCGCTCGCTCAACCTTGTCGAAGCTAGTCGCTCAATCGCAGTTGCCGCCCGAACTCATAGCGGATAGACCTCGCGGGCCAGAGCGAGACATATAGCCGTATCGAGTGCTAGGATACGGCGAAATGAAACCCATTCTTATAATTCGTTTTTCTTCTTCTCTCCCTGTTTTATTCCCATTGCTGTTGCTGAGCTTGCTTGTCACTGGCGGTATTAAGGCGCAAACCGCGCAAGTATTTCGCCTCGATGGTGGGAATTCTACCTACGCATTCGGAGTGAACGAGCGCGTTGAGGTGCAGCCGCTGTACTGGGGTGGACGGCTCGGTGCTCACGACCACATTCCCGCCGCGCATTCGTTTGCGGAAGTGGCCTCCTTCGATTCACCTTACACGACCACGCCACAAGAGTACGCGGCCTGGGGTGCAGGATTGTTTACCGAGCCAGCTCTTAAAGTGACTTTCGCCGATGGGAATCGCGACCTGGTCTTGCACTTTGTAAGCGCAAAGCCGAACGGCGCCGAATCGATCGAAGTGCTCGTAAAGGATATTTCCCGCGAAATTTATGTGACGCTGCATTACTCGATGGATCCTGAAAGCGGAATTCTGGCGCGCTACGCCAGTATTGAGAATCGCGGGAAGCAACCGATATTGATCGAACAAGCCGCGGCCGCGCAATGGACGCTGCCCCCGGCGCGTTACCTCGTGAGTTACTTGACCGGGCGCTGGGCCGGAGAGTGGACCCTGAATCAAGAACTGATCAAAGGCGGAGAACGGGTCATCGAAAGCCGCCGCGGAACCACCGGCCATCAGGCTAATCCGTGGTTTGCAATTTCTCGCGAAGGTGGTGAGCAGGCCGCGGCGCCCACGATTGCGAGCGAAGAGCATGGTGAGGTGTGGTTTGGCGCGCTGGCCTGGTCCGGGTCCTGGCGGTTCACCGTGGAAAAAACTCAGCTCGATGCGGTGCGCGTCACCGGGGGATTCAACCCTTTCGATTTCGGCTACCAGCTGAAACCCGGCGAGCATCTGGACACCCCCATTTTCTATGGCGGTTATTCGGATCACGGTCTCGGTGGCGCGTCCCGATTACTGCACCGGTTTGAAATTGCGCGGATTTTGCCCCACGCACCCGATCCCAAGCCACGGCCGGTGATTTACAACTCGTGGGAGGCCACGGAATTCAAAGTCGACGAAACTGGCCAGGAGGCTATCGCTGAAAAGGCGGCGTCGATAGGCGTGGATCGATTTGTGATGGACGATGGCTGGTTCGGCCAGCGAAAAGATGACCACGCCGGATTGGGCGACTGGTATGTGAATAAGCAAAAATTTCCGAATGGTTTGAAGCCGCTGATCGATAAAGTTCACGCCCTCGGGATGGATTTCGGATTGTGGGTCGAACCGGAGATGGTGAACCCGGATTCAGATCTTTACCGCAAACATCCCGACTGGGTTTTGAATTTCCCTGCGCGGCCGCGTTCCGAGTCCCGCAACCAACTGGTGCTCAACCTGGCGCGTCCTGATGTGCGCGACTACATTGAGGGATTTCTTGACAAGCTTTTGACCGAAAATGATATCGCCTTTCTGAAGTGGGATTACAACCGCAACTGGTCCGAACCGGGCTGGGACGCGGTTCCCGTCGACGAGCAGAAACGCGTTTACGTTGAATTCATCCGCAACTTGTATTCGATCCTTGCGGACTTGCGCAGAAAACATCCGAAGATCGAAATCGAATCATGTTCCGGTGGCGGGGGCCGCGTCGATTTGGGCATCTTGCGGTACACCGATGAAGTTTGGCCATCAGACAATACCGACCCGTTCGATCGGCTGACCATGCAGGATGGGTTCAGTTATCCGTACACCCCGCAGGTCATGATGGCGTGGGTTACCGACTCGCCGCATTGGCTGAATTTCCGCACCACCTCTCTCAGTTATCGAATGCTGAGTTCGATGCAAGGTTCGTTGGGCATCGGTGCGAATCTGAATAAATGGGCACCCGAAGATTTTGCGACCGCCAAGCGGCTGATCGCCGATTACCACTCGGTGCAGCGTACCATTGTGCGCGGTGATCTTTATCGGCTGATCAGTCCGCGCGATGGCAGTGAGTTTTCCTCAACCGAGACGGTTTCGAGTGACCAGAATCAGGCGGTGGTGTTCGCCTTCACGCATTCCACCCAACAAGGCCGGGGATTTCCGCTGCTGCAGCTGCAAGGTCTTGATCCGGAGGCCGAATACAAACTTGGCTGGATCGAAGGCCAGGGGCACCCAGATACTCCGGAAAGCGCCTCGGGTGCCTGGTGGATGCGTCATGGCTTGCAGTTGGAATTGCGCGGCGACTTCAAGGCCGCCGCGTTCCGGCTCGATCGTCAGCGCTAAGGGCAAGCGATCGGTCCTGGACGCTTTCTGAACCACGACGGTGAGCGATACGAGTTTTGCCGCGGAGATTTCCGGGAGGCTGCGTGGGCTACAGGAATTTGCATGAATTTGTGCGCAAGCTGGAAAAAGAAGGAGAGCTCAAGAGGATCACGGCGGAAGTCGATCCGGTGTTGGAGATTGCGGAAGTGACCCAGCGAGTGGCCCGGGACGAGCGGCGTAAGAAAAATAGCGTAGGACCGGCTCTGCTGTTTGAAAGGCCGAAAGGTTCCCGAGTACCGCTGCTGGTAAATACTTTCGGCAGTGTGCGTCGCATGGAGTTGGCCTTCGAGGTGGACCAGCTGGAGGACGTCGCCGACCGCATTCGAGGATTTCTGGCGATGGAGTCGCCCCAAGGGCTGTTCGAAAAGATGAAGATGCTGCCAAAGCTTGCCGAGCTGGGCTCATTCTTCCCCAAGAGCGTTAAGGATGGGGATTGCAAGGCCGTGATTCGTAAAGGCCAGGATGTAAATCTGCTGGAATTTCCGATTTTGCAATGCTGGCCGCAGGACGGCGGGCGGTACATTACCTTTCCGCTGGTGTTCACGAAAAATCCTGCCACCGGAAAGCGCAATGTCGGCATGTACCGGATGCAGATCTACGACCAACGCACCACCGGAATGCATTGGCAGACGCAGAAGCACGGAGCGGAGCATTTTCGCCGAGCGCGGGCCGCGGATCCGGACGGACGAATTCCCGTGGCGGTCGCCATCGGTGCGGATCCGGCGACCGCGCTGGCCGGAATGCTGCCGATTCCTCCGGATCTGGATGAAATGATGTTCGCGGGATTTTTGCGGCGCGAACCGGTAGAAATGGTGAAGTGCGAGACCAACGATCTGGAAGTTCCGGCAAACGCCGAGATTGTGCTGGAAGGCTACGTGCCTTTGAATCAAATGCGAATCGAGGGGCCCTTCGGCGATCACACCGGATTTTATTCGTTAGAGGGCGAGTATCCGGTTTTCCACGTGGAGTGCGTAACCCATCGCAAGGATCCCATTTATCTGACCACCGTCGTTGGTCCGCCGCCGCAGGAAGACTATTACATGGGGTACGCGGTAGAGCGGGTGTTCTTGCCGGTGATGAAGATGCAATACCCCGAGATTGTGGAGGTTGCCATGCCCGCGGAAGGGATCTTTCACAATTTGATGATCGTGGCGATACGTAAATCGTATCCAGGCCACGCCCGCAAAATCATGAATGCCATATGGTCACTGGGGCAAGCGATGTTCACGAAAGTGATTGTCGTCGTTGATGAAGACGTGGACGTACACAATTACAGGGAAGTGGTATGGAAGGCCTTGTGCGCGCTCGACCCCCAGCGCGATGTACAATTCTCGCTGGGACCTGTGGATACCCTGGACCACGCGCAACGCATGCAGGATTATGGCTCGAAGATGGGAATCGATGCCACCCGCAAATGGGCCAGTGAGGGATTCACGCGTCCGTGGCCGGACGAAATCGTGATGAATGACGAGATTAAGAAGCGCGTCGATAATATGTGGGCAAAGCTCGCGTTATAAATGGCTATCAGCGGACCGAACATCGGTCGACAGTAACCAGAAGGTCGCAGCGGCCAAGCAATGAATACAAAGAATAACCTTGTTCGTATGGGCAGGCCCTTCCGTTTGGGATCCCACTAATAGTGGTACTGAGAGAATTGAGACGCTATCACTGGTACCACCTACCTGCAATACCCTGCAATTGCCGGAAAGAACCCATATTCTTAGGACAACTGCGGCAGAGAAAAGCTTGACGCTCCGAGAGCCGCAATGTCATAACGCTATCACGGGGCGCACCTCGAATCATGGACAGGTCGAGTGGGGTGCACCAGTGGTTCGGGTCGGGCCAAACGAGCCCAGGGGTAGCGTTCCTCGTGAATGAATCTCGCGAAGTCATGAATGTACGGCAGGCGTCGCAGTATCTGGGGATCTCTCCCGATACCCTGTACCGTTACATCACCGAAGGCGAGATTCCCGCATTCAAACTTGGCAATCGTTGGAAACTTCGTAAGACGATCTTGGACCGCTGGATGGAACGCAAGATGAGTCAGGCGCACGCGCGGCGTCGCTAGCTCTGGCGGGGTAGAGGAAAGAGGCCACACGTATGTGGTTACTGGGTGGACAGAAGAAGCAGTTGGTTGGCTTGGATATCGGTTCGAGCACCATCAAGGCGGTCGAGCTTAAATCCACCAAGGCCGGCTATGAGCTGGTTAGCTTCGGCACCGAGATGCTGGCGCAGGACACCGTGGTGGATGGCGCGATCATGGACGCCCCGCAAGTGGCCAACGCCATCAGTAAAATTTTTGAAGCGCAGCACATCAAGGTCAAGAACGTGGCTACCTCCGTTTCCGGACACTCGGTGATCGTCAAGCGCGTGTGGCTGCCGTTGATGTCCGAAGAAGAGCTTTTCGAACGGATCAATTCCGAAGCCAGCCAACACATCCCTTTCGACATTCTGGACGTCAGCTTGAGCTACCAGTTGCTGGAGTCGATGGACTCGCAGATGGATGTATTGCTGGTTGCGGTAAAGAAAGACAAAATTTTGAACCACACCAACGTTCTGGCGCAGGCCGGTAAGACTCCGGTGGTGGTGGATATCGACGCCTTCGCGTTGCAAAACTGCTTTGAAGTGAACTACGAGCCGGACGCCGGGCAAACCGTAGCGCTGCTAAATATCGGCGCCAGCGTGATGAATATCAATATCGTCCGTGGCGGTGTGCCGCTGTTCACTCGCGACGTGAGCGTGGGTGGTAACCAGTTCACCGACGCGCTGCAGAAGGAACTGGACTTGAGCTTCGACGACGCGGAACGCCTGAAGAAGGGCGATACCTTGCCGAGCGTCACCGACGACCAGAAACAGCAAATTCTACGCAGCGTCTCCGACATTCTGACCTTGGAAATACAGAAGACCTTCGATTTCTTCCGGGCGACGGCCAGCGGCGAAAGCATCCAGAGAATTGTGGTGGCTGGAGGAACCGCACGAGTGCCCGGTCTGGTGGATTTATTGCGGGAAGAGTTCGCCATGCCGGTGGAAGAGTTGAACCCGTTTCGCCGGGTGTTGGTAAATCCGGCCAAACATAGTGATGACCAGATTCGGGAAATGGCGCCTCGGCTAGCGATTGCCGTGGGGCTGGCACTGAGGAGCTTCGACTAGCCATGATTCGAATAAACCTTCTCGGACAAGCCAAACCCAGAGGATCGCGTCGACCCGTGGATACCGGTGCGGCCCTTCCGATCCTGTTCGTCGGTGCGGGAGTTCTGTTTGGCTGCCTCATTCTGGGCTACCTGTATTACTCCTGGCAGCGCCAATTGAGCGATGAAAATAAGCGGATCCAACAGTTGCAGGCGCAGAAGGCCGATCTCGAGCAGATCAAGCTGCAAGTCGAAGCGTTCGAAAAGCAAAAGTCGGTGTTGCAGCAGCGCGTTTCGACCATTGAACAATTGCAACGGGAACGCATGGGTGGCCAGGAGTTGCTCGATGAAGTGGCCAGCACCGTGGCTCGCACCGAAAACCTTTGGCTGACCTCGCTGGCGAAGAAGGGCGACACCCTCTCCATTGAAGGCGCATCGGCGTCGGTGAACGCGGTAGCCAACTTCATCACCGCGCTCAAACGCTCGGGGTACTTCAGTAAGGTGGAGATCAAGGAAACCAAGCAGGACGAGAAGAACACCAGCGTGCAAACGTACTTGTTCCAAATCACCGCGGAGATTGCGCCGCCGGCAACCGGCGGTACCACCCCGCATCCCCAAATTAAACCTGCCAGCGTTCCGGCGCAGTCGGCTCCCGCGGCGGCAGTGGCGACGAAAGGATAGGGAGCTATGCCTAACCCATTTCGCGACATGTCCGTCATCATGCAGTGTCTTCTGGCGGTGATGATCACCGTCATTCTGGTGGTGGCTGGTATTTACGTGCCCATTTCACCGGTGGCTCAGGAACGCGACCAAGTCGATAAAGCGGTGCGCGAGCGCTCCCAGCTGAACCAGGAAGTCACCCAACTCCAGGTTTACCGACAACGCTATGGCGAGCTGAAGTCCCAGATGGACGCGTTATCGAAGCAATTGGAAACGTTGAAGACCATCGTTCCAGAAGAAAAGGAAGTGGATGAATTCATCCGCTTGTTGCAGGGCGCGGCGAGCGCTTCGAACGTGCAGATCCGGAGACTAACCTCGCAGCCGGTGGTGGCCCGCGAGTATCACTACGACATGCCTTTCGAGATCCAGGCCGACGGGCCGTACTTCAATATTCTGGACTTTTTCGGGCGGTTAAGCCGGTTGTCGAGAATCATCAACGTGGGCGACCTCGATTTCGAAGATCCCAATTCGGGCAGTAAGGGCACCAAATACCCAATTCGTCCGGGTACTTCAGTGACGGGAATTTTTACGGCGACAACGTACTTTACCAAGCCGGCGGATACGGGCAGCGTCCCTGCGGGGACCAAGCCTGGAACTCCGGGCAGTCCGGCCGGAAAAAACTAACGGAATGAGCGACCTATGCGTTCTGTGAAAACACTCGTACTCGGGATTTTGTTGGCGGCCAGCGGCTCCCGCTTGCTCGCGCAGGGTGCTCCTGCCGGTGGCACCAAGACGGTGCCGCCGGCGGTACCTCCAGCGCCGACCCATGCCGGCAGGGCCAAGCGGCTCTCGACCAAGCCCGCGGTAAGGAAAGCTTCCACTTCCGACGAGGAAGCGTCCCAAGCTCGAGGCGAAGGCCCCGGCAGGCTTGCCCGGCGCGATCCGTTTGAATCGCTGGTCAGTCGGCAAACCAGTGAAGGTATGGCCAAGAATTTGCCGCCGGGCAAGGCGGGCTTGCAGGTCAGCACGCTACGGCTCGACGGCATCGTGAAGTCTTCGAACGGGATGATCGCAGTGGTTTCGAATCCGCAAGCGCGCACGTACTTTTTGCGCGAGGGCGACCAGCTTTACGACGGGCGGGTGGAGAAGATCGCCATGGACGGAGTTTCCTTCCATGAGTTGGGGAAAGACGCTTTCGGCAAGCCCGTGGAACGTCAAGTAAATAAGAGAATCTACGCCAGTGCAGGAGAACAGCAATGATGACGAACCGGCCGGCCTTTCGAATTGGCTGCCTGATAGTAGCGAGCGCGGCATTCTGCAGCAGCCCGCTTCTCGCCCAGACGCAGCCGCCCACGGGCGCCACCGCGTCGGCAACGGTTATCTCCAACGTCGCGATCACCCAAGCGTCGCTAGGCTCGAGTGTTCGCGTGAAAGGAGACGGACACCTGGATGTGCATGCGGCTCGAATGCAGAACCCGGACCGCTTGGTTCTAGATTTCACCGGCGCGCGTCTGGCGGTACAGAAAACCACCATACCTGGAGTTTCCGCACCAGTGCGTGGGGTGCGTCTCGGCCAATTTCGCCCGGATGTTGCGCGCGTAGTAGTGGACTTGACCGGTGCAACTCGGTATCAAATTTCACGTGACGGCGAGACCCTGGTTGTAGCGTTTGACGCCGATGTCGACTCGTCGGCGGATGGCAGCGTCAGCACCGCGGCAGTTTCGAACCCCGGCAAAAAGCGTTCTGATTTTCATTACGACGTGGCCGGTCCGCGGACCGCGATGGCCCACAATTCACAAACCCCCAAGATCCCGACGCTCCGCTATGCTTTGCCGGGTGAATTGACTCAGCATTCCTTCATGCTGGCATCCTTCAACGAGCCCAACGAGCCGGCCCGCCCGATCGCGGCGACGCAAGCGGCACAGCAAGCGACCCAGCAGGCCGGAAACGCTGCCGCAACGGTTGCGAACTCCGCACAAATCTCCGCTCCACCGGCCCCTCCGATCCGGTACACCGGGGAACCGATCTCTGTGAATTTGAAAGATGTGGACCTCCGGGACTTTTTCCGGTTGATCCATGAAATCAGCGGCTTGAACGTGGTTCTGGACCCGGCGGTGAAGGGCACCTTGACCATTGTTCTCGATGAGGTGCCGTGGGATCAGGCACTGGATATCGTGCTGCAGAACAACGGCCTGGAAAAGCAGCTGCACGGGAACGTGCTGCGCATCGCGACGCTGGACACCATCAAGAAGGAATCGGAGACCGCAAGAGACGTAAGAAAAGCTGAAAATGATGCGCAGGAGACGGTTACCGTCACTCGCGTCCTCAGCTACGCCAAAGCCGATACCGTCAAAGATACTCTCAAGAAATTTCTAACCGCGCGGGGCGATATTTTGTCCGATCCGCGCTCCAACCAGCTCATCATCCGCGACATTCCGTCGGTGATTCCGGCGGTTGACAATCTACTCCGTCAACTCGATCGCAAATCCCAGCAAGTCGAGATCGAAGCGCGCGTGGTAGCGGCTTCCCGTTCTTTCGCGCAAGACATCGGCACCGAGCTTGGTTTTGCAGGGACCACCACCAGCGGACGCTCGTTGTTCAGCGGATCGCCGGACGTCGGCGCCAGCGGCGTGACCACCGGAACGAACATCCCGGCTTCCCCGGTTACCGTGGGATCAGGCACCACCACTGGAAACGGGCAAACCGCCGGCATTCCTCTGAACACCAACTTGGGCGCGGGCGTTCCGACCAGCGGCTTCGGATTCTCGCATCGCTCGCCTAATTTTGCGGTGGACCTGTTCATCACCGCAGCGGAGGCCAAGGGGGTAGGAAAACTGCTCTCCAAGCCACGGGTGGTGACCCAGAACAACGAGAAGGCGACGATTAAGCAAGGTACCAAGATTCCTATTCAGACCACCATCAACAACACCATCTCGGTCCAGTACATTGACGCGGTCCTGAAGCTTGAGGTAACCCCGCAGATTACCGCTGAGGGCACGGTGTTCATGGACGTCGTGGTGGAAAACACTCAGATCGATCAAGGAATTCCGCGTATTCAGGGCATTCCAGCGTTGGACACCCAATCGGAAGAAACCAAGGTTTTGGTGGCGGACGGCGGCACCGTGGTCGTGGGGGGGATTATCATCTCCTCGCAGAACGTCAACATCACCGAGGTCCCTTTGCTGGGCAGCTTGCCCTTGATCGGAAGGCTCTTTAAGCGTACCGACGTTTCGGTCAATTCTTCGGAACTGCTGTTCTTCCTCACCCCCCGCATAATCCCGGGGTAGAGCGACCGACCAATCGTTTTCAAGTTCAATTCATCCCGAGAGGGTTACATCGAGGAGACTACGGTCTCCTCGATCCATTTATGAAGACAGTTTTTTCCAAACGGCAGCGGGCGTTACGTGCGGAGCTTACCAGGCTTGGACTGGGCAGCCTCCTGGTGACCCATCCGCCGAGTTGGTACTACCTAACCGGCTTTACCGGTGACGCGGGAGCCCTGGTGGTTACGCGCCGCGGAATAGCCCTGATCACCGACGGACGATTCGTGGCGCAGGCGGCGGCGGAAACCTCAAGGGTTAGGATCGTACGGCAGCAAGGCGCATTGGCAGTCGCAGCCGGCCAATTCCTGCGGGGAATCGGGGCCGGCAGCGTCGGTTTCGATTCCTCGCGGGTTTCGGTGGCTCAATTTGAGTCCCTGCGAAAGCTAGGCGGGAAGCAACTGCGCTGGACAGCGTCTCCCGGGGTGGTGGAAGCGTTTCGGGCGCGCAAAGATGCTGACGAACTGGTTCGAATGCGTGGAGCGGCTGCCTTCGCCGATCAGGTCATGCAGTCGGCGTTCAAGCTCCTGAAACCGGGAATCCGCGAACTGGAGATCAGCGCCGAAATCGAGTACCAGATGAAGGCTCTGGGAGGCTCCGGTTTTGCCTTCGAAACCATCGTCGCAGCAGGCGCAAACTCCGCCTATCCGCACGCCCGGCCGACCTCCAAGCGACTGAGGAAAAATGAATTGGTGGTGCTAGACCTGGGTGTTATACTCGCGCACTATTGCAGCGACATTTCGCGAACCGTGGTAGTTGGAAAAGCTACGCCGCGGGTGCGGCAATGGCACCGAGTGGTTCAGGAAGCCCAATCCGCAGCAATTGAAGCAGTGCAAGCCGGAGCGAGCTGCGGAGATGTGGACAATGCCGCGCGGAAAGTTCTGGCCAGGCACCGGCTGGATCGGTATTTCACGCACAGCACCGGCCACGGACTTGGCATCGAGGTCCACGAGGATCCCCGGGTGGCCAGGGGGCAGCGGCAACTGCTGGAGCCGGGCAACGTGATCACCATTGAACCGGGAGTCTACGTGCCGGGCGTCGGGGGAATTCGGATTGAAGACGAGGTTGCGGTACACCCCGGAAGAACAGAAGTGCTTACCCGCACGCCGCGGGATCTCATCGAGATCTAATCAGGCATGAAACCCAAAGAAGCCCAAAAACCAGCCAGTGCGGCCGCTGATACTCCTGAAATGCAGCAGATCGAAGACTTGCTACTGTTAATGGGCGAGCACAATCTGGAGGAGCTTGAATACTCCCGCGGCGATTTGAAGATTCGCTTGAAGAAGCCTTCGGGCCCCGCGCCCGCAGCCGCCCCTCGGGCCTTGGCAGCGCCGGAGATTATCGTCGCCAGCGGCCAACTCTCGTCGACATCCTCGTCACCCTCGCCCGCCGATTCCAGGTCGACCGAGGATTTGCATTTGGTCAAGTCTCCGATTGTGGGCACCTACTACGAATCGCCCAGCCCGGGCGCCGAGGCCTTTGTGAAGGTGGGCGCGCACATTGAGACCGGTCAGACTTTGTGCATCGTCGAAGCCATGAAGCTGATGAACGAAATCGAATCCGAAGTTACCGGCGAAGTGCTGCGAATCTTTGTAGAAAACGGACAGCCCGTGGAATACAACCAGCCGCTGTTCGGCGTTCGCCCGAGCCGGAAGAAATAGCCGGCACCCGCCGATTATGTTTCAGAAAATCTTAGTCGCGAACCGAGGGGAAATTGCTCTGCGCGTGATCTGCGCGTGCAAGGAGCTGGGGATTGCAACCGTGGCGGTGTATTCGGAAGCGGACCGGAATTCCTTGCACGTACGTTTCGCGGACGAAGCCGTGTGCATTGGCCCGGCCCGCAGCAGCGAGAGCTACCTGAACATTCCCCAAGTGATCAGCGCGGCGGAGATCACCAATGTCGACGCTATTCACCCGGGCTACGGCTTCTTATCCGAGAACGCCAACTTCGCAAAGGTATGCGAAGCCTCGGAGATCACCTTCATTGGGCCAACCCCCGAAGTGATCGAGATGATGGGAGAGAAGGATCGCGCGCGTCGTGAGATCAAGACCGCCGGGTTGCCCACCATTCCGGGAAGCGACGGGGTCATTGACGGGGAACAGCAGCTCGCCGCGGAAGCCGACAAAATTGGCTACCCGTTGATCCTGAAGGCTTCGGCGGGCGGCGGCGGACGCGGGATGCGCATCGTGCGCAATCCGGCAGAACTGCTGCCGGCTTACCAGACCGCGAGCACCGAGGCCCAGCAGGCCTTCGGAAACCCGGACGTCTATGCAGAGCGCTTCCTGGAGCATCCCCGGCATATCGAATTTCAGGTCTTAGGAGACCAGCACGGTAAGGTCATTCACCTGGGCGAAAGGGAATGCAGCATTCAGCGGCGACATCAGAAGCTGATTGAGGAGTCACCCTCGCCGGTGATGGATCCCAAGCGGCGCGAGGAACTGGGAGCCCAGGTGGTTCGAGCGCTGGAGAGAATCGGCTATACCAACGCGGGCACCGTGGAATTCCTGATGGACCAGGACGGCTCGATTTACTTTATCGAAATGAATACCCGTATTCAGGTGGAGCATCCCGTTACCGAGATGATCACCGGAGTGGATCTGATTAAGGCCCAGATTCGAATCGCCGCTGGCGAGCATCTGGATGAAGCCGCCGGTGAGATGAGTTTCTCAGGTCATGCCATTGAATGCCGCATCAACGCGGAAGATCCGGTAACCTTTGTACCCTCGGCGGGACGAATCACCACGTTTCAGGCTCCGGGCGGAACCGGCGTCCGGGTGGACTCGGCCGCCTACACCGACGCAGTCATTCCCCCCTATTACGATTCGATGATAGCGAAATTGATCGTCAAAGGCCGGGACCGCACCGAGGCCATTGGAAGAATGAAGCGCGCCCTGGAAATGTTCGTGATCGAAGGCATCAAGACCTCCATCCCGCTGCATCGTCGCATCATCGCCGATCCCGATTTTGCGGCCGGGCGTTTCGACACCCACTTCATCGAAAGATTGCTCGGAACGAACGGAAAATAGACGGCTATGCGGCTTGTCCTGCCACGGCTGTATGTGATACTAGACTCCGCATTGCTCAAAATTTCTGCCATCGACTGTGCGCGAGAGCTTGCTGACGCTGGAGTGCGGCTGATGCAGTATCGCGACAAAAGCTCGCCGCCACGCGAAATTCTTACCACCTCCCAAAAGTTGGCTGACTTTCTGATCCCGCGTTCAATTGCCTTGTACGTGAATGATCGTGCGGATATCGCCGCGTTGGCCGGGGCCACGGGAGTTCACGTCGGACAAGAAGATTTGGACGTTGAGCAGGCCCGCCAGCTAGTAGGCGTCGAAAAGCGGGTTGGAGTGTCCACCCATAACGATGCACAGTTCGAAGCGGCAGTTGACACCTCGGCGGACTATATCGCGATCGGACCAATTTTCCCGACCGGATCGAAGCTCAATCCTGACCCGGTGGTGGGGCTGGACACAATTCGCCGGGTGCGGTCGCTGACCGACCGGCCCATCGTGGCCATTGGCGGGATCACCCTGGAAACCGCGGCGCTGGTAAGGCGAGCCGGTGCCGATAGTGTCGCGGTGATCAGCGACATTGTCCGCGCGCCGAGCCCCGGGAAGCGCGCCAGGGAGTATCTGAATACGCTAGGTTCTGAAGATCAAGCGGCGGTCTGAGGTTTTCGCGGATGCCACCGAGCAACCACCCCGTCGCGATCCATGCTAAGCAAGAGCCCGGATTCGTGCGCGCCATCGGATTGTTCGACGGTACCATGATCGTAGTGGGCTCGATGGTCGGCTCGGGCATCTTCATTGTGTCCGCCGATATCGCGCGGCAAACCGGATCGGCCGGCGGCCTGCTGCTCACCTGGATTATCACTGGACTTCTGACCATAGCCGCGGCGCTCTCCTATGGCGAACTCGCGTCGCTCTTTCCCCGGGCTGGCGGGCAATATATCTATTTGCGGGAAGCGTATTCGCCGTTGTGGGGATTTTTGTATGGCTGGACGCTGTTTCTGGTGATTCAAACTGGCACCATTGCTGCCGTAGCAGTCGGCTTCGCGCGGTACTTGGGCGTCGTGTGGCCAGCGATTTCCGGCACTTCTTGGATGATTCGTCCGATCGCGCTTTCCTCGAGATACGCCATTAGCCTGTCGGTGCAACAACTGGTCGCGGTGCTGATGATTCTGTTTCTGACTTTTTTGAATACCCGCGGCGTGCGGCTCGGCAAGCTGATTCAAAACGTGTTCACCAGCGCGAAGACCTTGTCGCTTTTGGGGCTCATCTTCTTATGCGTGTTTGTGGCTCGGAACGCTACCGCAATTTCGGAAAATTTCACCCACCTCTGGGCTCTTCGCGGCGCGCAGGCCATCGAGCCGGGAGCTGACTTTCTGCGTGGCTGGGTGCCCACCGTGAGCGCCGCCACCGGCGCATTTGGCTTGTTTGTGGCCTTCGGCGTCGCCCAGGTCGGATCGCTGTTCTCCGCCGACGCCTGGAACAACATTGGCTTCACCGCCGCGGAGGTAAAAAATCCGAAGCGGGACGTGGCCTTGTCGATGGCCCTGGGCACGTTGATCGTCATCACCTTGTACTGCTTGGCCAATGTGGCTTATCTTTGCGCGCTTCCCCTGTCGCAGATACAAACCGCTCCGGATGACCGCGTGGCTACCGCCGCGCTGCAGGCGATTTTTGGCCCCGCGGGCGCGTTGATCATGGCGGTGGCGATCATTATCTCGACGTTCGGGTGCAACAATGGGCTAATCCTGGCGGGCGCCCGAGTGGCGTATGCGATGGCCCGCGATGGCTTATTTTTTCGGTCTACCGGCACGCTGAACAAAAGGGGCGTACCGGCTACTGCGCTGGTGTTTCAGGCCGCGTGGATCGTAGTGCTGATTCTGATGCGAACCCGGCGCGTCAGCGACGCCGGGGTGGTTACCTACGGCAATCTGTACAGCGACTTGCTCGATTACGTGGTCTTTTCGGTTCTGATTTTCTATGTGCTCACCATTGCGGGAATTTTCGTATTGCGTTCCAAGCGACCCGACGCGGAGCGTCCCTACCGCGCATTTGGCTACCCTTTTGTTCCTGCGCTCTATATAGTCGCGGCGCTGGCGATCATGTTTGTGCTGCTGCTGTACCGGACGCAAACGGCGTGGCCGGGTTTAGTGATCGTGCTGTTGGGCGTACCGGTGTATTTGTGGTGGTCGCGGCGGGCCGTAAAAGAAATCGCGACGGGTTGAAACTCAGGAATCTCTAGAGGAGGAGTTGCATGGGCAACCCCTTGTTTGCCAAGAAGTCCATGAGCGCGCTGTTATCCGAATCTAAGGAAACCGGCGAGCACAGCTTGAAGCGCACGCTGGGTCCGTTCCAGCTGACCGCGCTGGGTGTTGGAGCGGTGATCGGTGCGGGCATATTCGTGCTGTCGGGCTTGGGCGCGCACTACGCTGGGCCGGGACTCATGCTGTCGTTTGTGCTGTCCGGGCTGGGATGTGCCTTCGCGGGGCTGTGCTACGCCGAGTTCGCGGCCATGATCCCGCTGGCGGGCAGCGCTTATACCTACGCGTACGCAACGCTCGGCGAAATCTTTGCCTGGATTATTGGCTGGGACCTGACCCTCGAATACGCCATGGGCGCAAGCACGGTGTCGTCAGGTTGGTCCAATCACTTTATTGAGCTGCTGGATATTTTTCACGTGAAGATGCCTTTGTGGCTCGCATATGACCATTGGACCGGAATCCGCACCGCCCAGATGATGGTGGCCCGGCAGTTGGCCCAAGCGTCGGACGCTACCCTGGTGCCCGGCACCCAGGCGTTTCTGAACACAGTTGGGAATATTCTTACCGCGCAATCGCCGGAGTTGCTTCGGCGAGCGCATGATCTGCTGGCGGCGCCGCGAATGTTTGGGGTGGAAGTAGGCTTCAATCTACCCGCGTTCGTGATCGCCTTGGTGATCACCGCGATCCTGGTGATCGGGATCAAGGAAAGCGCCAGCTTCAACGCCACCATCGTGGTCATCAAGGTTGCGGTGGTGCTGTTCGTGATCGGGCTCGGTATCAAGTATGTTTCGCCGTCCAATTGGGGGTCGGATTGGCACACTTTTGCGCCCTACGGTCTGGGTGGCATCGGCTCGGGAGCTGCTTACATTTTCTTCGCATACATAGGATTTGACGCGGTCTCCACCACCGCCCAGGAAGCCAAGAATCCGCAGCGTGACCTGCCCATTGGCATCATCGTGTCCCTGCTGGTGTGCACCCTTTTGTACATTGCGGTGGCCGGAGTTCTGACCGGTATGGTGCCCTGGCAAAGCGTCAATATCGAGGCGCCCATAGCGCGGGCGTTCATGGACCGCGGGTTGACCACGGCATCGCATATAATCACGCTGGGCGCGCTGGCCGGACTTACCAGCGTGATGCTGGTAATGCTGCTGGGGCAGACTCGAGTTTTGTATGCTATGGCCAACGACGGGCTCCTTCCCAAAGGCTTCTTCGCCGCGATTCACACTAAGTTTCGAACTCCGTACAAGAACACCATTGCGGTGGGACTGCTTGCCGCGATCGTGGGCAGCATCACGCCGATTGACGATATCGGGAAAATGGTGAATATCGGCACGTTATTGGCTTTCGTGATTGTGTGCATTGCGGTGATGGTGCTGCGCCGCACCAATCCCGCCCAGCCGCGGCCGTTTCGAACGCCGCTCGTTCCGGTAGTGCCGGGGCTGGGCATCCTGTTCAACGGCTACATGATGTACAAGCTCGGTTGGCTGAATTGGACTCGCCTCATCGTGTGGCTGATCATCGGGCTGGTGGTGTACTTCACCTATAGCCGGCGTCACAGCCGGGTCCGTGCGGCCTTGACCAGCTGACATTTTCAGAAGAGCTTGCCTCATTCCCCTACAGGCGCGTTCGGGTTCGGTTGGAAGGGCCATGTTCGGGTAAAGTAATTCTTTCGCCCGGAAACCCATGACCCCGTTCCGCCATCGATTACCGCGATTCTGGCGAGACCTCACACCTCTCGACGTCGTCGCCTTGTGCGTGTTGGTTTGCGGAATGGTGGTCATAGCCGTGGGAGCCAGCGGCGGGGCCTTCAGCTATGGGAAATTTCTAGCCCTCCTGGCTGCGCTGTATTTGGCTTACCGCTTGCTCGTATGGGGGCGTGCCAACCTGCTTTGGAGCTTGCGCAGCCGGCTCATCGTCGCCTACGTGTTTATCGCCGTCGTGCCCATTTTGCTTTTATGCAGTCTGGCAATCCGGTCGGCGGAGATCCTTTATTCACAACTGGGCGCGTACTTGCTCTCCGAGGATATCAACCGGCGGGTGCAGATCACCGCGGATATCACTGAGCATATCGCCGCCGCAGAAACGACTCTTCCGCTCGGCGTCACCGAGGAGGAATCGGAACGCATCCTGAAGGCCCAGTCTCACGCGGTGCACGACAGCGAGCTTCCAGGATTGACCATCGAATTCAGCAACGACCCAGTCCTGCTTCGAAAGATACCGCCGGCGGGTCGCAAGGAATTCGCGGGTCTGCTGCAACAGGGAGAGACTCTCGCGATCGTCAGCCTGCGAGAAATTCAGACCTCGCGCGGCATGCGGGTAATCCGGCTGCGCATCCCGGTAAGCCCGGAGCTGCTACGGACGGTGGCACCGGATTTGGGCGCCATTCAACTGAACCTGATGCAGGGAACCACCGGTCAATCGCGCGGGGTGGTCTATTCGAGCGGCGGAATGCAGTACGAAGCCACCGGGCGCATTGTGGCGCGCAATCGCACCTTGCAGGAGCCCATGCTCTTGGACCGGATTCTGCCGATCAACGTGGTGTCGCGCCTCGATTCCGCATACATCGGCCGGGATGGCAGCATCGATCCCGTCCGCCCGGTTCTGGTGGTGTTCAACGCCAGGCCCTCACGGCTGAACGCCAAAATCTTTTCGTCGCTGGGGGAACTACGGGACACCTACCTGATTGCGTTTGTGTTGGTGGGCCTCGCATTTTTATTGATTGAGGCGGCCGCTCTGGCCACCGGAATTGTGCTTACCCTCAGGATCACCCGCGCGGTGAATGAGCTGTACGGCGCCACCCAGTTTGTCCAACGGGGCGACTTTACTCACCGAGTGCGCGTCGAAAGGCGTGACCAGTTGGGAATGCTGGGAGAGTCCTTCAACCAGATGACCGGCTCGATCAGCGGTTTGATCGAAGAGCAGAAACAACGGCAGCGGCTGGAGAATGAAATTTCTATCGCGCGAGAAGTGCAGGACCAGCTGTTTCCCAGAAAGCTCCCGGAGATCCCCGGGCTGCAGCTGCATGCCATCTGCAAGGCGGCGCGCTCAGTGAGTGGGGATTACTACGATTTCATTCAACTCACTCCTACGCACATTGCCATCGCCATCGCCGATATTTCCGGGAAGGGAATTTCCGCCGCGCTGCTGATGGCCAGCCTGCAGGCCGCGCTACGCAGCCAAGTGTTGGTGAACGGCAGCGAAAAAATGAGCACCGCTGAGCTCGTCTCCCGCCTCAACCTGCACATGGTCAGGAATACCGCTGACGACCGTTTCGCCACATTTTTTGTGGCCGTGTACGACTGCGAAAGTCGCGTTTTGCGTTATACCAACGCCGGACATCTTCCGGCTTTCGTGATCTGCAAAGACCTAGCGCTCAATCTGGAAGAAGGTGGGATGGTTCTGGGAATCATGGAAGATTATTGCTACCAGGAAGGCAGCACCGTGGTTCCCCCGGGAGCACTGTTCGTGGGATACAGCGACGGTTTGGTCGAACCTGAAAATGTCTATGGTGAGGAATTTGGGATCCGCAGATTGCGGCAAGCCGCGGTGCATGTACAAAACGAATCGCCGCAAAAAGTAGCAGAATCGCTGATGGCCGCTGCAGAGGAGTGGGCGGGAACGCCGGAGCAGGCCGATGACATGACCGTGATTGTTGCGCGCTTGCATTAATAGACGCGATTACGCCTGCGATATACTGACGGACTGTTGCGGTTCACTCGTGATTTTCGGGTTTTGAGGGCAAACATGTCGCTGCGAGATCGTGTGGCATTGGTGACCGGCGGGAGCCGCGGCATCGGCAGAGGTATCGCCGTGCGGCTGGCTCAAGATGGCGCACGAATTGCAATTGCCTACCGCTCGAATAAAACCGCCGCGCAGCAAACCTTGCGTCAATTGCAGACCGACGGCGCCGACTGTGTCGCAGTTGAAACCGACATCAACGATCCGGCGCTGGCCGATCAATTGGTCAAGACCGTTGTGGAGCGATTTGGACGGCTGGATCTGGTGGTCAACAACGTGGGCGACTTCCGATGGGGAACGCTCGGGGAATCCGCGGTCGAGGATTGGCAACGCATCGTATGGTCCAACCTGATGACCGTTTTCTACGTAAGTCGCGCGGCACTACCGCATATGCGCAAGGGTCGGTGGGGACGAATCATCAATTTGGGTGCGGTAGGAGCAGAGCGAGCCTTCGGGCAGGCCAAGATTTCTGCGTACGCGTCCGCGAAAGCGGCAGTGGTGGCATTGTCGCGGTCGCTGGCCCTAGAAGAAGCCAAGAACGGGATCACCGTGAACGTGGTTAATCCGTCGAGCATAGACGAGAACGAGTTAACACTAAGCGAAGCGCGGCGCATCCGCGATGCGCGCTTTCCCATCGGTCGCCCACCTACCGTTGAAGATGTGGCCGCAACCGTGGCTTTCTTTGCCTCCGAGGAAGCCGAGTACGTCACCGGGCAGGTGGTCAACGTGAGCGGCGGATGGATGCTTTGATCGCCGCGTGACCCACCCATGAAAATCCTCACCGCTGCGCAGATGCGCGAAGTCGATCGCCTCACCGTTGAGCGGCTGGGGATTTCCTCTCGGCAATTAATGGAGACCGCCGGGACCCGGGTCGCCGAAGTTCTCCTGCAAATCGCTGAAAATGCGGGTTGGCACCCTGGCCGCATTGCGGTGCTGTGCGGCAAGGGGAATAACGGGGGCGATGGTTTGGTGGTGGCCCGGCACTTGAAGAGCAAGAATGCCAGTGTCCGCGTGTATCTGTTCGCTTCGCCGGATGAGTTGCGCGGCGATGCCGCGGCGAATTTGGAAAAATGGAAGCAGGCCGGGGGGGAAATCGCCGTGATCCCCGACGAAGCGGCGTGGCAATCGGCGTCGGCTGATGTGTTCGCTGTGGATTCTATTGTGGACGCCATTTTCGGTACGGGTTTTCGCGGTGCGCTTCCGGCGGTGATAAAACGTGCGATTGAGGACGTCAACCATGTTTCACAGAACGCGACCGCGGCGCGCCCCGCCTTGATTCTGGCGGTAGATACGCCGTCGGGCCTGCCCTCCGACGAGGGCCAGGAGGTCGGGGCAGTTTTGCAGGCCCACGCGACGGTTACATTCACGGCGCCCAAGTTTGGGCAGTTGTTGTCACACCAAGCTTCTGCTGCGGGAGCCCTGAAAGTTGTGGCCATCGGTTCGCCCGATTCGCTGGTAAATGAGGTGGCCCTCGGGTCGCTGCGATGGTGCGAGCCGGAGGAATTTGCAATGCTGCCGCTGGTGCGTGCCACTGAGGCAAACAAGGGTACTTACGGGCACGCGCTGATTGTCGCCGGATCGTTTGGCAAAAGCGGCGCAGCGATTCTATCCGGTCGCGCAGCACTGCGAACCGGAGCAGGCCTGGTGACGGTGGCGACACCGGAAAGTGCTTTGCCTATGGTTGCCGCGGCTCAAGCGGAGTACATGACTGAACCATTGCTGGCAACCACGGAAGGGACCGTGGCCCTTAAGAATGTGTCCGACGGACGTTTCGCGAAAACGGAAGCCGGGAAAAAAGTTCTGGCTGTGGGACCCGGATTGGGGCTCAATCCCGAGACCCAACTCTTTATCCGTACCATTGTGCAGCACACCAAGATTCCCGTGGTACTAGACGCGGACGGGCTGAATGCCTTCGCCGAACAGGCCGATGCCTTATACAGCCGGGAGAGTGAATTCGTAGTCATCACCCCGCATCCCGGTGAGATGGCTAGACTCCTGAAAACTTCCATCGCGGAAGTGCAGCAGAACCGCGTGAAAACTGCAACCGCCGCGGCCAAGCGCTGGAATGTGCATGTGGTGCTCAAGGGATCTCACACCATTATCGCCTCGCCTGCCGGCGAGGTTTTCGTAAATACGTCCGGCAACGCCGGCCTGGCCAAGGGCGGCTCCGGCGACGTATTGACCGGTGTATTGGCCGCACTTACAGCGCAATTCGGCACCAGCGGTTGGATCCGAGTGCTGGCCCTGGGAGTCTTTCTGCACGGCAGGGCCGCGGAATTTGCAGTGGAGGGGACCGACCTCTCAGGTTTGCTCGCGGGAGAAGTCGCTGACGCCATACCTGAAGCTCGGCGCCGCCTGTTGCTGGAGTTGCGGCAGGGTGGCTGACCAATTCACCTCCCACTCGGCACAAGAGACCACCCAGTGGGGCCGGGACTTTGCCGCCCGTCTGAAGACGCCCGTGCTGCTTTTACTGACCGGTGAACTCGGCACCGGAAAGACCACCCTGACCAAGGGAATCGTGAGCGGACTTGGGGCCGCGAGCGAAGACGAAGTGACCAGTCCCACATTTACGCTGCTCCACGTCTACGGACCTAAACAAGCGCCGATCTATCACGGTGATCTGTACCGCATCGAAAGCTTGCACGATTTCGAAACTCTTGGACTCGAAGATATTTTTGCGAAACCCGCGGTCGTTATTTTGGAATGGTCGGAGAAGTTTCCGTTATCCCTGCCCTGGCCCACGGTTCGGCTTCGGTTGGAGCACCTTGGCGGAGACGCCCGGCAAATCACCGTTCTCGACGCCTCCTAGCCTTTACGCTAACTCTCTCGCCACCCATCAAAGCTAAACCTTTGCGCGCGCCGCCCGGCGCTGTTACGTTGAAAAAGTACTCCTAATCAAGCCAATGGCTTACGAGACTCTAACGCTTGGCGCTACGGAAACGCCCAAGACCGAACTCAAGACCTACACCGTGACGATTCCTATGGGCTCGCTGGCCATTGGGGTCGACAACATCCATCACGATGTCTTTCTCAGTCCGCGGTTCGTTCAGGGGGTACGTGATTATCTCTTTGACTTGATTCGCCAGAGCACCAACGCGACCTACTTTAGCGGAATCGAACTGCGCGTCGCCAAGCCTGCTGACGGTGGGGGATTCCGCAAACTGTTGACCGACGTGATGCAGAGCTCCCTGACCCAAGCGAAGTTTCAGAAAAATATCGAAATCGACCTGGTCTTCCGCGTGGCCCTGCTCAAATTCCTGGTGCAGGAGGTCAGCAATCAGTTCTCCAACCTGATTCTGGAAGGGAAGGAATGGATTCGCCGAAGGGGAGAGCAATTTGAGCGCAGTCAGCAAGCGCACGTCATCAAGTCTCGCTTGGCCGAGCTTCAGTCAGCGCGCCGGGTGGTAGTACGCGTTGTCGGTCAGCAAGTCGCGCAGATGGTGATCGACGTCTAAGAAAATGTCATCGCCAAGGCCCGCAAGGCTCTCTTTGGTGAAGACTTCGCGCCGCTTTATCAGTTGCTGAAGAATCGCTTGATTTTTCTGGACGGTGGAAAGGACGACGTGCTGTTCCTGGAGCAGTACGTTTTGTTGGGGAATTACGCTCGGGATGCCGATCGTTTCGAAGCCATGGATGCGCTGCTGCTGGACTTGCTGGGCGATACCGGAATGGCTGCGCAGGACCCCGCGTATGCCGAGGCCCGGCAAGCTTATACCCAGGCCCGGCAACAGGGTCAGGCGATGCGCGCGGAGATCGCCAATCTGGAAGATCAGCGAGACACTTTCCGGAAACGGTGGGAACGTGGCGACAGTTTTCTGAACAAATTTATGAGCGGGGCTGCGCCCGCGGACTCCAAAGCGGCACTCAGCGAAGTGGAGATGCGCCTCAAACACCAGGAAACCAAACTGGAAGAATTTGTTCCCCAGGTCGAAGCCGCCAAGCAAAAGCTCGATTTCGTCAGTAAAGCCTATAAGGCGCGATTGGGTGATTATCTCAACGAACCGGACAACGCCAAGAAATTGTTCGAACCGGCGTCTGCCCCGGAAACCGAACGTGCCCTGCGCACTAAGCTGCTGTCGGAGTTGCTGGAACGCCTGGAAAAACGCGACATTTTGTATCACGTGGTGGCCAGTTACGAGATTCGCCCCTTGGCCGCGGAATATTGCCCGCCCTTACACCTTCAGCAACTTCGCAAAGCTCTGGTGTCCAAGGAAGAGCTGCGCCGCGTCGAAGAAATCCTGAAGCAAGTGCCGGCGCGGCAGCTTTCGATGAAGCCCATCGAGGATCTGGCCAAGAAAATCCGGAGATATTCGCACGACGAGCTACAGAGTTTCGTGCTGCGCTTCGCCATCGATTTCCTGCGATTGCGCCGCGATCTGCGGGACGCTGACCACTTGACGACGTGCATGGAGCGAATTCATCTGGTGACCACCGAGCAGGCCCGAGAATTGTCGCGCCTGAATAATCGACTGTACGAATGTTTACTGCAAGATGAGGCCAAGCCGCAGCAGGATCAGGTGATTTCGCACGTGATCATCAAAGCTGACGTGCGCGGTTCAACGCGGATGACCCAAGATCTGTTGGCCCGCGGACTGAGTCCGGCGTCGCACTTCAGTTTGAACCTGCATGAACCAGTAAAGAAGCTGCTGGACCGCTACGCTGCCAAGAAGGTTTTCATTGAAGGCGATGCCATCGTGCTCGCGATTTTCGAGACCGACTCCAACCAGGCTTATGCACGGTCGGTCGCTAAAGCTTGCATTTTGTCTCGGCAGATCATCGCGGTATGCACCTCGTATACCGCTCGGGCCGCGGCTGCCGATCTTCCCACCCTAGAGATAGGGATTGGCGTGGCCTACCAGGGGTCGGCTCCCACGTATTGGACCGATGGCGACTCGCGCATCATGATTTCGAAAGCTCTGAACTTGTCCGACCGCCTCTCTGGTTGTGCAAAAATCGCCAAGCGGCTATTGGCGGGGCAGAAGACCCATTGTTCGGTGTTTCAATTTTTGACCGCCATGGAAGGCGCCTCTCCTGAAGAGCTCGATGAATTCCTGGTGCGTTTCAATCTGGACGGAATCGAGCTGAATGAGGAAGGCTTTTGCAAACTGGCGGAGGAAATCTCTCTGGAATCCATCGATACCAAGTTAGAAATGCCCTGGGGCCAGGAAAACGCGACGCTTTTTTATGGGGAAGTGCCGATGGGAGAGAGCGTCGAGTTGCTAGTGATTCGAAAAGGTTTCGCGCGGCAACTGCTGCCGGACGGAAAGATTGGCAAGGCGTCCAGCCACGCTTACTACGAAGTCTGCACGAGTCCGGCCTTGTATGATTTAGTCGCAGCCCTGATTCGCATGCAGACCGCCGCGGTTGCACCCGCGGCGGTCTGAGTCACCGCCGCAAAAAAAGCCTGATGAAACAATCAGAAGTGGCTGAAGAGTCCAATCAGAATGATGATTGGTATGGGCACGCCGAGTAAAAGAAGCAAGATCGAACGCATAGTGAGGCCTCCGGTACTTCCGCAATTTGCTTTCGAGATTAGGCGGGCATGCGCACGTGATCGCGCTGCCGGCCGCCAATCGTGGCCGCGAAGCTGGCCGAAAATGCTCCAATCAACAGAGCGACAAACAGCCAAAACAGGGAATGCGCCACCGCCTTACGAGCGTCGTCCGCTGCCTGCTGGTCGCGGGCAAATGCGTCGCCGACCCGGCGGTCCGCTTCGGCAGGGCTGACCCCGGTACGGGCGGCCACCGCTTCGGTGACGTACGCTTTATCTTGGGGTGACAGACCACCTTGCTTGAGAGAGCGAGCGAAAATGATCCCGACCTCGGAGACCAGCGGAGTTTCCGAGGCTTCCGAACTTGCCTTCGGAGACCGAAAGAGCGAATCGACGAAATAACGATTGGAATCAACTCCCGGACCTTCCGAGCGGGTGGGTGCGCTGGTTTGCGCCGCGGTGCCAACCATATAACTCGCCGCCGATGTCAGGAAAGCAGCCGCTAGCACTAGACCGACAGCCCAAACCAGGAAGCCGTGTGCGGTATCCCTGAAATACACCTCGTCGGTGTGGACGTTGACCCACTTGGTACGCAGCCGCCCGGCCAAATACCCGCCGGTGCCGGAGGAAAGGATCTGAAGGATGATCAGCCAAACGAGTGCGCCGACACCGACAGCGGTGGCTGACGCGCCCACGTTGGACCACGGCGAAATGGACCCCAATCCAGCCCCGGCCCCCAGGGCCAAAAGGCTCAGTGAAAGCGCCGCGGAAACAAAGGCTCCGGCTACGACCGCAGCCCAGGAGACTCCAGAAACAGCCGCCTCGGACCTGGCAGCCGGGTCGTTCACATAGGGGCGTTCCGTATGGGTGGTTTGCAGGGCAGGTGGCATAAGTCCTCCGTTGAGCTCGCGATACATTGGCGGATCAGACCGGTCAACTCCATACAGTCGCGGACCTAGGAGCAGGGAGCAACTTGCTGTACTAGCGGGAGGGTTGAGGCAACCACACTTTATCAGCCTTGGTGTGATGCTATCCTAGCGCGGGGGCGAAAGGGGTCTGGTGACCCTCCCGGCCTTCAAAGCCGGCGATTCGACCCCTTGCGGGCCGAATGGTGGATTCGACTTCCACACGCCTCCGCCATTTCTACGCAAATGTTTAATGCCGGGTTTCGCTGAGCAATTCTAGCATCCCCAATACGTGCCCGTTTCCACGTGACGCGCACCGCCGCATCCACCACTGCCTGACGCTCGGCTGTTTAGCGGCGGTAATGACGTCCGGCCACGGCAACCTTGGAATGTCCTCCAAACACGGCTGTAGAATGAAATCCTTGATCCACACCATCGCCAGGGTTAGGCTTTCGGTCGTCCAATCAAACCAAAAAGGCGGGCGAGTTTTTGATTAGGTGGAAATATTGTTTCAGCCGTCTGCAGATTACTGCTGGAAACGAAGCTGTTCCTGGCTGTAAATGTCGGTCACTCCACAGTCCGGGCACGTCATGGAAGCGCCTTCTACGTCGATAATCGGTCGAGCCGGGAAATAAAAACTTTCGAGCGTGTCGGGAATGCTTGAATGATGGATCGCCGATCCGCAATTGCTGCACTCAAATACCCAGCGAGCCATCGCCACCTCCGCTTTCTTTTTAAAGTTATGATCAGATTCTGCCGCGACACGAAATGGGGCAATCAGGTGAACCACGTAGGGAGGGTCACCGCCGCCGACCCGGGCTCACCAAGTGAGGCGAGAAATACGTGAGCGGGCTTATCAGACTCTTTCACCGGCATGGCTCGCCAGTCCGATTTTACCAGTGGCATCGTCCTGCATACCTAGAGCGGTAATCCGCGGCCCGCGCCCTTCCAGCCAATCGTGCGGGCTGCCGTCCAGCTGTACCAACTCGCCGAGCCGCGCAGAGCGCACCCGACGCTGGCGATGAGCGGGCGCACGACGCTTGGGCGAGCCGAGACCAGGGTGGCGCAGCTGCCGGCGAAGCGTTTCGCGACTGAGAGAAAGCCCTCGCGCTCCACCAACTTCTCGCAGAGATGGTGGTCGTTGAAGCCGGCATAGGTACTGCGCGAGAGCTGTACGATTTTTTCACACACCGCATCGGACAGCCGACGATGACTGGGCCGGCCGCGATTGGTGTGAGCCAGAGCCGCCTCCCCGTCTTCGCGCATGCGCTTCTTCATGCGTTTAATTTGGCGCACGCTCAGACCTAGCAGGCCGGCGGCTCTGGCACACGCCATATCTCCCTTGATGCATGCGCTGATGACGCTCACTGGCTGCAGATCCTTCTGACTCAACGTGAAGGTCTTCCGTCTCAGGGGGTGACAGAATCACGTTGCCGTTAAGGGCTGACAGAATTATGGACCTAAGACCGTCGCGTTCGTTGTACTGTTCCGAATTGCTACACTGTGCGTGCATTCGTGCGGCGCCAAGTGAACCCATCCCACCGGTCCGCGAAGCTCGTAGCGATTCTGCGGGCCTGGTTTCAAAATGAGATTATAAATTCATTCGATTCGTGTGGGCCGCTGGTCCTCGCGCACTCGCCGTTGTGCCAACCTTAGGGGGTGGTTATGGAGAGAAACCGATCGCGGAGTAAAGTTGCAATCGCATTCATCCTTCTCGCACTCCTTGCAGTCGTCACCTATGAGGGCGCCGTCAGTCCTTTCCGCCGGGGCCAGGTGGCATCGGCGGGCCCCAACGCATCCGCGAAGCATTCCGCAGGAGGGTTGTCGTCTAAGAGCGACGTGTTGCAAGCTTACCGACGCTTGCCCCTCAGCTTCGAAGAGAATCTAGGCCAGGCCGCACGGCAAGTACGCTTTGTTTCGCACGGTTCAGGGTACGAGCTGTTGTTGACCGGCAAAGAGGCAGTGCTGTCGCTGCGAGGTCCTGCGACCGCGCATGACCTTTCTCCCCGCCATCGTTTTGCTACCCTGCGGGCGCTACGTCAAGCTCGCCGGGAACGCCGAAGCACAGTGCGCCTGCGCTTTGAAGGTGCCAGTCAGGAAGCTTCGGCGCTCGGAGTGGATCGGTTGCCCGGCCGCGCCAATTACTTTGTGGGCAGCGATCCCACCAAATGGGTCAGCAATGTTCCGCGCTACTCTCGCGTCAAATACGCCGGAATTTATCCCGGCATCGACGCAGTTTTTTACGGCAACCAGCAACAAACCGAATACGATTTCGTGGTGGCCCCCGGCGCCGACCCCAGCTCCATTCGCCTTCGGCTCTTGGGCGCGCGGCACATCCGCCACGATGCCAACGGCGATCTAATCCTGGCCGTCGCGGCTGGTGAGATGTCCTTCCATAAGCCATACATGTATCAGCAAAAGGCCGGAGAGAAACGGGAAGTCGCCGGCAACTATCTGCTCGAGTCCGACGGCCGCGTTTCGTTTGCTGTCGGCGCCTACGATCACAGTCAGCCTCTGATTATTGATCCGGTACTATCGTACGCCACCTACCTCGGCGGGGCCGGAGACGAGGAAGGCTTAGGTATCGCCGTCGATTCGCTGGGCGACGCCGTTGTCGCCGGTACTTCCTTCTCCACCGATTTTCCGACCACTGCGAGCGCGCTCACACCAGGTCCGCTCGGCAGCAACAGCGACGGCGCTGCTTTTGTTACCGTGCTGGATCCGACCGGTTCGACCGAACTCTATTCGACGTACCTTACGGGAAGCACCCCTGGGGAAGCTGGCTTGGCCGTTGCGCTTGATTCGACCGGCAAGATTTATGTGACCGGGTTCACGTTGTCGACGGATTTCCCCACCACCACCAATGCGTTGAAGCAGTCGCCGTTGACCAGTAATCCGCTGGGCACCAGCTTTCTGTCGGAAATCAATCCGGCACTCACCGGAGCTACGTCGCTCGTGTATTCGTCCTACCTTGGTGGCACTAACGGAAACCCTGCCAACGGCCTCGGAGATCTGGGTCAGGCTGTGGCCGTGGACGCCATCGGGAAAGTCTATGTCGCGGGATACACAGTTTCGACGCCTGGCGCAACCGAGGCGGACTTCCCGGTTTTGAACGGCTTCCAGAGCACACTGAATAGCACCGCGGCTGGAAATGCTTTCCTGATGAAACTGGACACTACTCAGACTGGAGCTGCCTCGCTGCTGTATTCCACCTATTTGGGTGGCAGTGGCGCGAACGCCGGAGCCAGTGTTTCGTTTTCAGACGCGGCCTTTGGAGTAGCGCTAGACTCGGCCAGCAACGCGTACGTCGTCGGTACCACCTCGTCCGCCGATTTTCCATTGTCGACAACTCCGGCCCCGTATCAGGGCACACCCGCGAACAGCTTGAACTCGATTTTCGTTTCGCGTATTGACACCTCTATGACCGGCTTGGCATCGCTTGCATACTCGACCTATCTGGGCGGCGAGGGCGCTGATTATGGAGAGGCGATCGCAGTAGGGCCGAGTAACGTTGCGTACCTGACCGGCTTGACCACTTCACTTATGTTTCCAAAGACGGCCGGCGCATTCCAGACCACCGGAAATGCCAATGGTGTTGCCTACGCGACTCTTTTGGATACCACTGCGGCTGGCACGGCGGGCCTGAAGTACTCGACCTTCCTGGGTGGCACCGCAGGAAACGAGGGGTTTTCCATCCAGGCCGATGCCACTGGCGTCGCCTACGTGGGAGGCGGTACATCGTCCCCCGATTTTCCAGTCACCCTAGGTTCCTTTGAAAACGCGCTTCCGAGCGGCGCAACCGGCGCCGGCTTCGTTTCCAAAATCAATCCAGCCGGGACCGGGAGTGCCGACCTCATTTACTCCTCCTATTTCGGCGGAAGTGGGGCGAACCCCGATCAAGTTTTCGGTATAGCCCTGGATGCCACGAGCAACGGGTACATCACCGGCCAGACCTTCTCGTCTTCTGCTACCTTTCCAGTTACGACCGGCGCCTTTCAAGGAGCCCTCAACGGGACCTCGGATGCGTTCGTCGCTAAGCTAGGCCTGATAGCGTCGTCGGTAACCGTCACGCCGGCCAGCCTGAATTTCGGCAACGTGAATGTGGGCACCATTTCTGCTGCGCAGGTAGTGACCTTAACCAACGATTCTGGAACAGCACTAGCCATCACTAGCGTCGCAATCGTCGCAGGCACGCCTGCCGCTTCCGCAACCGATTACGCGATCACCTCTGCAAGCACCTGTGCGGCGGCGGGTTCCATCGCTCCAGGCGGGAGCTGCACCGTAAGCGTCACGTTTGATCCTTCGGCAGCTGCGGCCGAAACCGCTTCGTTGGTCTTTACTGACAGCGACTCCCGCAGCCCGCAAAGCGTGGCCTTGAGTGGCACCGGCGTCGCTGTGACCACACCCAATTTCACTCTCACCGCACCTGCGACACTCACTATTGCTCAGGGTTCTTCCGGCAGCGTCACCGCGACCGTCACTCCTGCGGCGGGATTCAACTCGGCGGTCGCCCTTACTTGCACCGGGGCCCCTGCCACGGTTACCTGCACTCCAACGCCAGCCTCGGTTACTCCTGCCAATGGCGTCACACCGGTGACTTCATCGATCGAAGTCACCACCACCGCTGCTTCACTGGTTTTGCCGCAGCCGTCTAGCTGGATGCCGAGGCTGCCGATGCGCCAGGTCATTCCGGTTCTTCTGGCTCTTGGCCTACTCAGCTTGATTCCGTCCCTCCGCAAACTGAGGGTGCCGATGGGTGTAGCGGCGACGATGGTGATTCTATGCACTCTGGCGGGTTGCGGCGGTAGCAGCAGCGGCGGTGGGGGCACCACACCCACCGGCGGAACGCCCAAGGGCAATTACACGTTAACCATCACCGGCAAGTCCGGCAGCCTGACCCACTCGGCGACGATCACACTGACGGTAGACTGATCCGTGAGCGATTTCTTTTTCTTCGACTTCTTTATTTCTGGGCGGCGCGCCGAACCAGAATATTCTCCAGAAACAAATATTCGATGCCGGTGCCGAGAAAAGTATCGATCGCTTCACGTGGGGTGTTCACGATGGGCTGGCCCTTCACGTTAAAGCTGGTGTTGAGCACCATCTCCCGTCCAGTCACTTTCCCGACTTCTTCCAGGAGCACGTGAAATTCACAGTTGTCCTGGTTCGAAACAGTTTGTACTCGCGCTGACCCGTTGACGTGGGTAATGGCCGGCAACGCAGCGCGGTGCTCTTTGCGCACGTCGGCAGTCATAATCATATACGGCAATTCAAAACCCTTTGGCACCTCGAACCAATCCTGCACCTGCTCCAAAGAAACTGCGGGCGCGAAAGGCCGAAAGGCTTCCCGCATTTTCACCATGGCGTTAATGCGGTCCCGCATCTCCACATGTCCGGGGTCGGCGAGAATACTACGGTGCCCGAGAGCGCGAGGGCCGAACTCCATCCGGCCACGATACCAGCCGAGCACCCGTCCGTCCCGAATTAATTTCGCGGCTTTCACGCAAGTCTCGCCCAGGGTGCTAAAACGCGTGACCTCCACTCCTTTGGTCTCGGCAATCGCGCGATCAATATCGCTAGAGGATGCGGCGGGCCCCCAGAAAGGCACCGGAAAACGCACGTTGCGAACGCCGCCGGTGTTTGCAGCAGCCCACAAAGCCGCGCCTAATGCCGTACCGTCGTCACCCGCGGCTGGTTGGACGTAAATCTCGTCGAAAATTCCGGATTGTAGCAATCGGCCGTTGGCGGTGCAGTTCAGTGCGACCCCACCAGCCATGGCTAACTTGCGAAGTCCCGTGGCCCGTCCAAAGTGTCCGCAAATATGCAGCATCACTTTATCCAAGCACTCTTGCAGCGCCGCGGCAATATCCCGATGGTCGTCGGTAATTTCAGAGTCTGGTACGCGATGCGATATCAAATGCTCTTCCAGGAACTTGCGGGTAGCGCCGTAGCTCTCGCGATCTTCGCGCTGGGTGTTGGCGCGCAGGATGGGGATCCGGATAGTGCCATCGTCCAGAAGCTCCACAGCCTTTTCGAAGAACGCCCGGTAACGGGCCGGGTCGCCGTATGGGGCGAGTCCCATGATCTTGTACTCGTCGGAATTGAAATCGAAACCCAGATGCAGAGTGATCACTGAGTACAGAATTCCGATCGAGTCCTTGGCAGTGATTTCCTTAAGCTTGTCGAGCTGGTTGTCATGCGCGTGGTACACCGTGGTGCTGTGCGCTTCACCCATTCCATCGATCACCACCACCAGACATTCGTCCCAGCCGGACGTGTAATACGCACTGGCCGCGTGACTCAAGTGATGGTTCACCTGCTGGACACGTTCGGCTGGAAAGCCTGGAAGATGTTTTGCCACCTGGGCAAGCAGCGTCTCGCGGGAAAAAACCTGATCGTATTGTTGAGCACTGATGGGGTCCAAACGGAACGCCGCGCGAAACGGTGAATAGTCGAAACCGTGCGCCAGTACATCGATATCGCTAGGGTCTAACCCGGCGGCGGAAAGGCAGTAGCGAATCGCGCCGATGGGAAAATCGCCGGTATGCTTTTTACGGTTGAAGCGCTCCTCGGCCGCTCCGGCCACCAGTTGTCCGTCGACCAGCAGCACCGCTGCCGAATCGTGTCCTTGCGAAATGCGGTATTCGCGCTCGTCCAAGCCGGGCCAGTGAGCCTTCTTGAACGGGATGGAGTGTTCGAACCCGCTGATACCCAGAATCTTGGTCACGGTGCTTCTCCCTTGTCGCAGTCCTGGAGGATCGCAGCAGAGGTTGTCCTGTTAATGGTGGTTCGGCGCTGGCCGGGCAGCGTCAACCGCTGTTCTTATCTTCCGCTAATGGGATCAATTTCGAGTCGCGTTGTGGTCCCATGTATCGTTTGGAGCAGTGTATCGTTTTCCGCACACGCAGGGGGTTCACCCTGGCGCCGGTACACCATCGGCGGTATTGCGCGTAAACCTGCCAACATCGACCATCAAACACGGCGACTCCTCCAGGCTGGTTGGGTTATATCAGACGCGAAGCCGACGAGGTTCGAAGACCAAGCATGACCGGTTGGTTGCTTTGGGCGGGATAGCGGCCGATGCGTTACACAATTGAGGAACTTGGTGTCCTCGAAGTGAGACACGAGACGTTGAACCGCCCATGGTTTTGTTCGGTCGGTCCGTAACTGACTGATACGAAAGGCCAAGGCTTAACGGTAGCAATTCCGGGCTTTGGCAGCCCACATGCTCCCTCTAGATCGTTTCAGTGTTTCGGGGTCTTCTTGATCAAAATGTTTGGGAAGCGCCAGCCCTCAGATACCGATAAATCAGTTTCGATGCCTTTGCCTGAGAACTGCCCACTGAGGTCGCATCGCCCATGAATCCAAGCACTCCGCCCCACAATCCGCCTTTGGCAGAGCGCACGCGCGTGCTGATCACGGAAGCCAGCAAAATGTACTGCGATCTTTTGAGCAAGGCGTTTGCCGGTGCCCAGGATCGCTTCCAAGTGGTCGGCACCGCCTCCACCAGCGCGGAAATCCTGGCCATGATTCAGACTCATCACCCGCACGTTTGCATCATCAGTGACGCTCTTGAAGATGGCCCTTTGGCCGGCATTCGCTTGCTGCCCGAGATTCGAAAGCTCAATGTTGAAACTCGCATTCTAATGGCCATGGGCTCGGTCGACCGTGAAACGGTCATTGAAGCTTTCCGGTCCGGAGCCGACGGTGTCTTCTCGCGCACCAGTCCGTTCGAAACTCTTTGCAAGTCTGTAGATGCCTTGGCACAGGGACAGATTTGGGCTAATGCCACCGAACTCCGCTACGTTTTAGACGAGTTCACGCGCGCGCCCAAGCAGCGAAAAGTTGATCCTTCTGTCGAGAATAGAATGACCAAGCGCGAGGCGGATGTGGTGCGCTTGGCGGTGGAAGGGCTTTCCAACCGGGAAATCGCCGGCCAGCTCGGTCTGACCGAACACACCGTCAAGAATTATCTGTTCCGAGTGTTTGACAAACTCGGCGTCTCCAACCGGGTGGAACTGGTGTTGTCCTGTTTACGCCAGGAAGAATCGGCTCGGGAAGAGGCGGCCGTCCAGTCGTAAGATCTTTGGGCTGCACCCATGGGGCACGAGCAACCGGTATGACACAAGATCATTTTTTGGAACTTATTGGCGCCTGGATTCGCAGAAATAAAAACGAAGATATTCAAGTCACCGCTGATACCGAGCTGTTAGGAACCGGTTTGCTGGACTCCTTCGACTTCCTGGATTTGATCGTCTATATCGAAGCGGAGACCGGCTCGAAGGTTGATTTGGCCGTAGCCGATCCGGCAGACTTCGCTGTGGTTCGAGGTTTGATGCGCCTCACGTTGGGCGATGTCGTCGCTCCGAGCTTTACCTCCGCAACCAACGACAGCACCGTGCCCTCCTTGGTCCGCCACCGCTAGGCCCGCAGCGCCATCGAGATCTACCGGAAGCCACCGACGTTAACCGTGATTCCGCGATGCAAACCGCTTCTCCCACCTCTAAGTTTTATTCTTTGACGGAACAAACCAGACTAGTCTTTGCTCTGGCACGCCGCTCGCAGCGTGCTGAGTTCTAGCCCTCGTTCGGCTGTGCGCAATGCGTCCATGCGGTCGGACGCCCTTTCGATGGCTTGCGAAAGCGCCGATCGAAACTCTTCGGCAAGTATTTCGAAACTTAGCTGAAGGTCTTCGGTAGGAGCGGAACGGAAGACAGAAGGCGACCGCAGGTTGCGGTCCGAGGGGTGCCTTAGAACCTCAAAAGTGTTGATCCATGGCGTCTCGTCGGGTTGGCGCTCCGACCAAGTCAGCACGAAGTTGCCTTCCGAATCGCAATGCAGAGAATGGAGAAGAGCGACCGGGAATCCATCCTTGCTCAAGTTCTTTAGACGAAGCCCCTCAAAACCTTCGGGCTGGAAGAACTCCTGCAGCGTGTGGAAGATGGTGCGAAAGTCCGAGCACGTCATCAGGACCTGGGTAGCCAGCCGAACGTTGCTGGCTTGAGCGGTCGTTTGACGCTTCGGAAAGGCCCCTGCGAGCAGGTTGGAGAACTCCGCATACTGGAGACGTCGAACGCCGAAGCCGATGCCCACGATGATCGCGAAAAGTGCTGGAACCAGCATCCGTTGGTCGTATTCAATCGCCAGGCTCGCCAGGCAAAACGCCGTGGTCACGCCGTAAAGAGCAAAGACCGCTTGGCGATGGGAGAATCCACGCCGCAGCACTTTATGATGGATGTGCTCTGTATCCCCACGGAAGAGCGGCTTTCCGCCCACGAACCGGCGACCAATTGTCAAGGTGACATCGAGAATGGGCAGCCCAAAGGCCATAAGGGGAATCGCCACCGCAGAAGGGCCGCTGGCTCGCTGCGACGCGGTTAGCCCCATCGCGCTGAGTAGAAAACCAATGAACAGGCTGCCGGAATCTCCCATGAAGATTGTGGCCGGATTGAAATTAAATGGAAGGAACCCAAGGATGGAGCCGAACAGAACCACCACGAAAACCATCACCAAGTGGTTGTCGAAAGCAAGCGCCAGGACGAAAATCGGGATGCAGGAGATAAGCGCTGAACCCGCCGCAAGCCCGTCCAGGCCATCTATCAGGTTAAAGGCATTGGTTATCAGCAGGATCCAGCCCACCGTCAGTGCCAGGCCCACTGCCTTGGCCAGCAGCCCGTCGCCCATAACATGATCTAGCGCGGTAACTCCCAAACCGGAAAAGTAGAAGAATGCTGCAGCCGCGGCCTCTACGACCAACTTCCATCTCGGGGTCATCGGCCGCAAGTCGTCGTAGATCCCCATCAAAAAGATGGCCAGCACAGGAATAAGTATTCCCAGAAAGTGCCGTTCCGAGAAGCTAGTGTGATTCAGACGGGAGATCGGGAAGAACCCGATAACGATCATGAAGGCGAGGCAAATCGCCAGGCCTCCCAGCCGGGGCAGCGGATTTGTGTGGGTGTGCTTGCCAAGAATTGGCGCGGACTTTAGACCCTTGGAGACGGCCGTATCTCTAACCAATACTGTCAGGAACGCCGAAAGTGCCGTCGCAAGTACAAAAACGTACGCGAAGTAGAAGGTCATGTCCGATGAACGTTTGGCACTTAACCGAAGGTGGGTCTGGCGAACGAACGGGGCTTCGGGGCCTGTTGTATGAACCCCTATTTTGCCCGTTTGTTGCTTTCGCTGCGATCAAGTGGTTACGGTATGGCGCGCACCCCCTTGTCGGCTATAGCACTCCTAGTGCCAGAGTTTGCTGCTTCTTCTGCCGCGAACAGCTCCTTCAATTTCGGGCGGTCCGTCTTGCCGTTCGCGTTTTTCGGTAGCGCCTCATGGTTCGACCAACGCACCGGGATCATATAGCTAGGAACCAGTTTCTTTAGGTGATCGCGAAGCTGATTGGGCGTGATTTGACCCAATTCGCGAGGTACGTAGGCGCAGCAGATCATCCAACCGCCAAAATTGTCGTTTTGAATCGCTATCACCGCACCCTCCTGCAGTCCGGGGTACGAATGGAGTGCTGTCTCGATCTCTCCCAGCTCTATCCGATAACCGCGCACTTTGATCTGAGTGTCGGCGCGCCCTACAAAGTGGACCATCCCTTCTTCATCCTTCCAGGCGAGATCTCCGGTTTTGTAGACAATAGCGCCACCTTGCTGACCTCCAGGGACCCGAAGGAAAGCTTGGGCAGTCTTCTCGGGATCGCGCCAATAGCCCGGACTCAGGCCCGCCCCTTCGATATGAAGATCACCTACCGCTCGCACTGCGACCGGCCGAAGTTGCTGATCGAGCACCAGCAATTGCTCCCCTGCGCACGCCCGGCCGATGGGAATGGCTTCCCCGGGGTCCGTGGGGCACGCGGGCAGGTCATAGTAGCTGCTCGCTATGGTGGCCTCGGTCGGGCCATACAGGTTCGTAAATCGCGCGTGAGGGACCTTGTGCATCCAGTAGATCAGCGCTGGGGTGGGTAGCACTTCGCCACACCAAAGCACCCGCCTTAGCGAGGGAAAGTCATTGGTCTGCACGGCGTTGAATTTGGCCAAGTAGTTCAATACCGACGGAACCGAAAACCATTGGGTCAATTCTGAGCTGCGAATAAACTCGGCGAGCTTAGGTGGCAGCAGGGCCGTTTCCCCTGGCACCAGGTGGAGCTGAGCGCCGGCGGTGATGCTCCCGAAGATGTCGAAGGTCGAAAGATCAAAATGGAATGGAGTGTGACCAGAGAACCGGTCGGTGCGGTCAATTTGGAAATGCGCCAGGGCCCATGATACGAAAGCGATCACATTTGAATGGGTGATCACGACTCCTTTAGGTACCCCGGTCGATCCCGAAGTAAATAGGATATGTGAGCCGTCGCTCGGAGCACCGACCGGTGGTAAACCGCCAGAAGGCGCCCGATCGAGGTCGCGACCACAGAATTCCGCCCCAGCCTGCTGCGGCGCTTCCGCCCCCAGCCACCCAACCGAAATCGAGTCGCGCGCGTGAGGATACGACAGCAACTCTTCCAACAGGGGAGCCACCGGTCCGGCAGCTAGAATCCATCGGTTTTCGCAAGACCCCAGAATTTGCTGAATGCGCGCGGCGGGGCTGGCTATGTCAATCGGTACATGCATACAGCCGGCCTTCAGAATCCCTAACATGGCGACTATGGCCGAAGGCGACTTCGGCATCACAATCCCAACGCGGTCGCCCCTCTCGCAGCCACCTTCCCGCAAGATGTACGCAAGCTGATTGCTGCGTGCTTCGAGTTGCCCGTAAGTCAGCCGTTCGGTTCCCAGCACCACCGCGTCAGCATCGGGATGCGCTTCCGCATGCTGGGTGACCCAGCTCTGCAGAAGACGGTTCATTGGGTTGCGCCTCGCAGCGCGTGTTCGAACACCGCTTGTGTGTGGGTCAGCTCTTCGCGGCTCGGCGGAATGTCCAGGATAAAAGACCTGAATCCGCTGCGCATGTAGCGGGAGAGCTCGTCGGCCACTTCATCGTAGCTTCCCACTAGGTATGGGCAGAACGTCTGATAATTCTGGAATGGCCACATCCAATAAACGCCTTGAACTTCTCCGACTTCTTTAATCATCTGTGACAGTTGTTGATGCCACACCGAGTCCGATACCTTCATGGCCAGCTGATGAGCGAGCTGGCCTTTGCGATCTCCCGGAAAACGCTGATTAGCCACTTCCCATGCGTCGGCACTGTTTTCTCTGGCGATGATGCCAACCCGAATGCCAATTTTATCGTCGGCCTGCTTTCCGGCTTCGAGTTCCTTCGCGGGCTTGGGATATTGAACCGCAGTGGCGTCGACGGCGCGCGCCGCGGCAAATCCAGCATCGGATGAACCAGACATCAAGATGCCCGGGAAAAGTCCGGGAGCCAGGGCCGGCGTCATTTTCAAACCTTCCACTTTATAAAACTTGCCTTCGAAGCTGACCGGCGCTGGGCTGGAAAGTAACCGCTTGATGATGGTTGTGTATTCGATCAGACGCGTGTAACGGTCATCGTGTGGAGTGGTGTCGTTCAACGCCAATAAGTCGTTCTTAAATCCGCCTGCAACCATATTCAGAAAAATCCGCCGACCATAAAGATGACCGAAGCTAGCAACCATCTTTGCCACCGTGTAGGGATGCATATACGCGGGTTGTACCGCGACCAGCGGTGCCAAGCGGGTGGTGTTCTGCAGGATAATGTGCGCGACCAGCCACGGATCGACAATGGAATTGTCGGTGTAAACCAGGATCGCGGTGTGTCCCGCTTCCTCGCTCCAACGCGCTACCTTGATTACCTGCTGCAAATAAATTTCCCGCGGAAAGTCTTTTGACTGCGGAGTTGTGGAGAAGATTTCCAGGTTCGCTCTGTCAATAGAACTCATAACATCCTCCTCCCGGTCCGCTAGAGAGTTTGTTCTCTCCGTACAGCTAGTCTGCACTCGACGCGAATGCGATGCGAGTCTCAGCAACTTGGCGATGCCTGAAGGGTCAAGGCATTGTGCACTGATTCTGTTGTAGTTACCTTCCACAACTTCGGTCCTACGACCCCTTACGGCATTTCCGGTACCAGTCCTTAGGTACATAGCAGGGCCAGTAAAGGTACCAGTACCTTCGGGCTCGATTCCGCCTCCTCACACCCGTCCTCATTCTGGTCCTGTGGTCCGTTGTTGCGTTTCTACTCAATCCCTACGATGAGTCCAGCCTGACACCCACCCTTCTGACGGTCTAAGGCACTCGCAAAAAAGAACTTAGGGAAATGGGAGAACGTAACAAGATGAAAGTACTTCGTGGCAACAAATTCACTGCTCTAGCAAGTTTAATGGCAATTTTACTGCTTTCTAATTGGGTGTCGGGCTGCGTAGGGTTTGCCGGAGCCCTGCCGACCCTGTCCGCTACACCTAGTAACGTCTCTGTGACCGCCACAGCCGGGGCCACCGCCTCGCAGGTGGTCGCGCTGTCGAATAGCGGTAGTACCAACGTCATCCTCACTCAGGCGACGGTGACGGGTGCAGGCTTTTCCACCTCCGGGCTCACGGTTCCCATGTCCGTGGCCGCGGGCGGGACCCAAAACTTCACGGTGAAATTCTCTTCTACCGGGGTGAACACTGTGAATGGAACGATCGTACTGGTCACGGATGCGGCTCATCAGCCGATAACCATTCAGCTCAAGGGCCAGTCGACGTCTAGTTCCGCGCTGGTCTCATCGGTCACGATTGCCCCGGGCGCCGCTTCGGTCGCGACCTCGGGCAAATTCCAATTCAGTGCGTCGGTTTCCGGTACGACCACCAACCAGAATGTGAACTGGAGCTCCTCCACCGGAACAATCACTCCTTACGGGCTGTTCACCGCGCCGACGGCATCGGGCGTGGCTCTGGTCACTGCGACCAGTGTTGCCGACCCAACCAAATCTGCGATTGCCACGGTGACGGTTACCTCGACCGCCAGTCCGAGTTCAGGCGCAGCGGTATCCTCGGTGACCATCACGCCTTCGACCGCGAACTCCGCGACCGGGGGCACGCTGTCGTTCGGCGCCACCGTTGCGGGGTCGACCACCAACAAAACGGTTACTTGGAGCGCGCTGCAGGGCAAAATCACCGCCGCTGGAATTTACACTGCGCCAACGAATGCAGTGGTCGACACGGTGACAGCAACGAGCAACGCGGATGTGACCAAGTCTGGTTCGGCCAAAGTGGTCGTAACTGCCGCTTCGACAACGAACCCCCCGGGTTCACCGACGTCCACAGTAACCGCGGTCAGCATAACCCCCAGCTCGGCTTCATCGACCACCGGCGGCACCCTGCAGTTCACCGCCTCGGTGACCGGCACCGCAACCGATAAATCCGTCGCATGGAAAGCCATCCTCGGACAAATCACCACGACTGGACTGTACACAGCACCAGCGCAACCAGGAACCGATACCGTCACCGCCACGAGCAACGCAGACAGCGGCCAAACCGCTTCGGTTACCGTGGCAGTAAGCTCACCGCTTTCCTCGGGCGTTTTGCCGGCCTTTTTGGGCGCGCAAGGCGGCGGAGCTCAGACCGTCGGCGGCCGTGGCGGACAGGTCATCGAAATCACCAATCTCAATGATTCAGGTGCGGGCAGTTACCGCAATTGCGCGCAAGCGAGCGGACCGCGCACTTGCGTCTTCCGCGTCGCTGGTCTAATCACTCCGCAGTCCGACGTCATCGTGACCAGCCCTTACCTCACCATTGCGGGACAAACGGCACCGGGTGAAGTGATCATTGGCGGACCGGGTAACCAGGGTTTCATGCTGAGAATCTCCACCCACGACGTGATTGTGCGTTACATCACCATCTCGCCGGATGATTGGAATCAAATCTCCGGACCGGATACGGGAACGGTCGGAACCGGCGCGGTGAATTGCGCTGGCGACGGCACTCCTTCAGGCGGCGGTTGCTACAACATCATCTGGGATCACATCACCAGCCGTTGGGCTGGAAACAAGACCTGGCTGCTGGAAAGCAATTTCACTCCTGGCCAAAATGGAAACGGAAACGGCACCGGCCCAAGCCACGACATTACCCTGCAATGGTTTCTCAACTACGAACCGCATGCTGGGCATCCGGTAGGAGTCGGGACCGAAAGCGATGAAAGCTGCAACGGCACGCTAGATAACCAGACCGGCGCTTCCAGCGGACCATGCGTTTCGCCCTTTGAGAACAATATCGACTTCCACCACGGGCTGATCGCCAACGTAAGCCACCGCATTCCGGAGAATTCCAGCAATCAGCAGCGCTGGACGAACATGATCACCTACAATTGGTACTTCTACGCCAACGAGTGGTTGGGGGCGGGAAACATCGATGTCCGCAATAACAAGTGGGTCTGCGGAAACTTGAACGCCGCCGGCCCAGCGCAAACTTACCCGGTGCACTTCACGACCAATAGCCCGGAGATGAGCGGTGCACCTTCTGCTTATGTCAATGGAAACATTGGCTGCGGGCAGAGCGCTCCAAACTCAGACCAGTACGGTTCTTTGGTGAACCAGATCACCGGCGAAAATGGCGACGAGCAAGGCCCGATCCCAGCAAGCTGGCAGCGCAGTTCTCCGTTACCAGATACACCGGTGCCGATTACGGTTGATCCCGCAACGAATCTCGACGCGGTGATTCTGCCGACGGTTGGAAACTCTCAGCACCTGAATTGCAGCGGCAACTGGGTTTCCCATCGCGATGCGGCTGACCAGCGCGTGGTTGCTCAATATCAAAACAACTCCACTGGAGGCTTCTGGCCAAATGGCATCACCTACACGATCACCAACCAGACCTCTCCCGGTCAGATTCCGCAACCCACGGCGGGATGGCAAGACAACCCTGTAATCAACGGAACCGCCTGCACCGAATCGTTGCACGACGGAATTCCCGACCAGTGGAAGACGGCAAAGGGGTTGAGCACCACAGACTCCAGCGTCGCCACCACCACGGCACCGAACGGTTACACCTGGCTGGAGAACTACCTGAACGGCCAGTAGGAAATAAGAACGATCCGAAAACAGGCCCGCCAGACTCAACCTCGAGTCTGGCGGGTTTGCCTTTTCAGGACCAAGTTAGGCCCGGTTTTTATCTTTGATGATGGAAGCGGCGTAGCCCAGCGGCAGTGCGGTGAGCGCCAGTAACTTGGCAGCCGGAGATCGCAACTCCGTTAGTTGACCCACCACACCTCTGCCCATTCCGAAGGAATAACGGCTGTAATTTATCGCCGAACGAAAAATCTTCCAGGGGGAGCGAAACACCCAGCCATTCAACTCATCCAAAACAAAGCCGTGGAAGTACGCGAGTCCCGACATGGTTACCGGATCGAGGATGGAGAGGTGATCATCCGCTCCATCGTCGATGAAGTAGACTTTGAAAACCTCGTTCACGAAACGGGTCTTGTATTTTTGCGAGACGCGCAAGTACACCACGCTCTCACAATTGAACCGGGGATTTCGCACCGGGGGACTAGGAAAAGGGAACTGCTTGAGGACGTCGGTACGCTGAAACCCCCACTTGTCTCCGCGAATGGTGTACTTGAAGGCTAGTTCGATGGAATCCGAGTCCATCACGTCCTGAGGGAATTTGTCGCCCACCAGTTTGCCGTTCTGGTCCTTACACAGGCCCGAGACCGCGGAGAACGTATCGCGGCGGTCGGCGGGGATGGCGTCCCAGTGAAACTTAAGGCGCTCTAACGCTTCGGGCACCGCGGCGTCGTCGGAGTCCAGAGGCAGCAGCAATTCGCCTTGGGCTTCTTGCGTGGCCCGGTTGGACGCCTCTGGCTTGCCTTGATTCTCCTGATAGACATAGCGAATGGGAAATGGTGATTCCGCTTGCCAGGTCTCGACGATCGTGCGGGTGTTATCGGTCGATCCATCATCGACGATGAGCCATTCGAAATCCCTAAAGCTCTGAGCCTTCAGACTTTCATAAACACGTGGCAACGTTTTGGCGCGATTGAAAGACGGGGTGAAAACCGTGAAGGTATACCTGTAGCCCATTTCGTAACCTCTGGAATCCTCCTTTGTACCGCATGGTTCGAATGGCGACAATACCGGTCGCACCCGATGTGTCCAGGTTCATAAGCGGGCTAAACAGGGGGAGCCAGGCCGGTGGGAATATTGCAGAGGGGATTCGAGAGGGACTTCGATCAGTGCCCGGCGTACCGGGGACGAGTCTTGCGAGCCGCAAACTGCACCTGCCGCAGCCTGCGTGCGTCGCGAGAAGCCATGAGCAGGCCTACGGGCAACGACAGGGCCACCAATCCACGAGCGGTGAGCGAGTTCAGGGTCCGGAGCTGTTCAGAAGGTCCTTTTTTCAGGTAGAAAGAATAGCGGCTGAAGTTGATCGCCGATTGCAGCACGCTCCGAGGCGAGCGAAACACCCAGCCAACCAGCTCGTTCAGAACGAATTGATGAAACACGACCCGCCCTGCGATGGTACTTGCGTTCGTGGCCGACAAGTGTTCGGGGCCGGCTGCGTCGGGATAAATAATAGACAGTCGTTCGTTGATGAAACGGGTCTTGAATTTCCGCGCGATGGCAAACCAAACGGTACTCTCGGAGACGAATCGCGAATCGGGGCCGCTGGCAAACGGGAACTGCTTCAGAACGTCGGTTCGCACGAACCCCCACTTGTCCCCGCCGACCTTGTACCTGAAGGAGGCTTCAATGCAGTCGGAATCGAAGATGTCGCTGGGAAAAGGGCGGCCGGAGATGCGCCCATCCTGATATTTGCAGAGCGCGGTAACCCCGCAGAAACCGTCGCGCTGGCTAACCGGGAGGTTTTCCCAGTTGAGCTTGAGTCGCTCCAGGGCTTCGGGAACGCAGGCATCATCGGAATCGATGCTCAGAAACAGTTCGCCGCGAGCTTCCCGAACGCCGTGGTTGAAGGCCGCCGGCTTACCCTGATTTTCCTGATGGAAGTAGCGGATCGGAAATTTCGCGTTCCGCTGCCAGCTCTCAATCAGGAAGCGAGTGTCGTCGGTGGACCCATCGTCAACGATCAACCATTCGAAGTCTGGGAACGTTTGCGCGCAAAGGCTTTCGTACAACCGCGGCAAAGTACCGGCACGATTATAGGAAGCGGTGAAAACGGTGAACCGGTGAGGGTAGGTCATCAGAGCTCCTCAACGTGGAGGGAGGATGGGGCCCGGGCCTGGCGGAGAACGGCGGTGCGATCCGGCGACTCCGCTGTGAAAAATATCAGAAGCGGTTCATTCGTAGATTAATGATGCTGCGGAGGAAAGTTTCCGTTCAGAAAGTGTTCAAGATTGGTGTAACCATCCGGCGTGACCTTGGCGCCGTCGGCCGGATTCTTGGGATTGAGGCCGTGCGCTAGCTCCCATTCGTCGGGTATACCGTCGTGATCAAAATCTGCGCAAGCCTTGCCCGGATCGATGGCCGGAAAACCGCCAACATTGTCCTCCGAGGCGGGAACCGTTCCCGTACTGGTTTGATACTCCTTGATGAGCCGGGCATCGACAGCGTCGCGCTTGGGCACCCAATTGCCCTTGCAATCTAAACGTTGCGAGTCCCCTACGCTCGCAAATAACAACGCCTCCAGGGAATTCACATCATCCGCGGCAATTGGAAAAGTCTCGGGAGCGAGCGGCGTGGTGCGACGCCAGGGCCCCGGCACCGGTCCGATCTCATCCAGGTTTTCGCCCTTAATGCGGCTGGCCATGGCCCACTGATCACCCGAAGGGTTCGATTGATTTGGTCCTTTATTGTCAAGCAGGTAAACGCTGGGAGGGCCATCGTCCCAACCATTCGAAACACTGGCGAAATGCAACTCGTGCTTTTGAGCCTCCGGATTTAATGGCCCGGTTTTGTAAATGTTGCCAATGAAATCCGATTTCTGGAACCCAAGGGTGGCCGATGCGTAAAAGCTCCAGTTGTAGACGATGTTGTTCACCCATCGCATGGTTCCGCTGGAGGTTTCCGGAAGACGATGGGTTTGATTAGAGAGAAAGTCGTGGTGGAAATCATCATCGGTGAAAGCTGCTGTGGTGCCGTTGGAATTGCCGATTCCCGGGCCCACCCCATGTCCACGAATGCTCTCGTTGATCATGCTCCATTGCACATCGACGTTGTGCACGCCCGGCCCATAGTTGGCCCACATCCCCACCGGCTTGTTGTCGGACCAACTGATCGAAACGTGGTCGAGGATAACGTTATAAACATCGGCGTTGCCGATGAAGAAGCCCACGCAACCGGTGCTGGGGCCAGGGCGATGACCCGGGCCGTTTCCGATTCGAACTCGAAGATAACGCACGATCACGTCATGGGCGTAAATATAGATCAGTGAATCGTTGTTCATCTGCTTGCCGGCAAACTCGATGCCTCCACCCGGAGCGGTCTGCCCTGCGACGGTAAGAAAAGGTTCGCTGATGCGGATCCCGGAAAGCAGATTGATTCGTCCGGCAATGCGGAAGACAACTGTTCGGTGGCCCTTGCGGGTGAGGCAATCGCGAGCGCTGTTTGGGCCGCTGTCGCTGAGGGTCGTGACTTCGCATACTTCTCCTCCCCGGCCCCCCACCGAAGCCGCTCCGCCACCCTGCGCTCCGGGAAATGCCGGAATCGCCTTGGGCGTCGGGGCAGTGCCGCTGCCCGCCGGGCTCGGATTCCCCCAGACCAACACCAGCAGCGCGCCGCAAAAGATGGACCGCAGAGGAATACTCATCGCACCGCCGCAGCGGATGTCGCCATGTCCTGCTCTAGGTCGAGTTGCGGCAATTGGCTCGCTCTGGGAGAACTCAAGTGATGGTTCGCGCTAGGCGCCGCGTGACGGCTTACGGCGATCACCAAAGCCACCGGCACGAGCACAAAGAGCACTGCGGTGTAACGTTGGTCCCCGTTGGGATACAGGAAGTACGACAGGATGCGTGCCCCAAGCACGGTAAGGATCATGTAGGAATAGATCGAGGAACGGTTGAGCCACACGGCGAGACCACCCAGCAGCATATAAAAGGGAAAAGCCCCGAATGTGAACCACATATACGTCCCGCGAACCAGCTGATGCAGATACGCTGAAAAGGAAATGTGCACCAGCATCTCGCCGGGAGCGACGATCCCTCCCAGGAAGGAGTTGTAGAACAGGGCTGGCCACCCGTAATTGCCCCCCAAATGGTTGATGGCGAAGTAGCTTGCCAAGGCTGTGGCGGAAAGCGTGGCCGCCTGCCAGAGATCCAGTTTGCGCAGAAAGAGCAGCACCGCGAACACCAATCCCGCCAAAATCAGGGCATCCGTTCGAATCCAGATGTCGAACACCAGGATCGCGGAGCCCCAGAAGAAATTTTTTCGCTCCAGAATCAAATATAAGCCCAGTGCCGCTACCGCCGTCGCCAGGCAGTCCGGAGTGGCCCACCTCGAAAGCACCAAAATATTGGGCGAAAGCATGATCAGCGTGCACGCCCCCGCAGTTGCCAGCCCATTCAGATAAGGCGCCAACCACAACCACAGAATGACCGCCAGCACGAAGTTAGAGACCGCGGAAATGGTCACCGTCGCGCGCGGAAACGGCAGCCCTTCGCTATGCAATCCCTGGATGAGCGCAACATACAGCGGTTTGATCGAATAAAACGGCAACTGCTCCGCAAAATGATACGGGTTTGCGATCATATCCACCCGGTAGGGGAGGTCGGCCTGCAACTCGGGCGTGGCGCGAACACTGTGGAGCGCGTTGAGGGCGGTGTCATGGATGACCACGGCGTCGGTACTTCTAGTCGCCGACCCAATGTACCCGAGCAAATCCCAGGTGTATTCGGGTTGCAGGATGCCCCAGGCCGACAGCACCGCGAACAGGAAAAGGTACGGATATTTCAGGTATGCGAATCGTTTTGGCATGGAGGCCTCGGCGACTACCGGGGTTGATGGAGTGGTGGCTGGTAGCATGTGCATCTGAAAGTTTGGCGTTGGGCGTTGGTATACTTTTTCGGTATGTCTTCTGCCTTCCAACCGCTCAGCGAAGTTGCTCCTGAAGCATTATTCGAATATTTGGGGCGTGCAGGTAACTCCGCGGAACTGGTGCGATGGAAATATTTTGATGAGCGCTTTAATCGCGGCCGCGAGCGCGGCTACGTGTGGGTCAACAATAACAAAATCGGCGGATTTATTGGCCTGATTCCATTTCAGGTCGCTTTTGCGGATCACACCGTTGACGCCGCCTGGAGCTGCGATTGGTCGGTGCAGGACAGCACCGGGCGTGGCACCGGAATCCTGCTGATTCGCGAAGCCATGCGGAAGTATCCGTTGCTGACTCAGCTTGGTGGTAACCACGCGACCCAACGCATCATTTCACGCATGGCGGCCATCACCGTGAACGACGCCGGCATGGTCTTTCATCTTCCGCTGCGCATCGGAGCAATATTGCGTCTGGCTCGGCGGCGTTATCCTGGTTTTCCGGTGGACGCTTTGCCGGTCATCAATCGCTGGCCGCTGCGCTGGCCGCATCGCCCCAAGGAGCAACCCCGAGTGATCATCGAGCCGGGGGTGTCGGAGGTTCTGGTCGACATGTTGGTGCCGACACGTCACGGTGCGATTTACTCGCGCTACGATCTCGGTTATCTGCGCTGGCAGTTGACCGATTGTCCGTTCGTGGCCGCGGAGACCTTCTATGTTCCCGGTCCGGTGGGACCCCGCGCCGCTGCACTGGTGTGGCGTCAGGTGAATTCGCCGGAGTTCTGGCGAATGGCCATCTGGCTGGGCATGGCTGCAGCAGCGGAAATGGACGCGGTGCTGACCAAAGTGATTAGTCACGTCTTCGAGCAGAAGGGTTTTCTGCTTTCGATTGTGGTTTCCCGTATGGAAACGGACTTGATCGGTCTGCTGCGAAAACGGCACTTCCTTGCCGCGCCGCGGCGCCGGCCCCTGCACATTATTTCAGCGCAGAAAACAGGCGATCCGGTGCCGGAGTTGTGGCCGTTGAGTTATCTCGACACCGACTTCGCCTACCGCTTTTGACAGTGTCCCGCCTCCTGGCAGCGCTGGCAGTCTCTTACTCGCAACTCAGTCGGTCGCCATCTTGCTCAGCGAAATGATCGCCGCAGCTTTGGCGGCATCGTCCAGAACGATGGTTTCCGCCGGGCTCTGGCCCTTCGGCGCGCTCGCGAAAGCCGCCATCAACAGCTCGTCCAGCGAAGCCTTGCGGGATGGGCTGCCAGCCAGCCTGAGGAACTTCTGGTTGCTGTAACGGGAATCGGTGTAATCGACGATTTCCTTGTCTTCAAACGCTTGCCGAAGTTGACGCAGCCCGTCTTCTAGTTGCCAGGAAGCGGTGAAACCCATCTCCGAGCGGATTTTGTCGAAGGAAACGCGATAGTTACGGCGGTCCTTATCGTCGATGTTTTCCACGCGAGTCTCGGGGAACATTTTCTGAATCATCTGGCCGATTTGCGTCAACGTGTAGTTGAGTCGGGTGTCGCCCAGGTTGAAGATTTGCCCGCTGACGACCGGCAGCGGAGCGTTCAGGGTGCGAATAAAGCCGGCTGCGACGTCATGAACGTGGATGAACGGGCGCCACTGCTCGCCATTGAAAATGGTGATGACCCCGTCGGTGAAGGCTTTGGCCATCAACAAGTTCACCACCAGGTCAAAGCGTGGACGGTACGATAATCCGAACACGGTGGCCAGCCGGAGGATGGTTGGATGGAAAGTATCCGACTTGGCATGCAGGAGAGCATGTTCGGAATCCAGTTTGGTTTGACCATAGAGGGAGATGGGACGCACTGCGGACTTTTCGTCCATGATCACGTCCGTAGCGCCGTAAACGCTGCAGCTGGATGCAAACACGAACCGCTGGATGCCGTGGCCTTTGGCCACTTCGATCAACATGCGAGTGGCCGCATAGTTGATCTCCAGGGCGGTCTGCTTGTCCTGCTCACACGCCGGATCTCCGACGATGGCTGCCAGGTCGATGATCGAATCCACGCCGCGCACCGCGGCAACCATGTCCTGGATGTTGCGGCAATCGCCAACGCGCATTTCCAAGTTGGGATGGCCGAAAACCCCGCGTAACGGTTCGTCTCCGTAGACCAGACTGTCCACCACGCGTACTTTGCGTCCAGCCTCGAGGAGTTTGCGAACCAGGCTCGAGCCGATATACCCGGCGCCGCCAAGTACCAGCACAGTGCCGTCGCCGGCCGCGTTGGCTTCGCGCGCCTTGATTTCATATCGCTCGGTGACCATGGTTTTGGCCAGACGCGTCAAGGTAAGCGCGATGATGGTAAGCAGCGCAAAGAACAACATCGCCAGACGAGGAACCAGATTCTGGCGGAAGAACAGGTAGTTGACCGCCAGAAACGTCAGAATTCCCAGTCCCGCGCCGCGCATAACCACGACCATTTTGTAACGGCCGTTGTACGAACGCGAACGGGTATAAAACCCGTTGAGCATGAACATCAGCGGGAACACCAGCGACAGAAACAAGAAGAACGGTAAGTAGTACGCCAACGCTTCTTCTAGTCGCGCGGTCGCGGAAACCGACTGACCCCGGCTCAACAAATACAGCACCGGGATCCCAAGCGAAACAATCATGCACACCTGCACGATCGCGAAATCCGCGAGCATCCGCGGAAACGCTTGTGACGGTTTGAAGTTACGAACGGGTGTTGACATGCTGCCTCCCAGGGACGGATGGTTGTTTGCGCTTGGCGGCGTGGTTCGCCAGGCGAATAATGGCTTTGGCAACGCCTTCGATGGTGGAGTCCGGCAAGGATTCGTAGATCGGCAGGCTCAGAATTCCGCCGGTGACCTCTTCGGTCACTTGTAGGTCCTTCTTTGCAGCGTTATGGAAGGGGCGATACAGGGCCTGCATGTGCATCGGCGGATAGAAATACTTCTTGGTTTCGATGTTCTCGGCCAGCAATCCAGCGGCAAGCTCATCGCGGTTCATACCGAATTTTTCTGGGGTCACGTGAATCGAGTAATCCTTATAGGTATTCAGGTCATTTGGATGCACGTCCTGGAAACGCAAGCCCGGTAGGTGGGAAAGAAGATCGGTGTACATCTGCGCGATCTGATTTCTGCGGGTAACCCGTTCGCCTACGGTGGCCAGTCCCGCTAGGCCCAGCGATGCGTTGAACTCGGCCATGCGCGCGTTCATGCCCAGCCACTCAGGATCATACGCGCCGGTATCGCCGTAGTTGCGCATGCCGCGGATGGCCTTGGCCAGACCCTCGTCGTTGGTGGTCACCAGGCCGCCTTCACCGGCCACTAGCAACTTCGTGGGAGACAGCGAAAAGCATTCCGCATCGCCAAATCCGCCGATCGGCTTGCCGCGGTAACTGCTGCCAAACGCATGCGCGCCGTCGAATATCAGCTTCAGGCGATGGCGCACCGCGATCCGCGTTAGCGCTTCGATGTTCGCCGGGTTGCCGTACAAATGGACGATCAAGATCGCCGAAGTCCGGTCGGTGATTTTGCGCTCCACGTCCTCGGTGTCCACGTTCCAGGTATTTGGGTCGCAATCCGCGAACACCGGGGTCAGACCGTTCCAGCGGACCGCGTGTCCGGTCGCAAAGAAAGTGAAGCTTGGCAGAATCACTTCACCGGTAAGTTCCAGCGCGCGAAGGGTCATCATCAGGCCGCTGGTGCAGCTGGAAACCGCTACGCAATTCTTCACTTCCAGCCGCCGGGCGACCGCCGCTTCGAATTTGCCGACCACATCGGCGTTGGTGATCAGTCCGTTGTCGTACGCGGGACGATAGTTGGCAAGAACGCTGTCCAGTGAAGGCAGCACCGGGCGGATGAAGCGAAACCGTTCGGCAAACAGCGGCTTGCCTCCTTGGATGGCTGGAAGATCGTTCTCCCTCAGTCTGTCGTTCGATGACATGATCTCTCCTTTGAGAATGTAGTTCTGCCGCTGACACGAGAAGGGGTGTCTCGGCGTGTTTGGGTAGCGCGTAACAAAACTTGGTTTGACTTGCTGTGACTACTGCGACGGTAACTCCGAAATCATCTTGTAGCGGCGAACCTTGCCGTAGGGCTCCAGTTCGCGCGGCGTCCAGTCTTCGAACACCAGTTTGCACGCGGTGTGAAAAAGAATTTTCCCGTCGCCAAGTACCGAATGATTTCTCGCATAGAACAACTGCAACTGAAGTTTCGTGGGTCGTATCAATTCTTCGTAGGTCTTTTCGGGATCCTGGCTGCCCTCCAGCACCGCCGCCTCATTGGAATTCCAGATGGAAGCCCAATCGGTGATGCCCGGGCGAAGATCCAGGATGGCGCGCTCCTCAAGAGAGTACATGTCCACATACTTTTGCACTTCCGGACGCGGCCCCACCAGGCTCATGTCGCCGGATAGCACGTTCAAAAACTGCGGAAACTCGTCCAATTTATGTCGCCGGATAAAGCGGCCGATGGGCGTGATGCGATTGTCGTCTTCCGCCGTTGCCGAGCCGCCGCGCTTTTCTGCGTCGACCACCATGGTGCGAAATTTGAAAATGCGAAAAGTCTTGCCGTATCGGCCGACGCGCACTCCGCGGTAAAACGCCGGCCCTGGCGAAGTCAGTTTCACCAGCAGGGCCATGACGATGAGCACCGGGGAAACCACGATGACCGCCACCAAGGACGCCACCAAATCCATGGCCCGCTTGAAAAAGTCGGATGCACCATTGGCTGGAATCACCACGGAATTCGGATTCATTGCACTTTTTGCTCCAGAAAGGTCAATCCACCAGGGGCGTTCGGCACCGCTGCCAGCAAGTCGCGATAAACACGCAGGGTCTCGCCTACTACCTGCGCCAGCGAAAATTCCTGCACCACAATTTCCCGGCCGCGACTTCCCATGCGCATCCGCAGCGCCGGATCTTCGATTAAAGTCCGCAGCGCTTCGGCAAGCGCCTGGCTGTTGCGCACCGGTACCAGCAGGCCATTTTCCGAATGGCGAACGATTTCCCGGCAGCCCGGAGCGTCGGTGGTCACGATCGGCCGGCCACAAGCCGCCGCTTCGATGAGCACTTTCGGCACGCCTTCTCGATACGAGGGTAGGCAAACGATGTGCGCTTGGGTCAGAACGCTATGCATGCCGTTCTGATGCCCCCACCATTCGACGGCCCCACTGGAAGCCCAGTCCTGCAGTTGCTCGGCGCTGATGGCCGTGGGATTGCCAGGATCGGTATCGCCCACCAGCACAAACCGCGCCTGTACGCCGGCATTCTTCAAGGCTCGCGCCGCATCTACGAAATCGGTGATCCCCTTGTCGCGCAGCATCCGCGACGCCAACAGCACCACCGGCATTCCTGCGGGCTCCGGAACCGGACGATACTCTTCGATATCCACGCCGGAGCCCTTGATCAGCACGGTCTGCTGCATCGGAAGAATCTGGTTGTTGACAAACACCGACCGGTCGTCCGGATTCTGAAAGATCACCCGCTGGTTCTTGTGGCGGAACGCGACTTTGCAGCTGAACGAAACGATCTTGCGGAGAATCCTGGCCTTGCGGGTGTCCGCGGTGAAAACGTAGCCCAGTCCAGTGAGTAGATTCACGACCGCCGGAACCGCTGCGCCGTAGGCGGCCAATCCGCCGTAAAGCACCGGCTTCAACCGCACCAGATGCACCAAGTCGGGCTGAATTTTCCGAAAGAGCCGAGCCAACGCAAGAATCGTGCCGACTTCCTTCCACGGCAAGGTGCCGCTGCGAGTCATGGAAATGGCGTGAAAGACAAAGCCTTCGCGCTCCAGCAGTTCCACCGCCTGGCCCTCCGGCGCGGCCACATGCACTGCAAACCCGGCATCGCGCGCAGCACAAGCCACGCCTATTCGATAGGAATAGAACGAGTTCACGTCGTTGTCGACGAACAGCATTTTGGCTCGAGGTTGCAAAGGGTCTTTTCTGGTGAAGTTGTTAGAGTTCACTGGTGTTTCCCGCGCGGTTGCAGACTGCGCTCAGCCCGGGAGCGAGGCCAGCTTGGAAGACTTCGCGCCATGACCACCCGATGCGGTTACCGCCTGACGATATACTTCTTCATAGCGTTCGACGATGCCCTGCAACGCATACTTTTGTTCGACGCGATTGCGGGCGGCCAAACCAAGCTGTTGCCGCTGGGCCGGCCCGGAGTTCAACAACGATTGCCAGGCATTTGCCAGCGCGATCGGATCGTTGGCTGGAACCACTCTGCCAGTCTCGCCTACGATGGCCCCGGAGTCACCTACATCGGTTACCGCGCAGGGAATTCCGCAGGCCATCGCTTCACCTACAGCCACAGGAAAGGCCTCGGTCAGCGACGACGAAGTGGCCACATCCAGCGCCGCAAAGAACCGCGGCATATCCTCAAGCGGCCCCAGCAAGTGGCAAACTGGTGTCAGACCTGCTTTTTCGATCCAGCCTACCAGCTCCGCGTTGTGCCCATCGATTCCCTTACCGCAAAGCAAGAAGTGGACTTCGGCATCCTGGGCGTGCAGCACCGCAGCTGCGTTCACGAAATTGCGATGTCCCTTTTGCGGATGAAACCGCGCGGCCATGCCAATGACCGGGCAGCTTTCCGACAATCCGAGTTCGCGGCGCAAGCTTGCCCGGGACTTCGCATCCGGATGGAATTGCCGAGTGTCGAAGCCGTTCGGAATCACTTCCATTTTCTGTGCGACGTATCCGAAACGCGTGTGCACTTCGCGCGAAGCTTCAGAACAGCACACAATGTGGCTCGGAACCCGCCCGGAAAGCAGCGCGCAAGCCCTTGCGGTCCAAATGGTTAGCCGCTTGTTCTGATCGCGATCAAGATTGGTATGATGAATGCCCCAGACCACCGGTATATTTCCGGCGAGCTTGGCGGCGACCCCGCCCAGTAAATCCGCGTGATACATCCAGGTCTGCACCACCTGCGGCTTCCGGAAGCGCAGCCAGGAAGCCAGTCGGGCCAGGTAATACGGGTTGGGCATCCCCGGGCGCATCCCCAGAGCTCGCACGCGCACGCCGGAAGCCTCCAGCCTGGGCGCCATCGGACCTACCGTCGTCAGCGAAATCACTTCGTTCAAAAAGCGTTCCGGATCCATGTGCGAAGTGAGCCGGTGCAGCACCGTCTCCGCGCCGTCGGTATCCAGTCCAGCGATGATGTGCACGACTTCAATCACAGAATTTGCTCCCGGGAAACTCGAACCGCTTCGCGCTGTACAACCGGCATAACCGCGGCGCTATTACGAACCAAATTCGCCGCCTCCAACATGGAGAGCGACTTCATTCCATGCTTCCGGCGGCAACCCGAAAATGCTTCCAGCGCGCCGCGAAGAAATTGCAGGTTCTCATCCGTTTGGGTACCAAAGTTGTGCGGGTGCCACCACAAATGAAAAATCTTGCCTTGTTCCGCCGCGGCTTGTACTCCCGCAGTAAGGCGGCTCAGCCGAACCGGTTCGAAATTTTTCCACTGTGGCGAATACGGCCGAAGGAACATGCTGGAGGGCACATCGCACAGTCCATTTGGCTGCATCACCTCGTCCCAGCGGGTCAGGTTCGGGCCGGAAAGCGAAATATAATTGTCCAGCAAACGGGGTGCGCGCACTGCCAGGGTTTCTTCTCCCCGCGGCCGCGGGCGATACATCCAGTTGGATTCGGTTCCGCGGTAGCAAACAATTCCGACGGCGCGCAGCAAATCCTCGTACCCTGGGCGAAACTGATTGCGCGGGAAGACGATCGAGCGGAGATCGATCCCATGGTGCCGGCCGATGGCCATCGCACTCTGCAAATCGGCGGCAAACGCCTCCCGCGTCTCGCCACGCTCCAGGCAGTAGTAATGCGAGAACGTGTGGGTGGCCAGCTCTTGCCGCGCCCGCTCGCCGATCTGGCGGATCAATCCCAATCCGTAGTGCAGCGGGTCGTCGTTTTCGCTCTCGCCGGTCGGCTCGGAATAAGCGTTCAGCTTCGCGTCGGCGTATTCCGGACGAAGCCGCGGCGAAAATTCCTCGCGCTGGCCTCGGCATTCGGCAAACAAGAACCCCACGGTAGCCCAGGTTGCGGCCACCTCAAATTCTTCGAACAGATCCAGAAGCCTAGGAATGGCCAGGCGCGCGCCTAAAAGATTCTGTCGATACGAACCATCCGGAGTCTTCTTATCGCGCACCCCCCAGTGCAATTCGAAATCCAGCGAAATCACTAAGGCGCCGAAACTGGGAAGTTGACCTTGAGAGGATTCCATGGGATCGGGGTGCTTCGAACTGAACTGATCGTGAGCTACGAATGTTAGCGTACGGGATGAATCGTTCGTGGGCGACGGGCCGCGTCGAATCCAAATTCGTCTTCTTCCAGGGCCTTCGGGCGACTCGCCAATTTCATCTTCATTCGGATGGCTCGGCCCCAGACGCGGGCAAAAGCATCATCCACCCAACCTTCCCTGCGCTGCGTATATTCCTCGATAACCGCTGCAAGGGTAGTCATCGAGCGGCGATGGGCCCGAAGCGAAGCCCGGAAATGCTTTGGCTCGACAAACAACTTATCCGTCGAATGAATGCACACGGTCCATATGCCGAACGGCACGCTGCGAAACTTCCAGAGCTGCTGCGGTACCCAGAACATGCCCTGCGGGTCGCGATGCGGATAAATGCTCAGTCCATCGCTGATGGTACGGATTCCCAGGCTCATCAACGCCTGCACGGTGTTGACGTCGAAGGAATGAGCGGGCGCCACCCAGACGTCCGGCAGCACCCCCTCCTGCGCAAAAATGGCCAGGGCCTTTTCCAGTTTGTGGCGCTGTTCTTCCAGCGGCAATCCGGCAAACTCGCTGTAGTTCTTCAGTTTCAGCAGGCCCGAATCGGTGCTGACATAATTATGTTGATAGCCATGGAGGCCGATGGTCCATCCGCGCGCCTGCCAGCTGCGTACCCGCTCCCAAAATTTGGGATCGGGGGCCGATTCAAAGAGGTTGCGATCCCGATTGTCGGGAATCACCGACAGAATCGGCCGCACCTCCTCTTCGATCATAACTCGCTCAAGCGCATGCCAGTGGTCCCAGGGCGTCGTGGGACAAAGGTCGTCGAAACGAAGGAGGAACCGGGCTTTCATCTATTGCTCCTTCCTTTCGAACCCTTCTGGAGTTACGAAGTTCTGCGAGCCTCGGTCGATTTATCGCCACCCCAACCGGGTTCTTAACGGGTATGCAGACCCCCAACTAAACCATCGGTAGCAGGTCTTCAATCTCCGAGCCGCTGCCTACCCGAGTCAAGACTTGAAATTGGCGGTCCGCAACTCGACGAAAGATGGTGCCATTGTTGATTCCCTCATCGTTGGTGCGACACACGATCAACACCCCGTTGGGCTTCAATCGATTCTTCAATTTGTCCAGCATCTGTAGCAGTGTGGCATCGGCAAAGTACGCCCGGTTCAGGATGTTTGCCGCTCGCACCACGTGGAAAGCTTCCTTGAATTCCGGCTTGTCGCTGGTTACCAAGTCGTCTTCCACTACCTGCAGCGAGCTTTGCTGGGTCATTTTCTTGGTCAACAAGGACACCGGTTCGCACTTCAGCAGCATGCCGTTTGCGCATTCCTGGGTCTGCCCGCGCAGCGGTGGCAAGCTCCGATCGACTGCCATTGCCGCGCGAAACGCCATCCGGACTACCGCCGCGAAGAGCCCTTGCACGCCTTTAGCGCTCGGCGGCGCTCCTCGGCCCATAATATCCAGGTGCAAAATATTGCGATGACGGTCGATCAGCGCGCCAAAATTGGAACCTAGGGTTAACAGCGAAGCGTATACCGTCAAGTCGGTGGCGACGATCTGGCAACCAATTCCCGCGCCGCTCAACTGCTCATACCACTCTACGGTGCTTACCCCGGACGAGATCCCCACGTCCATGATCTGCACTGGTTGCTTTGCGAACTGTTCCACGAAAGGAAGAGCTGCGGCGTTCAAGTCGTTCATCCGGTTGGCGTTGGTGCTTTTTACGGTGCCATTGGGAAGCACCACCCGGCCAAAAAACTCGCGCTCTAGAAGGTCTTGTTGCCGGCCCGCAGCGTTTCCGCGAAATACCTGATGCGTCGTGGGTCGTTCCGTTGCCATGAACTGCCCCGCATCTAAAGTGGATATGGTTGTGGCCATCGAGTCTTGGCTTTTCTGCTTCCGGACTGCGAATCGGTCCTGATTGCTGATCTTGCGGTGCGACAGTCAGGCATCACCCGAGGTGGGCGCCGGCCCCGCTTCGGAAAGGGTCGCAGCCGAGCCTTGCATCAGCCGCTGATTATCGACGAAAAAAGATGCCAACGTTTGTTCGGTCCGCTCCGCCAGATGTGCCACTGTGAACTTGTCTAGAATGTGCTGCCGCGCCGCCAGGTTCAACGCTTCGGGCGCTTCTAGTTCGCGTCGTAAAGCCGCCGCCAGCGCCTCCACATCGTTGGAGGGAACCGCGGCGCCGGTATCGTCCACAACCAACTTGGAATCCCCTACGTCGGTTACCACACACCGGCGGCCGCAAGCCATGGCCTCACCAATGACGTTCGGAAAGCCTTCGCTGAGTGAAGTCGAACAGAGCACATCCAGCGCGTTGTACATGGCCCGAATGTCCGGCCGTGCCTGTACCCACATGACTTTGTCGGCGATGCCTAACGCACTTGCCTGTGCCTGCAAACTCTCTAGATAGGCGGCCTTGCCATGGCCAATGCATACGAATCGAACGTTAGGATACTCGGCTGCTACCTTTGCGGCGGCGCGCAGAAAAAACGGGTGATTCTTGATCGGGTCAAAACGGGACACATTCCCGACGACTTTTTCCGAATCGGTCACGCCCCATTCGGCACGGACCCGCTGCCGCTCCGCTTGGTCCGGATAGAAAAGGTCGGTATCAATTCCATTGGGGATAAAGCGCAACTTCTCTCGCGGGATTCCGTCGGCGACCGCATATTCCAGGCCAGCCTGCGAATTGACCACGATGCAATCCGCCAACGGCGCAAGCCGGTTCTGAAACCAGACCGTGGCGTTTTCCAGCCAATCCAAAACGTCCGACAAGTTCGAGCTGCGAATGCACCAAAACAGTTTCACTTGGGGATGGAAGATCTTACCAATCGTGGCGATGACATTTTGCGTGTACATCCAGCCGTGCACCACCGCCGGCTTTTCCCGCCGCACCACCCGTACAACGTTGAAGCAAAACGAGAAGACGTCCCAGCGGGAGCGTTTATCCAAAGAAATCAAACGCACCCGACTGGTATCCAGTTTTTTGGATAGCGCTCCACCCGGGTAATATGAAGCAATTACGATTTCGTGCCCGCGTGCCGCCAACTCGTTGGCCAGCGTCACCAACTGACGCTCTGCTCCACCGATGTTTAGTTGCCGGGCAATAAACAGAATCTTCAAGCTGCCATCCTTATCCACGACCCGAAAACAAGCGGCACGCCGACCCTAGCCGGAGCTGCTTGCAACTAGCTTGCCACCACCGCCGGACGGTTCATCTTTCTTAGCGCAAAAAATACGACGATCCCCTGGCCTAGGCACAGAACCACCGACGTGATGATGGCCGCGTAAGCCGCCCCAAGCAATCCCCGTGAACCTACCAGAATCCAGCTGGAGAGCGCCGCTGCCCCCACCGCCGTGGCTAACACCGGAATCTGCGCCTTGAAGAAGCGTGCAGCGGTTACCGCCGATCCCAGCAAAGTCCCAACGTAGCCGATCGCTCCGGAGACCATCATGGCCACCAACAGATCGGTGTGCTCGGCGTACTCTGGGCGATACAACACCCGCAGCAGCAAATGTCCGAACAGCGCCGCAAAGATAACCCCACCGATGCCCAGAACTCCGCCGATTCCCAGTAATTTCAGCAACAACGAATTGAACTGCGATTTTTCACCGGCCCCGTAATGCTTCGCCAAACGCACGAAAGCGGCCGTTCCCATGGCGATGATGATCAAGTTGCCGGTCGAAACCAGAAAAGCGGTTGCTGTAAAGATCCCGAGTGCTCGCTCACCCAACGAGTGGGCGATGAAATAGCGGGGCATGTTCGGCAACAACGACACCAGCATAGCGATAACCCCCAGGGTAATCGCTGTCCGCAGTAACTGCAGCTGGGCCGGCACGGTCCAATGGGGCCGGAGCGCCGCATAGCCGCCCTGCATCGCCTCGCGCGTTTCCTTTTCGGCTGCGCCTTGCGGGGCCAGTTGCGTTTGCTTGCGAATGTCGTAGCCGATCAACACCGCCCCGCGCGCTACCATCAGGCCTACCGCACCCCATAGAACCCTATGGGTCAAAAACACGCCGGCGCCCAGAGCCGCTAGGCCCAACACGCCCCGCGCCATCATGGACGTCGCAATACGGTCCATGTGATCGTGGAACTGCATTCGCGCCCAATACAAATCGCTGAGCATTTCGATCGCTTGCGCGATCCCGATCACCCAGATCACCGCGGTGGCATCGCCGCGATAGTGCATGACAAACGGAGCCATCGCGATCGCGACCAGCGATAGCACCGTGGTGGTCAGCCGGAAGCCCAGATACTCGCCAAAGGGAATTCGCTCGGTCACGTCGGTGGTGAGTACCGCGCGAAGTTGCAAGCTGGAAAGCGCCAGAATGGGAGTGGCCACGGCCAGCGCCAGCCCATATTGTCCAACCATTTCCGGATTCCCAAGCTTGGCCAACACCACCAGCATGGCCCACTGACAACCGGAGTAAATGATGTTGCCGACAAAGGTCCAGCTGAAATTCCAGCGCAGTGAGGCGCTTCGCGCGGCCTTGGCCGCCACCGGCGGCGCGGTTTCTGCCGGCCGCGGACCCTCCAGGGTGGTGCAGGAGGAACTCACCGGGGCCTCGATTCGTCCTTGGATTTCGGTAATTCGATTCCCGCATGCTGCAATTTGTTGTGCAGATCTTGCAACATCCGGGTTTGCTGCGCGGAGCTAGCGGGCTCGGGAACGCGGCTAAAGTGTGCAGCCCGCCGCTGCGCAAACATACGCCGGAAGGAGACCCGGTTCGCCACCGGGAACGACGCCGCTTGTGCCGCGATCATGCCAAACATGAACCAAGTCGGCTTGAAGAATTCCCAGGTCATGGCCGAGACACCAATCGCCCAGATCAACAAGGTTACCAGCCAAAGGCTTCGTTCCAGCGGAGGCATGTGCAGCGCCGCATAAGCCAGGACCAGCAGCACAATCAGGAAGAAGCTGAAACCGATGATTCCTTGTTCCACCAGGACTGACAAAAACGTGTTGTGGGCCACCCAGGGTGTAACCACCCGGCGCTCCACGCTCGCTGCGAATCCGCCAATTCCCACGCCAATGAACGGGTGATCCAAGAACACATCCATTCCGGCGTGCCAAATAATCGTGCGTGAATCCATGGTGCCGCTGCTGACTTCCGTGCCGGTGGTACTCAGACGTTCCCAGGCGGCTTTCGGCACCAGGGCGCCAGCTACTAGAAAGCCAAAAATCGCCACCGCCACCATGGCCACGCGCTGTTTAGCTTTCCAATACCGGAACGTCATCGGAATCATCAGCCCAGCCGCACAAAAAGCCAGCAACGCTCCGCGCGATGCCGTTGAGAAGATGGCCGACGCGCACAGCACCATATGCAGCCGGTACATCCAGGCCTTAATCGTGCTACTTTCTCGGGCGCTCAGATAAATCGCTATGGGGAAACTCATGGCCAGACGTAAGCCCACGTCGTTCGGATTCATGTTGAACCCGCCTTCGCGTTCAGACATCCCGTTATGCGTGGTTAAGAAAAGCGTGCCAACCGCGGACAGCGCCGTACCTACCAGGTACGCTTGCATCAACAGCACCTGTCGTTGCCGCTTGGGAGCTAGTTGCCAAATCAGCCAGACCATTACTAACAACTGCATGTAACTCTCGACGATATCAATGGAGCCCTGAGGGAATGCGCTCCAAAAATAAGTCAGGCTGGCCCACGCAACGTACAAGGCCATCAAAATCAGGGGTAAGGACACAGCCCGAACTTTTCCCTGCTCCATCACCGCCAACAAGCCGATGGCACATGCTACCAGTCCCACCACGCGGCCAATCGTGCCGATACCCGGGAGAACCAATGCGTTCTCCAGCGGGATGCTAAACACGAACACGCACAACGATGCCACCGCCAGGGAACTTAGCAGCTGTCTGCTTCCTTGCCGGAAAGTTCGACCCACGCGCAGCGGTCTTGCGGCCGCGCCTCTGCGCATAGGACCTCCGATTTCATTTGCGGTGATCATCGTGGGGGACTCGATCATGACCCGTAAGATAACTGACTGGTCTTCTACGAGGAAAGGTGCCAGCACCGCTCCCCGCACCCGTTCTGCTTATACTCTGGGCGGTGTCGCCGGCTTCACATCGGTTGGCGCGGAGTTGCCATATCCATAGCCGTATCCATAACCATATCCGTAACCGTAGGTGTGGCCCGGAGTTTTGCGCGGATCCCAGCTGTTCAGCACGGTGCCCAGGACGCGGGTACCGTCTTCGGAAAGCCGCTGGCTGGCCACCAGGGCCGCTTCCCGCATGGTCTGGCCGGCGCGCACCACCAACACTACGCCGTCAGACATCCCGCCAAGCATACGGGCATCCGCCAGGTGCATCATTGGAGGGGCGTCGATAATCACCATGTCGAACTCATTGCGCAAGCGCGCCAACAGTTCATTCACCCGAGGTGAGTGCAGCAGTTGGGAAATATTCGGAGTGCGCGTGCCGCTGGGCAGCAGCGACAATCCAGCGATGCGCGATTCCAGAACCAATTGGGACAGCGGTGTGGTGTCCAGCGGCAGCTCGGACAGCACCACATCGCTGACTCCAAAACTGTTTGCTACGCCAAAAATCTTATGAAGTTTGGGCTGGCGCAAATCGCCGTCGATCAACAGCACCCGGCGCCCCACTTCGGTGATGGCGATGCTCAAATTGCTGGCTACGGTGGTTTTGCCTTCCGCCGGGCCAGGACTGGTCACCACGATGATTTGCGGTGCGTCTCCGGTTTGTCCGGGTAGCAGGATGGAAGTAAGCAGTGCGCGGAACGATTCCGCCACTGCCGACGGTTTGTGCTTCCAGGTCACCAGTTCCAAGCAGTCGTTCGATTCCGGCGCGCCCAGTGCAGCTCGCACCGGCACACCATGCGGATCGCAGACGCCCGCCATCGGAATGACTGCAAGTTCCGGCAGATTCAAGAACACTTGCATATCGCCAGGAGCTTGAATGCTGCGGTCGAATCGCGACCGGAATACCACGAAACCTAGTCCTAGGAAGATGCCGGCGAACAGTCCTACCGCGGAATTGACCGGGAAGTTCGGTTTGGCCGGGAAGAACGGCGGTTTGGCCGGATCTACGACCAGGATGTTGCTGGCACGCATCGCCGAAGCGAGCCCAGCTTGCTTGACGCGTTGCAACAAGGTCTCGTACAGCAGCCGCGTCGAGTCCACATCCCGCTTCATCATTTCGTAGTGGATGTATTTCTCGGACTGGTTGCCCACCAGTCTTTCCTGGCTCATATAAGCCTGCTGCAGCAGCATTTCGCGGCGGTGCGAGGCGTCGTATTCGTTGCCCACGCGATGCAGAACGTTGGTGCGCTCTTTTTCGATCGCGGCCTGCATCTCGGTGATCTGCGCTTGCACGCGCTGCACTTTGTAATGCTCCGGAGTCAGCGTGGCGCTCAGTTCTGAATATTGGCGCTGCAAGTCGGCCAGCTTAGTGCGATAGTCACGCAGCGTTGGGTCGTCAATGGTCTCCGGCAAAGATTCCGCCGGCTTGGTCTTGGCCTCCTCGAACTTTGCTTGGCGATCGACACGCTCGGCTTGAGCTTTGTCCAGCTCGTCCTGCAACTGTTTCAGCTTCACGTCCGCAACATTCTCTTTTTCGTCGGTAATCACCAGCCCGGAGTTGCGCGCGTAGTCTTGGAGTTCGGTCTCCGATTTCTCCAGGTTGTTTTTCATGTCCTGTAAGTGCGATGTCAGGCTGGCAGCAGTGCGTTCGCTGGACTTCCAGCGCATTTCCTGGCTCTGTTCAGTGAATTCATCCACCAGGGTATTGGCAAAATCGGCTGCGAACTTGGGATCCTGTGAATCGTAGATCACTTCCACAAGTCGAGTGTCGCCGGTAGCACGCACCGTCAGGTTGGCGCGCGCGCGGCCCACAAACGCGTCCTGGCTCACGATCAGATTCGGTTCCGATAGGCCCAGGGTGCGTCGCACGTGCGAAGCAAACGAAGCCCACTTGCTGATGTGCCGTTCTGGTTCCGATTGCATTTTGTCGGCTACACGTTCCAGCAGGGAGTCGCTGGACAAAATCTTGATCTGGGTTTGGAAGAACGAGTCTGCCGACGACAAACCAGCCGTTGGATTCGTTGGATTGGCGTCCTTCATCTCCAGGAAGTTCTCGTTAAAATCCTGGATTTCGAGCGAAAGTCTGGCGCGATAGATCGGAGTCTGCACCATGCTGACCACCACCGCCGCGCCCAGGCCTGCGATGGCAAAAAACAGCAGGGTCATTCGATGGCGCACCAGAATGTGCCAGTAATCCAGCAGATTGTCGTACCCGCCCGCGCCGCCGCCGTCGGTCTGCACCGGGGTTACCGGTGCAAACTCCTCCGGACGGTAAACCGTTGGACGCTTCTCGTTCCATGTCAAACCCGGTCGTACGCGGTTGTTTACACGATCAAAGTGCTTAGACATACAAACCACCGCCCTTTTGCCCTGCGGCTAATTTTCGAAGAAGCTGAAAGTACATTGGTTGTCCTTTTCCCTGTAACCCGAGCCACAACTCCAACCACCGACCCAAAATCTTGAAAGTTTTACGGCCGATAAATCGCCAGGCCGGTTCCGGTAGAGATCGCCGCTTCCATAACCCGCAATGCGGCTTTCTTCCCGGTGCTGCCCGGCACCAGCAAAATGTCGTTGCTCTGCATGGGCACATCCGGCGCTTTGCCGTCCATGATGCCCTTGAGATCTACGGCGATTTCGGTGCGTTCATCGGAGCCAGGGTTCAGCCGCATAATTCTGGAATGCTTCTTATCCGCCGTGTTGGTCAATCCCTCGGCCAGCGATACCGCTTGAAGCACCGACATCGACTGGCTTTCTCCAAGGATGAACCCGCCGGACTTCTTCACGTCGCCCGTGACATAGACCATCAGCGCCCTCGGAATGGAAATGACATCATGCGGGAATATCTGAATGTTATTTTCCGGCGTCTTGCCTTCCATGATCGACTGCAGGTTCACTTGCGCTACGCTATAGCGCCCCGAAGCATCGGTTACTGCTCCCGGCAGTGGGATGCAACCCCACTCCGATTGGCGCGTAATCCGAATGCTATAACCGGCATCCTGTCGGATACCGCCGGCCATCGAAATCATTTCCAAGAGCGTCTTGTGACCTTCCACCTGGTGCACTCCGGGTGTATTTACCGCGCCAAGCACCGATGCCGGTTGGCTGCGCAACTCTTTGACCTCCACAGACACCTGTGGATGCTTGATGAACGTGCTCAACCTCTTGTCCAGTTCCGCCTCGGACTGCTGCACGGTCATGCCCGCGATATGTACCCGACCCACGAGCGGCGCCTGCAAATCGCCTTCGCCGTCGATCCGGTTGGTCTTGTTCGCCATCTCCTCCAGCTCAGGTCCGGAGATCTGTAGCTCGTCGCCAGGTCCCAACGTGTATGTGGAACGCACATCGTTGGCGGCGCATGCGGCGTTCTGCGCAGTCGCTGCGGCCGGCGCCGGGGTCGGTACCGTTGCGATGTTCTGGCCCGCGGCGGTAGCCGCAAAAACGAGAACCGCCAGTCCGACGACCGTAAATCGCTTATTCATTGCTGCTCCTGCTTTGCTGCTTTTCGATTTCATCTTATTTTCCAATTTGAACTCCGCTTTGCAAATCGTCTTGGCTCGCGATCCATTAAACTTCTACGTGGCTTTCGGTGCAATCTTGGCCGGCGTTTCCGTAGGTCCGGGGTCATGAACTGCCGCGTCGCCGGCCGGCCCGCCGACTGGTTTCACCCAGTCGGGCTGTACCTCAACGGAGATGGACCGCTGCAACAACGTCACCGCCACGTACAGCCGATGCTGTTCGGCGATCTTGGTTAACACCCCCTGCAGTCCGCGCAACGGACCTCGCTGCAGCTCAATGCGTTGCCCAACTTTCAGCGAAGTGTGGGCCTTTACGGGCAGCCCGCTGCGTAGCACCGCAGCGATAGCCTCAATTTCGCTCTCATCCACCGGTTCCGGATTCTTGCCGACTCCCACGATGTACAGAAAGCCCGGCGTGGTCACCAGCGGCATCCGGTTCTGCAGATCCAACCTGCAGAACAGATACCCAGGAAACAATGGCATGTCCATGATTTTGACGCGGTCAGACCATTGACGGCGGGTGCGAAGAACCGGGAGGTACGGTTCGAAGCCTTTGCCCCGCAGTGTTGCGAGAACCGGCTTCTCGTAGTTAGGTTTGACCCGAATGGCAAACCAGGGATAGTGTGCGGGTTCGACGACGTTCTCCAAGTCCGGCCTAAGTGTCTCAAAATGCGTGGTTTTGAGCAACCGGGCGGAAGCCTGCAGATTCGAACCGCTGGGCGTTCCCACCCAGGTCGTCGTGACGCGGCCGTCGTTGAAAAGAAAGCGCAAGTTACCCTCAGCTTGGATTCAGGACAAGCTACCGCCCTTTGACTCCCACAAAACTCTTTGCATCTCGCCGACCTTACACCGCTGGTCGGCTCCCGTTTCGCGGGCCCGCTCCAGGTCTAGCCCATTGGGCCGGGTGCCGATGCAGACCTATAGAGCTGGCGGGAGCTGCGGATGACCTCACGAGAATGCCAGCCTCACTCTTGCGATCCAATGGGCCCCACGTCCTTAACTGACAGTACCTCGGTACTTTGGCGCACGACAGGTACGGCCGTACCACCGTGTTGCCCCGCTTGTCCTATCGTTGCGCAGCGCTTCATCTGCCAGTCTCGCTCCAGAGGAGCCTCTAAATCTTTCCTTCGCCGCCCGCAGATCCAATCCGGCCCTTGTCGCTTTGCAGCCTTTCTTCGGCGCTGCTATCGGTTTTGGGCTCCAGGAGCAGCGTGGTGTGGTTCATCGCGGCGAAACCGCAAGTTGCTTCCGGTGGCCCCAACTCCGATCGCACCACTCTTCCAATCGCTTGAATCTCGGACGGCCGAGCGCAATGCTCCGGCCGAGGCAGAAACACGTTCATCTCAATCGCGACACCCAGCGGGGGCACCAGGTTCGACAGCACGTAAATCCCTCGGCTGCCCAGGTCCCGGCAGTAACCGTCGCTACCTTGAATCTTCCCGTGTTCGTCCTGCCAGGAAAAAACCACAGGTAGTCTCAGCGGATACCGCAACGCCGTTCTGCGTTCTGCGACCCGGCTCTGTATACCTGGACCTGCGAGCATTGGACCCTCTCCTTCGCTTCCGGGTTCGATTCCGTTCCTGACCGTACCCATTTGCGCAGTTTAATTGTATCGAACCGGGAAGAGCGGTAAAGAGGCCGAGCTTCGCCGGTAGGCAGAGTCGAAAGACCTGAGCTTGGGGTCCGAAGTATTAGAGTCGAAAGGCTCTACAAATAGAGTCGAAAGACTCTATGAACCTCCGACTGCGTGGCAAACTCTCTATCCACCGCAACGTCACTGTCATCAGCAATACAAGAACGGGATCAATCGGGTGACGGTACCGCAGCGAGGTATGCGTCGCGTAATACAGAATGGGAAAAATAGCGGGGAACGCGGCGACCGCTGGCAGGAACTCGCTGCGCTCGATCGCCAGCGCGATGATTCCGACTAAGGCCCCCAGGGAGACGATGAGATTGCACAGCAAAGCCCACCGGACCAGGCTTGGCCCGGATCGAAATCCCTGAACAGGAGATTCCAGGCCGATCCACGTCGCGACGAATCGACGGGCGACCAATTCGCCCTCCAGCGCTGGGTGTGACGCGATGAAGCCTCTTGCCCTGCGCCACTTGTCGTCCATGAAGGCCACCTCGCCGAGTTGCGCGTAGGCGCGGGCTTCCTCATAGCGAGTAATGCGAGTCCGGGTGTGTGGTGAGTGCAAGTCGTAGACGTCGTTGTTACCCAGCCACAATTCGAAAGGGAAATTCGATCGAACCGGAACCAAGCGGTGGAACTGCTGGTAGTTTCGCAGCATCCATGGAGCGCAACAAAGCAGCACGACGGTTAGCACCAGGGCCGGCGCAACCCAACCAAAAGCTTTCCATTTCACCGCCCGGTAGGTCAGCCAAGCCAACAGAAACGGCAACACCGAACCCAACGATGGGTTGGTCATCAGCGCGAAGCCCCAAAGCATTCCATACCCGGTCCAGGACTTCCAGTTGGGTCGTTCGTTGCCCACGCCGAGTTCCATCGTGGCCCAAAGAATCGTGGCCGCTAACAAGGCGGAGAGCGAGGTGTCCCACACCCATTCAAACGGCATCACGATGGCGTTGGGGAACAGCGCCCAAAGCCAGGCGGCCGTGATGGCAGCCGCAGGCCCTGCGATTCGCCGCGCCGCGAGGAAAATGGGAACAGTGGCCGCAGCAGAAAACGCTGCGTTCAGCGATACGATGGTCAAGAAAGCAGAAAAGGTGAAAGCTCCGAAGACCTTGAAGATCGCAGCCAGCAGCAACGGATACACCGGAGCCAGCCACGCCGTCGGCCCGGTGTCTCCGCGAAATACATTCGCGAATCCATGACCCTGGACCAGCGCGTAGGCGATGTTCCCGGTCTCCTGCTGGAAGGGAACTACCGCCAGTACCTCTCGCGGGATCCTCAAGCATTGAGCGCCGATGAACACGAAGCGCAGCCCCAGCGCGACGCCACAGATGGTCACCGGCGAGGCCAGTATTTTGAGTAGGGCACTCTTCATGTATCGCACCGGGCACCAGCATGGCACTTCAGCGAGTAGGCGCAGGACCGGGATGGCGTGCCCTGGTTCATCGCCTGGCATCCAACCATTGAGAATGGCACGCGATTCGCTAACCTCCTAAGCAGGAAATACCTTCGATCAACGGAGCATTTTGGATGCAAACCGGTCCTACGAAACGCGCAGCTGATCCCTGGCCCTTCCCTCGCTGGGGGCAAACTCCCTGGAGCATAGACTTTCGTCCGGCGAAAAACCCGCTGCCGGACGCGGTTGATATCGCGATCATTGGCGGCGGCTTTACTGGGCTGGCCGCTGCGGCTTGGTCCCGGCGCTGCGACCCGACGAAAACGGTGGCAGTCTTCGAAGCTGAAGGGATCGGCGCCGGCGCCAGCGGGCGCACCGGCGGCTTGGTTTTAGCGGAAACTGCGGCGGGAGACCTGCCTGGTCTCGGCGACGTGTTGGCCGGGTTTTCAAACATCTTGCGGGACCTGTCTGTCGACGCAGATCTGACTTTGCCCGGCGTATGGGAGCTCAGGCGCGACACCTCTTGGGCCTCTTCTCCTATCTCGTGGAAAGATTCTGGAACACTTCGCGTAGCCAATGAAGTTCTCGGAGGCATGATCGACCCGAGCCAACTGGTCGCCGGACTGGCCCGGGCCGCCGAGCAGCTCGGTGCGCAAGTGTACGAGCACGCTTGGGTCGAACATGTTGAATTTGGTCAGCCCCTGGCGCTCACTGTTTCCGGACGCAGAGTCCAGGCCAGGCGCGTGCTCATGGCGGTCAACGCATTGTCGCTGGAACTCAGCGCCTTGGAACTTTCAGCCCAGCCCAAACTCACGTTGGCGCTTGCCACCGAGCCGCTGACCGACGCTCAGCTGCACGCTACCGGACTGGCCGAGGGCAAGCCCTTTTACACCGAGGATTTGCCGTATCTGTGGGGGCGCCAGCTATCGAGAAACCGCGCTATGTTCGGCAGCGGTCTGGTCGACGTGGGGAATTGGCGGGATTTATACGCCCTGGACGTTTGCACCGGCCAAGCGGGCCAATGGATGGCTAGGCTCGAGAAACGTGTGCGTGGTTTGCATCCTGCATTGAGCGAAGTCCACCTGCCGCTCAAGTGGGGAGGACCTATTCTAATCGCCAACCAGCGGCGCCCGTTCTTCGCAGCTCACCCCAAAGATTCTCGTGCCCTGGTGCTCGGCGCTTATAGTGGACATGGCGTGGCCCTATCGACGTACCTCGGAAGTTGGGCCGCCGAAGCTCTGCTGGACCGGAGAAAGCTGCCAAACTGGTAATTGACACCGAGAAGCGGTAGCTGCAAAGGCGCCGCCGCTTTCACCGGTTCGAGTTTAATCCATCGTTAGTCGATCTTTCCTTTGCAACCCGGGTGGTTGCATTTGCAGGAAATATCCGGAGTCTTCTCCATGGCTGAGCATTCGGTGCTGCAATATTTGCTGCCCGATGCCGGCGGACACGAACACGACGGATGCGCGCATTTCTTATCCATTAGATTCTCCTTTTGGGGCATTTTTTGAGCAGCACAAAAATCCCCGTTTAAGTCTAGTGCTCGGAATTCTCAGGAACCATACCGGAAGTGGGGTATGCCCAATCGAATTTTAGAGCGAAGGTGTAAGTACGGTTTTGCGGGCGGCGTTCTAACCCAATCCATGTATTCCCGCAGCCACGCTGCGCCGGTAGCTTCGTTAAGCATAGAGAACGGTTCGCTATGGCGGCTGTTCGGAAACCGAAGCCCATGACAAAGGAGATTCAAAAATGGAGCGTAGCGCCCTAAAGGAATTGTACATCGATGAGTTGAGGGATATTTTCGACGCCGAGAATCGTCTGGTCAAAGCCTTGCCGAAATTGGCAAAGGCCGCGACATCCGATCAACTTCGCACCGGATTCGAAGAGCATCTCGAGCAGACCAAAGGCCACGTCGAGCGCCTGACCGAAATCTTTGACGCTCTCGGCGAAAAACCCACCGGCAAGAAGTGCCCGGCCATGATGGGCTTGGTCAAAGAAGGCGAAGAGACCATGGACGAGGACTTCGAGGGAGAGATCATGGACGCAGC
>Ga0302177_10000113_pt1 | contig 69196 bp, 70 predicted proteins | sample I_Palsa_E1_2_FD_198780 | JGI IMG/M metagenome (GOLD analysis project Ga0302177, IMG submission 198780) | Peat permafrost microbial communities from Stordalen Mire near Abisko, Sweden - I_Palsa_E1_2 | ecosystem: Environmental > Terrestrial > Soil > Palsa > Peat permafrost | place: Sweden... | reverse complement strand
AACAAGATGGTGCGCCGCCATCCGCACGTTTTTGGAGACGCGGTGATCGAGGACGTTGATTCGCAGTGGCGCAGTTGGGAGAAACTCAAAGCGCAAGAAGCTACCGGACAAAAACGCAAGAGCCGGCTCGAAGGCATCCCCAAGCATCTCGGTGCGCTCCAGCGCGGTCAGCGCATGCAAGAAAAGGCCTCGCGTGTCGGCTTTGATTGGCCGAACGTCGGCGGCGTACTCGACAAGCTGCACGAGGAGCTCACCGAACTCGCGGAAGCGCAGCGCCTCAAACACGATGATCCGCACGTGCGCGAGGAGCTCGGCGACGTGCTCTTCACCGTCGTCAATCTCTCGCGCGCGCTCGGCATCGACGCCGAGACCGCAATGCGCGAGGCGAACGAAAAATTCTACCGGCGCTTCGCCTTCATGGAAGAGCGCGCGGCGGCAAACGGCAAAACGCTCTCCGATCTTTCGCTCGACGAACTCGAGGAACTGTGGCAACTGGCGAAGACCCAAGCAGCGTAACGGCGCTCATCCGCCTGCGCATGAGCGAGCATGACGCTCACTACGGCGGAAACCTGGTCGACGGCGCGCGTATGCTCGCACTCTTCGGCGACGTCGCAACCGAGCTCCTGATCCGCCTCGACGGCGACGAGGGGCTTTTTGTGGCGTACGATAAGGTCGAATTCCTCGCGCCCGTTTACGCCGGCGACTACATCGAAGCGCGAGGATCGATTACCAAGGTCGGGAACACCTCGCGCACAATGACCTTCGAAGCGCGCAAAGTGATTGCGGCCCGTACTGATGTAAGCGAAAGTTCCGCCGACTATTTGGTAGAGCCGGTCATTGTGTGCCGTGCGACCGGAACCTGTGTCACGCCCAAAGACAAAAAGCGGCGTTAATTGTGCAGCAAACGTGTCTAAACCAGATGACGTCGTCCATACTATGACCGACGACGAGTTCAGTCGAGTCCCGAGCGCCTTGCCGCCGCGGCTGGCCCTGCGCCATGACCCCATTGTTGTCATGCTCGGCACATCGCTAGCGAATCCGTTCGTCTTGGGACTCGTGATCGCCCTACTAGCCGTTGCGATGATCGTTTTCGGTCCCTCGACGGATTCGCGGTTTATCTATACCGACTTTTGATGCGCTTTCTTGTCTTTGTCGGAAAAGTCGCGATTGCGATGGTGCTTGCGCTGGGACTCGCGGATCTGGCGTTGCGCGCGTTCTGGCCGAACGACCTGCGTTTGGACGAGAATTTTTCTGCTCCGCTGCTGACACGAATTATTGCGCGCGACGATTTGCAGAAGAGGATCGTTTTCCTCGGGGATTCCGCGCTGTGGGGATACGGACTCGATGCGCAGGATGCCGTCCCTTCACTCCTTGCTGCAAGGGGCTTTCCGGTGGAAAACCTTTCGTACGAGGGCGGCAGCATCGCCAATACGTACGCGCTGCTCCGCATTCTCCTCGCTCACGGCGTACGGCCACGCATGATTGTGTTCAACGTCAACCTCAAAGAGTTTAGCCCTGGAGACTCTGCATATCGAACGCTCTATCCGGCGGTCGAGCAGCTAGCATGGCCGGACCTCACGCCGCCAGAGCGTCAGCGCTTGGACCGTAAGGCCAAGACGACCTTGGACGCGCGCTTCGATCGGCGTATCGGCAGCGTGTGGATGCTCTATGGCATGCGCTCCGACATACGCGAGAAAATCTTCGGTGCGGCCGACGCGTCGACGGCACTCGACGATCGCATTCATGCACTCTCCGGCGAAGCGCAACGTGAGGCGCGCGCGCATGTTCCGACGGCCGACCGCTTTCTTGGCACCTACGATCTAGCCCCGCTCGACAACGAGAACGTGGAAGTGTTTTTCTTGCGGCGGCTGTGCGAGCTGGTGAAAATCGCCAACCTCCGCGCCGTCGCGATTCTCACGCCGACGAATCATACGCTTCTGCATGAGTACATCGACTCGCCGGACTATGCTGCGCAGCTCGCCTACGTGACTGAGATGATGGAGAATGCCGGGCTCACCGTTCTTGACGACGATCGCCGATTCGCGGCCAAGGATTTCCTCGACAACGACCACCTCACCGCTGACGGCAACGTCCTCTGGGCCACGCAACTCGCGCGCGAGTTGACGCGATGATCTTTAATACCTGGACGTTTGCCGCGTTTGCGGTGCTGGTCTTGACGATCTATTGGACGCTGATCCCACAGCGCTGGAAACCCGTCTACATTATTATCACCGGCACAGTCTTTTACGCGTTCTCGGTTCCCGCATACCTGTTGCTCATCACCTCGCTCGCTGCGGTTACGTATGCGACGGGGAGAGCTATGCTGCACCCCAACCTCACCGATCCGAAGCGCAAAGCCCTGATGACTGCCGGCGTCGTGATCATTACCGGGGTGCTTATATTCTTTAAGTATACGAAATTCTTGGCACTCACCGTTGCGCAGGTTGCGGGCCACAACATCATCCCGATTCCGCAGATCATCGTGCCGCTTGCGATTTCATTCTTTACCTTCGAGTTCGTGCACGTATTGGTCGATATTTATCTCGGGAAGATCCGCGAAGTCGATCCGCTGGATTTCGCGGTGTTCACGATGTTTTTCCCTACGTTGGTTGCCGGCCCGATCAAGCGCTACCAGAGTTTTGCTCCGCAACTCCACCACCTCGAACTTCCATCTCGCGACGTCGTCGCGCTGAATATCTACCGCGTGTTTATCGGCCTTGCGAAAAAATTCATCATCGCGGACTCGATGACGACGCTCGCGCTGGCGCTCACGGCACCGACGTCGCTCCCCTACGGGCGGCTCGATTATATCGTCGCGATCCTAGCTTACACGGCAAAGATCTATTTTGACTTTACCGGCTATTCCGACATCGCCATCGGTACCGCGGGACTGCTCGGGCTTCGGATCCCGGAAAATTTCGATCGTCCTTACTTTGCGCAGAATATCTCCGAGTTCTGGCGGCGGTGGCACATGTCGCTTTCATCTTGGATACGTGACTACATCTTCATTCCGCTCGGCGGCAGCCGGCGACCACCGCTCATCACGGCACTCAACCTGCTTCTCGCAATGGCGCTGGCCGGGCTGTGGCACGGAGCGGCGTGGACGTTCGTGGTGTGGGGACTTTGGCAGGGGGTCGGGCTCGCGGGCCACCGCCTTTGGTCGCAAAACGTCGCCGCAAGGTTGCCATGGATGCAAGGTAACCTTGTGATTGCGGCCGCTTCGGTTGCGCTGACCTTCGTCTTTGTTGCCGCCGGATGGGTACTCTTTGCGTCGACCTCCTTTAGCGGCGTAGTTACGGTCGTGCAACAGATTGCAATGGGAACCTAGGCCGGCGCCGAAGACCCGCGTCACGAGGAGTCTGGAATCTTGAAACGACGTGCTCTTTCTCTGATTGTGCTCATCCTTTGCGCGGGCCTAACGCTCGCGGCGGCGGTTCGCCCGATGCAAGGAGCTTTTATCCTCGCGCGCGTCGGCCCGCAGTCGACGTACGTATGGGATGCCTCGCAATACATTGCGCAACTAGTGACCGACAAGCAACTCGACGATCAAGGAATGCACGCGCTCGAGGCTACTGCGGTCGGCGAACTGGCCGTTCAAGCGAAATCATCCAGCGCGCGGACGCTCGCTGTGACGATCATCTATCAACGAACGGGCGCCGTTAGCCCCGTGTACAATGTCGCGACGTTTACCGGCGTCGAGAAGCTTTGTACCATTGCCGTCACGCGCGCTGACGTCGCAGAGAACGGAGCCGCGTGGTCGAACGAAATCGCCGACGGGCACGTCCCGCATGACGTCGCAATCAAGGTCACCGGGAAGCTCCCGCCGTTGCAATGATGCATTTTCTGCTCGCTGTTGGGTTCCTTGTTTCGACGCTTGCGGGATCGGGCGCCTCGGGGGTTCGCGACGGGGACGCAACATCGGCAGAATTCATGAAGCCGATCGGGGTTGCGACGGATGCCCAAGGAAACATTTACGTCGCCGATGCTGCAGCCCAGCGCATTCGTGAGATCTCCCCTTCCGGTTATGTGACGACGCTCGCCGGCTCGGGATCGCCGATGTACGACGGTATGTGGGTGGACGGCGGCTATCAAAATGGGCCTGCGTCGCAAGCTCGATTCGATCGGCCTTCGGCGGTGGCGGTGGGTCCGGACGGCGGCATCTACGTGGCCGACTCGCTCAATCATTGCATTCGTCTGATCAAAGACGGTATGGTCTCGACCTATGCGGGTTCTCAAGACAACACCAGCGCCGCCGACGGTGCATTGGCGACCGCGTCGTTTCGGAAGCCCCGCGCGCTTGCGTTTAATGCGGCCGGCGACCTCTACGTCGCTGACATTGAGCTTGGTATTCGCAGGATCCACGACGGGACGGTAACGACGCTAACGCTGCCGATACCGATGTCCAAGAGTTACCTCTCGATCGCGTTCTCGGGTTCGGGCAAAAACGAGACGATGTTCGTTGGGACCTCGAAGGAGTTAGTCGCCTTCGATCGCGACTTGCACGTGCGGTGGCAGCAAACCGTCGCTCCCGATGACAGCCTTCTCTATGTAGTCAGCGGGAATCTCAAGGCGGGCGCTTTGAATACGACGCCCGGGCTCGGCATCCCCTACGGCATCACGCCCGATGGCAGAGGGGATCTGATTTATGCCGATACGCGCAGCCATGCGGTGCGCGCGCTCGACCAGCGAACCGGCCTTCCCGCGCAACAACCGTTGCAGCAACCACTGGCGGACGCGGCCGACTACGGCGGAGGATATCGCGAGGGTGACGTGGCGCAGGCGCTGTTCGATGCGCCGATGGGTATTGCGCGTTTGAACGATGGCGGGATCGTTGTCGCCGACACCGGCAACCGGCGAATTCGCGTCATCGCTGCATCCGCCGCGCCGACGACGCTCTCGACGTCACCGCCTTTCCGCGATTTCACCGACAGCGACCCGGCGCAGAACGGCCAAATCGTTGCCGGCACCCCGTTCCATGGCCCAAGCGCAAGCTATTACCGCATCGCCTACATTGGGAACTCCTATGCATTTTTCAACACGAGTTGGAGCGATTCGATTCCAGGACGTGTTGAAGCGGCCTTACAGTCCAATTGGAAGGCGCTCGGCTTCCCGCGACCGCCCAAGCTGATTTCCATTTCGCCGATTCAGGATATCAGCGGCTTTCACGATTACATCTCGAACGTGCTCTCGCTCGGCGTCGTGGATGCCGTGCTCCTTCAGATCAACAGCGTCAACGTCGCCAGCTCGTTTCCGTTGAAGACGCCCGACAGCACCCATGTCGACTGGGACGCGTATGACGCGGGCTGGGAAGAGCCGATGCGCCGCTTCTTCGTCGACGTGCACAGCGAGTTGGAGAAAGCCGGCATTCCGCTCGTGGTCGTGACGAATCCGGTCCCGGCAGAGCTGACGCCGCTCGAGGTCTCCGTTTTCAGCGACGACACCGGCTTTCCGGATTGGATGTTCTTGATGTACGGACCGCCGGGCGGCCAGTTCACCCAACGCGATCTCCAAAAGGCGATCACGGGCGCCCACGTCCCCGAGATCGACCTCTATCCGGGCTTCTTGGCCGCCGAGCAAGATCCAAATCGCGTTCCGCTCAACGGCACCGTTGACGGCCACTATTCGCAGTACGGACGCGCGCTCGCGGCGCGAATTATCGTCGAGCAATTGATCGAGCAGCACTTTTGGGTAGGCGCATCCAAACGTCCATGAGCGTCGCGCGACCGTCGGTGCGACGCCGCCTAGACCAATCGCGCGTGCGTCTTTTTCTTCCAGAAGAACTCATAGTACGTGAACTGCGCGCAAAGGACGAAGCAGTAGAATACGGGGTAGCCGACCCAGACGCCGGGTAGCCCGAAGTGGCGCATGCATAAGTATGCGACGGGCACCTCGATCGCCCAAATCCCGATAAGCCCGTTGATCGTCGGAACCAACACCGTACCGCTGCTTCGCATCACGCCGCTGATCACCGCGCTGTTGCCCAATATCGGATACGACCAGAGCGTGATCATCAGGAGTTCGTGCGCCACCTGCACCGTCGAAGCGTCGGTGATGAAGAGCTGGAGCAGCGGAGTGGCAAGCAGATAGCAAAGCGTGACCAGTACTCCGCCAACGGCGTAGTTCAACACCACGGCCGAGCGAACGACGCTCCCAAGCTTGTCCTCGCGTCGCGCTCCGATACACTGCGCGCCAAAGATCGATGCCGCGATGCCGATCGAGATTGCGGGAAACTGCACGTAGTTGACGATCTGGTTTACCGCACCGTAGGCGGCCGTCGCGTGGGGGCCGTAGTGATTCACGAAGCTAATGATCGCAATCTCGGAGAGCGACACCATGATGACCTGGATGCCCGTTGCGACGCCGATGCGGATCACGTTCCACAGGATCATCGGATCCACGATCATGTCGCGTGCCATCTCGAGATCGAAACGGAGCGGACTACGCCGCAGCGCCAGCAACACCAGGAGCCCGAGGAGACCGACGCCGTTCGCGATCGTGGCGGACACCGCGGCGCTCACGACACCCAGCTGCGGCAAGCCGAACCAGCCTTGAATGAACGCCGGGGTAAAGAAGACCGCAAGCACCGAGCTCACAATCAGGAAGTAGAGCGGCGTCTGCGAATCGCCCACGCCGCGAAGAAACGTGGTGTAGACGAGGTAGGGAAAGATGATCGGCGCGGTGAGAAAGATGACGCGCGTATAGGCATCGGCGTCGTGAAGAATCACCGCCGGCGTTCCGAGCGCCTGCAACATCCACGGCGAGACCAGCGTGCCGACGATCGAGACGATGATCGCGAAGGCCATCGTCGCGCCGAGCACGGTGCCGGCAACCTTTTTCACGCGATGTTCGTCGCCCGCTCCATACGCCTGCCCGATCAACACCGTGCTTCCGCTCGCGATGCCGATCAGAAACGAAAAGAGCAGGAAGACGATCGGAAAAACGGCCGACACCGCTGCCAACGCATTGACACCGATCATCCGTCCGAGGAAGATCGAGGCAAAAGTCTGCGAGGCCGACTGCAGGATGTTGCTGATCATCAACGGGACCAGAAAGATCAACATGATCTGCCACATCGGCTTGGACTCATCGAAGATGTTAATGCCCATCCGCCGGGCCGGAGACGCCTGTGACATACGCTCTACTCCTCTCGGCGCGGTGACAGGAAACTCCCGCCGAAAATTGCGGTTTTCTTCATCGTGTCGTGGTAAGCTAGGGCATCGCGATGCGATTGGATAAATTTATGAAGGTAGCGCGTCTTTCGAAGCGGCGCAGTGAAGCACATGAGGCGCTCGAACACGGACGGATCACGAAAGACGGCAAGCCGCTCAAACCGGCGTACAACGTCAAGCCCGGTGATGTGCTCGAGATTCACTACGCGACCCGCTACGTCACGGTACGCGTACGCGAAGTCCCGCTTCGCATGACGCCGGGTGTCAAATCCGCCGAACTCTACGAGATCGTCGATACGCGCAAAGACGATCCGGCTGAATGGGTGTAGTGAGCGCCGCCTCGATCTCCGCCGATACCAAGGATGCACTAGCTCGCGACATTCCGAAGGCCGCGCACTGCCGAGCGGCGCTCGTCACCGGGCTGGCGCTGTACGGCGCGAACGGCGCGCAAAAGTTTTTTGTTACGCACCGCAATTCGATCGCGCGGCTCTTTTGGTCGCTGCTCGAGGAGCGCAAGTCACATCCAATCGAGAGCCGCGCCGTGACGCGGCTTGCACGCCTTCCCACCTTCGCGATCTCTCTGCCCGCGTCGCTTCAAACGCTTCCGCCGAAACCGACTCTGAAATGCGATCGCTTGATGGAGATCCGCTCGGCGTTTCTCGCGTGCGGATCGCTCGCCGCCGGCGCGCACGGCTACCATCTCGAGTTCGTACTGCCCGATCCTGCTCTGGCCGAACGCCTGGTGTGGATGCTGCGCAGTACCGGCCGCGCACCCAAGCGCACCACACGAAAGTCACGTGACGTCCTCTACTACAAAGATTTCGAGGCGATCGTGGATGTGCTCACAATTATCGGCGCGTTTGCCGCGGTGCTCCATCTCGAAGACGTGCGCGCCTTGCGCGAGACCAAGAACCGCATTCATCGCTTGGTTAACACCGAGGCCGCCAACCTCGACCGGGCGGCGGCAGCTGCCGCCGCGCAACGCAGGATCATCGAGTACGTGGAAAGCGCATTCGGGCTTTCGGAACTCTCGCCGCCCCTACGCGAGATCGCGGAGCTTCGGATGGCCCATCCGGACGAGTCCCTGGCGGAACTCGGCGCCCGCTGCAATCCGCCGATTGCCAAGCCAACGGTCTCCAGCCGCTTGAGCGCGCTGAGCCGCCTCGCGGCGCGCCTGCGCAGCGGCAGGGCCTCATGAACCACGCCCGGTAGTTGCGCAGGGTCATGCGAATTGGGATCAACGGCTTCGGCCGCATCGGACGGAACTTTGCCAAGGCGCTGCTCGAGCGCCATCCGGATATCGAGATCGTCGCCGTCAACGATCTCACCAGCCCCGCCGAGTGCGCGCACCTCTTCAAATACGACAGCAACTATGGAACGTTCGACGGCAGCGTGACCGTCGACGGTGATTCCATCGTTGTTAACGGCAAACGCATCAAGGTGTTCGCCGAACGCGATCCCGGCAAGTTGCCGTGGAAGGACCTCGGCGTCGACGTCGTGATCGAATCGACCGGCTTGTTCACCGACGCCGAGCGGGCGCGGGCGCATATCACCGGCGGCGGAGCCAAGAAAGTGATCATCTCCGCGCCCGCTAAGGGCGAGGACGTGACGCTGGTGCTCGGCGTCAACGAAAACATGTACGATCCGGACAAGCACAACATCATCTCGAACGCCTCGTGTACAACGAACTGCTTGGCGACGGCAGTGAAACCCCTGGTCGATCACCTCGGCTGGGTCAAGGGGTTCATGACGACGATTCACTCGTATACGAACGACCAAGTCATCCTCGACGCGCCGCATAAGGACATTCGCCGCGGGCGCAACGCCGCAACGAACATCGTGCCGACCAGCTCAGGTGCGGCAAAAGCGCTGTACCTGACCATTCCGGAAGTCAAAGGCACGTTCGAAGGCTTTGCGCTGCGCGTGCCGACACCGACCGTCTCGATGTGCTATCTCGTCGCGCACGTCAAAAGGTCGACAACGCGCGATGAGGTCAACGCGATCCTGCGCGCCGACTCCGAGGGTCCGCTCAAAAAGTACGTCCGGTACACCGAAGAGGAGCTCGTATCGAGCGACTTCAAGCGCTCGCCCTACAGCTCGATCATCGACGCCAAGCTCACGCAAGTCGTCGACGACATGGTGCAGATTTGCGCATGGTACGACAACGAGTGGGGCTACTCGTGCCGGCTTGGCGATGTGACGGCGATGATCCTCGACAAACTCCCCAGCAAGGTTTAGCCGCTGAACTTCCACACGATCGACGACCTCGACGTCCGCGGCAAGCGCGTCCTCGTGCGTGAGGATCTCAATGTTCCCCTTCGAGCGGCAGGGGCTAGGCCCGAAATGGAGGTTGCCGACTACACGCGCATCGATGCGGCGATCCCAACCCTGCGAACCCTGGTCGATCGCGGCGCGCGTGTAATCGTCCTCTCGCATCTCGGCCGTCCCGATGGTAAGCCCAGCGCAAAGTACTCGCTGCGGCCGGTGGCGCCGGCACTCGCGCAGCGCCTTGGCATGCCGGTCGCCTTCGCCGCCGATTGCATCGGCCCGGCGGCGCGCGATGCCGTCGCGAAGATGTCGAATGGCGACGTGCTGCTGCTCGAGAACGTGCGCTTTCACGCCGGCGAAGAGGCCGACGATCCGGACTTTGCCCGCGAACTGGCTGCTCTGGGCGACCTCTATGTCAACGACGCGTTCGGCACGGCGCATCGCGCGCATGCCTCCACCGAGGCAATCGCGCGCCTGTTGCCCAGCGCCGCGGGCCTCTTGATGCAGGCCGAACTCGCGGCGCTGGCGCGCTTGACCGACGATCCGGCACATCCGTACGTGTGCGTCATCGGCGGCGCCAAAGTGAAGGACAAGGTTGGCGTCTTCACGCGCCTGATGAGCAAGGTCGATGCGTTCTGCGTTGGCGGCGGCATGGCTAACACGTTTCTCGCGGCGCGCGGAACGCACGTCGGGAGTTCTCTGCGCGACGATGACCTCGAGCCTGCGCGAGAAATTCTCAACCTCGCCGCACACAGCGACATCACGTTGCATTTGCCGATCGATGCGGTGGTATCGATTTCGTTTGACGCCGATGATAAAGCGCATACGGTCGACATCGAAGACGTCGGCGATGAAATGATTCTCGATATCGGTCCGCGCACGGCCAAGGCATACGCGAGCGCCATATCGCTCGCGAAAGAGATCGTCTTCAATGGGCCCATGGGCGTCTACGAAAAAGCTGCGTACCGCGAAGGCACGAAGGTCGTCGGTGACGCCATGGCCGCCGCGACACGCGGGGGCGCGACCAGCGTTGTCGGCGGCGGCGATGCCGCAGCCGCTGCGCACATGCTCGGCTTTGCCTCCGCCATGACCCATGTGTCGACGGGCGGGGGCGCAACCCTGGAGTTTCTGGAGGGACGAGCGCTGCCCGGCGTTGCGGCGTTAGAACAGGGCTGATGCCGCGCACCATCGTCGCCGGCAATTGGAAGATGTACAAGACAGCCGCGGAAACGCGGGCGTTCTTCGGGGCCTTCCTTCCGCTTGCCGAAAATATTCCGGGGCCTATCGAGATCGTCGTCGCTCCCCCCTTTACCGCACTTGCATCCGCACACCAGATCTTGCGCGAGCACCCGCGCGTTGCGCTCGGCGCGCAGAACGTGCACTGGGAGCTGCACGGCGCATTCACCGGCGAGATCGCCGTGCCGATGCTGCTCGAATTCGGCGTGCGCTACGTGATCGTCGGACACTCCGAGCGCCGGACGTTTTTCAACGAGCTCGACCGCACCATCAACTTAAAGGTAAAGACGCTGCTCGCGAACGACGTCACCCCGATTGTTGCCGTCGGAGAAACCTTCGAAGAGCGGCAAGCGGGTCACACGGATCTGCGCGTTGTTTCGCAAACAGTCGCGGCGCTCGACGGGCTCGACCCCGATGAGGCTGCGCGCGTCGTGCTTGCATATGAACCGATCTGGGCGATCGGAACCGGAGCGAATTGCGATCCCGTCGAAGCCAATCGCGTGATGGGCGAGATTCGCACGAGTGTACCCGGTTTGAGCGACGTGCCGGTTCTCTACGGCGGCAGCGTGAAGCCCGAGAACGTTGCCGCGTATGCCGCGCAACCGAACATCAACGGCGGCCTCGTCGGCGGTGCATCGCTCGATCCGAAGGCGTTCGCGAGCCTGATTGAAGCAGCCGGACGCTATGCATAAACCGCTCGTGCTCGCGGTGCTCGACGGCTGGGGCTGCAGCGACTCCACCTATGGCAACGCCATCGCGGCCGCCGAACTGCCACATTGGCACGCCTTGTTCGCACGCTATCCGTGGACGACGCTCGAGGCTTCCGGCGAGCCGGTCGGCCTGCCCAAAGGCATCATGGGCAACAGCGAGGTTGGCCACATGAACATCGGCAGCGGGCGCGTGGTTCCGCAGGGCCTCGTGCTGATCGATGCCGACATCGCATCGGGCGCCTTCGAGGTCAATCCGACGCTGGTCGAGTGCATCGAACACGTCAAACGCGCCCGTTCGACATTGCACCTCATGGGATTGCTCTCCGACGGGCAGGTCCATAGTTCGATGACCCACCTCTTCGCGTTGATCGATGCGGCCCTCGAAGCAAACGTCCCGCTCGCGGTTCACGCGTTTCTCGACGGACGCGATGTTCCGCCGCGTTCGGCGCGCATCTATATCGACGCGCTCGAAGCCAAACTCGATTCACTCGGGCGTCCCGGATCGATCGCCTCGATCGGCGGCCGCTTTTATGCGATGGATCGCGACAAGCGCTGGGAACGCACCGATGCCGCCTTCGACATGCTGGTGCAAGGCAAAGCCGCGTATCGTGAGCCGACCGCTCTGGCCGGTCTGGATGCCGCGTACGCGCGCGGGGAGAACGACGAATTCGTGGTTCCGACGATCGTCGGTCCCGTGCGCTGCGTGGGCGATGGCGATGCGTGCATCTTCTTGAACTTCCGTCCCGACCGTGCGCGGCAGCTTACGCAGCGATTCAACGAGCATGCCCGGCGGAACGGCATCTTTGCGACGATGACCAAGTACGAGGAGACGTTTCCTAATCCAGTGCTCTTCGGCCCGCGCCCGCAGTACGAAACGTTTGGGGAGGTCATTTCCCGCGCCGGTCTCTCGCAGTTGCGTCTGGCCGAAACCGAAAAATACGCGCATGTGACATACTTCTTCAATGGCGGCCGCGAAGACGTGTTTCCCGGCGAAGATCGCACGCTCGTTCCGTCTGATCGCACGGTGGCGACCTACGACCTGGCGCCGGCGATGCGGGCTCGCGAGATCACCGATATCGCCGTGCACGACATCGAGCGCCACGAGCACGACGTGATCATCATGAACTATGCGAACGCCGACATGGTGGGGCACACCGGCAAGTGGGAACCGACAGTGCATGCGATCGAGCTGCTTGACGAATGCTTGCAGCGTCTCGCAGATGCCGTGCTCGCCGCGGGCGGTCTGCTCGCAATCACCGCCGATCACGGCAACGCCGAAGAGAAACTCGATAAGGACGGCAATCCGCTGACGGCGCACACGACCAACCCCGTCCCGTTCATCCTCATTTCGAGCGATATTCGCGGCACGCTCGCACCCGGCGGAAAGCTGGGCGACATTGCGCCAACACTTCTCGCACTCGAGGGATTGCCGGTTCCCGCTGCTATGACTGGAAAGAACCTGTATGATCGATCGCCGATCGCCCAACGATAAGCTTCTCGCCGTCGATGCCTCGCGGATCGAAGAGACCGCCGGCGGTCCGATCGATCTCGCAATCATTTTGGGAAGCGGCCTCTCTTCCGCACTGCGCGACGTTTTCACGCACGTGTCGGTCCCTTATGATGGGTTGCTCGGGATGCCGGTGGCCACGCTGCGCGGTCACGCGGGCGAAGTTCTCGTCGGCACCTGGCAGGGCAAACGCGTCGCCGCATTCGCCGGACGCGTGCACCTCTATCAAGGTTTCTCGCCGGCTCAGGTAACGACCAGCGTGCGTCTTGCACACGCCTCGGGGGCGCGCATGGTGATCCTCACCAACGCCGCCGGCTCCCTTTCCGATAGCCTGAAGCCGGGCGATATCATGATGATCAGCGATCATCTCAACCTTACCGCCCGCAACCCGCTGGTCGGATGGCCGCACGACAATCCGTTCGTCGACATGGCGGACGCATACTCGGCGCGACTGCGTGCAATCATACACTCGATTGCCAAACCCGAACACCGGGTGCGCGAGGGCATCTACGCCGGGCTGCAGGGTCCCAATTACGAAACGCCGGCGGAGGCACACTACCTGCGAACGATCGGCGCCGATGCGGTCGGAATGTCGACGGTCCTCGAGACGATCTTCGCACGTTTCCTGCGGATGGGCGTGCTCGGATTCAGCATGATTACCAACGTGGTTGCGGCGGTCGGGACGACTCACGGCGACGTGACCGAGCAGGGGGCACACACGGGGCCTCTCCTGGCCGATCTGATCGGCGCATTTCTCAAAAAAATCTAAGAAATCGGACTTAGACACTTTTCATCCCAGATCAAGGACGCTATCAGGAAATCCAGTCATACTCGTGCCAATCGCAGGAAGCGTAAGAAGGTCCGAAGCGCAGGATGCGCAACCGCCGGTAGGCGGTCGGACCGTCCGGAGGAGCGGCACGATGTTTAAGAACCTGCGAACGGCGTCCGACGAAATGGTCCTGGCCGAGGCCCTGATCTACTTCGTGTTCATTGGGACGCTTGCGCTCGGCGCGACGCTCGCGACCGCGCTGATCCGATAGGTCACCCCCTCCAGCTCGGTAGCCATAAGCGTTGCAGCCAGGCGCTCTGGGAAATCGTCATCGACGAGAGTATCGGGAAGAAGTAGATAAACGCCAGCGCAACCAGGCCAAGATAACCCGCGACGATCCAGCGCGCGGCCTTGGGGTCGAAGCGTCCCATGATCTCCAAGACGTACTGCATCATCACCGCGTTGCAGATTGCGATCAACGGAATGTTGACGTAGAAGTGATACAGGAACGCGATGCGCGGCGAGAACATCCACGGTAGCCACTGCATCAGATAGGCGAGCACCACGAGTGCATAGCCGCGATTGCGTCTTACGAAGGCGAGCGCGCCCACCAGCGGAACCGAGATGAGCCCCAGCCACAGCACCAGCGGATTCGGTAAGGAATAGATCATTGCGGCCGTGGTCGTATCCTGCGTACCGGTACCACCGTACTGCGCGCTGTATAGGAGCGGGCGCCAATCGAGCGGCCACGACCACCACGGCGATGCGTACGGGTGCGTCGCGCGCAGATGATCGTGATATAAAAATGCGTTCACCTGCATCGTAACGACATCGCTCACGGTATACGGACGCGGCGGAAGGGTTTGAAGATCGCGCAACCCGATGAAGTGTGGGATATAGGCAAGGGCGTAAACGATGCCCACACTGCCGATAACCGCCGCAACAACGAGATCGATGGGAAAGGGTGAAGCGCGCTTGGCGATCCAGGCGCGAATCGCGACGTAACCGATCACCACCGCGGCGACGCCGTACGCCATCACGCCATACCATTTGCTGGCGACGAGCAGTGCAGCGGCAAACGCGAAGGTCACGAGCCACGTCGCACCGGGCGCACGCTCGCGCCACAGCCGGTATGCGGCATAGAAGCATGCCGAGAAAATGACGATGAGCACGACGCGCGCTGCCAATGTTTCCTGACCGAAGCGCAGAAACACGATGATCGCCGCAAGCGCAACGCTCGTGAGCCACTCGAGCCCTCGTTCTTTCCAACTTCGGTGACCGATGGGTTGTTCCGGCGCCGCCACCACCGCATCCCAGTAGCGGCAAAAAGCGTAGAGGGTGAGCAACGAAAAGCAGACGACGAAGGCTTCGGGTGTCGCGATGCGCGATTGGACGTAGTGCATGCCGTCGAGGCCAAACAGTAAGGCCGCGTAGACGCCGAAGAGGGTCGAGCGCGTAATGCGCTTGGCGAGCAGGAAGCACAGTGGAATCGCGATCGCGCCCGCGACCACGTCGAGAAAACGCCAGCCGTACGATGTATCACCGTTCGGCAATCCGCCGAACAGGATCACTGAGAGCGTGATCAGCAGCTTGGTGACCGGCGGATGCGTGTTCTCATAGATGTATCGCCGCTGCAAATACTCCTCGGCCGCGCGAGCAAAATAGACCTCGTCGAAGATCTTCCCCGAGGGTACCCAATAGTTCATGAAGAGCAGGATGAACGAGGCGATGCCGAGTGCCGCTGCGATTGCGGCATCGCGGGCGCGTCCTGCAAATGCGATCACTCGGTGCCTTTTAACGCGGTTGCGTATAAACTCCTCGCAACCTATTCGATGCGATAGCTTCCGCTTGGGTCAATCGAGACGCGACTCTGGCCGATGCAGGCGGTGCGTACGCGGTGATCCCAAAAAGTCAGAATCTTGACCACAGCCGGGCGCAGGCGTGCAATGATCTCCCGCGCGCGCTGCGAGACCGTCACTGCGTCGCGCGCCCATTTGGGATGATCCCTTGGGAGCAGCGACGATTCTTGGTTGCTCTCGTCGATCGGCGCAACGGCCTGCTCGGGCGGTGTGGCGCCCGCATACGTCTGCGGCGCATGCGTGCGGCCCTCGTCGCCATCAAGACGCCGCAGCATGCAGGCTCCGGCGCAGCTTCTTCATCGCCGCGATGTGCAACTGTGAGGCGCGCTGAGGCGAAATGCGCATGCGCCGCCCGACCTCGCGCAGCGACCATTCGCCGTAATAGTGCTCGCGAATCACTTGGCGTTGGCGCGCCGGAAGTGCGTCGACCGCCGCGCCGATCGATTCACACCGGCTGCGCTCTTCGAGTAGGCGTGCCGGATCGTTACTCCAGTCGGTTCCCACGCGCTCGCCCTCGGGTAGTGGACGATCGAGTGAAAGCGGAACGCCATGTGCCACCGCGAGCGTCGCACGCAGAAATCCAGGCCGGCGTTGTTCCATCTCCGCGAGCGTGGGAACGCTGCCGCGCTCGCCGGCGATCGCAAAGCGTTCCACCTCGCCGTCGCGCATGGCACGGCGTGTCCGCTCGGCGACGGGGTCCATGCGGCGAATGCCGTTGAGCATCGCGCCCGAGATGAGATGGCGCGCGTAATGCTCGAGCGACGTTCCGCGCGCAGAATCGTAGTTGTCGACCGCGCGAATCAATCCGATGCTTCCATCGCCCACAAGGTCGTCGTAGTCGCAGGGCACGAGCCGGCTGATGCGCCGGGCTATCCGCTTGACCAGCGGCAGCAGCGCGCGAATCTGCGCCTCGCGCTGCGCGTCACTCATGGCCTTCGAGTTGCGCGGCGATCAGCGATCCGAATCCGTGCGGATCGCGCTGCGCGATGGATTGCGCGAGCACACCGACGCCGTAGTCACCGAGCGCACCGAACCCCTCCGCGAGTGGTTTGAACGTGCTTTCTAGGAAGAGCGCCTCCAGCGCCATTCCGACGCGCTGCGCGGAGAGGTTATCCACGTTGTAGGTTGTTGGCGATGCGCAGCATTTCGTCCGCAGCTTGGATACCTTTCGCATTGGCCTCGTAGGCGCGCTGCGCGGTGAGGATCTGCATCATCGACTCGACGATTGAGACGTTGGATTGTTCGAGCATGCCAAAGCGCAATGTAGGACCGCCCTCACCGCCCGGCGTGATCCAACGCGGCGCACCCGATTCGCGCGTCTGCGCGAAGAGCGCGCCGTCGGCGCTCTGCAATTTCTCCGGAGCTGGAAACTGCGCGAGCTGCAAGTGCGCGACGATCCGGGAACCGGCCGCGGTTGTAACCGTGATCGCGCCGTCCTGCGCGACGCTCGCCGTGACCGCGTCCGCCTGAATATGTACGCCGGCCAGCCGCCACCCTTGCCCGTTGCGCAGCGTGCCGTCCGCGGCGCGCGAGAATTCGCCCGCGCGGGTGAAGGCGCGCCGCGCACCGTCGGTGACGAGGAAGAATCCCTCACCGTCGATCGCGACGTCAAACGGCCCATTGCTGCGCTCGAGCTTTCCGGCTTTAAAGAGCGGATGCTCGCCGGTGCGCACGGTCCCCGCGCCCGATTCTCCCGGAGCGGCAAGCGCTGTGAATTCGTCCTCCGATCCCTTGAAGCCGACAACGTCGGCGTTGGCGAGATTGTTGGCGATGGTGTCGAGGTTCTGTTGCTGTGCCGCCATCCCGGTAGCGGCGGCGAAGAGCGCGCGATCCACTTACTTGATCCTCGCGACATCGTTGCTGCTTTTCTGGCGGACCCCATCGATCGCAGACACGACCTTCTCGGCGCTTTCGAACGAGCGTTGCGACGTGAGCACGCCGATCATTTCGCCGATGGCGTTGACGTTGGACGTCTCCAGAAACCCGCTGCGAACGCTTGCGCCGGGCGCCAGGGTCGTGCCGATAAGCTTACGCCCTTGCTCGTCGCGCAGCGCCCCGAAGCGATCGCGCTCGAACGCGCCATTGCGCGTGGCGCTGAACGCACCGTCGCCGGCTTGGAGACGAAACATTCCCTCCCCGACGATCGCAAGGTCGTACGGTCGACCGGTATGCCGGTAGGCGCCGTGACCCGGCGCACGCTCTTGCGCGATCTCGACCCCGCGCCCAGTCAACCTTCCGCGCGCCACGGCGGCATGGAAGCCGTCGCTCGAAACATTGGCGAGATTCTCGGCCGCAATATCGAGGCGGTTCCGCGCCGCGACCATGGCGCTCGAAGCCCAAGCGATTCCGTCCATGCGCGCATGGTAGGCCGCGCCTATGGCCGAATCGTGAACGCAGTATGGCAAAGCTATGGTTGCATGCGCGTGTTCTCTTGATGCTCGCCTTGGTTACGGCGTGCGCACCGCATCCGTCGGCACAAGAGCAGATCGGCGCTAACGAGGCGGCGGCGCTCGCGCCGCTGCGGGCCAAGTATCCGTCCATCGTGGTCGCGTTCGACCCGAAGGGAACGCGTCTCGATGTCTCGATCGACGCGAACGGCTACATTTCGACCGGTGATGACGTCGTCAACGCGTTTAAAGCCCGCGCCTTACGCGATTGGCGCGCCGCGTGGAGCGCGGCGCATCCGCATCAGCATGCCTTGCTCACCGTGCGCCTGGTCGACTTCGTGGGCCGCACCTGGGTGACGGAACACACGAAGGCTTGAGGCTCCTTAACCTTCGGCCGGACCCGCAGCGGGTTGGACGTGCTATCATCGACCATGAAATCTTTTTTCTTCGCCCTGCTGGCGGCGGCGGCGCTGCTCCTGACGAGCGCGCCTTTGAAGGCGCTCGCGGAAAACGATATCACTATCACGAATCGCAGTTCGCGGACGATTCAATTCATCTACATTTCACCGTCGGGCGACAAGAACTGGGGCGAAGACTGGCTCGCTGCAGCGAAGTATGGCGTTATCGTGCCGGGCGATCATGCCATGTTCAGAATCGATCAGGGTTGCATCGAGGACATCAAGGTCACGTTTGCGGACAACCAGTCGAAGGAGTGGTATAACGTCGACACATGCAAAAATAATCTCGCGATAACCGACTAAGGAATGTCTTAGAAGACTGCGACGCACCCCGAGGAGACGAGGCCGCCGCCGAAACCCATGATCAGCACGCGATCGCCGGGTTTCACTCGACCATCACGCAGCGCGGGAATCAGCGCGAGCGGAATGGAGACCGCCGACGTATTACCATATTCGGTGACTGAGAGCAGCGTCTTTTCGATCGGAAAGCCGACGCGTTTGCAGAGCGCTTCGATCATGCGTTCGTTCGCGCTGTGCGGCACGAACCAATCGATCTGATCGAGCGTCAGACCCGAACGCTTAAGGATGCGCTCGATGTCGGCCGGAATATTTTCCAGCACCCAGCGGTAGACCTCACGGCCATTCTGCCGAAGCTGCTGCGAGGCGTCGAGCTCCCCGTTGATCTCGCTGCGCACACCGGTGCGGAAGAGGAAGCGACCGCCGGTTCCGTCCGAGCCGTGGCTCATACCGAAGATCTGCGGCGGCTGCGCGCGCTCGATCAGCGCCACACCCGCGCCGTCGCCGAAGAGCACCGCCGTCGAGCGGTCGGTGTAGTCGACGCTGCGCGTGAGCGCATCGGCCGCGATTGCGAGCACGCGGTCGCACTCGCCGCTTGCAATGAGGCCGCACGCAAGATTGATCGCATAGGCAAAGCCCGCGCACGCGGTCACGATGTCGAGCGCACCGACCGTCTTGGGCAGATCGTAGTGCGCCTGCAGCATCGCCGAAAGGCTGGGGTATGCATAATCCGGCGTGGTCGAGGCCACGATGAGGTAATCGACTTCGCGCAGCGTGACCTGCGGATGATGTGCGAGCAAGTCGTCGATTGCGCCGATCGCGAGGTGACTGGAATACTCTCCCTCGCTCACAACGTGACGCACGCGAATGCCGGTGCGCTGAACGATCCACTCGTCGCTGGTCTCGAACATCTCTTCGAAATCCGCGTTGGTGAGAACGCGCTGCGGCACGTACATTCCGGTAGCACCGATGCGCGCCGGGGCGCTGACGATGCGATCGCTCAACCTAGAGTCCCGCGATGACGGCGTCGGTGAACGCCGTGGTTGAGAGCGCGGGCGTTCCGGCAGCGACATCGGCCGTCCGTCTGCCGGCCGCGTAGGCGGCTTCGATCGCGCGCTCGATGCGCGCGGCATTCGCCTCGTCATCCAGGCTCATACGCAGCAGCATCGCCGCGGAGAGAATCGATGCCGTCGGATTGGCGATACCTTTGCCGGCGATGTCGGGCGCGGTGCCGCCGATCGGTTCGAACATCCCGAACTGTTTCCCAGGCGCGCCACGCTCGCCCAAACTCGCGCTCGGCAACGTGCCGATCGAACCGGTAATGATCGCGGCTTCGTCGGAAAGAATATCGCCGAACATATTCTCCGTAACGATCACGTCGAAATCGGCCGGCCGGCGCACGAGCTGCATCGCCGCATTATCGACCAAGAGATGCTCGAGCTGCACGTCGGCGTACTCCGGCGCGATGCGTTCGACTACCCGCCGCCAGAGGCGCGATGTATCGAGGACATTTTGCTTATCGACCGAGGTGAGGTGCTTGCGCCGCTTGCGCGCCAGTTCAAAACCAGTGCGCACGATGCGCTCGATTTCCGGCGCGCGGTAGACCATCGTGTCGCGCGCGACCTCAACGCCGTCCTCGATGCGCGTTTCCTTTGGACCGAAGTAGATACCGCCGGTCAGTTCGCGAACAACGATCAGGTCGAGCCCTCGCACCAGCTCGGGACGCAGCGATGATGCGGCCTCGAGACCGGGGAAGACGCGCACCGGGCGCAGGTTGGCATAGAGTTTGAAGCCGCTGCGCAGCGCAAAGAGTGCGGCTTCCGGCCGCTCCGCCATAGGCTTTCCGTCGTACTTCGGCAAGCCGACACTGCCGAACAGAATCGCATCGCTATGCTCGCAGAGTGCGCGCGTTTCGTCCGGAAGCGGCGGTAGGCCGCGCTCGAGCGCGGCGCCCCCGACCGGCGCTTCGACACATTCGATGTCCGGGCGCAGCTGCGCGAGCACGCGCAGAGCTTCGCGCGTGACTTCCGGGCCAATCCCGTCGCCGGGAAGCACCGCGACCGTTGGCGTCTGACTCACAGTGTTGCTAGTGGACTTCGATCCGCGTCGTGTCGGTGTTGGGCTGCTCGTGCGCGGCCGGTGCGGCCTGCTGCGCGAGCTGCTGCTGTTGCAGCTGGTTGTGCGTTCCCTCAAGAAGCGAGAGATGGGTCGTCAGTAGGCTGCGCAGCTCGCTCTTGGCTTTCTCCGACGCCTCGATCGCGCGTTGATGTTCGCGACGCACGTCGCCGATCGCGTCATTGTACGAAGCGATCTCGCGTTCTGCGGTAAGGCGCGCTTGCTCGCGGATCAGATCCGCCTCCTTGTGGGCGGAGGCTTTGACCTCGTCGGCGGTCCGCTGCGCCAGCACGAGCGTATTGTGCAGTGATTCTTCCATCGATTTGAAATGGCTGATGCGCTCTTTCAAATCGGCGATTTCCGCATCGAGCGCCGCGCGGTGTTGCGCATCGTCTTCAAGCGTCTCGATCACCTCATCGAGGAATCGATCGACCTCGGCGCGATCGTAACCTTGCAGCGCCTTTTTGAAGGTCTTGTGCTGGATATCGACCGGTGTAACTTTTTCCATCGAGTTCGATCAACCGCGTCCGGACATAAAGTCGAGCGTGCTGTCGCCCATCATCGTATCGCGCAGCCCGGCCGCGTTGACAACGACGCCCGCCGGAACCACCAAATAGATCGCTTCGGCAAGCTTCTGAATCTTGCCGTCGATCGTGTAGGCAACACCCGAGGTGAAATCGACCACTCGTTGCAGCAACGCGCGGTCCGCGTTCTGCAGATTGACGATGACCACTTGCCGGTTGCGTAGCGCGTCGGCGATTTCAACGACGTCTTGAAAGCCGCGCGGGGAATAGACGCTTACTTCCATGCCGCCGCGCCGGCCCGCATTCGTGAGCGGGACCACGCGACCCGACGGCGCCGGCTCGTCGTCGTAGAGGTCCTCGTCCTCCTCGCGAATCGAGAAGAACGACCCGAGTTTGCTGAACATGCTCATCTTGTCATGCGCTCCCCAAAGAGGGCGGTGCCGATGCGCACCATCGTCGAGCCGGCGCGAACCGCCTCGCGCCAGTCCCCCGACATGCCGATTGAGAGCGTACTTCCACCTATGGATGCAAACGTCTTGGCGGCGAGCTCGAACGCGCGGGCGATTTCACCCCGGCCGGCTTCCAGCGGCCCGATCGCCATCACGCCCTCGAGACGCAGGCCCGGCTCGGCGGCGATCCGTTCGGCCAGCGCCCCCGCCTGCGCCGGAGGGCACCCGAAGCGCTCCGCCGGGGAGATATTGAGCTGTAATAACACCGGCAACACGCGGCCCGAGCGCTCCGCGGCGACCCCGAGGGCGCGTGCGGCCTCGCTGCGATCGACGCTTTGCACCACATCGAACAGCTCGACGATCGCTTTGGCCTTGTTGCTCTGCAAGTGACCGATGAAATGCTTCTCGAGACGCAGTCCGGCGAGCGCACCGTCACCGAACTTCGCGGCGGCTTCTTGGACGTAGTTCTCACCGATCGCCTCGAGCCCGGCTGCGGCGGCCTCTGCAATCGCGGTAGCCGGCTGCTTCTTGCTGACGCCGACGATGCGCACGCTCCCGGGCACTCGTCCGCAGGCGCGCAATTCGTCGTCGATCTGCGCGCGCAGCGAGCTAAGCCGCTGCTGGATCGGTTGGAGTAACATCCGTAGGCGTGACGTCGGTGCGACGCCCGCGTTGGTTGCAGTACCACAGCCCGATGATGGCAATTGGAATCATCGGCAGCGCGTAGAGTTGGCCGCCGGTGATCGGACCAAGATGAAAATCAGCGTGGCGCCAAATTTCGGCGACGCTGCGCGTGATGCCATACATCAAAAACCAGCTCCAGCCCACGACGCCGTCGGGCGGCCTGCGCTTATAGATGAAGAGCAGAATCGGCAACGTCACGATATCGAGCACGGCTTCGTAGAGCTGAGCAGGATGGCGCGCTCCAACACCCCAGATGTCGATGTCGCCTGGACGGTTCGGCGTCATGCACCAAGGACGATCCGGATTGCAAACATCGCCCCACAATTCGTCGTTGATGAAATTGACGATGCGCGTGAGAAAAATGCCGAGCGGCAGCAGCACGACGACTTCATCGCCAAGCACGGTATATTTCAGTTGCGGATGCTTGCGTACGAAGAGCCAAATGGCGATCAGGACGCCGACCAGGCCGCCGTGAAACGCCATGCCGCCCTGCCATACGGCAACGATATTGAGCGGGTTGCTGGTGTAGTACGACAGGTCGTGCTTAGAGATGATGTCGTTGATAACGAAAAACGTCCGGCCGCCAACCAAAACGCCGATCAGCGCGTAGAATAAGAAGTCTTGGATTTGCTCGCGGGTCAGCCCCAGGCGCCGCCGCCCTTCCGGACGACTCATCCACAGGTAGACGGCAATAAAGCCGGCCAAATAGGCGATCCCGTACCAGTGGACGTTGATGAATCCCACGTGGATCGCTATAGGGTCGACATTTGTCGGATAGTTAAACCAATGCGCCATCACGAATCTTCTCTAGCATGACGTCACCGGTGCACGTTTCGGTAGGTATCGCATTTCTAGCCGGGCTCGTTTCCTTCGTCTCTCCATGCGTCCTCCCGCTGGTTCCGGCGTATCTCTCGCTCCTCACCGGCAGCAGCCTAGAAGAACTGCAGGCGCAGGAGAGCAGTAGCGAGCTGCGAGCGCTTGCAATAGGGCACGCCATCGCCTTTATCATCGGGTTCACGCTGGTCTTTGTCACGCTTGGCCTTACCGCAAGCGCGATTGGCGGGGTGTTGAGCGCCCACCGGGTCCTGATCGCGCAGCTTGGCGGCGTCGTCGTGGTGATCCTGGGCTTGCAGATGACCGGCATGCTCCGAATCCCGGTGCTTATGCGCGACACCCGCGTTCACCACCAGCACAAGCACCGTACGTACTGGACCTCGGGCTTAGTAGGAATTGCCTTTGCGGCCGGTTGGTCGCCTTGCATCGGCCCGATTTTGGCGGGAATTCTCGCAATTGCGTCGCAGCAGCACAACGCCGAGGCAGCGCTGCTGCTCTTGGTCTACTCTTTGGGACTGGCCGTCCCGTTTTTCCTGACCGCGGTCGCGATCGGCGCGGTGCTTCCGGTGCTGAACCGGATCAAGCGCTTTCTTCCGGCGATCGAATTTTGCGCCGGCGTCTTCATGATCGCGGTCGGACTTGTCCTCGTGAATAATGCGTTCTACACCGTCGCAGGGTGGTTCTATCAATTTGTCCCGACTCCGAACCTTTAACGCGAGCGTCCTGATCGCGTTCACCGCGATCCTCGCGTTCGCGCTCGACCAATGGTCGAAGCATCTGGTTACGACCAAGCTCTATTTCGACGCGCGCTGCATGCCGTGGTGCGGGCACAAGATCCTGATCCCCGGATGGCTTGAGTTAGCGCCGATTCCCAACACCCATGGGGCGTTCGGGATGTTCGGAAGCAGCAAACCGATGCTGGTCGTACTCGCGGTCATCGTGCTCTTCATCTTCTGGTGGAGTTTTCGCGAAGCCGCCGCGCGTTCGCGGCTCGTTTGCGTAGCCTTCGGCCTGATCGTCGGCGGCGCGATCGGCAACATCATCGATCGCTTGCACTACGGATACGTGATCGACTTCATCGACTTCTATCGCTTCCCCCAGATTTGGCGCTTCACGTTCAACGTGGGTGACTCGTGCATAACGATCGGCGTCATTCTACTGCTGATCTCCAGTGTCTTCCGATCACGCCGTAACGCCTGACGAGGCGGGGACGCGCGCCGACGTGCTCGTTGCGCGGCTTTCCGGCGCAGCGCGCTCGCTCGTCGCCGACGCCGTAAAGCGCGGCGCCATACGGGTCAACGGCAATCCCGTCAAAGGCAGTCACCCGCTCGAGGACGGCGACGAGCTTGCGTACGAGATCGTCCCACGCAAAGCTTTAGAAGCGTTGCCCGAAGCGATCGACATCCCGATCGTGTACGAAGACGATGACTTGTTGGTGGTCGATAAGCCGGCCGGCATGGTGACGCATCCGGCGCACGGCGCAACCAGCGGCACGCTGGTCAATGCGCTGCTCGCGCACATCGGCACCTTGCCCGGTGAACCGCTGCGCCCGGGACTCGTACATCGGCTGGACCGCGATACGTCGGGATTGATGGTCGTCGCAAAAACGCCGGAAGCACTGTCGGCACTCGGTATCGCGATGAAGGCGCGGCGCATCAAACGCGAATATCTCGGGCTGGTCCACGGCGTTCCCGAGCATGCGCGCGGCACGATCGAGGGTCCGATCGGACGCGATCCCCACAATCGGCTCAAATACGCGATCGTGTCCGATGGAAGGCCGGCGATCACACACTACGAAGTGCGCGAGACGTTTCCCAAGCACGCGGAGCTGGTTTTTCGTTTAGAAACCGGCCGCACGCATCAGATTCGCGTGCACCTTGCCGCCATGGGTCACGCGATCGTCAACGACCCGGTCTATGGGCACGAAGAGGCGCGCTTCGGTCTACCGGGCCAGGCGTTGCATGCCTGGAAGCTTTCCTTTGCCCACCCGCGCACCGAGCGCGAATTGTTTTTCGAAGCCGATCCACCGCCGGAATATCTGCATGCGCGACATCTTCTCGCTTCGATCGACGGACGGTAGCGCACGGCGCGGCTCGCTGCGCCTGACGCACGGCGTGGTTGAAACGCCGACGTTCATGCCGGTCGGTACCGCAGCGACGGTGAAAGCGTTGACGCCGGACGAAGTCCGCAGCGCGCACAGCCAGATCATCCTCGCGAATACATACCATCTCTGGCTGCGCCCCGGCAAAGAAACGCTCGTCGAGGCGGGTGGACTGCATCGGTTCATGGCCTGGGATGGCCCGATTCTTACCGACTCCGGCGGCTTCCAGGTCTTCAGCCTGCAAGAACGGCGCAAGCTGGACGACGAGGGCGTGACCTTTCAATCCCACATCGACGGCAGTACGCACCGCTTCACGCCCGAAACCGTGATCGCGTTCGAAGAGGCGCTCGACGTCGACGTCGCAATGGTGCTCGACGTATGCGTCAAGTTACCGGCAACGCGCGAAGCCCTGGCGGAATCGGTGCGCATGACGACCGCCTGGGCGCGCCGCTCGCGCGAAGCCTGGAGCAGCGAACGGACGGCGGTGTTCGCGATCATGCAAGGAGGCCTGGATCTGGAACTCCGCGAGCAAAGCGCTCGCGAGATCGTCGAGCTCGATTTCCCCGGGTATGCGATCGGCGGCCTTTCAGTTGGCGAAACGCGGGAAGAGATGTATGCGATGGCGCGCGCGGCCGCGTCGTTTCTGCCATCCGAGCGGCCGCGCTATCTGATGGGCGTCGGCACAGTGCGCGACATCATCATGGCAGTCGACTGCGGCATCGACATGTTCGATTGCGTCTACCCGACGCGCTGCGGGCGCAACGCTCGCGCGATGACGCGCAACGGCGAGTATAACATTCGCAACGCCGCCTTCGCGCGCGACTACGCGCCGGTCGACCCCCAGTGCGACTGCAATGTCTGCACGACGTACACGCGCGCTTATTTGCATCATCTTTTCCGCGCGAACGAGATGCTCGGTCCCCGCCTGCTCTCGTACCACAACATCTACGTACTCAACGATCTGATGCGCGGCGCCCGTGACGCGATCGAACGGAACGAGTGGGCATCATATCGGGACGGTATACTGTCCTAGTAGCGGGCCACGAAAAAATGAGCAAAGCTCACTTTTTGTAGCCCCATTGTCGGCCGCCGAAAACGCGTGATAGTCTATGCGTGACATGGCACGCGGAATCGATACCAAGCCCTATCTCGAGTGGCTCGACGGCGTGGAGAGCATCGCAGTGAGCCCCAACACGCCCCATGGCATCGTTGCGGTGACGATGCTTGAGTTGTTCAACCGCGATGGGAACCGCTTCGGACTCGCGATGCCGGAGCTGCATCTGCGGCTGGATGACGACCCCGGGAAGCGTACGGTTCTCCTTCCGGACGTAACGTTCTACCGCGTCGAGACCCTGCGCGCTCTCGACAAGGCAGATCGCCTTCTCCCAAACGTCCCACCCGACATCATCGTCGAGGTGCGCTCGCCCAATGACCGTCCTGGATTTCGCGAAGAGAAGATCCGTCGGTACCTCGCCTGGGGTTGCCCGCTGGCATTTTACGTCGATCCGCTGCCGCGTTCGATCATCGTGCACACGCAAGATGGCGCGCGAACGCTTGGGATCGACGATCGCTTCAGCGATCCGCTGGTACCCTGGCTCGCATTCGATGTTCGCGAGGTCTTCGAGCGCCTCGAACTATTCGGCTTCTAGAGCGCCGACGACGGCGGCGCAGTCGGCGCAGATCGACGGATGTTTGGGATCGGTGCCGAGCTCGCGGAATTTCCAACAGCGGCGGCACTTCTGGCCGTAGGCCGGGAAGATCGCAAGGCCGATATCGTCGCCGTCCGATTCACGCAGCTCGAGTTGCGAAACGACCAGCGCATCGCGCAAGTTGTCCCCCAATGCGGCAAGGGCCGTCATGTGTGCAGCCGGCACGGACAACTCGACCCGCGCTTCGAAGTCGCGAATGCCTTCCGACGCCGCGACGCGCGAGCGTAAATCGCGTAGCGTTTCCCACAGTTCAAGCTCGTTCGCCTTCGCGCGCGCGGGCGAACCAAATGCCGAGTCGAAGACGCTCGCCTCATTATCGCGTAGCCGCTGCGGAATCTCTTGCCAGGCTTCTTCTGCCGTGAACGAAAGCATCGGGGCAACTGCGGTCAGCATGCGTCTGAGCGCATAGAGCAACGCCGACTGTGCGCTGCGGCGGCGATGGCTGTTCTCGGCGAGCGAATAGAGCGGATCCTTGAGCGCATCGAAATAAAAGCTCGACATCGCACTTTCAAACGCCACGATGCGCAGATACGCATCGTGAATCGCGAAACTCTCGTAGAGCGCCTTCACATCAGCGACGAAGGTGTCGGTAATCGAACAAGCAAGGCGGTCGAGCGGCTCAAGATCTTCGCGCGGCAGCACGTCCGCCGCACCAAGGTCGTCGAGGTTTCCGAGCATGAAGCGAATGCGGTTGCGGATATTGCGATAGACGCGCCCGACCTGCTCCACCACGTTGGGCCCGAAGCGCACGTCGTCGACGAACTCGACCGAGGCCGACCACAGGCGCAGCACGTCCGCACCCCACTTGTTCATCGCCTCGACGGCATCGATTCCGGTTCCGCGCGATTTCGACATCGGACGGCCTTGCTCGTCGTTGACCCAGCCGTTCTTGACCACGCGCTTATACGGTGCCGCGCCTTTGATTGCGACGCCGGTCAGCAGTGAACTGCGGAACCAGCCGCGGAATTGATCGCCGCCTTCGAGATAGATGTCGCACGGCCAGGGCACGCCGTCGTGTCCCAGCACCGCAAGGTGCGTCACACCCGATTCGAACCAGATGTCAACGATGTTCTTCTCTTTTTCAAACGCCGTGCCACGACACTTCGGACAGTGGAATCCGGCCGGCAGATAGATCTCCACCGGATCGACCCACCACGCGCCCGCGCCCACCTCGACAAAACGCTTCGCAGCGTTCCGCGCGACGTGCGGATCGAGGATCGATTCGTTGCACGAGGTGCAGAGCAGCGCCGGAATCGGCGTGCCCCAAATGCGCTGACGCGAGACGCACCACTCAGGATGCGTTTCGATCATCTGTCGCTGGCGCGCGCGTCCCCACTCGGGGACATAGTCGACGCCGTCAACCGCTTCGATCGCGCGCGCTCGCAGACGATTTTGATCCATCGCGATGAACCACTGGGCTGTGGCGCGGAAGATCACCGGGTTGTGGCAGCGCCAGCAGTGCGGATACGAATGCTCGTAGTCCGCTGCGGCAAAGAGCGCACCGCTCGCGCGCAAATCCTCGACGATCTGCTTGTTCGCCTTGAAGATAAACTGACCGGCGTAGGGCCCCGCTTCCTTGGTGAAGTGCCCGGCAGCATCGACCGGATTGAGAATCGGCAATCCATACTTCACGCCGGTGTCGAAGTCGTCGGCACCATGACCCGGCGCCGTATGCACCGCGCCCGTTCCGGTTTCGAGATCGACGTAGTCGGCGAGCACCACGAGCGAATCGCGATCCATGAATGGATGACGCACGCTGGCCCCGTCGAGACGTTCGCCCGGAACGCTCGTAAGCAACTCCGCGTCCGCAAATCTTTCGCCGAGCGCCTTTTGCGCAAGCGCCGTGGCGAGAATCAGCAGTTCATTGTCGAGCCGATAAAGCCCGTAGGTCGCATCGGCGCGTAACGCAATCGCGACGTTGGCCGGCAGCGTCCACGGCGTCGTCGTCCAAATCAACAGGGACAGAGGAAGCGCTTCGCGCTTCCCTAGTCCCGTGGCGTTTTGGCCTTCGGCCAAATCCGCACCAAACGCCGCCAAGATTTGCGCGCGTTGCTCTGCATTGGCGGTGAAGCGCACGTAGATCGAGGGGGAGATCTTTTGTTCGTATTCGATCTCGGCTTCGGCCAGCGCAGTCTCGTCGTGCACGCACCACAGCGTCGAGCGCAGGCCCTTGTAGAGTTGTTCTTTTTCTGCCAGATCCGCGAGTGCGTTCACGATCGTGGCTTCAAACGACGGGTCGATCGTGCGATAGGGGCGATCGAAATGACCGAAGACGCCCATCCGCTGACGCGCATCGCTTTGGCGGCCGAGCCAAAAGAGCGCGCGCTCTTTGCATTGCTCGCGTAGCTCGAGCGGATCGATCGCGTGGAAATCCTTGATGCCGAGGAACTTGAGCGTTTCCAGCTCGATCGGCAACCCGTGCATGTCCCACCCGGGAACAAAATCCGCCCACTTCCCGTCGAGCAGGGCGATCTTCACGAACATGTCCTTGAGCACCATGTTCAGGAAGTGCCCCATGTGCAACTCGCCGTTGGCATACGGCGGCCCGTCGTGGAGAATCCACGGCCCGTTTTTGCGATTGGCCTCGAGCCGGCGTTCGTAGACGCGCTGCGCCTGCCACCACGCGATGCGATCGGGCTCGCGCTTGGGCAGATCCGCCTTCATCGGAAAGTCGGTCTTGGGTAAACGTAAGGTATCGCGGTAGTCGCGTTCGACGATTTCGCTCATGGGTCGCGCATCAATTCGCCGAGAACGTCGAAATTTCGTGCCGCGGCCGCGCGAATCTCCTCGACCTTCTCTCGCAGCTCCGCAGCCAGCACATCGCGCTGCGACATCAGTCGGTCGACGAGCGCGTCGACGGCTGGGTCCGATGGCGCGGGTTTGCCCGGCGTCCAGAGCGGATCGAGCGGGTAACCCAAGTCGTCGCAGAGCGACGCAACCTTGGGGTCGTACGGGATGGCCAGAAACGGCACGCCAAACCGCGCGGCCAAGATCAGCGCGTGCAAGCGCATGCCGATCACGACACGCGCGCCGCGCAGAATCGCCGCCGCGCGCGCGAGTGGACATTCCGGCAAGAGCATCGGCGCGCTCTTGCACAGACGAATGATCGTGGTCGAAACCTCCGCATCGCTGGCTCCGCCGAGCGGAAGAAAGGCGACGCGCACGCCATGCGCCTGGGCTAGCCGATCGACCGCGCGCGCGATGGCGTGCTGTCCATCCCGCAGATTCGAAACCTTGCGCACGCTCACCACGGCGTACGGCTCGCTCCCGAGCCCCTCGGAAGAAAGATCCACTTCCTCGACTGGAGCGTCGTACAAAAAGACCGGATCGGCGGTTCGTTCGATCGGCGTTTGCGGCAGGAGCGATTGCAACAACCGCAACGAGCGCGTGTCGCGCACGGTCGCGTAATCAAGACCGCGGCAGAAGCTGCGCACAACGATTCGTCCCAATAGATCGAGCGGACCGATCGATTGCGCGAAGATCATTGCCTTGCGCCGCTGGCGAATCGCTTCGCGCAAGATTCCAGCATAGTAGACGATGCTGCGCGCGCTGGTCGCGGTCTGCAAAAGGCCGCCGCCGCCCGAGAGCACGACATCCGCGCGCCCGATCGCGTCGCGCACGCTGCGCATATTCCAGCGCGGCGTCGCCTCGATGCCGAACTCTTTCGCGGTGTCCTCGGGCGTTGCCGAAAGCACGTTGAGCTGCATCAAAGGAAAGCGCGCGCGCATTTGCGCCACGATCACCTCCAGCAACGCCTCGTCGCCGAGATTACCGAACCCGTAATAGCCCGAAAGCAATACACGCACGGCGATAAATCCAGATTGCGAGGATGCCGATAAGGCCACCGATCACGAGGCCGTTGCCGGTTCGCTGCAGCGAGATCGTGATCGGCGTGTGCAGATGCGAGTAGGTGTCGAGCACGTCCCCGATACCTACGCCGGCGCCCAGAGCCAAAAGCCATCCGACCATGCGCCGATGTGCAAGCGTGAGCGCCGGCAGCAGCATCAACGCAGGGAAACCGATGAGGAATTCCTTGAATCGGGGACGCACGCTGAGCACGACGGTCAGAACGTGTCGAAGGGCGAGCTCGAGGTGCGACGGCGCGATGTCGCTGTCGTTTCCGCTACGCATAAGCAGCAGGACGCCGGCGCCCACGATCGCGATCCCGGCAAAGAGCTGATACACGCGCACCGGCGCGGCGAGCACATCGGACGGCCGCTGGACGCCCGAGTTGAATCGGCGATCGAAGAGGTAAAGTCCGAGAGCAATGAGCGGCGGCAGGGCCAGCACGAGGCGAATGCCGCGGAAACGTTCGATCTCTTCCATCGTGAGCGGCGAGCTCATGATCCCGACGATCACCAGAGCACCCACCAGCGTTACGCCGAGCGCGAGAAGCGTCCACCCCAGACTGCGCACGAGCTGGTCGGAAAATCGCTGCGCCGGTTCCTCACTGCAGGCCCTCGCGACCGAGAGAAAGGCCGCGGTAGCAAAGAGCAGCGCACCAATCAGTGCGATCGCCGATCGCGCGAAGATATCGTGGTGAGCAATGACGCCGGCGAGATAGAGGAGCACGGTAGCGCCGTACGCGGCAAATACAACCCACGGACGGTACCATCCAAACACGCCGAGTAAAAGCACGAAGATCGACGGGACAGCGAGCGCCGCGATCCCGACCAGGATACGATTGTTCCCGCGATACTGCGGAATCGGCGTCGCGCGTCCGAGTTTGAAACCGTGACTTTTCAGTTGATCGCCGATCTGTTTGACCATTTCGACATTGGTCGCTTCGATCGAAAGGTTGCCCTCTTGATGCGCCCACGGCCGCAGGTACACGACGCGAATATTGCGCTCGCGGACGCCAAGCACGTAACGCGCGACCACATCGTCGAGCGTGATCTTATCGAGTTCGGTTTTTGCGATCGCTTGGACACGCACCGTCTGGCCCTCGATCGCTTTTGCCAGCGTGTCGTTCCCCTTTTGGATCTGGCTGTCGTCGTACGTCTCGATCATGCCGAAGTTGAACGGCGCGGCACCATGTTTGGCCGCCTCCGCATTGTGCTCTTTGAACGCCGCAGCCGTGTCATCAAGATGATCGGGGTAACCGAAGACCTGGTTGCGCAATCCAAAAAAGATCACGGTCGAGACTTTGCGATCCTGCGTTAGCACGCCGTTGAACGCGGCGTCGATCTGCGGAAGCGCGTAGCGCTCGTCGTTTTGGAAGCGCGGCACGAGCAGCAGTCCGAGCCGTTTCGCGAGCGCAATTTGACTCGAGGGAATGCCGAGCGCGGTCGCATTGAAATAGTCGATCTGCGTGCGCACTTCGAGGATCCATGGTTTGGAGTTGCGTAGCACGCGCACGGTCTTTGGTTCGAAGTGCAGCGCCAGCTGTTGCTTGTAGCGCACATACTCCGCCGGATCGTCGATGATGAGGTACACGGCGCCGCGCGCGAGGCGGTTCGAGCGCACCAGCGACTCGAGGAGCGGATCGGAGAGCGGCGAGATCCGCGCTTGGTTGAGCAACGCCGCTCCGGTGGTCGCGTATGCGTTGCCGTCATCACCGACGTTTGCCCCCAGCTCTTCGGTGAGCGCAAGTGAGGTGAGACCGGCGCGGCGCAGCGCGATCAGAAAGGCCGCCGGATTGTAGTTGTACGAACGCGCGAGTTGGACAAAATCGGTATAGTCCATGGCGATTTCGGCCCGCCGGGTCTGCGACTCGGTGTGCACGCGGAAGACCGCCACGGCAAGCGAAGCGAGCAGCGCGATGAGCAAGATCAGCGCGGCATAGCGCGTTTTGGCATCAGGACGAATCACGGGGGAGGTGTGTTCGCGCTGTGGGTGCGTCTACCCCCACAAAACATAAGGGCTCGCGTAGCGAGCCCCTATGCCGTCGCGTATGCGGTTTCCCGCATACCGGGTGTGGGCGACGATTTGATACGGAACGTTTCACAGCGAAATGCCCACACTTTATAAGCGCTGTGGCGTTAATGCTTCCGTGTTTATTACTGTACCAAACTCGGAACGTCCGCGAAAGCAGTCAGGCTCATTTTTTTACATGCTTGTCAGACAGCCAGAGGGGCGGCCGCTTGTCGATGAAGGCGCCGATGCCCTCTTGCGCATCCTCGATCTGGGCATTGCGGACGATGACGTCCTTGGCATAGGCGTACGCGACGGCCTCGTCAAGCTCGAGCTGCCGGTAGAACGCCGCCTTCCCCAAGCCGACGACGGTCGCGCTTGCCTCGGCAACCTTTCCAACCAACGCAAGCGTGCTTGCGCGCAGATCCTCCGGCGGTACGACGGCATTGACCAGGCCCCAGGCGAGCGCGGTTGGTGCATCGATCGGCTCTCCCGTCAGGAGCATCTGCAGGGCGCGCTTGCGGCCGATATCGCGGCTGAGCGGGACCATGGGCGTGCTGCAAAAAAGGCCGATCCTCACGCCCGGGGTGGCGAATCGTGCCTTCGTGGAGGCGACGGCGAGATCGCAGGCCGCGACGAGTTGGCAGCCCGCCGCGGTCGCGAGCGCCGCGACCTCGGCGACGACCGGCTGCGGGATCGTGGCAATCGTCGTCATCAAGGCCACGCACTGATCGAAGATCTCGACATAAGCCGCTTCGTCGCGCCCACGCAGCTCGCGCAAGTCGTGCCCCGCGGAAAAGGCGGGTCCTTCGCCGGCCACAATCACCGCACGCACGGACTGGTCGGCGCCAAGCTCCCCAAAAGCGGCGTCGAGTTCGCGCATCATTGCAAGGGAGAGCGCGTTGCGCCGCTCGGGGCGCCGCATGGTGACGATCGCCGTCCCACTCACGCGCTCAACGCTAATTTCCTTGCGCGCCTCAATCATGGGCTTGCGCTCCTTTACAGTCAATTTACACTCACCGAAGTAGCTTTAGGAGACGGGCGGCTTTTCCGCCCGTGCAGGTTTAGGAGACGAGTCCCGACGTGTGCTTCGCACTCGAGGGACGAGTCGACGTCAAGATGCACGGCGGAAATGGGCGATGCAGGGTTCGAACCTGCGACCTTTGCCTTGTAAGGGCACTGCTCTCCCAACTGAGCTAATCGCCCGCAATCTCGCTAACTCCAGATCGCAACCTGCGGCACGCTTGGCGGGGCGGACGCGTTGTTCTTCTACACGAAGCCGGTAGTCGGCCTCGTTTGTCTTCCCGGTGTGCGAGGGTATAGCGCGAATAATGACACCCAATTTTCGAGCGACGTTTAGCGGCGAACGCAAGAACGTACCGCTCGCTCGGAACGCTATCGCGGGTTTCGCCCGAATCTGCGGTTTCTCAACCGAAGAGATCGCCGACATCCGGGTTGCCTCGGGCGAAGCGCTGAGCAACGCCGTCGAGCATGGTTACAGCCACCGCTCGAGTGGGTTCTCGGTGCGTTGCTCGTTCGATGAAGAGAAGCTCACGATAGACATTCGCGACAACGGCGACGGGTTTCTTCCGCCCAGTGCCTTCGTCCCCGCCGGCTCCGTTGAAGATCCGGATCGGGGTTTCGGTATTCTGTTGATGCGCCGCCTCATGGACGGCGTGCAGTTCGACCGGAACGGCACCTGCGTCAAGCTAATACGCCATAAAGCAAGCTGATTCACCTCGGACTCATCGTCAGCGAGACCCTTATTTGCTATCTGCAAACCTCGGGTCTCGCTTCCTCGATCCGAGCTAAATCGCTCGTGCTTTCAGATTGTGTCTTACGGTTTTACTGCGGCGATTTTCTTCTGTAGGAAATCGAGCGCTGCGCGCAGCTGCGGATCTTTCGGGGGATCGCCAAAGCGAGCGTCGTGGGGCTCGGCGACGGCAAGATCCGGCACGATGCCCTTGAGGTTGATGTCGTGATGATTTGGCGTAAGATAGTGCGCGGTCGTGATCTTGATCGCGGCACCGTCGGCAAGTGGCGTGAGCGTTTGCATAACGCCCTTCCCGAAGGTACGCGTTCCGATGAGTGATGCGATCCCGTCATCCTGAAGTGCACCGGCCGTGATCTCTGAAGCCGAGGCTGTATATTCATTGACCAGCACGGTCACCGGCAGGTCGATCTGTCCACCAGCGTCGTCCGCGGTCACAGTCGTCTCCGGGCTGCCCCGCTCTTCGACGGTCAGCAGCGGTTTGTGCGCGATGAACCGCTCGCTGATCTGCAGCGCCGACTCCACGTAGCCGCCGCCGTCGTTGCGAAGATCGAGGACCAGCGCCTTCGCGCCGGCAGCCTTGACGCGCGCAATCGCCGCGTCGAATTCGTCGGGCGTGTTCTGTCCGAACGCCAGCACGTAGACGTAGCCGATCGAACCGGGAAGCATTTTATACACCACCGTTGGGGGCGTAAGATCGCTGCGCGTTATGGCGACATCGAGCGGTGCATTCGAACGCACCATCCCTAAGTGCACCGACGTGCCCGCCTTGCCACGCAGTAACTTGCTCGCGGCATCGGTCGTGAAGCCTTTCGTCGATTGACCGTCGATCGTTGCGATCGTATCGCCCGGCTGCAGACCGGCGTGATCGGCCGGCGTCCCAGGAACCACGTACGAGATGTCAATCATGCCGGTCGTATCGTCCGGCGCGATCAGAACGCCGATGCCCGAGATCTTCTCGGGATCGAGTGCATCCTTGAACGCCTTGTATTCATCCGGCGTCATAAACTGCGTGTAGCGATCGTCGACGGCTTTGGCCATCGCGCCAATCGCTGCATACGCGTATTCAGTCGTCGACCCGTGCGTCGTCGCGGCCACCTCAGCAATCGCGCCGTCGAGCGCTTCGACGGTCGCCTGCGCATCGTCGCTTGCGTGAATCGGCGCGACCTCAACCTTCATGCCATGCTTGTGTGCAAGATCCGCAAGCGCATCCCGAGCCTTGTCGACGAGTGTCTGAGGTTCGACCGGGCGATAGTACGAAGTCGAGAGGAGATGATAACTCTCGCTGACGTCCTGCGCGGTCGCTTGAGGCAGCGGCGCAGAAGCGGCAGCCGGCAATGCGGCTGCGAGGCACAGGACAATCGCACTGGCGGCGGCGCGCACGCGGGGGGTGAAAGGCACGTTGAAATACCGGGTCCTTAGAGGTGGTCGCATTCTGCGGCAAACGATAGCGTAATGGAATTGATCTTATCTGAGAACGGCGGCATCCGCTTCATCTTGTTCCACATTTGAAAGTCTTTTAACTTTGTTTTGCAAAGTATCTTTTCGCTCGCAGCCGTGTTAAGGAGCGTGGAATGAGCCTTACCGAGCTGGAGATCCGCGGGATGACCTGTGCATCCTGCGCCGTCCACATCACGCGTGCGCTTCGCGGCGTCCCGGGAGTCGAAGACGCCGCCGTCAACCTCGCAACCGAGCGCGCGACCGTGCTCCACGGCGCGCTCGATCCGCAGGCGCTCGTCCAAGCGGTCGAACGGGCCGGTTATGAGGCCAGCACCGAGCTCGACGAGGACCGGCTGGCGGCCGAGCGCGAGGCCGACCTGCGCCGCCGCGGTCGCCTGCTCGGCCTCGCGGTCGCATTGAGCGTGCCGACGATCGCCATCGCGATGTTCGCCCCGGCATTCCCTCGAGAGGGGGCGCTGCTGGCTGCTCTGACGTTGCCGGTCTGGGCGATCGTCGGGTGGGAGTTCCACCGCGGCGCGCTCGCGGCGCTACGGTCGGGCACGGCCTCGATGGATACACTGGTCTCGCTCGGCTCGACTGCAGCCTTCGCGCTCAGCATCTACGGTGCGCTCACGGGCGGGGCGACCTACTTCGAGACGGCAAGTGCGATTATCACGCTGATCTACGCCGGCAAATATCTCGAAGCGCGCGCGCGGGTGAAGAGTTCTGATTCAATGCGCGCGCTGCTCGAGCTACGGCCTGCACTTGCACACCGCCGCAGCGCGGACGGGACGATGGACGAGGTTTCGGTCGAGCTGCTGCGCGCCGGCGACGAACTGCACGTGGCTCCCGGCGAGCACGTTCCGGTGGATGGTGTCGTCATCGAAGGAACGAGCGCCGTCGATCGCTCCATGCTCACCGGCGAAGCCATGCCGGTCGACGTGCACGCCGGTTCGCTGCTCGAACAAGGCACGCTCAACGGCGACGGCGCGCTGTGGATGCGCGCAACCGCCGTCGGCGCGGGCACGCAGCTCGCGGCGATCGTAGAAATCGTGCGCCGCGCGCAAGGGTCCACGCCTCCAGTACAACGCTTGGCGGATCGCGTCGCCGGAATTTTCGTTCCGGCGATCATCGCAATTGCGCTCGCAACCTTCGCCGCGTGGTTCTTTTTTGGGCATCGTACCGCGGGCGAAGCGATCGTCACGGCCGTCGCGGTGCTGGTGGTCGCGTGCCCGTGTGCACTCGGCCTTGCCACACCAACCGCGATCATCGCCGGGATCGGCGTGGCCGCGCGACACGGCGTGCTGTTCAAGGATTCCGGCGCGCTCGAACGTGCAGCATCGGTAACGAGCGTGCTCTTCGATAAGACCGGCACCCTCACACGCGGTACGCCGTCCGTCATCGCGTCGAGTTCGGATGAAGTGCTCGCGCTTGCCGCATCGCTTGAATCCGCGTCGACGCATCCGCTCGCCCGCGCGATCACCGCCGCTGCGCGCGAACGCGCGCTTCCGACGCAGCCCGCGTACGACGTGCAAGCGATTCGCGGCAGCGGAATCAGCGGACGCGTCGGTTCTCGCCAGATCACCGTCAGCGCAGCCGAGGGCGGCGGCGACGGCGTCTCCCGCGTGCAGGTTTCCGCGGACGGCACAGCTATGGGGTCGATCGATCTTCGCGACGAGGTGCGGCCGGAATCCGCGCAGGCAATACGGCGGTTGCGCGAACTCGGCCTCCGCGTAGCGGTGGTGAGCGGCGATGCCGAGGCTTCCGTGCGCGAAGCCGCCGCGGCAGCCGGCATCGAGCGGCTTTATGCGCGCGCTTCACCGGAACGTAAAGCCGAGATCGTTCGCGAATGGCAGGCGCAAGGCGAACGCGTCGCCTTCGCCGGCGATGGCATAAACGATGCGCCCGCGCTCGCCGTCGCCGACATCGGATTCGCCATGGGAACCGGCACCGGCGTCGCGCTGGAAACGGCCGGCGCAGCCCTTCTCTCGAACGATCCGCGCACCGTTCCGATCGCCGTCGAGATCGCGCGCGCAACAATGCGAACGGTCACGCAAAATCTTTTTTGGGCGTTTGCGTACAACGTTGCCCTCGTTCCACTTGCGGCGCTCGGCATCGTGCAGCCTATCCTCGCCGCGGGCGCAATGGGCCTCTCGAGCCTCTTCGTCGTCGGGAACTCGCTGCGCTTAACGCGTCGCTCGCCGATCGGCAAGTGAAAGCGCCACAAGGCCTGTAACGATCAGGACCATCCCGATCGCCGAGAGTCGCGTCGGCGCTTCACCGAGTTGTAACCACGCCGCCAGCGAACCAACCACGGGAGTTGCAAGCGTTCCCATCCCCGCATCGCGCGCCGGCAAAACGTCGAGCACGTAGACCCAGAGCGTGTATCCGAGCGCCGTTGCGAGCACGATGTTGTAGAGAACTGCGAGCAGATACGGAATGTTCCACGTCGTCGCGTGCCATGGCGTCAGGAACGCAACGATGGTGAGGACCATGCCGCCGAAGAGCATCTGCCACATCGTCAATCCGAGCAGATCGACGCGCTCGCGCTGCTGCAAGCGCTTGGTCAAAATAATGCCGATCGCCCAGGCGAACCCGGCCGCAACAGCAAGCCATTCGGCAACCCCGATGGAGTGCAACGGTCCGATCATGCACGCGATTCCGGCGAGTGCAATCGCGATGGCGACGCCTGCCCACACGCCAATACCCTCGCCGAGGAACGGCCACGCCAGCAGGGTCACCCACAGCGGCATCGTGTAGGCGAGCATCGCCACTTGCCCGGCTCCCGCACTCACGATCGCCCACGTGGAGAGACCGAGGAAGAACGCGCTCTGAAAGAGCCCGATCCCAAAAAACGCTGCGGGAAATTGTGGGCGGAGCGATTTGCGCAGCACGAGCGCCGTGGCCGCAAGCACCATCCCGCCGCCAAGCGTTCGCCACGCAGCAAACGTGAAGGGCGACGCGTTGTGCACGGCGATCTTCATCACGACCCAGTTGTAGCCCCAGATCAAGATGAGAACGACGATCGCAACAAGCGCAAAGGTACGTTGATTACGTACGGCCTGCACGCTGTAGTCGATCCATGATCGCGACGCCGATGCCTTCAGGGGGAACGCGCTCCGCGTCGATCCGCTCTGCACCGAGGCGATCGAGTTCGTGCAAGTACTCGAAGAGATGTGCCGCGGCTTCACGCAAGTCTCCGTTTGTGCTTAAGACGCGCACCGCGCGATAGCCAGGCACGCTCTCGCGGAAAGCGAGCAGTGCCGCGCCGGTGCGCTCGGCTTCGGGCACGTGCGCGGGTACATCGACGATGCGCACCGGCGTATGCGGTGCGTAATGCTGCGGCAAACTTCCCGGCGCAAGTGGCCGCGCGTCGTCCGAAAGCTCGCGTTCGAGTGAACCAACGACCGCCTCGATCGCGGCGGCGGGAATCGCTCCGTGACGCAGGAGCGTGGGCCGAGGTTCGATCATGACGATCGTCGACTCGACGCCGTGCTCCGTCGGACCGCCGTCGACGATGAGATCGATGCGCTCTCCGAGCATGCGTACAACATGTTCCGCGCGCGTCGGACTCAAGTACCCGAACGGGTTCGCGCTGGGTGCGGCCAGCGGTACCGCCGCGCGCTCGATGAGCGCGCGCGCAACGGGATGTGCCGGCATCCGAACCGCCACGGTCGAAAGACCGGCCGTAACCAAGTCCGGAATTTCCGATCGCTTGCGCAGAACGATGGTGAGCGGGCCAGGCCAAAACACTTCCATGAGCGCACGCGCACTGGGCGGAACGCTCGCGGCAACGCGCTCGAGCATCGCGTCGCCGTCAATGTGCACGATCAACGGATCGAACGCCGGCCGTGCCTTGATTTCAAAAATGCGCGCAACCGCGCGCGTATCGAATGCATTCGCGCCCAGGCCGTACACGGTCTCGGTCGGGAATGCAACGACCGCGCCGTCGCGTAAGAGCGCGGCCGCACGATCGAGCTGTTCCGTTGTTGCCGGAACGAGCGGCATATGAGGTTAGTGCGACTGACGCCGCGAGACCGACAAGAGCTCCACCTGGACGTATGATCCCGCGGTAACATTGACGTCTTGGCGGTTGTTCTTCGCGAGCAAGAACCCACCGGCCGCCCCAATGGCGCCACCAGCGCTTCCACCGAAAAGCGTCTTGCCGATGGCGTTGCCGACCAGCATACCGGCGAGCGCGCCGCCGGCTTCCTTACCTGCGTTGTTCTTCGTCTGCACGTTCACTTGTGTAACGCGACTGTCGATCGTGTAGGTCGCGCCACCTCCGGTTACCAGCCTGGTGAAACGAAAGGCAATCTTTCCGGGCTTTCCCTGGCCGGCTTTTTGGACCTCGGAGACGTAGCCGTACAGACGGCCGTTGCGCACGCCGCCGCTCCCATCGTCGCTTGTCACGTTCGAGAGCGTCACCGATTGGCCGGCGTAAGCATGATTGCTCGAGTAATTACCGTCGATCGTTCCATCGAGCAGACTGCCTTGCGTCAAAGCGGCGTTGGCCGCAACCGTCGTTGCAATCACGAGTGCGATCAGCGCGGTGATCGTGGTGCGAAGCCGCATGCCATCCTCCTCACAGAGCAATGAAAAAGGGTCCGTTGTTACTCGAACCCTTTACCCAGAATTGGAAGGATGCCTACTGGATCGCGAAAGCCGGAACTTTTCCCTTGACCAGTGAGACCTTGAGGGTGTCGTTCGCCTTCACTTTGGCGAAATCAATACCTTGCGCAACGAGGGTCGTCTCGACACCGTTTTGCATCATGACGAGCAAATGCTGCGCGTCTTCCACCTTTTCGACTTTGACAACATAAGTGCCGTCGGGAACGAGCGAGGCATCCACAAGCGCGGCCATCGCCGTCGACGGGACCAACGCGGCCAGCGCAAAAAGCGCCGAGATCAAAATAGAGCGCACGATTTCCTCCGAAAGTTGCTAACCCCCGCTAGCATGGCTACACCCGTCTCACTAGCATACGACAGACAGAGCACCTTCGCACGGCTGACCCCCCATTCTTTACAGAGTACTTATCGACACGTTGCCCTGTTCGGCGAGCATAAAGACCAGCGGGCCCTTGGCGGTACCGTGTAAAGGGTTCGTGACGCTCCCGGACCCGCTCGTGAGATCGTAGTGGGCGCGGAAGCCGGCCGCCACCCCTAGGTGGAGGTTGCCGTCCGAGGCCTCGAGCCGGATCAGAGACCCACGCCAGTTCGGCGCGAGCGCCGCGTTCACGTTGCCCTTGCCGACCGTGAGGGTCAATGAGGCGTGGGCATTCGTCACCGAGATGTCGCCGGCGTCGGCATCCGCGGTGAGCGGCGAGGCCGCGTCGTCAACAACGACGTTGCCGTCGGCATCGTAAATCTGCATCGGCTCCGTTACGCGCTCGACGTGCACGCGCCCGGCAAATTCTCGCAGATCGAGATGCATGCTCGCCGGATACGAGAGCTGCAACTCGTAGCCGCTCGCGCCGACGAAGGGCAGCATGGACTCGCTCGGGCCGGTAATCGAGATGTTGGTTCGCGTTCCCGTGCGCGTACTCGTTACCGACATCGGCGGTGCCGAGGGCCCACTGTCGATCACGTGGAGTTTGATGCTCGTGAGTCCGGCCACGGGCATGACGTGAATCGAACCGCTCACGTTGAGGCGAAGCGTCGTCGTCTTGCCGACGGGAATCTCGCGATCGGTAACCTGCGCCGAGGCGTGGGGTGCTGTCGCAAGCACGACGGTAAGCGCAAGCATGCCGGCCGGCAGTTTTTTCATCGGAACTATTGTAGCACCCCCGAGAGGGCCGAATCGAAACGCGAGGCAAGCGTCGTCGCCAGCTCCTGCGCCTGCGCGCGGATTTCGGGCATCGCGGTCGTTTCGATCAGGGTTCCGTACCGCACCGGACCAATCGCGAAGATCCGCTGCGAATCGGCGCCTGCGCTATCACGCAGCGCTCCGTTCGGCGCGATGTCGACGCCGACCCCGAGCTGCAGCGGCTGCATCATTCCCTGCGTCAACAGATTGCCGATCAGCGGATTGTCCAGTTGCCGGAAATCGTGCGCCGGGCCACTGCAATTGATGACGCGCCCAACTTCGAGCTCGAGCGCGCGATCTTCACCCCGCATGCGAACAGGAACGACTAAGCCGCGATTGGTTTGGGAAACGGACCCAGTACGTCCGGCGAGCATACGCAACCCACCGCAGGAAATCTCGCCGGCAACGATCTTTGCAACTTCAGGCGCCATACGGTGGCGATGCGCGTTCCAATAGGGCATCACGTGGCGAACGAAACGCCGTTGATCGTTCACCGAGAGTGCTTGCCACAAAACATTTGTGCGCGGCCGCAAGCTGTCGAGAGCGGCCCGCCACGCGCGCGGCCGGCCGGCGACGGCGCGCATGGCGCCGAGCAGATCGTGGAATGAGGTCGCCTCGGGATTGTGTTCCGGTGGCGCGTCGAAGAGCCGGTGCTCGTGCGGAAGCAGGCCGCGGCGCGACACCATCCAGATCGTTCCGCGATGACCGTTGCTGCGCAGACCGACCACCGCGTCCACCGCGGTTAGCCCGGTACCCAGCAGCAGTACATCCTCATCGGGATCGGCGGCAATCAGCGCGCGCTCATCCCAGGCCGAGGCGAAATATCGTTCGCCCGAGAGGATGTCGGCGTGTGCACGGAACCACGGTGCGGGTTGAGCATTTCCCGTAGCAATGACGAGCACATCGCCCGCGAGAACGCGCCCCTCTTCCAAAATCGCGAGGACGCCCGATCCCTCGACCTTCGCCGCGAGAACCATCGAGCGCTCGATACGCAAACGCTCTCCGGCAAAAACACGCGCTTCCGTTACGATCGATTCGAGATAGTCGCCATAGAGCGGACGCGGAACGAACGACGATGCGCCGTATCGATCGCCGAATCGCTCGACCAGGAACCGTATGAAATGTTCGGGGTCCTCAGCGAACGCAGACATGCGTCCGGCGGGAACGTTGAGCAAATGCTCGGGATGCGCGCTCGAGTAGGCCATCCCACGACCCAAGCGCTCGCGCGGCTCGACAATAATGACGTGCGCTCTTGCACTCTTGTGCAGGAGACGCGCCGCCAGGAGCACACCGCTGGCGCCGCCGCCCGCGATGATCGTGGTAAATTCAGCCATCGTAGTGGAGTTCGACGCGACGCGCGGTCCACCAGCCGTCAGTATCCTCGGCGAAGCATTGCGCGCTCTTCAAATCGCCACCGTACACGTGCAGTGAATGCGCGACGCTGGTCCCCGCATTGCCGAAATCGTGATACTCGAGCGGTGGGATCAACACGCCGACGGTGCCGCGGCCCGAGACGCGATGCACGCCACGTTCGAAACGATAACGGCCGTCGGCGTCGCGATCGAGCAAATGGAACATCGTTTCGCTCATCACGCCGTCAACGATGATCTCGGCACCCCACAAACCGGCGTGGTCGTGCAGCGGGCTGCCTTGGCCCGGCGCCCAGGTCATGCCAACGACGACGAACCGATCTTCCGGATCGTGCCAAACCAGCTTGCGTGAGTAGTGGCCGGAGCTCGCCGGCAAGAACAATTCGGGAACCAGCACGCCTCGCTCGCAGAGCTGTGCAAGCACGCCCGCCAGCGAGGTTACACGATCATCTTTTACTGCCTGCGCGATAGGGGCGATCAATTCGGGGGCTGCATCGGTGCCGAGCGTTTTCATGCCTTTAAAGTATCGGCACGACGGCGGGAGCGACCTAGGATGCGGCTAGCTCGGAGGCGTTAAGGCCCATCAGATCGGCAATGCGCTTGCGGTCCGCGAGGAGCGTTGCTGCCTCGCCGTGGTGGACGATTCGGCCCGCATCCATGACGTAGGCGCGATCCGCAATTTTGAGCGCCAGCAAAGCGTTTTGCTCGACCAGCACGATCGCGACGCCCCGCGCCTTGAGCTCGGCCAGAATCCGGTACACTTCCTCGACGATCATGGGCGCCAACCCCTGCGACGGCTCGTCGACCAGCATCAGGTCCGGATTGGAAACAAGCGCGCGGCCGATAGCGAGCATTTCCTGTTCGCCGCCGGAGAGACGACCAGCCTTGCGGCCGGTCAGTTCCTTGAGCTTGGGCAAATGCTCGAGCACGCGCGCGATCGACCACTCGCCTTTGCGTCCGTTTTCTGCGAGCTGAAGATTTTCGAGTACGGTGAGTGCGCCGAACATGCGCCGCCCTTCCGGCACGTAGCCGACGCCCAAGCGCGCGACGCGATAGGGCGAACGCCCCGCAATCGGCATGCCGTTGAAGACGATATCGCCGCTGCGCGGACGCGTCAAACCGAGGATGCTACGCAGCGTCGTGGTCTTACCGGCACCGTTGAGTCCGAGCAGCGCCACCAGTTCGCCTTTGTTTACGTTAAATCCGACATCGTGCAAGATGTGACTCTTGCCGTAAAACGTGTTGAGGTTTTCGACCGTTAAAAACGCCTCAGACATGTTCGACGACCTCCTTGCCGATGTAAGCATCGCGCACCGCCTCGTTCGCGCTGATCTCCACGGGCGTGCCCTCGGCGAGCACCTTGCCGCGATCGAGCACCATGATGCGCTGCGCGAGCGAGAGCACCACGCGCATGTTGTGCTCGACGAAGAGCACGGTGAGTCCAAGCTCGCTATGCAGCTTGCGAATCACCTCGACGACGCGCTCGGTCTCGGCATGCGCCAAACCTGCCATCGGTTCATCGAGCATCACGAGCACCGGATCCGTCGAGAGGCTCATCGCGATCTCGCACAGGCGCTGGCTGCCGTGCGCGAGTTCGGCGACAGGACGATGCGCCGAGGCTTTGAGATTGACGAAATCGATCAGGCGCTCGATCTTCTCTTCCATCGTCTTGCGCTGCGCCGAACCGACGGGGCGAAAGCGAAACGCGAGATTCGCCGCGCTCTGCAAACCGATCAAGAGATTGTCCCATACGGTGAGGTTCGGGAAAACGCTCGAGGTTTGAAACGTGCGGCCCATTCCCATCGCAATACGCTGGTGGATCGGCGCGCTCGTGATATCGATGCCCTTGAACGTGACGTTTCCGCTATCGCACTTATAGAATCCCGAGAGCGCATTGAAGAGCGTCGACTTGCCCGCGCCGTTGGGGCCGATGATCGCTTGGATCGATCCTGCATTGACGCTTAGCGACACGTCCTCGACTGCGCGCACGCCGCCGAAATGCTTCACGATGTTCTCGCCGGAAAAGAGGACTTCGCTCACGGTTGGATCTCCCGTTCCGAGATCACCGTCCCGTGTAATGTGTCGCGGGCCTCGTAGCCGAAGCCGCCGCGCCGCTTCTCGAAGACATCGAGAATCGTTCCGAGGATGCCCTTTGGAAAGAAGAGCACGCAAATCACGAACACTGCACCGAACGGAATCTGCCACCACGGCAAGGCGCTCGAGAGCACGTCCTGTGCGATCACGAAAATCAAGGAGCCGATGAACGGGCCGAGGATCGTTCCGCTCCCGCCAAGGATCGTCATCATGACGATGTTGCCCGACTCGTGGAAGTCGAGCCGCGATGGATCGGCGTTCATAATCGAGAGGGTGTAGCATGCACCGGCAAGCCCTTCGATCGCTGCCGAGATCAGCAGCGCGACGAAGATAAAGCGGTCGGTGTTCATGCCGAGATATCGCGCTCGCGTCTCGTTCTCTTTGATGGCGACCAGCGATCGCCCGAACGGCGAGCGCACGAGCATCCAAAACACCAACGCCACGACTGCAAAAAGCAGCAGCATGCCCAGATACAGGTGTGTGTCGGAGATCACCGTCTTGGACCACTCGATTGCGGGTCGGGTAAAGGTCATACCGTCCTCACCGCCGGTAATGTCGGTGAACCGGTCGGCGATGAAAAAGAAGATTTGGCCGAACGCGATCATCAGGAGCGCAAAGTAGATGCCGCGGCGGCGCAACAAAAACGGACCGATCAGGAGGCCGCCGGCGATCGACGCGACTACCCCGAGCGCGATCGAGCCGAAGAATCCGACGTGCCAATATTGAATCGTCAAGCCTGCGCCATAGGCACCCAAGCCGAAGAACGCCGCGTTGCCGAACGGCAGCACGCCGGTATAGCCGATCAGCAGATTGACCGCCATGGCGGCGATCGCGAACGAGAGCACGTCGGTCCAGATCGAGACGGCGAGATTGACGTGGGACGCGAAGAGCGGCACAGCCAAAAGTACGACGAACAGCAAGCCGACGACGATACCGGCGATGATGCCGCGGCGGGTCACCTTCATCCGAAGATGCCCTCTTCGCCAAAGAGGCCGCGCGGCCGAACCAGCAGGACCACGGCCATCAAGACGTACATCGAGATCTCGCTTGCAGCCGGGATATAGAGCGTAACGATGCTGACCGTCACGCCGATCAAGAGTCCGCCGACAACCGCGCCGTAGAGACTGCCCATCCCGCCGACGATGACCGTGACGAAGGCCGGCATCAAGAGCTGATTGCTGTACGACTGCGGATTGAGCCCCAGCATACCCGCGGCGAGAACGCCGGCGACGCCGGCGACGAGTATGCCTAAACCGAAGTTGATCGTGTAGAGCAGCTGGGTGTTGGTTCCCAGCGCCGCGATCATTTCGTTGTCCTGAACCGCTGCTCGCAGCCGCAGTCCCAGGCGCGTGCGCTGCAAGAAGAGGACGAGCAGAACGATGATCACGAGCAGCGCCACGGCGATGAAGAGCCGGAACGCTGGAAAATCGGTGAAGCCGAGCGAGACCGAACCCTGCAAAAAGCCCGGCGGTGCGAACGGCACGCCGTTGCCGCCCCAAATCAATCGGTAGGCTTCCTCGGCGATGAGCGATAGTCCAAAGGTGAGCAAGAGACTATAGACCGGATCGCGTTTGTAGAGCGGCCGTATCAACGAGCGCTCTACCGCCAAACCGACGATCGCCGTAAGAATCGGCGCAGCCGCCAGCGCAAACCACCAGTTGGTGCCCGCGCTCACCATTGCAAAGGCGAGGTATCCGGAGAGGGTCATGAACGAGCCGTGCGCCATGTTGATCGTGCCGGTCAGGTTCATGATCAATGAAAGCCCGATGGCAACGACCGCATAGAACGCGCCAAGGATCAAGCCGTTAAAGATCTCAGGTGCAACGTGGGCCATGTACTACTCCAGGTGAGGAACCTCTGCTTTCGCAGAGGTTCCTTAGGGTTCCTTAGGTCGGCCAGTTCATGTGGCAGACCGCTTGCTTCTCCGCCACGCTCTGTTCGATATCGGCTGCCTCTTGGCGGTCGACGATATCGAAGATGTCGTACTGGTCGCTCGGCGTGCCCTTTGCGCGAATCGATCCAAGCCACATCGGCCACATGAGTTGGTGATCGACCTCGCGATAGTAGCCGCCACCTTCCCAGATCGAGTTGAAATGCGCACCGGCCAGCGTCTTCGCCATCTTCGCGGCGTTGGTCGACTTGGCCTCATTGATGGTCCAGAGCATCCGATCCATCGTGATATAGCCGAATGCGCTACGCGCTGTGGGCGGCGTTCCGTATTTCTTACGGTAGGCCGCGATGAAATCGTTCGCCAGCTTATTGTTGGAGCCGATGACGCTTGCGCCCTTATAGTACCACTCGACGCCCCAGAAACCGACTCGCGCCTCAGGCGGCAGCGCCCAGACCGCTTCGAGTTCGACCTGCGGTCCGCCGATCGGTATCTTACCGACGATGCCGAACTGACTTGTCTGTTTCAAACAGTTGACAAAGTCGTCACCCTGCACGAGCACGATCAGCAGATCGGGTTTCGCCGCGAGCACCTTGGTGAGGTACGGGCTGAAGTCGGTCGTGCCGAGCGGCGTGAGATCCTCACCGACGAATGTGATACCCATCTTCTTGGCGACGTCGTGATAGCCGGCTTGCAGCGCGTGCCCGAACGCGTAGTCGGGAATGATCATGTACCATCGCTTCCCCTTTTTCGAGAGCGAGTAGCCCGTCGCGTGCGTTTCCATCCACGTGCTGTGACACGTGCGGAACGTGCTGTAATTGCATTTATCGCCGGTCACCGAGTCGGCGTGGCCACCCGAATCGATGTAGAACGTGTTGAGCGCGTTGGCTGCACCGCTGGTGGCGAGCGAGACGGCGCTGCTGATCGAGCCCATGAGTACGGCGCATTTGTCGACGAGAATGAGCTTGCGCGCCTTCTCGACCGCGTTGCCCGGATTGTTGTTGTTGTCTTCTTTGACGACCGAGACTTTCGATCCACCCATGACGCCGCCACGAGCGTTCCACAAATCCATCGCCATCTCTGCGCCTTGCGTTTCGCTCTGCGCGTACGAAGCGTAGACACCCGTGTACTCGTAGTCGAGCCCAATTTTGATTTCGTCAGCCGCGAATGCGCGGCTTGGAAGAATTGCCGGGAAGCCGGTGACGAGTCCAGCCGATGTAATCGCCGCGGTCGTCAGAAAAGACTTCCGATCCACTTTGCCATTCGACATATTTCAAATGCTCCTATCGGCGCCGAATAGCGCACGATGCTAGTAGTCCAGGAACTAGGACAATGAATCGCGCTTACCATTAGCTGTTCCTTTTGCCGCTGCGACGCACACTTAGCGGCCTATAGCGTGAATCTAGCATGAAGCGCCACAGAATCGTGTAATGTGCGAGTTCACACCGCGGACAATCACAGTGCGAGGAGAGACCCATGCGCGTATCTCGTCCCGTCTGGCTGCTTTCAGCCGCCGTCCTCATCTTTGCCGGCCTTACTCTTGCCGGTCTGCTCCGCCCGGCGCGGGCGGCCACCGCCCCCACCGAGATCAAGATCGGCACGCTGTACGCGAGCAGCGGAACCTTTGCCGTGGCCTCCCAAGGACAATACCAGGGGCTACAGTACTGGGCTGCCGCGATCAACAAGGGTGGCGGCGTCTTTGTGAAGGCCTTTAATAAGAAGATTCCGGTGAAGGTCATTGCCTACGACGACCAAAGCTCGACCACGACCGCAACGACACTCTACAACCAGCTGATCACCCAGGACAAGGTCGACGTCTTGATCGCCGACTTCGGCTCGGTGCTCACCTCGGTTGCGATCCCGCTCGCCGCGGAGCATCACATGCTCCTGATCGATCCGACCGGTTCGGGCGCGAACTTCTTCACGCAGAAGACGGACTACCTTGCCGACGTCAGCATCCCAACCTCGGCGGTCTGGCCGGTTCCGCTCGGGAAGTTTATTCTCGAGCAGAAGATCGCGCGCGTCGCAATCCTCTACGATTCAAACGACTTCGATGTGTCACAAGCTGAGACGCTCAAAGCAGCTCTCGCCGCCGGCGGGGTAACCCCGGTCTACTACAACGGCGTGCCGACCACCGAGTCCAACTACTCGGTCCTACTGCACACGATCGCGGCGCAGAACCCCGATGCCGTCATCGAATTGGGCTACGCCCCCAACGATATCGCGTTCCTGCGCGATCTTGCATCGAGCGGACTGCACTTCAAGATGACATTCACGATCTTCCCCGGTCAGCTCATCTCGTTGATCACTAAGAACGTCGGAGCCAAAGCGCTGGCCTACACGTATACCTACCCGACGCCGCCGCTCGTGCGCTTCGACAGCGTGACGCTCGGGGTCAACACCGACACATTCGTCAAGGATTTCACCGCGACGACCAAAGCGGCGCCCAATTTTCTCAATGCCGCCGGTTACAACAACGGCGTGATCGTGCAGCAAATGCTCGCGACCGCTCCGGCGTTTACCCAGCTCGATTTCCACCAAGCATTGATGGATATGTCGGGCAAGACGCGCACGCTGCTCGGCGACTTCAAGATCAACGAAAACGGCGCGCAGCTCGGCGAACTCCTGCCGGTCGCACAAATCGTGCCGGACGGCGACGGAACCAAGTTCGTCGTCGTCTATCCGCAAGACAAGGCGACCGGCAAGGCCGTCTATCCGGCCCCGCAACCGTAACCTTAGGCACGTATCCCGCCGATGAGCTTGCTCGAATACGCACTGATCGGCGGGATCCTGTACGGGATCTTTTTCGCTCTGGTCGCAGTCGGCCTGAATCTGATCTTCGGCGTCATGCGCATCATCAATATCGCGCATGGACAGTTCGTGTTGCTCGGCGGATACGGTGCGTTCTTACTCACCTCGCGAGCGCACCTGAACCCGCTCTACGGCGTGCCGCTGGCCGTGCTCGGCGCGATCGTGGTTGGCGTCCCGCTCTTCCGCGCGGTCGTGCCGCGCCTGCAAAAGAGCAGCAATCCGGAGATGCTATCGTTCATCCTGTTCTTCGGGATCGCGCAGATGATCGACGCCGTCTTGATCATGGTTTTTGGAGCCGATCAGCGATCGTTGCCGCAGGATGCTCTGGGCGCCGGCAGCATCACGGTATTCGGCCAGAGCTTTCCGGACAGTTGGTGGGTCGCGTCCGCAGCGAGTCTGCTCGTCCTCGCGGGGCTCTATCTCTATTTCAATCGAACGCGTCTGGGCTTTGCAACGCGCGCGATCATGGCGAGCCGCGACGAGGCGCTTGCGACCGGCATCGACGTGGAGCGCGTGTCGATGATCTCTTTTGTTATTGGCCTCGCGCTGGCAGGCACCGCCGGCGTCTTCGTGCCGTATCTGCTCGGCTCGATCTCGCCCGATATCGGAAATGAACTCACCACGACCTCGTTTGCCGTCATCATTATCGGCTCGCTCGGTAACCCGCTCGGTACCGGCATCGGTGGACTGGTGTTTGGCATCGGCACGCTCGTGATGCAAACGTTTTTCCCGTCGTGGTCAAACCTCGTGCCGTACGCGCTGCTCGTCCTCATCGTGCTGGTGCGGCCCGCGGGCCTTCTGGGCAAGTCCGTTCGCGTCACATGAAAGCCTCTGCGATAACGCTTGGCGTCATCGGCGCCGCATTCTTAATTGCCCCGCACGTTTACGGCAATCGGACGCTGCTGTTCTCAATGATGGCGTTTATCGTGCTCGCACAGGGACTCAATCTGCTTTACGGCTTCACCGGCTATTTGCCGTTCGGGTATGTCGGCTTTTTCGGGACGGGCGCGTATACGACGTCGCTGATGGTCCTGCACAGCCATCTGCCGGTGCTTCTCTGCGTCGTCGCGGGCGGCGTCGGCGCGTGCATCGTCGCGCTGATTCTGGGCCCACTCCTGCGCTTGTCCGGTGCCTACTTCTCGATCGCGAATCTCGCCGCTTCGCAGATTCTGTATAACGTCGTTTCCAACCAGGATCTCTCAAAAATCACCGGCGGCCCGTACGGCTTGAAGATCGATCAGGTCTACGACCCGAGCGCATCCTACTTTACGATGCTCGTGATTCTGCTCGTCGCGACGGGACTTGCCGCATACTTTCGCTTCTCGCGCTTCGGCATGGCGCTACGCGCCATGAACCAAGATCCGACGAGCGCGGCCATGGCCGGGATCGATGTCGTACGCAACCGGCTGATCGTGTGGCTGGTCTCCGCGAGCGTCGCGGGACTCGCCGGCGGCGCGTACGCCTGGAACCTCTCCGTGTTTTATCCGGACGCGGTATTCACGCTGCAGATCTCCGTTTTTGCGATCGTGTTCGCGCTGTTCGGCGGCGTCGGCACCGTCCTCGGTCCGGTGATCGGCGCAATCGTACTCTACGCGCTCTACAACGCTGTCGGCATCTCGGCGCCACAGTACTTTGAGTTCATCTACGGATTTTTGATCGTCGTGCTCGTGCTGTTCTTACCCAACGGCTTGATGTCGCTGCTCGCCCGGCGAGGCGTGCGTGTTATCTGAACCGCTGCTGAAACTCGACGGTGTCGTCAAGCGCTTCGGCGGACTCGTCGCGCTCGACGGCGTGAGCTTTAGCGTCGCGCCGAGTGAAATCGTCGGGCTCGTGGGGCCGAACGGATCCGGCAAGACCACCGCGATCAACATCATTTCCGGTACCTATCACGCCGATGCGGGAAGCGTGCTCTTTGAGGGAGCGCGGATCGATCGCGTGCCCGCGTTTCGACGGGTACCGCTCGGCATCAATCGGACCTTCCAGGTGCCCAAACCGTTCGCGGCCATGACCGTGCGCGAGAATATTGCGGTCGCCGCCTATTTTGGCGCACGCGTGCCGGTCGAGATCGATGCGGTCCTCGCCGAGATCGATCTCGCGGGTCACGCCGATGTGCTCGCCTCACAGCTCACGGTCAATCAGCAGAAGCGCCTCGATCTCGGCCGCGCGCTCGCGACCCAGCCCAAGTTGCTTCTGATCGACGAAATCGGCGCCGGACTCAATCCAAGTGAACTGAACACCATCGCCGATCTCCTCCTCCGGCTCGCCGCGCGCGGCATTGCGCTCATCGTGGTCGAGCACGTGCTGGACTTTCTCAATCGCATTGCAAACCGTGTCATCGTGCTCAGCGCCGGGCGTATGCTCTTCGAAGGCCGGCTCGAAGATGCATCGCGCAACGCCGACGTCGTCGCCGCATTTATCGGGGGTTGACGATGGCGCTGCTCGAGGTTGCCGGAATTGAATCCGGCTACGGTGCGATGAAAATTCTCTGGGGCCTGGACCTCGCGGTCGAGCCGGGTGAAACGGTGCTTCTTTTGGGCGCCAATAGCGCCGGCAAGAGCACGTTGCTCCGGACGATCATCGGGCTTTTGCCGGCGTGGAACGGCTCGATCCGCTTCGAAGGCGAGCCGATCGAGCACCTCTCGCCGGATCAGCGCATACGGCGTGGCATTGCGTATATGTCCGAGCAAGGCGTCTTTGCTACGCTGACGATCGAAGAAAACATCCGGCTCGGCGGGTACTTCTTGAGTGGCGCCGAGGTGCGGCGACGCAGCACACGTCTCTTCGAACTCTTTCCCGATCTCGCAAAGAAGCGCCGCGATGTGGCGGCCTCGCTTTCCGGCGGACAGCGCAAGATGCTTGGGATTGCCAAGGTGCTGGTTTCCGAGCCGAAGCTGCTGCTGATGGACGAGCCGTCTTCGGGCCTTGCACCGGTCTTCGTCAAGCAAGTCGTGGACGTGCTTCGCTCCGCGATCGGCGAAGGCACGGCACTCCTGATTGCCGAGCAGAACGTTGCGTTCTTGCCGCTCGCCGACCGCGGATATCTTATCGACGGTGGGCGCGTGCGGTTAAGCGGAACGCGCGAGCAACTCGAATCGAGCGATGTGGTGCGCGAGGCGTATTTCGGGCTCTAGACCCCAAACGCCAGGGTGAGCAGCGTGCGCTCGGAGGTGGACGAGACCTCGACGTGCTGTGCGCAGGCGCGCATGATCGCGATGCCTCGGCCGCGATCGTCGTGCGAGGGCGTACTGCGCCAATGCCCGTCGCTCTCGACACGGACCAATACTTCGTCCTCGCTCGTGGAAAGCTCGACACTAAAGGTCGTTTCGGGCCCGCGAGCGCCGTATTCAATCGCGTTGGCGACAGCCTCTCCCGCCGCAAGAATCAAGTCGAACGCACGCAAGGATTCCAAGCCGCAGCGGTCCGCGTACGAACGAATCGAATCACGGGCAAGCCTCGCTGAGCTCGGCAACGCGCTGAACGTGTAACGCTCGAGCGGCGCGGCCACGTCGTTGTGAAGGCGCAGCACGAGCGTCGCGCAGTCGTCGAGATTCGGGGCATCGCCGATAATCTGGGCGTGTAAATCGCGAGCGCTGAGCAAGTCGCGCTTGGCCAAATACTCGATGGCGGAAAGCAGACGTTCTTCGCCGGCGAGGAGATCGCGTTCGTGTTCGGTCAGGCCGTCGGTGTAGAAAAAACACGACACACCGGGAGCCATCGTAATCGTGCGCTCGGGAGAGGCGGCGGGCTCGCCAAGGCCGAGAAGCAGCCCACCGCCGGGAAGCAAATAGGCATCGCCCTTTGCCGTTACCAATACCGGCGGTGGATGGCCGGCGCAAGCATAACGCAAAACCCGCGTGGCGGGATCGAAAATGCCGACGATGGCCGAAGCCACGCCGATGCCCTGCGAACTCACCATCGTTTCAACGCCGTTGAGCAGCGCCGCCGGCGAGCTATGAATCGCCGCGGCTGCGCGAATGGCGCTGCGGATTTCGCTCATGGTCACGGCCGCTTCGAGGCCGTGCCCGGTCACGTCTCCGACGGAGATTCCGATTTTTCCGCCGCCGACTTCGAACGCGTCGTACCAATCGCCGCCAACTTCGGCGTCGCGGCTCGCCGGACGATAGGCGGCGTCAAAGGCGATGCCCTCCACCTGCACGAGCCGTTCTGGGAGCATGGCCCGCTGAAGCCGTTCGGAGACGCGGTGATGATGCGAAAGCTGCGATGCCTGCGCGATGGCGTTCGAGAGAATCGATGAAACCGTCTGGGCGATCGCCGGAGTGACTTGCGTCAATACATTGGTCGCGCTGGTCCCGAGGATGACGCTGCCGATCGTGTTTCCCTCCACGACCAGCGGTTGGTAGACCAGGCGTCCAATGCCGGCTTCGCGTGCGCGCTCGGTGTAGAGATCGTCGAATGTCGCGGACTCCAACCCGGCGAATTGTCCCGGCGCCCGCGTGAAGAACGCAACGGGGCCGCCCGGGCTGCTTCGTAAATACACCGCGCAAAGATCGGCAAAGGCATCAGCACACAGCCGCGCGATGTGATCGACGATCAGGGGCTGCGACGGTGCAGACGAACGATCTCTGCTTTCGATAGGATCAAGACCCTCGATCATGGTCCCTCTTAACGAGAATGCTACGCTCATAGTGCCCGCTTTATGGGTCCGATAAACTGGCTAGCGCATCCCTGTTTAGCGTCGCGAGGACCGGGTAAGAGGTTCCTTACCAAGTAGCCAGGGGGGCGATGCTTCGTTTATGTCGTCGACTGTTGCTCAGGAACATCCTGCGGATCAGCCCGAACCAGGCCGGCTGCATCAGCCGGCACTCCTCGCGGCCGTGCGAGCTTTTCGCGACGGAAATTTTCGGGTGCGCCTGCCGAACGACCTCGTTGGCATAGACGGTGAAATCGCGGCGGCATTTAACGCCTGCATCGAACACAATCAGTATATCAACGACGAGCTCGCGCGCATCAGCGAAGTCGTCGGGCGCGAAGGTTCGATCACCAAGCGGGCGCGTGCAGAGGGCGTGCAAGGCGCGTGGCGCGATGGAATCGAGTCGGTCAACCAACTGATCGACGACCTGGTTTTCCCGATGTCCGAAGCCGGACGTGTGCTCGGCGCCGTCGCGAACGGCGACCTCTCGCAGCAGATGCCGCTCGAGACGGACAGCCATCCGCTCCGCGGCGAGTTCCTGCGATCGAGCCGCACGATCAACAAGATGGTCGATCGCCTCAACGCCTTCGCCTCCGAAGTAACGCGCGTCGCGCGCGAGGTCGGATCCGAGGGCAAACTCGGCGGGCAAGCGATCGTCAAAGGCGTTGCCGGCACCTGGAAAGATTTGACCGACTCGGTCAACACGATGGCCGGCAATCTGACGGCGCAGGTTCGCAACATCGCCGACGTAACCACGGCTGTCGCCAACGGCGACCTTTCGAAGAAGATCACCGTCGAGGCGCAGGGCGAGATTCGCGAGCTCAAAGGCACGATCAACACGATGGTCGACCAGCTCAATGCCTTCGCTTCGGAAGTCACGCGCGTCGCGCGCGAAGTTGGCTCGGAAGGCATCCTCGGCGGACAAGCCCAGGTAACCGGCGTCGCCGGAACGTGGAAAGACCTCACCGACTCCGTCAACACGATGGCAGGAAATCTTACCGACCAGGTCCGCAACATCGCCAACGTCACCACCGCCGTCGCGCGCGGTGACCTCTCTAAGAAGATCACCGTCGACGTGCGCGGCGAGATCGCGGAGCTCAAAGACACGATCAACGTCATGGTCGATCAGCTCAACGCCTTTGCATCGGAGGTCACGCGCGTCGCGCGCGAAGTCGGTTCCGAAGGAAAGCTCGGCGGACAAGCCGAGGTACAGGGCGCGGCCGGGACGTGGAAAGACCTTACCGACTCCGTCAACACGATGGCCTCGAACCTCACGGCGCAGGTTCGCAACATTGCCGAGGTCACGACCGCCGTCGCAAGCGGCGACCTCTCGAAGAAAATCACCGTCGACGTGCGAGGCGAGATTCTCGATCTCAAACGCACGGTCAACACGATGGTCGATCAGCTCAACGCCTTCGCCTCGGAAGTGACGCGCGTTGCGCGCGAAGTCGGCTCCGAAGGCATTCTCGGCGGACAAGCCGATGTCGGCGGCGTCTCCGGTACGTGGAAGGACTTGACCGATTCTGTCAACGTCATGGCCTCGAACCTGACCTCGCAGGTCCGTAACATCGCGAACGTCACGACGGCCGTCGCGACCGGTGATCTTTCGAAGAAAATTACCGTCGACGTACGCGGCGAGATCGCCGAACTAAAGAACACCATCAATACGATGGTCGACCAGCTCAACGGCTTCGCCTCAGAAGTCACGCGCGTCGCGCGCGAAGTCGGATCGGAAGGCATCCTCGGCGGACAGGCGCAGGTTGCCGGCGTGTCGGGAACGTGGAAGGACCTCACCGAGTCGGTGAACTTCATGGCCTCGAACCTCACGTCTCAAGTGCGCAACATTGCCGACGTGACCACCGCTGTCGCCAACGGCGACCTCTCGAAGAAGATCACCGTTCCCGTGCGCGGCGAGATTCTCGAACTCAAAGATACGATCAATACGATGGTCGACCAGCTCAACGCTTTCGCATCCGAAGTCACGCGCGTCGCCCGCGAAGTCGGTTCTGAAGGAAAGCTCGGCGGTCAGGCCCAGGTGCAAGGTGTCAGCGGTACATGGAAGGACTTGACCGATTCCGTCAACGTCATGGCCTCGAACCTGACCTCGCAGGTCCGTAACATCGCCGATGTTACGACCGCCGTTGCGACCGGCGATCTTTCCAAGAAGATCACCGTCGACGTCAAAGGCGAGATCGCCGAACTCAAATACACGATCAACACCATGGTCGATCAGCTCAACGCTTTCGCGTCGGAAGTCACCCGCGTCGCGCGCGAAGTCGGTTCCGAAGGCATCCTCGGCGGTCAAGCCCGCGTACAAGGCGTTTCGGGTACCTGGAAAGATCTCACCGACTCGGTGAACTTCATGGCCTCGAATCTCACCTCGCAAGTGCGTAACATCGCCAAGGTCACTACGGCCGTCGCCAACGGCGACCTCTCAAAGAAGATCACGGTCGACGTGCGCGGCGAAATCGCCGAGCTCAAAGACACGATCAACGTCATGGTCGATCAGCTCAACGCGTTCGCTTCGGAAGTCACGCGCGTCGCGCGCGAAGTCGGTTCCGAGGGCGTCCTGGGCGGACAAGCACGCGTGCAAGGCGTGAGCGGCGTCTGGAAGGACCTCACCGACAACGTCAACTCCATGGCCGCGAACCTCACCAATCAGGTCCGCGGCATCGCGGAGGTCGTGACCGGCGTCGCCAACGGCGACCTCAAGCGTAAGCTCACCCTGCAGGCGCGCGGCGAAATCGCGCTTTTGGCTGAGACGATCAATGGGATGATCGACACGCTTGCAATCTTCGCCGATCAGGTCACGACCGTTGCCCGCGAAGTCGGCTTCGATGGGCGCCTCGGCGGGCAGGCCAACGTTCCCGGCGCGGCCGGTCTTTGGCGCGATCTGACCGACAACGTCAATCAACTCGCGGCGCAGCTCACCAATCAAATCCGTGCTATCTCCGAAGTCGCGACCACCGTGACGAAGGGCGACCTTTCACGAACGATTGAGATCGAAGCACGCGGCGAGGTCGGCGAACTGACCCGGAACGTCAACGAAATGATTCAGAATTTGCGCGACACGACGCGCAAGGGCACGGAGCAAGACTGGTTCAAGACGAACCTTGCCCGCTTCACGTCGATGCTGCAGGGTCAGCGCGACATCACGGTCGTCACCCAATTGATCATGTCGGAACTCGTGCCGTTGATCAACGCGCAAACCGGCGCATTCTATGTTACGGATCTCGACGACGGCGCAGTGCGCTTGCGACTGATCGCGAGCTACGCTCTACCCAAAGAGCGCGCCGGCAAGACGATCGCGTTCGGCGAGGGTCTCGTCGGCCAGTGCGCGGTTGAGAAGCAGCGCATCCTCCTCACCGAGATTCCGAAGAGCTACGCAAAGATCGGCTCGGGCATCGGCGACGTCGACGCCATCTCACTGGTCGTTCTACCGGTCACGTTCGAAGGCGAGATCAAGGCGATCATCGAGATGGCCTCGCTGCGCGGCTTCGACGAAATTCACCTGCTCTTCTTGGATCAGTTGATGCAGTCGATTGGCGTCATGCTCAATACGATCACCGCATCGATGCGCACCGAAGAGCTCCTCAAGCAGTCGCAAGGTCTCACCGCGGAACTGCAGAGCCAGCAACTCGAGTTGACGCAGACAAACGACGAGCTCGAAGAAAAGGCACGACTGCTGCAAGAGCGTAACGAGGAAATCGAGCGGCGCACGCGCGAGATCGAAGAAGCGCGCGGCGAGCTCGAACGCAAGGCCGAGCAGCTCTCGCTCACCTCGAAGTACAAGTCGCAATTCCTGGCGAACATGTCGCACGAGCTGCGCACGCCGCTCAACAGCCTGTTGATCCTCTCGAAGCAGCTCGCCGAAAACGGCCCAGGCAACATGACGCCCGAGCAGGTCGAGTTTGCGCAAACGATCGGCGGTGCCGGACGCGATCTCCTCACCCTGATCAACGACGTTCTCGACCTCTCGAAGATCGAATCGGGCACGACCGCGATCGATCTGCAGGCGGTCTCAATGGAATCCATCGAGGCGGAGGTCAAGCGCACGTTCAACCAGATCGCGGCCGATAAGGATCTGGAGTTCGTCATCGCACGCGATCATGACGTCCCCGATTCGATCACCACGGATCCGACGCGCTTGCAGCAAGTTCTGAAAAACTTGCTCTCAAACGCGTTCAAGTTCACGGCGGAAGGCTCGGTCACGCTGCATATCACCGCCGCGCACGATCGCTCGCTGCCGGTCCCCGGACCGGCCGTGGCTTTTGCCGTGACCGATACCGGTATCGGGATCCCGCAAGACAAATACAACGTGATCTTCGAGGCGTTCCAGCAAGCCGACATGGGTACGTCGCGCAAGTTCGGCGGCACGGGGCTCGGGCTCTCGATTTGCCGCGAAATCGCGGCGCTGCTAGGCGGTGAAATCGCGGTCGAAAGCCTGGTGGGCGTCGGCAGCACGTTCACCTTCTTCCATCCCGCGCAGCGCGCGCGCTCGGCGACGCCGACGACGAACGTCACGCAGCGAGTCCAAGATGACCGATTAGCGATCGAGCCCGGCGACCGCATGCTGCTGGTCATCGAAGACGATCCGACGTTCGCGAAGATCGTGACCGGGTTCGCGCAGGCGCGCGGATTCAAGACGATCGTCGCCCATTCGGGCGAAGAGGCGCTCGAGCTCGCAAACCGCTACCTTCCGGACGCGGTAACGCTCGACATCGCGCTTCCCGACATGGACGGTTGGAAAGTGCTCGAGAAGCTGCGGCAAACCGAGCTCACCGCGCGGATTCCGGTGCACGTTATCTCGGGTGGCGAACAGAAGCAGCGCGCACTCGAGGCCGGGGCCGTCGCACACTTGCAAAAACCGATCTCCGAAGAGGCACTGGTCGATGCCTTCGACCGGCTCCTCGGGTTTGCCGAGAGCCGCTGCAAGAACGTCCTCGTGGTGGAAGACGACATCGCGCAGCTCAATGCGATGGTCGGTCTGATTGGTACCGGTGAGATCGAGGTTACCGCCGTCGCGTCGGCCGATGCCGCGCTTACCGCGGTGCAACGTCAACGGTTCGATTGCATCATCGTAGATCTCGGTCTCCCCGATATGAGCGGCCAAGAACTGATCGACCGCCTGCGTTCCAATCCCGCGACGGAGCGCGTTCCCGTCATCGTGTACACCGGACGCGAGCTCACCCGCGAGCAAGACGCGAGCTTGAGGCGCCTTTCCTCAACGATCATCGTTAAAGACGGCTACGCTCCCGAACGACTCATCGACGAGCTCAACTTCTTCCTGCACCGCGTAGAAGCCGATCTCGGGCCGGCCAAACGCATGCCGCCCGAAGAGACAAACGGGTCGTTGCACCACCGGCGCGTGCTCATCGTGGATGACGATGCGCGCAACATCTTCGCACTCGAAGCGGCGCTGCGCGCCTACGGAATGGAGACCGTGACCGCGGAAAGCGGCCGCAATGGCATCGACCTCCTTCGTTCGCGCGACGACATCGACATCGTCCTAATGGACATCATGATGCCCGAGATGGACGGATACGAGACCATTCGACGGATTCGCGCGGACGGGCGCATCGCAGACATTCCCATCATCGCCTTGACGGCGAAGGCTATGCGCGGCGACCGGGAAGCGTGCATTGCCGCCGGCGCTTCGGAATACGTCAGCAAGCCCGTGGATATCGATCAGCTGACCTCGCTGCTCAAGATATGGTTGAGCAAGTAACCACCTCGCAGCCGGCCGCGCCTGAGCTGAACCTGCGGCGCGATGACCTCGCCGATATCGAGCTGCAGCTGCTTCTCGATGCGTTGCTGCGGTACGGTACCGTGGACTTTCGCTGCATCAGCCCGACCGTGCTTCGCCGTCGCGTCGCCGACGCGATGCGCTCGGAAGGCGTCACGACCATATCCGGACTGCAGGAACGGCTTCTGCACGACGAGCGCGCATTTGTTTCGTTCGTGGTCTCGATCAAGGCCGCGACATCGCAGCCGTTCGCCGAGCCCGCGTTCTTTCGCGCTTTGGTTGCGAACGTCGTGCCGTTGCTTCGAACCTATGCATTCGTTCGTATTTGGGTGCCGAGTTGTGGACCTGGAGCCGATGCCTACGCGCTCGCCGCGCTGCTCGACGAAGCCGGTATTCTTTCACGTTCGATCCTTTATGCCACGTTCATCAACGATGCGTCCGTCGCGATCGCCAAAGCGGGCTACTACAAGCACGCGGGGCGGCCTGGCCTCGAAGCTTCCGCACGCGCGGCCGGTTTGGAATCGCCGCTCTCGCAGTACTTCGACATCGACGATGAATTCGCGGCTCCCAAGGCCGGGCTGCGCGAAAGCGTGATGTTTGCGCGACACAATCCCGCTTCGGACGCATCGATCAACGAATTCCACGCGATTATCGCTCGCGGATTCTTGCCGCTCCTCAACGGCGTCGCCCAATACCGGCTGCACTCTCTCCTGTTCGAAAGCCTGATGCATCTCGGGTTTCTCGGGCTTGGGAACGGCGAGGGCGTGGCTCACAGCTCCCACGAGAGCGCGTTTCGGCAAGTCGTCAGCGACCAGCCGATTTTCCGCCGCCTCCACTAAGAAGGGCCCAGCCTTTGCTATTCTCGGCTCTCGGGACCCGGGCTTTGGGGTCATGCTAGGGATACAATGGAGGACATTTAGTATGAAACGTACGGGTCTCGCACTATTGGGCACCGTAGCAATCGCCGCGCTGTCGATCGCCGCGGCGATTGCCGCGCCGCCAAACCTCACCGGCACGTGGGCCATTCAGCAGACGGGTGCCAACGGAACGACCACCACCACGACCACACTAACCCAATCGGGCATGGGAATCGTCGGCAGCAATGCCGCAAGCGGAAACGGATTCACCGGCACGTTCGTCGCCGACGGCAAGATCAACGGCAAGTGGCACGGCCCAGGCGGCGCCGGCTGGCTGACGATCTATGTTAGCGAGAACGGTCACAGCTTCAATGGCACGTGGGGCTACAACGGACGCCCGGCCAACGGATCGTTTGTCGGCAATAAGGTCCTACCGCCCTCGCCGATCACCGCCGCCGGATCGTGGCATATTTCCGGCGCAGGCGGTCCAAACGCGTTCGTCGGCTTGATGCGTTGCACGCAATCCGGACCAACCGTCCTTTGCCACGCGGGACGCGTCGTGCTCAACGGCAAGTTCCGCGACAAGGACAAGGTGCGCGCAACCTGGAGTTCGGGCAGCCAATCGGGCTGGTTCTCGTTCTGGTTCAACGGCGACAACAACAGCTTCAACGGGATTTGGGGCAGAGGCCCCGATACGACAAAGCCGGTTGGACGCGTCCTCGGCCAACGCTCGCTCTAGAACTAAACCCGGAATGAAAACGGCGCATCTCCGATTGGAGATGCGCCGTTTGTTTTGCGCCTGCCGCAGCAGATCGTTAGTAGTTGAAGTAGAGGCCTAAACCGGCATACAGTGCGTTGTTGGTGTATCCCGGAGTAACCGAATTTGCCTTCGCGTTACCGCGATTGCCGGCATACCCGACTTCGATGAAGATCGGCTTGAAGGCGGTCCAGGTGAGGCCGACCTTGTACGTTTGCAGTGAGTACTGCATCGACAGCCCGGTATTCCCGTACGTTCCGCGAATGTTCGGGTATTCGTAGTAGCTGCCGTAGTACGAGATCGTGTTATCGAGGTCCGGCAGTTTTTCCGCGCCATAGCCGATTCCGGTGAAGTTCGGGTAGCCGTAATTTCCCGCGTTGAACTCCCAACCGATCCCGACATACACGCGCGGGCTGAAGATCTTGTACCCCAAGTGCAATTCCGTATATGTATCGCGAAGGGTGAAGGCAGGGACGGCTGACGAGCCGTTGTTGCCGACCACGGTCACGAAACAATCCGATGTCGGAATCGTGATATTGATGCATCCGTGCGGATAGCGGTACTGCGAGTAGTCGGCTCCCACGAAGAAGTGATCGTATTCGACCGCACCACGCGCGAGCCACGAACCGGTCGTGCGGTTCCCGGGGCTGAACTCGTTGTAGGTCTTGCCCGAGATGTAGTAGTCGCCCGCGATAAAGGCCTCATTCGCCGGCTTGGGAACCGGGGTTGGCGAGGGCGTGGGCGGAGGCGGTGGCGGCGCCGTCGCGGGTGGTGCCGTTGGCGGCGCGGTGGGCGGAGGCGTCGCCGGAATGTAGCGCACGACGACCAGCTGCCGATCGGGAACCCACTGGACGTACGCACCCATGCCTTCGGAGATTACGCGCACGGGGACGACGACAACGCCCTTATAGATTTCGGGCGGCACGTCCAGCGGCCGTTTTTCACCATTGATCGTGACTTCCGGAACGCCGACGGTGACTTGTACATCGGCTCCGGCTTTGGTGACGTGAACGGTCTTACTTCCGGCGTCGTACGTCACGGTCGCGCCGGTTTGCTCGAACATCGAACGCAGCGGAACCAGGATCGTGTCGCCCCGCACTAAGGCCGCGAGCACGCGTCCCTGTTTCAGCGTGTCCGGTGTTGCGTAGACATGATGATCGTTAAAGAGAATAGGGATTTCTTGTGCCGGTGGATCTGACTTCGACGCCGGCATCGACGCCTGAGCGGTCAGGACCGCGCTCAAAAGTATGTGAATCATTCCAGAAACCTTTTCAAGCAAACGCGCATACACGGTCAGTGTACAGGATTGGTAAAGGGGAGACTTACCCAGAATCGCCGGAAGGAGGCGTGCGCTTGGCCAGATCGCGCTGCACGCGCGTATCAATCGAACGAATCAGCGGCTCGACCGCGAGATTCAGGACGATGATGGCCGCCGCGCCGGCCGCGGCTTGCCGGTAATAGCCAAAGGCAGCCAATGCTCCGACCGCTGCAGTTGCCCACATCGTCGCTGCGGTATTGAGCCCCGTCACGTTGACCCCCGAGCGTAGAATGGCCCCGCCCGCGATAAAACCGACGCCGGTCACGATGCCGGCGACGATCCGCGTCGTATCGCCGGCGTTGAGCGTCTCGTCAAGCAGGGCGAACATCGCCGCCCCAATCGCGACCAAACTGCTCGTGTGCAATCCCGCGGCGCGCTGACGCCACTGGCGCTCGAAGCCGATTGCGATACCCAAAAGCGCTGCGACGGCTAGGCGTATCAAGAAGTCGACGGCCGTGAGCTCTTCGTGTTTCATAACACCGGGAGCCCGATCAGCCGGAAGACGCCGTATCCCAGCGCTACGATGCCCAGCGCGACGATGATCGCGTGGCGCGGGTAGGTCATTTTGGTACTCATGCCGGCGAGGAATGAGACGGCGGCAAAAATGACGGTCAGCAGCGAGTAATCGTCGGCGTGCTGATGCGCGGTCAGCGCCGCATTGAAACTGCCGGCGGCAGCAGAATCATAGCGCTCCGAGCCGGCCCGCAATTGATCACGGAACTTCGCCATGACGAACGGTGAGGTCGGCGCCTTGGGATTGCTCAAGGGTTTGGTCGCAAGCCACGCATCCATCGCGGCGCGAAAGCTCGTCGGAAAGCGGCGATAGATAAACTGCGCTTTGCGCGTATCCCCAGCTTCGACCGCATCAACATAATCAAGGAATGCAGCCACGTCGATCACCGTTAATCCGATAGATCGGTCGTTGGCTTCTTCCGAAAGGACGCGATCCGCGGCGGCAATGTTGTAGAGCCGCGTTTGCTCTCCGTCCCATCGGGCCGCCTGATAGCCGCACAGCGCCGTTAACACAGCCGCCAGCGAGATCAGGATGAGCGATGCGAAGTCGACGAACCGGTCGACGACGGCATGATCCTGCACGAACTCAGAGATTGATCGTTGCGCCGAGGGTCAAACCGTTGAGTTCCAGGCCGCGAGCGCGTGCCGTGGTGCTGTTTTGATCGAAGTAGAGCTGCCGGTAGAACAAGAGCAGATTGCCCCAGTGCTCGGCGTAGCCAACTCCTCCGTAAAATTGTGACGTCGTGGTATTGCTCGTACCAAACCCGAAGTCTTGATAGAGCGGAATAAACCACCGATCGCTAAGGTTGATCCGCCCGCGAATGCCGCCAAGCACGTCGGTGACGGTGACCGATTCTGAATCGGAACCCGTCAACGGAACCAAGTCGATCGGGCCGGTAAAGCTCCAACTTGCCGAGGATTTTAGGCTGAGGGAACGCACGCCCGTGAAGACGATCATGTCGCCGGCATCGCCGTGGGCGACCATTGCACCGGGTTCCAATTCCCACATCGTCGTGTTGAGATGCCACCCCACCGAAGCGGTGACCGGAATCTCGACATTTCCGAGCGGGCCCGTAATCGTGACGTTGTTCGAACCGTTGTTCGACATGTTGAGGAAAATCAGATCCGCGCTGATGTCGAAGGCGTTCTTGCGAACTTCGCCGGCCACCATACCGCCGGAATTGACGAACGACAGGTAGTTCGAGGGGCCGGTGCTGACGTTGATCGCGGCCAGCCCCGGAGCGGTCAGCGCCGGGTGGCGGAAGACCAGCGTTCCGGAAATTCCCGGAGCCCAAAGATACGGCGTGATGGATGAATGCCATTTGTTGTCGAACGCGCTCTGCGGTGCCGGCGAGGATGTCGCCTGCGCGACTGCTTGGCTCTGCGCCGCCGCGCCGAGCGGCCACAACGAGACCGCGAGCGAGAGCGCAACAAGAACCAATGACTTCGTCATGCGATGCTTCCTAAGAGGAGATTTTCCTCAGTGCCTTGGGATTGGAACAGTGCGGCCGGACGCGCGCGCGGGGTCATCCTCGGCGTCGTTCCAAAAAACGCCTTATAGTCGACTCCGAAATGACCCAAGTGCCAGAAGCCGCAATCGGCGGCAACATCGAAAATTCGCGCGCCCGAATCGGCTCGCTGCAGCCGGCGGTGCGCAAAATTCAGGCGTTGGATCTTGAAATAACGCATCGGACTCATGCCGAATGTCGCGTTGAAGACATAGATCAGCGTTCGAACGCTGCATTTCGCCGCCGCGCAAATTTCTCGAAGCGTCCGCGGCTCCTCGATGCTCGACCACATCAGCTCCAGCGCCGTTCGCACGAGTTTCTCGCGATTGACGTCGGCTTGGCTCTCGGCTTGGGCTCGCGCCCGATGCAGCATCGAACGAGCGATGCGTGCGATCTCGGCATCGATTGCGGCACCGTCGGTCCCATCGAGCCCGTTACGACCAGCGCGTTCGTCCGCCAACGCCTCGGCGGCAAACGATGCCAGCGTCAACCACTCGATCGCACCCGCGGGCAGGACGCACTTCACCGGCACGAAGCCCCCGTTTCGATCGCTTCCGCCGAGTGCGCGCCGGTCGATATCAAACCACAAGATCGAGGCTGCGCCGAGAATATTTACGGAAAGTTCTTCGCCGGAGACGACGAGGCAGCAGCCATCGGAATGTTTTCTCCCGTTTGCCAAGATCTGGCAATCGATTGCCGGCCGCACGAGCAGTATCAGCAGTCGCCATGGCTCGACGCTGTGGCGAATTTGTACACCACAGTTGATGTGAAGTTCGGTGATCCGGATCGCGGGTTGCATCACCCGCGCGGCTCGACACTCAAAAATCCCGGGGGTAAGCTGCAGCCACTCCCCGGACCCCTGGTAAAGCCGGTCTAAATCGCCGGTCTGAAATTGGTTTAAGGCGAGTCTCATGTACTCCCGATTGTGCACGAACCAGTCCCATTATGGCGGGCGCGGTCCTAGACAGCGCACTTTTTTTCGCAGCTTCGCAGCCGTGGGATACCACTGAACACCTCGCAGGCTGCACGATTTCGAATAGGAGCGGGAGTGACACGATCTTGGCGCACGCAACAGCAGCTTATCGCTTGAATTCGGAAATGCATGAGTTCCTGGGAGCAGGGCTCATGCGTCTCATTGTGCGCGGCGAAAGCGTCATTGGCCACTACGGGCGCCGAGGGTATGTCAGCGGCGCCCTGCGCGGACAGGTGCTTATCGCGACGCTACGAGACGGCATCCATGACGGTGAAGTACGCGTGACCTTCGACGAAGATTTCACGTTCTTCGACGGCTACTACACAACGGGGTCGCCCGATCAGCCGCAGACGCGGCCGTGTTCCGGGAAGCGCATCACGCGACGCCGCTCCTAGAGATATCGTCCGACGCGCTGCGAATATGCTTGATATTCCTGGCCGTAATGCGTGCGGAGATACGCTTCTTCACGTAGTACTTGGCGATGAAATAGCGCGATGCCGGCGAAGAGATAGATCAAGGGAATCCAGCTCGGCGCAATCAGGAACTCGCCAAGGAGCACGAAAGCAAAGGCGACGTACATGGGATTGCGCGTGACCGCAAAGATCCCCGATGTGACGAGCGCGTCAGGGCGATCGGCATCGATACCGACACGGAAGCTCGCTCCAAACGAGATGAGGCTCAGGCAGAGCACGAGCAGCCCGGTTGCGCAGAGCAAGACGCCGGCCCACGCAACCCACGGTGCGTGGAAGAATTGCGCGCGGCTCACCGTCGGCCAATCAAAAGCGTTCGCGAATATCAGGTAAAAGTAGAAGAACGCGAAGGGCGGGATCAAAAAATCCGTCCGATCGATCTCGCCGAACTTCATCGCGGTGATGCCGCGCCTTTTCAGGAGCGCAACCCGCGTCAACACCATGCCCAGCAAGAGCAGAACGGTCAGGGCACCGAGATAACGCGGCATCCACGACATCTAGAAGTTCACTTGAATGGTCACGACGTCGGAATACGTTCCGGCGCGCACGCTCTGCATCCGTGGAATCGAGCCATAGACCGAAAATTGCGCCTGAAAAATCGCCGCAGTAGTAAGAACTTGTCCGCATATCGGGTTGAGGCTTCCCCACACGATGTTGTGACCCGAGTCTTGGTAGATATTGTAGGCCAGGCGGTTCACGCCCGACCGCAGATAGCGCTGGTTGCATGGGTCATTCGTGATCAGCGAAATCTGCAGAAAGAGCGGCAAGTTGCATGAAATGCCGATCGTCCCCACGGCGCTGTTGTCGTAGGGCAGCGACGCATCGTATATCGAAAAGCTCATGGCGTTCGAGCTAATGTCGCACGTCGTTCCAGGGTGAGGACGCGGCTCTAGTTGGGCGCGAGCCGGACCGCTCAGCATCAGCGCGGCCATCGCCACGAGGCCTACGGTTGCGAGGGCTGACAGGAGACCGTTCCGAGGTCCACTTGAAATGCGTCGCTCGCGGGCAACGTGATCGAAAAGGTACATGGCAGACCTCGAATATTGGCCGTTCCGCTATACGAACCCGCCGGCAAGGTGTCGAACGAAAAGCCGCCGTCCCCGTCGGCTTGCGTCGTTTGCTCGTGGCCCACAGCCGTCAAGGTCATCGGCGCAAAAGCGACCGCCGTCGGATCGCTCGATCCAACGAGGCGCAAAGTGCCAAAAAACACATGCTCGGTTTGGCGCGATTTGAAACGCAAGATGCCGCCTCCGAAGCTGCGCGTAGAAAAATCGCGAATGGGCTGCTCGAGACTCTGGTTGATGGGCTCCCCGCTCTCATCGACGATCACGCGATTGTCGGCGTTGCTCGCCACCGTCGGAATCAACAAATAGCCACCGGAAGACGACGTCCCCGCGTCCTGGCCGTTCAATTGCACGTCCGCGCCCGAACCGGCGCCGTCGAGAATCGTGTATCCGTCGGAGATCGGTCTCCCAAGAAAGATGTGCCCATCACCCGCCACGACCGAGCCCGAAAGGGTCGCGGTCCGATCTGGGGGCGATCCGCCGCTTGGACGGAGCGAACTCAGTTCCAAGATCCCCGACTGCCCCGTGACCCGAAGGTCTTGCAAGCCACTGCCGTCGGTGTTGATTGCCCCGGAGTAATTGGTTCCAAATGTGCCCGGTGGCGAGGCGGAAAATTGCGCTCCCTCCGTGCCGTTTCCGGCGTTGAGTGCCAGCGTCGAACGCGGTCCCGTTCGCACGATCACTTGTCCGATAAACGAACGCGAGACCATCGTCGTCGTGACGGTGCGCAGGGCGGTCATCGAGATTGACACAACGCTTCCCACGGCCTGGTAGAGCGACGCCGACGAAAACGTCGTGGGACCCATATCGCGATCGATCGTTCGTCCGATGCCGAACGTGACGCCGCCGCTGCGAGTGACACCGATCGACGCGGAGACGTCCTGCGTCAACAACGCGCGATCGTCGGCCACGAGCAAGCTCGTATTCGCATATTTCGCGCCCGTCTGCGTGCTCGAGGCGGAGAAGCCGAACCGCTCGGTCTGATACGCGTACGAGACTTGCAGCGCCGAATCGTTCACGCCGTCGCTGCGGCTCGCAGAATATGCCACGCCGAGCGCACCGAGTCTGCCCGCAACGGCCGACGTGAGACCGCTGCTGACCACGTTTGGTCCGACTTCAATTCGCGCACCCGCCGTGAAATTGTTGGTAAACCCGTGCGCGTAGCGGCCGAGGAACACGTCGCCGCCGTAGTGATCGTCGGAAGCAAAAGCATCTTGACGCAACACACCG